>Ga0307515_10024127_pt1 | contig 10613 bp, 5 predicted proteins | sample 17_EM_MG_FD_194513 | JGI IMG/M metagenome (GOLD analysis project Ga0307515, IMG submission 194513) | Populus trichocarpa ectomycorrhiza microbial communities from riparian zone in the Pacific Northwest, United States - 17_EM | ecosystem: Host-associated > Plants > Roots > Unclassified | place...
GTTAGAGAGGGAGAGTTTTGGGCTTCTTTTATGGAAACTAGAAAGGAAAGGGGAGAGTTTTTGTTTTTGCGGGCTACTGCTTTTTGTTTTTTTTAATTAAAAAAGAGAAGAATATTCGAGAGGCAGGGAACGTGGTGTGCCAGCCACACACCATGAAGGAAAATTCAACCTTAACTCTCGTTCTTTACGTGGCGGCGTTTTAATGGTTGTTGTTAGGGTTGGTTTGGAACTGCATTTCAAATGCCCTATATTTTGAAAATTAGTATCTTATAAATTAATTTTTTTATTTTTTAATATTATTTTAATATGTTAATGTTAAAAATAATTTTTTTAAAAGTATTTTTTTAATATATTTTTAATACAAATATTTTAAAAAATAATGAATACAACACTCCAAAACACCTGCTTAGTTGATTTTCCATAATATTTTTTTTCTTAATAAACTACATCTATCATTCACATGGAATGATGTTTAAACATTTATGTTTCTTAACAAAAATTAGGTTCTTAGTTTTGGTAATAAATTTATTTTTTCTAATTTTACTAACTATATTTAATGGAATTTATTTTAAAATACTATGAATGATGAAAAATGTTTTTTTCAAGTTAAATTACAAAGATTTTCATATGAAGATTATTAATTGAATAATATATCCTCCAAAAGCATGCCAACAATGCTTAAAATTTAATAAAATCATGCGATATAACTATTTATTGTTTAAGAGATTAATTATATCAAGTTTTTTTTTAAGTTTCATTTAACATATAATATGTGTATTTGTTGTGTTTTTATTTTCTTATAAAGAAAAAGAGAATGAGTTTATTGTAACTTTGTTAAATTTGTTGTGATTCAAACAATTTATGAATTCATTGATTTAATACCTAAAATTAAATTGTTGAAGAACTTGATATCATCAAAACTTGTGTTTGTTCTAATCAAACCAAATAAAAAAAAAATTGACTTAGACTTAGACCAAAAATCAACTTCAGCTTGGAATCAAATTGCGATTTTTTTATGTCTATTTGAGAGTATGGTTGCAGTTATTTTTTAAAGTGCTTTTCACTCATAAATATATTAAAATAATATATTTTTTTATTTTTTAAAAATTATTTTTGATCATCACACCACTTATCCAGTATTAATATACACTTCATTGTGTGTAGGGAGTTTTTTTAAAACGTAAAGAGTAAAGGAAAACGTGCAGGTGTTGCCAATGTATTTTTATTTGCTAGTAGAATTTTGATTACAATTTTAAAATTTAATGTATTTGAAGGATTTTTGTTTTTAATTGTTAAGATGATAATATCTTTAGATGAATATAAGCTATCCTGTAAAACTCTTTACTCGAAATAAAAGAGAAACATGAACACATTAATATATTTATTTAATTAAGATTAAAATGGTATTATTCAAATAATATTCATAAAATAAATTACTCCACTCAAATTTGAAAATCAATATATTTTGAATTTAATTTCTAGATTCTAAATCAAATTTTAAATTCCACTTTAATCAAATAGAATTTAGAAATAAAGATATTTTGAATTTAATTTCTAAATTTTAAACCAAAATTTAAATTTTAAATAATAACTAAAATAAATTATTAATTAAATTAAGAATTCAATAAATTAATATAATTATAATGTGTTAAATAAATTAATTAAAAATTAAAAAAAAAACATGTCAACACATGCTTACGGTCCTAACCTAAATTAAAAAATCATGTCACCCTTCTTGTTTTTATTATTTTTTTCTTAATTAAGCAAACAATAGGTCGCTGTATTAGCAGACGACTCGTTGCCTGTTAAGAAACTAACTTAAACCACCACTGTAATAGTTGAGAAATCAAAAGAATGAAGTTTTTGCTCTAAAATCCATTTGTTAACCAATTTTCACAAAAAAAAACTCAAAAACTTTTATAGATAAAAAAAAACAACCTCACAACTCAAAATACCTTTAAATTAGTTTAAAAAACACAAAATCAAATAAAAAAAATGTTGATCTACCTTTTCAAGCAATAAGAAGGCAAAAAATCATCACTATCAAACTTTTCTTGTCAAATGAAATTCTTTGACATCAACTTTGATCATTTTGGTTGTTAAAATTGAGACAATCAATAACTTTTTCTCTCCTTATTATTTCCATATGAGTTTCTCTCTTTTCTCTCTACACAAGTGATTGAAAAATAAACAAAATGAACATTGAGATCAAAATGAAAATTGTTGTGAAGTTGTGATTATCGTGTTTTACATTTTAATGCCTTATCTATTAATTTGGTATATTTATCATAAATTTAAGCTTAATTCCATCTAATTATGTTGTATAAGTATCTAATTGAAAAAGAGAAAGTTTGAAGATGAAAAGAAAAATACAGAGTAGCTTCATTATTCATATAAATAGTAAAACTGCATCATTATACCCAAATCTTGTAGCTTATTAGTTAATAATATCTTTAAATTTAACTTTTATTCAAACTTAATTATGAAAAATGGAAGTATTCAAAGCTTCATCATTAATATCTTTAAATTTAACCTTTATTCAAACTTAATTATGAAAAATGGAAGCAGTCAAAATTAAACCTACACCCTCCCATTTTCATATAAGTGTGCCAAAAGTTATTTTCTTATATAACTATATGAAAATTGTATTTGTAATGAGTTAATGCAACCTATAAATTGATTAGCTAAACTAATAATTTGATTAGTTGAATCAATAACCTTAATCCCTTGACGAGAGATCATAATCCAAGGTTAGATATGGCAATTATATTTCGTTGTAAATGTTTTTATAGAAAAGAGAAAATAGTTTGTTGGATTTATTGTTATAGAAGAGAGAGTTAAGAGCTTTTAGGGTTTCTTACATCTTATTCTTGTAAAGGATAACATAAAATCCAATTCAAGATATCTTTACACAAAGAGAATATTGAAATTGAAAGAAAAATTAATTTGAATAGATGTTTTACTCTACCGTAGATTTACTTCTTTTTTTTCTTCATTCTTTTGGTTTTTTTTTCAATTAGGTTTTTTTACATTCAATTGACCCGAGATCTAGAATTTGTAAAACTTCCAACCCTTTTTCATCCAGGAAAATTTTTTCTTCATTCTTTTGGTTTTTTTTTTTCAATTAGGTTTTTTTACATTCGATTGACCCGAGATCTAGAATTTGTAAAACTTCCAATCCTTTTTCATCCGGGAGAAGAAAATTCATGTGTGAAAAATGAAGGAATGAGAAAGAAATAAAGAAAAAAATGATCATCAAAGTTACACCAGACCTTCATTTTAAACAAATGCTATCTTGATAGAACGGTTTTGACTCGACGATACCAACAACTTTGAAGAAGATCGTATCTAGAGGTTGTATGTATCTTCACATGCCGCCTAAAGCGAGTCGATGCTTTCTACTCGCTAGTGCATGTCTTGCACACGCTAGCCTTCTCTCCCCTTTTGTTAACTTAGCCCTTAAATCTATAACAACTTCTCGATTGAATTCCGATTGTCATTCAATTTAGTCCTTATTTGGTTCCAATTTTCATGCAATTTTGTTCACTTTTCTCCTTTCAATTTTGTTCCATATTGAAGCAGAAGAAAGAAAGAAGAAAGAACCCTTGGCATATGCCTATAATTTCCCATCAATGGTTTTTTTGTCTTCCCGGCTTCGAGCTTTATCCAGGATCTGAGTCAGTCATATTAGATTTTTTGTTAACATTAAATTATCAAGTGCAATATATATTTTGTGATACATTACGCATAACTTATCTGGGAAATGAAAAGAAGAAAGGGATCCGAAAAATGGCAAACATCAGGAAGTTAGAAGCTCGGAAACGCCGCCTGACATTCTTATAATCCATCACCGGAATCTCAAATGTGAAATGATCTAGTTTTATACCGAGTGTTGCAGCAGGGTCTGCCGAGATGCATGCGGACTGGATGATCTATCCAACAATTTCAAGCACGTCGGATTGAATATTGTCTTCTTCATCCTGAGGTTGTTTTATATGGCCATTAAAAACTGTTGGAAAGACTCGAAAACGAAGCTAGAGCCCAGCATGCTCAATATTGTCTTCACATCGTGTTGGTCTTCCTTGAATTTACCCATTAATTCACATCGTGTTGGTTTTTCTCAGGCTCATTACCTTCTCCATTCCCAGGAACCAGTTTTTCTGTATCTTTTTCTACATCTTCTATGACTCCAGCACCTCTGTTTATTAACATTATCCCTTCTCCCTTCGTTATCTCAACCTCCTCGTGCTCATCTCGGCTTGTTTTTTTTTATTAATGTAAATATCCGGACCAATTTATATGTATTTTAACTAATTTTACGAGTCTTGAAGTTAATGATTATGTAAACCTCCAGTGACCCTGAAAGAACTCGAACTCATAATCATTAAAAAACAAACTCAAAACCTTACTAGTTAAGCTACTCTTCAGGGTTCCTTCTTGGTGTTTCTTGTTCCCATCTTACAAGCACATATTCTTCTTATATATAATTATTTTTTTAAAATTATTTTTGATATATATTTAAATAATATAATTAAATTTTATGATTTGATATTTTATTATGTATGTAAAAATTATAATAAATGATTAATTAAATTCAAATTATACATAGAATTGAAATTAATTTCATATATAATTTGACTATAATACGTTAATGATACTACAAACATTTTTTTTTTGTAAGTAACCCTACAAAAACTCTGAAATAACTTTATTACATATAATTTTAACTGGTCTTGTCTACTCTAGCCACAAGGAGGGAGCACTGCTCCTAGCAGTTCCATGGAGATCTCAAAGCTCTCCCACAAGAATCTCAGGTACCTCTCAAACCCTTATTATAATTTGATTTTCCCTCTCCTCTCCCAACAGTCCCAGCCACAACTCTTTCCAAACCCATCATACCCATCTTCAACTTCTCTATGTTTCTGTAACTATCCTAGTTTATCCTTGTTTTCCTCAAATGGGTCACCTTCTGTCTCAAAATTCATGGGTTTTACTGGATGTAATGGTAGGTACAATGGTCATAATAGTCAAAGTTTGAATCTTTATTTCTTCAAGTCAAGTATTCATGGTTATCTTCGAGGTTACAAGACATCATCCTTTGATGTTTATAAGGAAATGGGAACTGGTAGGGTCAGACCAAAGGCAATGCAAAAACAAGTAGCATATATTATTGATTTGATTAAGAGGGATGAGTATGATTTGGAGTACAAGTTGGGTTCTTTGAGTGTAAAGCTATCTATTGCTTCTGTGACTCTGGTTTTTCATGTCTTGAATAGTGAAAAGGTGTCTGCTTTGCGTTTCTTTCGTTGGATTAGACATTGGCAGCCTGAATTGAGATGTAATTCTGATATTTGTAGCTTGGTTATTGATAATTGTGGGCGTTTAGATGATTATGATGCTATGAGGAGTCTTTTGAATGAGTTTAACGAGAACCAGTTATGTCTAACCATAAAGGCATTCGAGTTCTTACATGTTATGAATGTTACAAATGAGTCCTTGGTGGAATCCACACAGAGAGTGATTGTCTTGTTGCTTGAAGTTAGAGGGTCATGTTATGGTTGGGTTTCCTCATTGATCGAAATGTTCAGTGTTTTGGGATCCTTTGACATGGTTGAGTTTGTGATGAAGAAAACTGAGAGGAAGATTTCTTATTACTATATTTTTGTCAGGGAAATGTGTCGGAGATGTGATTTTAAAGGGGTGAGAGATATTCAGGATGAGATGAGGAAAGAGGGCTTTGAACTGAATGCCCGAATTTACAATTATCTAATTAGCTGTTTGCTTAAGAACGGTGAATATGCTGATGCTTGCAAGGTATTGACGGAAATGCAGGACAAGGACTGCCCTCCTGATGCATTAACCTTTGAAATTTTTATATATTACTGTTGCAATAACGGCAAGACTGAAATTGCATGTCACTATTTTGATGAGATTGTGGCAAGGGGTCTTGAACCTCGGCTTTCAACACATGCTGCCTTTATCAAGGGTTTTTTCAACTCAGAGCAATATGAGGAGGCATATAAGTACGTGGTTGATTCAGATAAGAAGTACAAGTGCACAAGCTGCATGAATTACAGCTTGCTTGCGAGGCTTCATCAGAAAAGAGGAAATCTGGTGATTGCCCAAAATATTCTTTCTGAAATGATCAAGAAAGGTCTTAGACCATATTTTAAAGTGTATATGAAGGTTTTCAACTGCCTCAATAAATCCGGCAGGGAAACGCTAGCCACAGATTTGCAAGAGCAGTTTCATCAGCTTCATTAAAAGGCTTAGTAAGGTTACCGCAAGACTTTTTTTGGGCTTTCCAATCCTTTTGTTTTCCTTTTAAACCTTCATTTTCTTTAGCAAATTGATGTTGATAGCATATTAAATTAGGATGTAGGAGCATCTTCGGCTGAAACAGTAAGGATTTTACTCTCAGATTTGACGGTAAGAGTTTATAGAAGTTTTTACTTTCGAACTTCTCTCCAGTTTTTTCCTATTCCTTTTGCAATTATATATAACTTCGAGAAACAGGGAAAAAGAAAATTTGTCACTTGGATGCTTCATTTGCTCTTCCCCTCCAGCTCTAGTGACCAAAAGTAGAAGGAAACGTGAGAAAACAAATCATATAACAAAAACCAGTTTGGCCCTTAGCCATGAATTCTGATGGGAAACTTCTTTCAATTTTTTCCTTCAAAATATACTTGTTTGTTGATCAAACATTTCAGTGACTCATTGAATAACTGATTAGGTTATTTAAGTTTTTAGGCTCTTAAATAACTGCCACTGGATCATTGCCTTTTTTCCCCACCCTCATATTTTGTCTGCATTTCTTTCAAAGCGTCACAAATTTTTAATAGTCATTCCTATTGTTTGTTTCAGTCATTTTGGCCAGTCATTAATTCTTATGGCCGAGTAATATTTTTTACATGCACGCTGGTTCTCATTTCACTTATAGTTCTTTTTCATTGTATGCTGATGGAATTTTGGCTAGACCCAACCCTCTTCCCAACTGATTCATTGCTTCTGAAGTATCATGGAAACTGCTTTTATCCTCCATCAAATTTTATCTTTTAGCCGACCATACTTTTGAGATTAAGGGACTTTACTAAATTAGGATAATCACTCAGGTTATAAGCAATACTGAGGTTCATAATCACTTTCAAGGTTTATTTTCTGACACACCACTGTTTCAAATCAATGGTTGTTGTTGTTCTGAATCAATCCTTTGTTCCTATGTTATTAAGTTAAACGAATATCTTGTAGGGTGAACTAAATATGGCTGATTATTGTCATTCAGATGTTTTTTTTTTTGTCATGCTAAGACTGCTCTCGTGCTGCTCCTAGTAGAACTGTAGAAATATGCAACAGGACTTTCTTTCTTAGTGATTTAATGTATTGCTGCTCCAAACCCAACCCATCACCTGCTAAGATGAATTGTTAACACGTATTGGCTGAGGTCAATCATCACCTGTTAAGATGAAGTGTTACCTCATATTGGCTGAGGTCAATCATACCTTTTGAGTTGTTTTAGTTTCAGCAATGGCCTGCCAAGAGTCTTTACTAGCCTCAGTACTGCTGGTTAGCGTTCTGTTAGACTGGAAGTACCAAAGTCAGAAAAGGAAAATAGAAAACAAGTATATGCTGTGAATGTGGGAGTCAATATGATTGTGTTTTTCTTTATCTGATGACATTGAGGTGATCACTGCTTCTGTAACTCTAATTATTGCTAGCTTGTTCTATACTTAAAGTTCCAGCAATTTTAATTTGCTCTTTAGCTCCATGTCTGTATTAACTTTTAGAACATGGCTATTTTCTTGCTTGCAGGATTATTTGTTTGTTTCCTTGTATTTGAAACTTTGGCCGAGGAAGAGCTGAAACAACTGGAGATCTAGGAGGATGAAAGATCTGCACCTGTAATTCTTGTCAATCACCACTCACAAGTTTCTCAAATGTGCCGACCAATTCATTTGCAATCTAAGGGAATATTCATGTTCCAGAGAGGAGCACTGAGAATGTGTAATGATTTTGATGTGGCTTAGAGGCAAAGAAGAATTCAAGCCTGGAGAAACATGAAGCGCACATGATCGCATAGAGGAGTGCAGTGGTAAAGTGCAGTTTGTTGGGATAAAAGATCGAAGCTTCTTCCAACATCACATCCTTGCTCGAGGCTTGCCCTCAGTTGGTTTTCTCTAGACGCAGAATGCATGTCATGGACAAGATGGATGAGCACTAGTGGATATGTATGCTTCAAGAAAGTGACAAATGAGGTGTGTTTGATGCATGTTGTGGCCATCCCTCCACCATCTCACGTCCTGGCTGATAGGGACTAGTTGAAAACACTTGTCTTTTCTATGCCTTAACAAACATAGAGATCTCTCCCACTACGGATTTTGCTATTCTATTGTGGAGCACATAAAATGAATGGCTTACTCAATGTGGAAGCCATCTCAGCACTGTGGTCATTCTGTAGCAATATTTCTTTTACGACGAGGAAAAGTTGGTCGCGGTCAGATTTCCATATTTAGGATATCGAAGGCAGATGTGTTTTCCCATCTCTTCTTATTTTTCCAGGAAGCCTTTGTGTACCCCAAGTATCATTTTTCGGACAGGACATGTGTAAGAAATTAGATTTCTATTTTATTTCATAATAGTTACAACTCTAATCTAACTTTCATCCCCTCTTTGATTTTCGTAGTAATTTAGTTGTAAAATAGTAAAAGCAATCGCTGTTGTTTCAAGTCACAGCTGAACCATTGAACATATAGGAATCCTCATTTTTTATGCAAAACAAGAGAAAATTGGAAGAGGCAGTTAGGTAAGTGGAAGAAGCACTCATTAATTACAACAATGACAACCACATCTATTTACAGATAAAAAATACGCATAGAAAACTTCTACCAACCGTTACTCCAACTTCTGCATTTTTGGGAGGCAGTAGTAGAAGAGAACGCAAGAGGCATTTGTGTAAAGAGCCGAGAACAATGAGTCGTAAATGGAAGCTCTCTTTGAAAGAGCTGAAGAAGTTGAGCTATGTAGCAGCGCCAATGGTCGCAGTCACAGTTCTGCAGTACCTTCAGTGATGATGGTTGGACATCTTGATGAGCTCTCACTATCTGGGATCTCTAGTGCCTCCTCTTTCACCAGTGTTACCGGCTTCAGTCTGCTTGTAACTACTTCTTTTCCTTTCTTAATTGGAAACTGCACCTGAGTACTAGTCTCAAATCTTTTGCAAATTTTTTCGATCAGTAAAGAACTTTTTCCGTGCAGAAGGGTTGATTTTAACTCAACTGATTTACTATTTGAGCTTTGGTCTGCCTGAACTTAGATGGATCAAGTTTAATATAGCAATTGTAATATTCTTCTATTGTTAAAAATAAATTTAAGATCTTACATGTTTTTATTAATATATATCATCTTCACTATATATTATTATATATTAATATTGGATTTTTTGATTCATGGTTATACATGGAATAAAATGAGATGAGCTTTCGAAGGTGTAAAGAGTTCTACTTGCATGCCTGCACCAGGCATAATTCTGCATCAAGGCTTTCCTCATTTGGGCAATGACAACTATACAGTTCAAACAAACTGAAAACAACCGGATTTGACAAGGTTTTCTTGTAGTTTTATATGTTTTGAATCAGTTGAGAAGTCAAAGCTGAACAAAATGTGATGTAATTCAGTTCAAATTATAATATAGGTTTCAGTGAGTTAGTACATTAAGGATAAACTTTTGAAGCTACACTTAACATGGTGCTATGACTGTCAAACAGTTCGGATTAGCTGGTGCATTGGAAACTCTATGCGGGCAAGCTTACGGAGCAGAGCAATATCAAACAGTTCGGACTTACACTTACTGTGCCATCATTTCCTTGATTTTGGTCTGTCTCCCTATATCCTTTCTATGGATGTTCACGGACAAGCTTCTTATCCTTATAGGCCAAGACCCTTCAATCTCCCATGTCGCTCGCAAATACTCTATTTGCCTCATTCCTAACTTGTTTTCATATGCTATACTTCAAGCGCTGATTCGCTACTTCCAAACTCAGAGTTTGATCCTTCCAATGCTGTTTAGTTCATTTGCCTCTCTGTGTTTCCATATACCTCTTTGTTGGGCTCTAGTGTTTAAAGCAGAAATGGGAATCATAGGAGCAGCATTAGCCATCAGTTTATCATATTGGTTGAATGTTATCTTGCTTGGGTTATACATGAAGTGCTCTTCCGAATGCGAAAAAACTCGTTGTGTGTTCTCGAAGGATGTCTTCTTTGGCATAAGGGAGTTCTTTCGCTTTGCTGTTCCTTCTGCAGTAATGACTTGGTAATTTCTCTCCCAAATCTTCCAACAAAAGACATGGTTTTTCCCTCATCCTGTTGTTATTTCCATGCCAATCGAGTCCCTAATATCATCTTTGGTATGCCAATTTCTTCAGTCTTGAATGGTGGTCTTATGAGGTACTTATTTTACTATCTGGGCTGTTACCAAATCCTAAAGAGGAGACCTCTGTGCTTTCTATATGGTATGGTTTGTTGGGTCATTCAAGCAATCAAACACACACAAATTTACGTGGTTCGGCAACTTGCCTACTCCACGGAGCTACTGGTTTGTATTAATGAAGCTTACAAAC
>Ga0307515_10024129_pt1 | contig 10613 bp, 2 predicted proteins | sample 17_EM_MG_FD_194513 | JGI IMG/M metagenome (GOLD analysis project Ga0307515, IMG submission 194513) | Populus trichocarpa ectomycorrhiza microbial communities from riparian zone in the Pacific Northwest, United States - 17_EM | ecosystem: Host-associated > Plants > Roots > Unclassified | place...
CTATTCTAACCTTTCTTGTTTTACTCTCTTTAGTAGATCCTATTATTAATCTTAATTGCTTAATTAATTAGTTTCCTAAGAGTATCCGTATCTTTTATTAGGATAATTACATCCTAGACTTTTACTTTAAGTCCTTACTTATACTATACTATAAGCGCCTTATTATTCCATTTAACTTATATTACTAATATTTAAAATTATATTATATATTTAATTGCTAAGGTTCTTTATACTAGGTTTTAAAGCTTTCTCTCTACTATAGTGGTTACCTTTAGGTCTCTAAATATTTATATTAGGCGTTCCGCAAACTTACTCTAATTTAAGAATATATATTATACCTTCTAGTTAGTAATTATTATGCTATACTCCTATACCTCTATAAGGTAAAATTTAAACTACTTAAGTACTCTTCCTATTAAGAATAATCCTATATAAGTAACTTAATCTATAGGCGTTCCTAGCTTTACTCCCTCTTATATAACCTTAAAGTATATTTATATAAGGAATCCCTTAAGCTTTAACTTCTCCCCTAAAAATCGCTTAATTAAGGGTAACTTAACCTTAGCTACTCTAATTCTTTTAATCCTTTCTTTAAATATCCTATTATTATCTATTAATTAATTAACTAGGCCGTCGAAAACGGACTCTGCACCTGTACGTAGTGACGGCTACAAACCTAAGTCTTCGAAGTTCAGACTCAGAGCCAACGCAGAGACGTCGCATAGCGTGCGATACAACCTAGTGGTAGTAGTTATAGGTATTGTGGGCGGTAGTAAAAAGTTTTCACATAGGATGGTGAGATCTTGAAAACAACCACTAAGTGCCCCTTACAGCAATAACAACAACACTATTCTCCTATTAAGGCACCTATACGATCCAATATAGATACGTGGCATTCGATAACATCCCCTAACCCCCAGTAGAGAGCATCAACGACCTCTCATATTAACAAACGAGCGATTGCGAACAAGCAACGAGCAAATATACGGCCCCTCCTAACCCCCAGGGCAATCGCCCGCGGAGCATGCGGTTACTTGCTATCAACTATTAAATACTACCTGGCAGCCTAAATAACACCATACGGTTTTCCTATCTCCTCTTAAGGAGTGGTAACCCTTAGCGAGGGCCTAGTGACTAGGGCCTAGGCACAAAAGATACTTAGGCATACACGTCCCGCTCGCCTTTTAGTATAGTAGTTTATGGATAAATCCCCCTTACGCCTTTAATAGGCCTTAGGGGGGGGGAGGCATGGCGTATATAGCAATGGGTAACAAGAGATGGCATACGGGGGGTGGTTAAAATACGGAATACAACCATAAGTGTATAGCAATCGAACGGCAAGGCCTAGCTAGGACGTAGTGAACCCTAGCTGGGATAAGCTAGAGAAGGAAGCAGTGGTTCCTAAGGAGTTCAAACATCTAAGGAGGACAGGACGTAGCCGTAGGCCCGTAGGGCCGCCGCTATGGACAAACATAGCAAACCGGGGTTTTTCATCCTACTGAGGTGGCTCATAGGGTTTTTCCTCCCCCAAACTGCAGGGTTTTCTTCCTATAAATTATAAGTTTTCCCCCTATAATAGAGTAGTCTACGTAGGCCTAGATAGGATCCGTATTAGACATTAATTAAGAATTACTACTAATTAATTAACTATTTCTTATAGCTGTCCAACAGTAATTAGCTAAGAGTTAGTATTTGCTATACTAGTGTTATTACCTAATCTTAATATAGTTGCTGCCGTTAACGGCGTCATAGCTGCTGCTTTTAGTAGTATATTATTTAACTTTATTATTATTATAACCTTAGTAGTAAATATATAATAAAGCCTTATAGTAGGAACTACGGTAAACTTATTAATAGGCTAGGTATATAGGTAAATAAGAAGTTAATAATGTAATAATAACTAGTAGAGTAGTTACCTAATAGATTAACTCTAATTATATTCTAAGATTTACTATAAAGAAGAAAAACTATCTATAGAGACCGTGTCTCCTTAAATATATAACTCCTCCCTTGTAACGGAACTAGCCCAGTTATAGTAGAAATGTCTTAGTAAAACACTTAATAGATAAATTCCAACGCTTTAACTAAATTCTGCCGAATTCTAATAGCTTAATCGACTTCTGCTAAATTCTACTAGATTAATTAAATTCTACTAAAGTCCGTTAAAGACCGCGTGCGTATATACGTACGCATTGACCACTAAGCCCCTAACTATTTAATTATATAATTCTCTTATTATTCCTTTCTCTTTTTTATATAACGCCTTATTCTTAGCGAGAGCTATATACCCTTAGATTTAGATAGAATTTATATTATTCCTTTAAATCTTCCCTAAAGTCTCTCCGCGCCCTTATATCCCTATAGTAAAAGGTTTAATATATTAGTACATTAGTATATTAGTACATTACGTTCCTATATTCCTATATTCCTACGTTTTAAACTTATAACGTAACTCGCCATATAACTCGGCTACCCCTTATCCTATAGCTTAATTGGTTTTAGCGCCTCCTATACTATCTTAACCAACCTATATATATCTTTTTTTAGTAGTCGCACTACTGCTAATATAAGGTCCGTAATACTAAACTATTAAAAAATAGCCTATACCTAAAAGTATATAAGAGGTAAGAATCTTTATTAGATTCGCCAATTATTACTACTATTTTATTAAGGGCTTCTTCTATATTACAGCACCCTTAAATAAATTAACTAAATGTAGTTACGGCGCGGCTAAAGGAGGCTAGAAATAGAGATAAGAAGAGTTAAAGGAACTTAAACTAGACCTAAAAGTATTAGAGGCCTTTAAACTATTAAAGAAGTAGTTTAAATTAGCCCCCCTATTAATCTATTTTAGGCTAGGAATACCTATAAGGATTAAGACATACTTTTAAATTTATAATCTTGGGTATATTAAGCTAGTAAGCTCTAAAGCCTAATAGGAAGCTATAATAGTACCTAGTAGCATTCTTTTTAAGAAAGCTAATTATGGTAGAATGTAACTACGACACGTATAATATAGAGTTGCTAGTAATAATGGCCAGTTTTAAGCAATGGAGATACTATATAGAAGGGGCGCAATATTAGGTCGAATTGCTAACTAATTACGCTAATTTACGGCCTTTTATAATAATAAAAGAGCTATTACAGAGATAGGTAAGATGGGCTAAATAGCTAGCCATCTTTAATTTCCGTATTATTGTAAGGGATATTATTGCGGACACCTTAGGTTACCCTTAGGACAACCCCCGGACGCCCCTTAGATAATCGCCAGTTACGTGCCGGAGGTACGTGCCCGTAGTATATAGTCTCCACAATCCTAGAGGCCTTACCTCCTTAAGGATTCGTCTCTTTTACCAATCTATCCTGTTCCAATCGTGTCCTTATAGCCCCCTATCTATAAGATCCCCTTACATTCAAATCCTTCCTACTCTTTTTTAGAAGGGCAGTCGGCTTTAAGGACCAGATTATTTATTTATATCTTTTATTTATAACCACTATCCTTCCTTAAAATCTCGCAACGACCCAAATGGAAACTCTACGGATACTTTATAGAAAGCCGTTATATAAAGGCAGGAAGGTCCCTCCAATAGCGAGAGATTGCAATAATACAACCCTCTAGGTAAGACGGCCGAACGAGCCCTAATACCTAAATGCTCCAGGAGCTCGAAGACTCTCGCATACCTACAGTTACCGCTAAGGAAAACGTAGATACCCTCTATAACGGTTATAACGCTGCTAGAAAGTAACTAGAACCCCTCCGGCCCTACCTAGGCTAATTAGAAGATTAAGCGCCAGAGGCAACTTTAAGATCTTCCCCTAAGCCAGAAATGCTAGAGGAATATACTAATATATTTAACTAGGGAACTAACCGGAACCCTCCCGGAAGACCACCGGCCTATAATTAGCATAGTAGCGGTACACGGACTGCTCACAAGCTAAGCAGGCCTACCCCTTTAGGTAATCTAAGCCAATTACTAACTTAAGACCCGAGCCTCGTTAGGAAGCCCACACTAGCTACTAGTACCAACACTACCTCTATAGCAGGAGCCTCCCCAGGCCTAAGTTCGGAAGGTTAAGAGCCCCACACCAATCTCTTTTAAGACGGATATTAGGAAGCTGTCGCAAGGCTCTTAAAAGCCATGCGGGAGAAAGCCACTAATAAATATATTAGAACCCTCTAAGGGCAAATCCAGATCTAGTAGGGTCTAATCTAAGCTAGGTAAATTCTTTTATAACCTAGTTAAGGCTAAGGGCTTCCTAGGAGCTACCTAGTACCTACCTAAAAAGGTATAGAAGACTTAGAGAGTTATCTACGCTATAAATAGAAAAAGGATATAGACTAACTAGCTAAGGCCTTTAGCAGTTTAGAACTCCGCCATAGACCTAACGCCCAGCAGTTGGACAATTGGGTTCGTAAGGTAGACAACTTCTTTAAGATGCTAATAATATAAGATAATACCAAAGAGCGTATACGCTAGATTATTAGCAAGATTAAAGACTGATTACTAAACCAGATCGCATTTAATCAGCTTAATAAAGAGCAAATTACTATATAGCCACAGCTGAAAACCTTCCTAAAGAAATAGACTTAAGATCCGCATATCGTATAATACAATAATATAGAGCTATTCTAGAATGGGACACAGCTGGACCGCCATAACTTCTACCAGTTTATAAACTTTATGGAAACTTATACTTAGTAAATGGATCTAGAGCTCTTTAAAAACAAGAACGGTAGCATCTATAAGAAGGAGAAGATTAGGTTTATCTGGGCTAGAATTAAGCTAGTAATTCGTAATAAAATAAAGCGCGTAGGAGCCCTATCGCGGATCACTATATATACGGATTTCAAACAAACAGTTCTAAACGCTAAAGATATAGTAAGGAACCAGACCTCTTCTGGTAGGAAGCCGGGGGGTCACTAAAAGCGCAGGCACTCTAACAGTAACGTAGGGCAGACCCAACTATTAAAGAAGCCGTTCTTAAAGAGAACTTCGGAAGGGTTAAAGTTAGGAACCTTAAATAACGGGAAAGACTCTTAGGGTTAACCTAATACCTATCTAGCACCTTTATAGGAACACTCTAAGAAGTTAAGAGAAAACTCTAGAGGCAGATCCCATTAGAAAAATAAGTAGAGCAACAACCGCACTAACAATCTAAAAAAAAAAAAGCCCTAGTTGCGGACCTCTTTTAGCTACAACTAGGGCAAGATACGGAAGGAGAGACTCTCTATATTGCTATTAAGCTAGAAATAACACTCTCTATAGGTAAGGTATAACAGTTCTAAGCACTATATAACAGCGGCGCCGAAATTAATCTTATATAATATAATTTGGTAAAAGAGTATAAACTCATCCCATTATAAAGGTGGCGGAAACCTATTATAGGCTTCCTAGATAAGCATCGGATTAAGCTATATAGTGCCTATAAGCTTATAGTGTTAGTGGCCGACATATATAACCGCACTAAGGTAGTCGGCCCGTAACCCTTTTAGGCGGCTGACTTCGTAGGTTATAACCTTATCCTTAGATACCCTTAGCTAGCGGAAGTAGATCCTAAAATATACTTTAAAACTAGAGCCTTTAAATAGTAGAATAATAAAGATTCGGAAGGGCGTATATTACTAATAAGCCTAAAGAACATCCTAGAGAATATAGCCCCAGGCGAAATAGTATACGCTCTACACCTAAAGGAGTATCAGATCTAACCCCTATTTAATAGCAAGATAGGTATAGAGCCTAGTATAGGTAATAACCCCTCCATAACAGAGACCCTATGGGGAACTGCTGAACAGGTCGTAGAGATATTGTAGGGAGGCGGCGATCTTAAGGATCTCACAAGATACTTCAACCATCACGGGTTACTATAGCTTAAGCAATATACGGAGAGTATACTACGGCACCTCGAGCGCTACATTAAGGATTTCCCTACCCTCTACTGGCTACCGCATAAAACGGTGCAACGTACGGTAGTAACCATATACGAGCAACCACTATAGCGCACGACGCTGCCCGTAAGCATCCTAAGGGAGCTCCGGGACCTACCTAATAATAATATAAAGGATAAACGCAACCCCAATTTATCAAATATTCTAGCAGGCCTAAGGGATTTACTAAGGGTATTTTCGGGTAGGAGAGCTAAAGTCCTACCGCAGAACTTAGAGTACGATTATGTAATTAATCTAGAAGAAGGTAAACAACCGCCGAATCTTCCTATCTACAACCTCTCGCGCAAAGAGCTTAAGATCCTACGGAAGTACCTTAATAGGTCACTAAAAAAGGGGTGGATCCAGCCTAGTAAGTCGCCATCAGGCGCACCAATCCTCTTTATCCCAAAACTAAATAGAACTATAAGGCTATACGTAAACTATCGCGGTCTTAATAAGATTACAATTAAGAACCGTTACCCACTACTACTAGTTAGTAAAATGCTAGATTAACTATCTAGGGCGAAGATCTTTACAAAGCTAAATCTACAAAACGCCTACCATAGGCTCCGTATTAAAGAAGGGGATAAGTAAAAGACCGCTTTTAAGACCCAATACGGCCACTTTAAGTATCTAGTAATGCCTTTCAGGCTAGCTAATACGCCTACAACATTCCAATCGTATATTTACAGAGCCTTAGGGGGACTAGTTAACTGCATATACGTTATCTATTTAGATAACATCTTAATCTACTTAGAAGACAAGGATTAATATAAGCAACACGTCTACAAAGTACTAGAATATTTAGATAATTAGGGCCTCTACGCCAAGGCGTTAAAGTATATCTTTAATACCAAGCAGGTTAAGTTCCTGGGTTATATTATAACGCCTATAGGTGTAGTTATAAACCTAGTATAGGTGCAGATAATCTAGGAGTGGCCGGAGCTAAAGAGCTATTAGGATATTTAAGTATTCCTAGGCTTTGCCAATTTCTATAGGCGCTTTATCTATAACTACTCGGACGTCGCCTAATACCTATCTAACTATGTTATAGAAGCTTCCCAAGACCTAACCCAAGGAGCAAAAAGCTTAAAGGCGGCAAGGAAGAAAACTAAGAAGGGACTAACTAAATAATATAAGCTATGGTTATGGCCTAAAAAGGTTTAGGAGGCCTTTTGGGAACTTCGCATAAAGTTTACAAAAGCTTTATTACTGCGGCATTTTAACCCAGATTAGCTATTAATAATAATCACTAATATATTAAATTTTGCCCTCACTAGTATCCTACTATAACCTAATAGGTATCCAGACGCTACCTAGCTCCATTAAAAACCAGTAGCATTTTATAGCAGAAAATTCCAGAAACCTAAAGTTAGGTATTATACCCACGATAAGGAACTGCTGGCTATAGTTAACTACTTTAAATAGTAGCGACACTACCTTAAGCACGTAAGCTATACCACTTATATACTCTTAGATTACTATAATCTACGCTACTTTATAACTATAAAGGAGCTTATACCTTAATAAGCTAGATAGGCAGAGAAGCTTACGCGATTTAATTTTAAAATTAAATACAAGCTAGGGGAAAACAACTCTGCCAATAAACCGTTATAACGGCCAGACTATACTAAAGGCTTTAAAACAGGAGAAGGAAAACAGATAATAGACATCTTACTCCCTATATTATAGAATAAGCTCTAGGTGTGGGATGCTTAAGCACCTATAGCTCTATACACCAAGTCTTAGGCGGTATAAGCCCTATTGGTTTCTACTAACGTTCTGGCTAGTACCCGGTCCGTTACCAATAAGGGTCTGAATATACCTAGATAGGATATCCCCAATACATTCTCGGAACCTAGTAATACACCATCCCTAATTACTAAGCTATCCCCTTAAACTAATAGTAAAGCTATAAAGTAATTAAAACTCGGAGCCCTATAATAACTAAAGAACTTTAACCTTATAGCGGCCTTCCTAATATACGCGTATTGAAAAGTTATAAGATCTATAATACCATCTAGTCTTATACTTAAAGCAGTATAGGACGAAATAGCTTTCACCCAGGAACTATCTAAAAGGTTAACGGACCTTATCCGTAAGGTGCAATAGAGGGACGCTTCCTATGCCATCCTTAATACAGAAGTAGACCGGAAACGTAACGGAAAAAAAGCTGCTAGGCGCTACTATTAGGAACTAGACCCGATAGGCCTACTATATAGAAATAGTAAGGTTTGGGTGCTATAAAAAGCAAATCTATAATAGAAGATTCTTATAAAGAATTACGATAATCCTTTAGGCGGCTACTATAGTTAAGCAAAGATAGTAGAATTACTTTAACGCAAATACTATTAGCTAAGGCTTAATTAGGAAGCAAAGGAGTACATCAGCTATTATAAGAAGTGTTAAGTATATAAGATCCACAGGTACAAGCCATAGGGTTTACTTAAATCAGTTCCCCCCGCCAGTAAGCCATAGCAATATTACGCCATAGACTTTATCACGGATCTCCTACTATCTAAAGATAGCCAAGGACAAACATATAATTCGGTCCTCGTACTTATTAATAAGTTTTTAAAGTACGTTTAATACCTTCCCGTTAACAAAACAATCAACATATAAGAGCTCGCCAACCTAATTAAGGAGAAATACTTTCTTAAAGTAGATTAGCCGCACTCTATTATCATTAACAGGGGTAGCGTCTTTATAAGTTAGTACTAGTCGGATCTATACTTCCATTTAAAGATAGACTACCGTTATAGTACAGCTTTTTACCTATAGACGGATGGGCAAATGGAACGCCAGAACTAGAAACTGGAGTCTTACCTATAAATATATTTAAACTACCAGCAAGATAACTAGTGCGAGCTACTTCTATACACGGAGTACGCTTATAATTTAAAGCAACATACATCGCATAAGTATGCACTAATCTAGATTGCCTATAGCGTCCAACTATTTAGGTTTAATAGTATACCTAATAATTACTGGCTAAGGCCGCATAATTAGTTATGGGATCCTATTGGGAAGTCTAAGGACATCTACTAGAGAGTATAAGGATACCTCTAGGAATAAAAGGAGCAATAAAAGCATGTAAAGTAGAGCCTACAAGATACCTAAGAGTAGCAGAGACTTTAGTACAACCGTAAGCATTAGGACAAGTATTTCGGAGTAGGTAATAAGGTTCTATTACGTTTAACAAATATTAAAACCCGTTAACTATTAAAGAAGCTTAATATAAGATACCTAGGTCCCTTCTAAGTCAAGGAACAAATTAGTAAGCTAGCCTATTGTCTCTAGCTACCCCTATCTATAACCTATATACATCTAGTATTTTATATAAACCTATTAGAGCTATAGTATAGACTACCACCGGAAAAGAACTTCCGTTTAGGCCTAATTAAACACCCTAAGGTAGTAGGCGAGCGGTATAAGGTTAAAGCTATACTACGCTATAAGTCTATCAAGAACAAGCTTTAATTTAAAGTCAAATAGCTAGGCTAGCCTGCTAAGGACTCTATATAGGAACCAGAGGATTACCTTAATTATTATAAAGATATTCTAAAAGAATATTGGGACTAAGGTCCACAATCTACAAGTCGTAGAAAGCGCTCTAATACTACGGTATTATCGCGACCTATAAAGAAAGCTCGCGAAAAGAGTAAATAGGTTAAATCGGATATAGAACGGATAGGCTCCGAAAACTATAGGAATAGGGCTACGGCCTAAGACAGGACGGGTCCTTAGCCTTTTCACGTACATAGCATAGAGTTAATAGGGCATTTTACTAGAATTGCATTCCTATTTATTAATCTATACTAGAAATATTATTCCTAAGGCTTCTAAGCCCTTTCTAAAAGCCTTATAAGGCCTTTCCAAGCACCTAATCAAGGTCCTTAATTACTACTATATATAAGAACAAATCCCAAAAGTCTAAACTACAAATGCCTAATCTAAAAAGCCACTACGCCTTATCATTATTAGGAGCAGGATTAGTATCCATTAGGCCACTAAGTAATAGCTAACAAAAATAGGATCTAGATACCTTAGTAGGTATACGAGTAGGTATAAAAATAGGGGTAGAATAATAAGGTGTAGCTAGAGCAGAGACTCTTAAACGCTTAACACTAATATTAGGTCCAAACCAATACCAACGAAGCTCTTGCGGCGTAAGCTTATAGTTAATAAAGACACGCTTAAGCCCAGAATAAATAGAGACGTTGGCTAGCTAGTATAGTCCAGAACCACCAAGACCTTACTACGGCAACTATTAGTTACCTATCCGCTAGGTACCTAAAGGGTAACCTACCTAATACCGCATTATATTATACTCTTTTAAAACTTAACGCGCATACGCGAACTCCTTCCTATAGTAGACAGCGACCTTCTTCTTATTACCCCTATCCCTTACCCTATCCTTAGTATACCAACCTTACTCTCGCATTAGGCGTTACTGGCTAGCTTACTAAAAATTATAGGCGGTATAGATGGCTATAGCATAGTCTTAAATTTAACCCAAATATTTAGCATTAGCGCTTAAATAGGAGAGAGCCCGGGCGATATAGTAGTTAAGGACATTAAAGAAACGTCGCCACTTAGGCCCAGGCTATTAAAGTCAGCAATGGAAATCTATTAAGGATAGAAAAGCTTACCTTAACGCAACTGCCGCTCTTAGTACGCATGCATT
>Ga0307515_10024130_pt1 | contig 10613 bp, 3 predicted proteins | sample 17_EM_MG_FD_194513 | JGI IMG/M metagenome (GOLD analysis project Ga0307515, IMG submission 194513) | Populus trichocarpa ectomycorrhiza microbial communities from riparian zone in the Pacific Northwest, United States - 17_EM | ecosystem: Host-associated > Plants > Roots > Unclassified | place...
GAGCTCAAGATACGAGACAACTGAGACATAGTTCGTATAGACGATCTAGGTCGTCAGACAGTATTACGATGGTAGTAAGGAACTTCGATTCAGGTCGACACACCCCCCCAGCTGCACAGAGCCTTCTAGGCTGCTGTAGAAAATACTAAAAAGTCATAATAGCAATTTGGTGTTAAGTCAAAGGAAATCCTCTATATATTTACCTTGCCCAAATATCATTCAAATTAAATTAAATTAGATCCTTAATATCAACGAGGTTTAATTACTAAATAAACGTCTCGTGCTTTTGACAAGGCAGAGCCTTCATCAGGCCGTCTGCTATTATGTCCGTAGTAGGCACCTATTTAATATTAATGCTTCCTTTACGAACTTCCTGGCGGAGCTAGTGGTAATGGATATCAACGTGTTAAAGCTTGGTATTAAGCTCCGCGTCACTTTTAATAAGTAGTTAAATCGTCTATAGGTTATCGCAATATATCATTTGCTTCTTATTAGGGTTAAATCCAATTTCTTTAAAGAATCGCTGCCACCAAATTAACTCGGTAGCTATATGCGATAGGGCTAAAAGCTCTACTTCCATACTTAATTTTATTACTAACTTCTGCTTTATAGATCGCCAGTTAATTGGCCCTCTAAATAAGGTAAATAGATAACCTTCTATACTCTTTCTACTTACTAGGTCGTCGCTAAATAATATATCACTAGCCCTTACGAAGATCTGGTTCATCACATTCTCCTTTAAGTACTTAATCGTAAGAGTCTTAGTTTAATTAAGGTAGGCAATTACCCTTATAGCAGCTGCGTTATAAATTGGTAACGGATTTTATAAGAATTCTAATAGCTTACTTACTATTCTTGCTATATCTAGATAAGTAATATTAGCTATATAGAGCATAGATCCAACTTTCCTCTAATAGGCGTAGGTATCCTATTTAGAGGCTTGCTCCGGATTAGGCTTAAGTTCCTTAATACCCATTAGTGTATATATCTTGCGATAATCTTTAACTTTAAAGCTTATTATAATTTTATTAATATAGGAATCCTAGCTAAGCTAGAGCTTCCTATTCTTTTTATCACGGATAATTTAAATTCCTAAGAACTAGGTAAGGTTACCTAGGTCCTTTATCTTATACTTTTTTATAAGGTGCTCCTTAAAGGTTTAGAGCTTAAGTAAATCTTTCTTCCTAAATATAGCTGTAATATTATTAATGTAGAAGAAGACTATTAGCCAATCGTTGTAATATAGGCAAGGTTCCTCCGCCACTGGCTTTAAGCCTTCCTTTTTTAGTGTTGTTGTTAAGTTACCGTGCCATAGCAGAGGTGATCGCCTTAATCTATAGAGCGCTCTTTAGAGAAGTAGGTACTTACCCTTAACCAGAAATCTATCTAGACACTTGACGTATACGACCTTATTAATTACGCTATTTATAAATACATTAATAGCGTTGCCTTACTAGTAGTCTAGGTTAAATATTACAATAATAGCCATTAAGGCTCTAAACAATCTTGCTGCTAAAGTTACGGCATAGGTATCCTTATAAACTAACTCTTATAGATCACCTCATACACAAAAACAAGCTTTAAATCTCATTAGATATCTATTAATATTAGTCTTATATATAAATACCCAGATAATAGGTACGGTTTTAATATAGATTATCTCATTAACGACTTAAAACGTTCCTCGATTTTAAAGGTCTATATACTTCTTCTAAGCAGCAGCCGTAAACTCTTCCTTATATTAATATCTTTAAAGCTCCTTCTAATTCCTAGGCGGCGGTAGGAGCTAATTACGGTATAGCTTTTTGTAAAATGTGAGCCCTATATTAAAGGCTAATCTTTAAGCTAGAAGGCTTTAGTCGGTGACGTTAGCAAGAAAGCCTACGTAGATCTTTAATTGTCCTTTAAGTCTCTTTTCTTTAACCACATTTTACTCTCCTATATCGCCATTAATCTTCTTCTTTAGCTTAGCTTCATCAGTTGGAACCAGGATATAGTGCGGCTTCTTTACCAAGGTATTTAAGGATGGTAGTAGAGGCTCCGGTAAGTTAGGTTCTAGTGTTTTATTTAGGGTAGGAAGCCCTAGAGCTAAGTCGTCTTTAAAGCTTAAATCTTATTACTTACTACTTTTAATATTAGGCTCTTCCTCATTTCCACCAGATTCCACCTATTATCTCCCTTCAGTGTTAACTTAAATCTCGTCTTAAGTCTTATTGCTTTTATTAGATAATAATTCCAATTCATCTCAGAGATCCTATATTTAATAGATATTAATAATTTCCAATATTTAGTTAGTTCTAACTTAAAGTACATTCGCTAGATCTAGCTGTAAGTCATTATAAAGCAACCGCTTATTAAACTTTACGTCTCTAGTTCTTATAACCTTCTTTTAACTGGGAATATAGATTTGGAATATATTCATTGAATTATATCTTACTAGATATCCTATATAGGCCCTTGGCGCGAGCTTATTTAGGCGTAGAATATTATACTTAAGAGGGTAGGCCCTACAGCCGTAAACTCATAGGTGGCCTATATTTGGTTTTAGTGGTGATATACCTATAGCTGACTGGATTTTTTTAAAAGGTGTCTGCTACCTAAGTCTTCTACTAGGCGTTTAATTAAGTAGATAGGTAGCTGCTTTATAGACTTTAGGATATAGCTCCTTTAGTAAATAAGCCTTAATTCTTATACACTAAGCCTTCTGTATAATTACCCCCCCAGATTATTCCGCTGGACCGTTCTGTAATTAAGTATTAGGTGCTAATCTTTTAATACTAATTCCTCATTTAGCTACCTATTCCTTAAATTTGCCTATAAGAGACGTCTCTTTATTTGTATAGATAATGGCTACCTTAAAGCCATATCGTCGTTTAATGATATTACAATATTTAATAACAATTTGGGTAAGGGATGACTTCTTAGCCATTGTCTCTACCTTATTTATTCGCGTCGCGTCATTAAGGAAGTGTACTATATACTTATCGCTATTAAATGCGACTATTCCGGGTATTAAATTAAGGTGGATTCTATAGAAAGGAACTAGCGATTAAGTTAGAGGTCTTCTAGATACCACCTTATAAGCTTTACTTACTCTATATAATTTACATTCTACCGTCATTAGGCCTTTTATAATCGCGCCCGTTACTAACTAAGGTAGTTACTTAATTACGTCTTTTCCTGCATGGCCTATTTGCTAGTACTATATATGGCCTTCTGCCTAATTTAGTAGAGGCTTTAATAAATACTTTATTGGCTTTAATTGAGTCGCAAATAAAGCCTTAGGTAAGTTACTTTTTGGCTTATTATATTTAATGGTGTTTTAACTATAGTGGCGGCTATAGTAGGCATATATCTCGTTGTCGCTATAGAAGAGAGTATTCTCTTTATTATTCTAATAGACTCCCTTATTATTAAGCTTATTAAGATATACTAAGTTGGTATAGAAGCCTAGTATAAAGGCTGCTCCTAAGAGCTGTATCTATCTCTTCCCTTTTAGGTTATTAATTGTAACTATAGCTATACTATAGCCTACGATTTCTTCTATATGCGAGCCTATGTAGACGCGTTTTAATATAGGCTCGATATTACTAATAAACCTAGCTCTATCGTTAAAGACGTATAGGCTGGTTCTTAAGTCAAGAATTATACTATCACAAAGCTCGTAATTGGAAGTTGTGTTGTTAGATCCTATATGATAAACTATAAAGTTTTTAGTAGGCCCTTATAAGCTCTGATTGCTGCCTTCCTTTGGCTTTTTATTGGCTTAATCGTCCTTCTTATTAGCTTAATTGTCCTTTTTAATTTGCTTAATATAAGCCTTAATTTTAGGCGTCATATTAGCAATCTTCTTATCTACCTTCTTTTGAATTTTGTTACTTAGTTTAAACCATAATGGGCGAGGAATCGACTCTACGATGTACCAGCATTTGTTAAAGTAGTGACGCTTTCCGCATAGGTACTCTAGCGGCAGTCGCCTTTCCTTCTTCTACTTATCTGCTAATGATTAAGGCTTTAATTTAGGCTTCGAATTTAGTAACTTATCTTTAAAGGTAACTCCAAAGGATCCTCCTTATAGGGTTTTGCCCTTTTAGGCGAGGTCTGTATGATAGTGGTTTTGGTATATTTTAACCAGTTTAAAGAAGGTAGGAAGCGTCTTCTTCTCCTACTTACGCTTATTAAACTCATTCTTCTAATATTCTAACTAGCTTAGTATAATTAATTTAACTGTATATATAAAGTCTTTTACCAAACAATTACTATCTACCTTAGGTAGAGCTTGCTCCTTACACTCTATATATACCTTCTCCCACTCTTATAACTAGATCTTAAAGTTCTGGTTCTAAGGCGCCTTCTTAAGCCTTATATATTAAGTAGCTATTTAAAGCTTTTAGGCGTAGTTAGTTAGAGTAATTCTCTTCTTAAGAGATACCAAGACGTTATAGGTGGTGGTGCATTTAAATGTGTAGATAAGGTAGGTACGTGAGATAGAGCTTAGGATGTAGCTGCGTAATATATTAAGAGCTAACAGCTGTTTTTTGTATAGCTTTATATTGTCCCTATAGTCGGCTTTAAGCGTATAGAGCTCCTCCTTCTCCTCCTTATCTAGGTCTGCGAGCTTTATCTTCCCCCGGCTATTGGTATCCTTAGGTAAGGTATAAATAGATTCTTTAAGCTATGGCAGATCGGTCTTAGGTGTTAATAGGTTAATATACTTCTAGAGACAATTATTATTCGCTTTTAACTTAATAACCTTAATCCATTTGTCCTAATTATTTAGGCTTATAAGAATAACGGATAATATAATAACGGGAGGGGTTTCTTGTTGAGAAGTCATTGTGGGTAGTTGTTTATAATTAAGATAATAATTAAAATTAATAGGAATAAAGGCTTTGGAATCAAAGATGATACAGTAGACGGCCCGGGCTCATAACTGTTGAACGGACGATCAGGAATGAGAACTCTGTTTTATTAAAGAGGGCTCTAGAAGCTCTCTTATATACATTAGGTAGGTCCTAAATACAATGACGACGACGTCGTCATGTAGTAGGTCATAGTTAAGAGAAACAGGTAATGAGACGTTCGATGAGACATACGAGCTTAAGATACGAGACAACTGAGATATAGTTCGTATAGACGATCTAGGTCGTCAGACAGTATTACGATGGTAGTAAGGAACTTCGATTCAGGTTGACAACTAGAAAAAGCAGATCAGAACTGATTATCTGGCATGTTCCTAAATTTAGTAAACTGACGCACCTAAAATATATTCAATTTCATGTTTAGGGGCGTAATATTTTCCAAGGCGGTGATCTCGTAAACTTATATGTTGATGCTGAGCCCAGAAAAGGAGCAAATTCGGACGGAAGGCCGAGCTGAAGGGGTAATCCACGGCTCAAGAAAATGATGTGATGACAAGCAAAGCAGGTCATATCTGACAAAAGTTTATTTGTACCACCTGTTCTACTGGCACACGGCACGTTCCGGATTATTTTTGCCTCACTTCGGAACAAAGTCGTCCTTAAAGAGGAACAAGTCATGTATTGCTTTGGCGGCTTTATTCCGGAATAGATCTTTTAAAGATTAAGGTGGTACAGCCTAGTTAAGGCTTGCTAGCACCGCATCTATACCGCCAATTACGAAGCTATTTAAAACGGTTGCGCCATATGCCTAATTTTTATTTCACCCTCAGATTTTCTTGGTAAATAGTTATCGCGTAAGGCCCATAGTAGCCCTAAATTGCGCCTGCGGCACCTACACGACTCCACCAAAAGACCTACTTAATAAGTGTATATTTGGTGGTCGAATAATAGTTCGCAATCATATGCAAGGCATATTTGGAGAGCTCTCGTGAGCCCCTTATGGTGTTAATTTTGCTTAGAAATTGCCTAATTAGGCTTAGCTCGGGGCTTCGAACTTCGAACTTCAAACTTTACAACAGTGATCCCTCCTCAGCCACCACCTTTTCTACGACCTAATTAGATCCTCAACAATATGCAGGCTTTCTCTGTAAGTTCTGGATATATATCTGACTTGATTGCCGGGTTAAATCTGACACTAGTAACAGCAATGCGGCCTCCACGCCCAACCCCGCACCTCCTCCGCATCTAATGCCATCTTACCTTCTTCCTTAACTGAATACTATAATACCTCCCGGGCTATTCCTGCCTTCTCAGTCATAGTAAAGCCTACCTTTACGAAATATCTAGAAGAAAACTAGGAAAGAAGTTAATAAAGCGCGTCCCCTAGGATAAATATGACGACTCTATTTCCTGGCTTGTAGATCTAAATCGCAAAAGATCTAAATTGTAAAGCTTGCTCGCAGGCCGAACGTAACGCTAAATCAAAGGCCAAGCGCCGGTGGTATATAAGGGAAGATATTTCACCCAGAGCTGCGAGGCCTCTAGAGGCGCCCGACAAGCTCCACCGGGCAGGCCTTAAAGGTAGGCGACGGTAAGGGCAAGATGGGCCAGGCAAGAGAAATCTAGATCATAATTGCACCAAACCTAATTATGAAATCAGTATGCGGACGGCAGAACCTCGGAGAGCTCGTTTTTCGATGAATCTCGGTGAAATTGGAGCTTTGCGCGATTTAGAATTTTTAGTGTCGGGGAACGCAATCAATCACCCCCCACCTAATTGGGTTCTACTACCTATCGGCTATATCTATAACGCGGAAAAGCCTTTAAATACACTTATCAATCGCAGTATAACCTAGTTTAGATGGAATTTAATGGTGTTGTGGTGGTTGGGGGAGTGGTAAAATCTTATTAGAAAATTAAGATTTTCTAATTTTAAGCTAAATATCGTAAATATGCTCCACTAAACGATCGGTTATAATACCAAGGATATATTACTACTTAATTTACGCCCAATATTAGTGAAATTGTAGATTTTTTTTATTATAGTTATTAACTGAACCATATTTCTTATATTAACTCGTAAAAATCGCTAAAATCTATCTAAAAGCTTCATTAAAAAGCTTTATACTTTAAATCTTTCCGGAATAAGGCAATTGTTCCAGAATGAAGCCCCAAAAAGCGATACACGACTTGTTCCTCTTTGGGGACGATTTGTTCCGGAATGAGGCGTGTACTGGTATGAAGCGGAGCAGGTATCGGCCTTAAACAAACCCAGACTCATTTGAACCGATAGGTGGGTTAGCTAATTATTCTTCAATAGGGCTGGAAAGCCTGGCATAGAAATCAACGAGAGCTTCGTTGAAGCCAAGTGACGCCGCATGCCAAGCTTCTTATGTATTATCTCATAAATCAGACCCCCGGGGAGAAATTGCGCTACGACGTGGAAAGACTAGCGCTACACTTGTGGACCTTACCCTAGTCCTGTGGACTCCTGGACCAATCAGATCACACCAAGAGGAATTTCTCCCCGAGGGTCTGAGAGCTTATGGGCGCCCTTTGTATAAGAACTTAATGTTTTTTATTAGGCGATGACTCTTCCACCACAACGCGTATCTTAACCCTTTTATAACGTCTAGTTATTATAAAAATACTATAAGATAGGAGCTCTTTAATTTCTCTATCTATTGCATTAAATAATAACGTCGTAGCTATATTATAGTTGGTTGCGTTAATCGCATTTTATTAGTCGCATTTTCTTATTAGTCACATTTTCTCGTCGCAATTTTGCCTTACTGCTATACCTTATATACTTCTCTATGTTTAATTATCTCTAAAATAATATAAACCAAAAGCTCCTTCTCTTCTCTATCGCCTCTAGCAATATTGTAGCTATATTCTACTATTACGGCACTAGCAGAAAGCGGTAGTTATGGTAGACGCTATAGTAAACGCAGAGCTTACGTGACTCTTACATAACTAGGGATTGTATATAACTCCTCGCGTTGCTACTTATCTTTTCCTTTCCTCTTTTTTAGCTTTAGATTCTCGTTTATAGACAATCTAATCATATAGGCTTACGCGTTCCTTTTACTATACCTATACCTTAATTAACTAAGTCGCTAATATTATCTAAAGCTCCCTCTACTCTTTCTTCCTGAGAAGGAACTTAAATATATCTATAAGACTACAAATAGAATAAGAATATAGAATAGGACCCTAAGGACAAGAATAGGACTATAAGGACAGGACCTAAAAGAAAAGAATAGAACTCTAAGGAAAGGACCTATAGGATATACACAGACCAGAACCCCTAAAGAAATTACTTAGAATTACCTAATACCCTTACCACTATGCCACGAAATATAGTAGTAGGTAAAGTAGCTACAGGACCCTTAAATACTTTAGATAAAGAAACAATTAACGTTTTAACCCCCTAGGCGGAGCTTACGGCTACTAATACTAAAATTAAATAACTATAAGAGCTGCTTAAAGCTAGAGATATCCCTATATTTAATAATAAGTCATTATTAAACAACTAAAGACTTACTATAGTCCTTTAGGCCCTATCTTAGCGCCTTGGTAGGTCTATTAAGGCCTATATAGCACCGAAGTGGTCGGTAAAGGTTATGGATCCCCCGCTACTTACAAACAAAACTAACCCTATATTTAATAATTAGAAGCTTTAATTACGGGATAAGCTTAAAGTTAATATAGACTACTTCCCTAACGCCTAAGCCAGAATAGCCTATGTCTTTAGCTGTACTAGCGAAGATACCTAGAGGTATTTACGCCTGTAATACACTAAAGACTTAATAAACCCCTTTATCTCTAAAGAAGAAATAATTAAATACTTATCTTCTATTTATAAAGACCCTTTTAAAGTATAGAACGCCCGCCTTAGCTATAAAAGCCTAAATATAAAAATAACAGAGACCTTTTTAGCCTTTTAAACCCGCTTTTTACACCTAGCCGGATAGGCCTAGATCCCCTAGGAAGACCTACTACTAGACCTCTTTAATAAGCTTACCCTAGACCTATAGGGGCCATATTACTAGCTTATACTACGGTATAGACGTTAAAGAAACTTATAGACTATTACCTAGCTATTAACTAAGGCCTCTATTAAATTAAGGCACGCGCCAATTAGCTAAAAACTAGAAACCTTATAAACTAGGCTATAAGTACTATAAGTACGGCCTATAGTGCCCTAGCATAATTAGCAACTCCTATAGTTAATCTAACAGCTAGCTGTATACCTACCCCTACTATAGGCCTAGTATACACCTAGCCTATATATAGCGACCCCTATATATAGGCCCTTAGTAATTAAAAAGCTTGCTTTTTATACGGTTAAATAGGTTACCCTATAAGGAACTGCCTAATAAAGGCAAAGATAAACAAGGTTCTATTAATTTAGGAGGATAGTATAGAGCTAAAAAAAGAGGAACCCTAGAGGAAGACTCCTCTCTAGGGTTAAAAGGGATTAATATATTATATATTAATCTAAGTTAGCTAATTAGTAAAAGAAGCTACACTATTCCTTATACTTTATTCCGCAATAAATATTAAGTTTTAACCTCTGCTTTAGCTAACTTAGGAGTAAATACCTTTACCTTAATTAATATAAAGTGCGCTGTAAAACTAGCTAACTTTTTAAATATACCCCTTAAAGAACTACCTAAACTAATCCCTATTTATGGTTATAACGGACAAATAGGGCCACCTATTATAACTATCTTATAGATTTACCTCCGAGTTAATGGACAAAGGTAGTATAACATCCCCTTCCTTATTACGGACCTTAGAAGCTATAATATAATCTTAAAGAGAAAATGGCTAGCCTATTTAGGCTTATAGCTTAATATATAGAATAGGCAGCTTATCTAGCCCAAAACTATACCCCTAATGTAAGGGCGTAGAGAGACTTTGGGGAAGATTTAAAGGAATAATATAAATTCTATCTAAATTTAATAGTATATAGCTCTTGCTAAAAACAAGACGTTATATAAAGAAGAGAAAGGAATAACAAGAGAATTATATAATTAAATAGTTAGGGGCTTAGTGGTTAATGCGTGCGTATATACGCACGCGGTCTTTAACGGACCTTAGTAAAATTTAATTAATTTAATAGAATTTAGTTAAAGCGTTAGAATTTATCTATTAAGTATTTTACTAAGACATTCCTACTATAACTAGGCTAGTCCCGTTATAGTACCCCCCCTTTTAGCTAAAGGTCTAAATAATTTAATTTTAGTTAAGACTTATAACTTATCGCGTGTTATATTTTCGCGTTAGGTAGTAGTATAGAGTTTTGCCAATTCTATCATTAAATAGGCTAATTAGGATTTTCTATCCCTAGGATAGAAAATCGCTATTAGCTTAGCTAAGGCAGTAAGCAAAACTAATATCTTTATAGTGGGTCTTGGTAAGGCAGATCTAACTAATTAAATAACTTTAATCGGTAGTTAAAGTTCCTTAATATCTTGCGTGTTACGTAATCGTATTACGAACGTTATAATATATTTTAAGTTCTTTTTAATTTCGAGCTTCCTGCTATTATGTTTTTTTTGTTTTTTTTATTTATATATCCATTGTATTATACTACGTACAATACTACGCATACAGCCTCTAGGCTATGGCGCTATAGTCCTATATATATAAATCCCTTAGGGCAGCTTAATATATACTAGTAACTATATCCTAGTAGTTTATAAGCCCCTAAACTAGGGGTTTATAGTTCCTTAGTAAAAT
>Ga0307515_10024131_pt1 | contig 10613 bp, 15 predicted proteins | sample 17_EM_MG_FD_194513 | JGI IMG/M metagenome (GOLD analysis project Ga0307515, IMG submission 194513) | Populus trichocarpa ectomycorrhiza microbial communities from riparian zone in the Pacific Northwest, United States - 17_EM | ecosystem: Host-associated > Plants > Roots > Unclassified | place...
GGGTCGAGTCCGCATCCTGCGTACGTCTCCCCATCGCCCCGGGAACCCTCACACCCGGGAGAGGTCGGCGGAAGGTCCGAGTCTTGGAAAGACGACATAGAAGACATTTCGAGAATATTGGACGAGCTACAAGCGAGACTGGATGGCCTGAGAGCGACTATGAAAGAGGTTCAGGCGCAAACTCAGCCCCAGGATCAAACCCAAGGATCGCTGAGCGATCTAGACTAGATGAGGGCTCTTAATTTTGTGATCGGTCTGTATGAGTACGCCTTTCCCTGCCGCTTCCTCTCACTCTTTTTTGATGGTTTATTTTTTACTGTGGTGATGTACCGGTTTCTTCTGCCGCTTCTTGGGTCCACCCCAGTGGCATTTACCTACAATTATTCCCCCTCGGACTCTCTTCCACTTCACCCTCCCGCTGTCGCTGCCTCTTGCATTGTTTTTTTCTGCCTCTACATGCTATCTTGGCCTTGCTCAGCACCATATACATTCCTTTCCCTGCCTCCTCCCCATCCCCCCTCATGATTTATACCTCTTGTGTGTGAATCCCCCCTCGCGATTATTTCTGACCCGCTTACTACTTGCTTTCTCTTGTAGTTATAATTACTCGCCTGCAAAAGTGAAAGGTTGCAAGAATAGCTGATCTATATGAATCATTTATCCCTACAAATCCAAATGAGAAACGTTGGGGTTGTTGGGAATGCTGAACGCTTTCAGATGAGACACTGACACCGATATTGGTTTGTGAACTGGTTCAAAAAAGCCGCGGATCGAGTTTAGTATGTTTTGTTCAGTACATGAATGTGATATGTGGTCAACACAGACGTGGTACAACACGAGGGTTACTTGGCTACATGCACGGATTATTAGAGCTGCAGATCTAAACCTCGGCCTGGAGGCGAAAGAGTCGTAAGATGGTCACCGAGACTGGGGCGGCAACAAAACGTTTCCCAAAGTTACAAAAGAGTGAAGAAAAAAAAATAGGCCCATGCCGTGGATGAGAATCGTGGAGTGACCCGTGGAGAGTGACCTGTGGAGGGGGTCAACCGGTAAGCCTGTTCTCCCTATGTCGACAGGTCCAGTGGCATATGAACAGCCGACAGGGTAAACATCCGAAACTCCTCGCGAACTATTTCCCACGCCTTAGTGTGCTTCAGCGCCCCTCCTACGAGAACGGCGTTCGGAAAGAGTTTGGACGCCGCCAACGCGATGATGGTACGGGATAGAGGGTCGGCAGGGAGAACAGTCTCTCCCACGTCCCAGCAGACAACGTTCCGGTTGGGTTTGACGCCATCGACAGTCACGAAAGTGTTGATGTTGAAATGGACGCTTAGCAGGGAGAGATTCGGACAGTTCCTGGCGAGCGCAGCGAGCGTATGGTACCCGATATTGGTCGTTAAACCGCCAACGGCGCAAGGAGAACCTCCGAAGTATAGCTCCCTCAAGCGAGGCATCCACCTGGATAATTCGATAACGTGTTCGTGACGAAAGTTGAAGTGGCAAGCGCGACCGCAGGGAGCGCTGAGGTAAAGAGCTTGCATGTTTGCGAAAGGACCGAGGGTTGTGACGAATTCCCAGGTGAGGGGTGCCCCGTAGAGGCGAGGCACCCAGGAGAATGAGCGAACGCTGCTGTAAAGCCCGGAACCGTCGAAGAATCTGACTAACCTGGCCCGGTCACCCTTTGATGTTGGATAAGGACACATAAGGGCGAATCGTCTGAGCTTGGATTTCCTGAGGTTACCGAGCAGGTTCATGACGTCGGGGGGCTTGTTGAGGGTAAAGTTCAGGTACTCGAGGGAGGGTAGGATGTCCCACGGTACGGGTCCAGGGACCTCGGGAATGTGCATCTCTAGTACCTGTAGCGCTGGGAGCTGTAGAATGTCGTGGACTAACGGAGCAGACGGGTCCCGGGGAGGGTGTAACAGCCTGAGGGTGAGGGAATTATTGTAAATGATCTGCCGTATGGTATCTTGGATTCTTTGGTTCTCCCTTGCTTCCGTGTCGAAGAGACGGAGATCCTCCAGATTCATGCAACGTGACTCCACGAGAGCCAGAACCTTCAGAAGTTCCCCATCACTTGCTCCCTCTAGACTGATCTCTAGGTTGCGGACACCTTGAGCCAGGAAGTATTTCAGGAATTGTAGGTTTCCTGGGGATCTTCTCCAGTAGAGCGTCTTGACTTTGGGCCACAACGAGAGCCAATCGAACGATTTGCGTGGGCCTATTAGGGTCCGAAATGTTTGGACATTTACGCTTATGTCGGAATGAAGGCGCAGGTCCGTAACTCTGGTAGTATATTGTCTGAGCCGCACGAGTTCACCGGGAGATATTGACCGATCGAGAGACTAGAAAAAATTCCTCGGCGTCAATGGTCACTTGGAGCGCATGAAAACAGTGAAACCGCACGAAAGAGGATTGTGTGTAGAGGGGGGGCTTGGTATAGGACCATGAATCCGGCGGAAGGGCTCTCAGAACATTGACAAGGGTCATCGGTCTTTTGCCCCACAACACGTCGAGGGAAATCCCTTCTAGGGACCTACAGGTGCGGGCTAGGACTGCCAAATCGCCGCGACCCTCGTCAGATTCGACCACGCTGTCGCAAATCTTCCTGAAGATTTCGTTCACAAGAAATATGAGATGCATGGTTGTAGGCGCGTTCGTGGTCTGTATGATCAGAATCCGCTGGCTTGCCGTAGTATTGGTCGTAAGTGGTGTCGTGAAAGGGGGGGAGCTCGTGGGTGTAGGCGGTGGGTTGAAGTTGGGATGTCGAGGGTGAGGTTGTGAAAGAAAATTTGAGTTTTGAGGGGCATTTATATGCGCAAACGGTGAAAGACCTCACATAAAAGAGTCCCGTGGCCCAGGGTTGACGGTGGCCGAGAAAAAGAGACCATAGCATGTTTCAGGCAGCCAACCGTGGCCACGGTTTCCGGTATGAATCCGCTCGCCACGGGACCGAGTCTATGCCAGATGACGCCGTTCTAGCCACCGAAGGTATACAGGATAAAAACCATGGCACAGCTGACAACCTGACAATAGTATCACCTAGAACAAAGCACCAGCAGCCAGGCTTATCCACTGAGAAACCGACAGCCAATCTCGCGACCAACAAGCTTCCGTCCGTCAGGAGCACGACGCCGGTCGTATCTACGCGCAGGGGCCACTTCCGGATCCTTAGCAAACGAGCCAACGGATCCCTGACGAGGTATGATGAGACGAGAAAATGCTCAAGCTTTGTGGGTCCCTCAACGCATCCGACACTATGTAGCTGATATCCACGAACTCCCGGCCGGCGAGTCCGCCCCAGGTCCGCCCTTTCCTTCAACGTCAACTTCCTCACAGCGAGTGTGGATCTGGATGGTTGGCGGTGGTGGTGCGTAATCTCTCGGCTTAGGATCGTCAACTGTCTTACCTTTGGCACAGGGTTGCTGAGTAGCCTACGAGGTTTTTCAGAGGGCGGAACACAGCCAACCACTGTCAAAATCATAACAACCTCCTCAACAGGATGGAAGGGCCTCCCTCAAGAACTTGTGGACGAAATCCTAACCTACCTCAAGGACGACTTTCCCTCTCTCGTGTCCTGTTCCGGATCATGCAAAGCACTCCTCTGTTCCACCCGTCCCCTCATCCACCGCACCTTCTGTCTCAGCACCGGGTCCTCAGTCGATATGTACCGCTCCAGCCCACTCAATCGAGCTCAGTTCGATAACATTCGGTTGGCGGAACAGGCTCAAGTCTTAAAATACACCACTCGACTTATCATTCGGTTGGGCGACGATTTCGTTCCAGAGAACCTTCGGCCTCACCTCCAATACTTCCGTGCCATGCGTGGGGTGACCTCTCTCGAAATATACCTGCTGGACACCACAAGTTTTCTCCCCGCTTTCGAAGAGTGCTTCAGCCATATCGTACCAACCCTGCGGTCCTTATCCCTTATCGGTGCGAGGGATCCCATCGGAGGCGTTTTCCACTTCATTTCTCGGTTTCCCCTACTACAGGACTTGGACCTAATGCAGTTTTCGTTAGCACGACACAGATCATCCCAACCATACACCTCACCAGAAACGAAGGCACCTCCACCGTTGAACGGGGCTTTGAGGTTCCGGGGCACCTACCCTTCAATCGAGTTCATCCAATCCCTCGTAAACGTCCCAGGCGGTATACATTTCCGTTCCATCGAAATGGAGGATGCCAGAGGGATTCCGTTGCAAACGATAATTGACGCATGTTCAAACACTGTTGAATCGGTCACCTTCTGGACCGGTTATCGTGAGTGTTTACCGTTCCGCGGTGTTTCTTACACCTGCGCTTACTCCTCTGATAAGTGGAGGTTGTACCGAACCTTCGGCAGTGTACCGGCCTCAAAAGGCTCAGGATTACGCTGGCGGGTGGAGTATACTACAACCCCCAGGCTTACCTCTCCAAAGTTCTTTCGAACATCGTGTCCCCATCCTTCTCGACCTTAATCGTTAAGCACGAGGGGACGGTATTCCGCGTCGAAGCTATCGGCCTGGTGGACCACCCCCTGTCGACAGGTACACAACATCTATTAAGCCTGGAGCCGTGCCAGTGGGATGCAGAGTGACTCACTCGCGATTGCAACACAAGTGTTCTGGGAGGCAATGTATGCGTATATCCTCCTGTATCTCATTATACTATCGGTAATCCGATGGATGTACATCTATCCGTCACTAAAATCGTGTCCGCAATTACGACCCCCTGTGCCGGAAAAGAGGTCATGATAACCATCTTGAGAATCCAGGCCTCTTTCGTTTTCCCCCTCCTTCAGGATCTTCCTCTGCCACCCGATTCTCTCCAATAATCTTTAAGAATGCCGTTTCCAACGTCGACCTCTCAACGGTATACTCCGCAAACTCTCCCCTCGAAGACAGGGCGCGGAACAGTTCCAAAAGTGTCACGCTGTGTTCTGAGTCTTCTGCGTTCACGGGGACTTCGAACCTCGTTGTTACATCTTCTACCATCTTCGCGCCTGGGATCGTGGACATGATTTGTTGAGCCTTGGTGATATCCTCTCGAGTCCGGGACGCGAAGTGGACTTCGTAAGAAGGGTAACGAGCTGCGAGTGATTCTACAGTTCCGACGGCTTGAGGCAACCGGTGGTCAGCACCTGAATATGTCGTTCAAATTTTTCAGCTTACCCAGCATGCGGGTTGCTAGTATACCAGCCTTGTTCGCAAGCGCAGAAGCCTCCTCCATGGAATCTGCATTAATCTAAGAAACGAGAGTCTTAATGCGTGAATCCAAACGACTACTCACGCGTCGTAATGACCACAGCCTTCCCGACAGCGATGTTCCTCAAGACAGACCACATGTCGCGTTTCATCTTGGCATCAACTCCAGTGCTGAATTCATCGATGAGCAAATTCGGGGGGTTTCCTGTACATCGAGAAAAGCTTAAAATATTTCCTCACGAAGACAGATAGGCAAGACGCACCCATCATAGCGATGGCAAGAGCAAGCTTGCGTTGATTTCCTCCAGACAACTGACTAGCAAACCTTTCCTTGTACTCAGCCAAAGCAGTAGCCTTCAGCAGAGTATCCACATTCTGGTCGAGTTCTTGTCCGCGGGGAATACCTTTCAATCTCCCGTACACCTCCAAGTGTTCGCGCACGGTTAATTGAGCATCGATCGCCGTGAACTGAGGGCAAACACCCAACGAGAGTCTTGCGCCACGAGGATGTCGTGTGACAGAGACCCCATTGATAAAGATGTCTCCTCTGGTCGGTGTAACATCACCTCCTGGTGGATCAAGTCAGCGATCTCCAACAGGCTTGTGAGTTATTGAACGTACGGATCATGTTAAACGTTGTCGTCTTTCCGGCACCATTCGGACCAAGTAAAGCCAAAACGTCACCCCGAGCAACTCCAAAGGATGCATTATCGACGACAGCATTTCCACCATAAACCTTTGTGACGTTGATAACACGGAGCGAGTTCTGCGGGTCTGCGACTGCGTTTGTCTCAGCGATCGCGTCCGTGGGTATCACGTCGGCCTCCGAGGTTTGATTATGCATCGACCGCCATCCCTTGAGGGGCGAGACAGCCCCAGAATCCCACCAGATCAATACGCCGAAAAGCACAAAGCCGTACACGATGAGGTAGAGGATAGGCCCACCGAACCTCCCCAGCCGCCCCAGATCGGACGTCGAAACGGGTTGATCTCCTCTGCATAAGAGGTTGAAAAGGTTGGCAGATACAAAGGCGGCCTTGATCTGACGACGAAGTCAGTAGCAATGCGACACGTTGGGGGTTATGGGGTGAGGCTCACGACACTAGCAACAGGAGAGATTATGGATACCGCCCAATCTAGTCGCACGGGGATAAGCCAGTGTCGATAGGTGGGATAATCAACTCACGGATTTTATTAGCGATTTCATCCGCTTCGGAGGATTGCGCATAAGTGAACGTAACCAAGTATCCGATCAAGTAGATCTGTTAGTGTTCGCGTGAGCGTGGAATAGCGGCCACCTCAGGGTACACACACCATGAACACGATGATTTGGGAACCCGCAGCAATAGCGAAGGAAGACAGAGGTGAAGGCGTGAATAAAGAGACACAGTACGCCCACAATGTGGCAGTGATTCCGTAAAGGACCATAGCCAACCACTGGATAAGATATTTGGTATTCCATTCGATCACTCCGCAAGAGAAACACACATACCAAGAACCCAAGTCCATTGAAATAACTCGTAACCGTAGAGAAAATGATGACGATGACTGTTGCAGTGAAAACCGTAAACAGGGAGTCAAACATCAGGTGTCCCAACCACAATCCAAGTGGGTTCGCGAGGCCATTCGACAGTTGCATAGCCTGCACAGATGATCTCCGTTCTCGTGATACGTAAAGCGAGAAAAAAGCGGGGTACACTGCCTGTGGAACGTTCATCAGCGAGGTTTCAGAACCGACGTCACGCTCACTATTGCAGCGCCAAAGAAGATAAGCCATCTGAGAGGTCCCAACCCCCGGACAGTTCTCAGGGGGAAAGTAGCGTAGTTTGCTCCGATAATTGATGTGGTTCTAGGAGAGGTCGCATTCAACCTAGCATTGTATAAAATGTTAGAGACAAGGTTGAGCAAGGCTGGCGCGGCAGTCCCGGGAGGGTCAGTTTCCCACGCGATCAAAGACTGGCCAGAACTTAAGTCCAAAGAGATACCGCCTAAAGAGATGTTTCGGTAGTTCTGTCGAATGGTAGAGATGAGATCCTGATCACCACTTATCGAATGGATGGTCAGGTTCCCAGCTAGAGAACCTAGAGCATCAACGATAGAAGGAGGCGTGATGAGAATCTCGGCTTCGGTGGGCAAGGCGGGTAAGAAAAGTGGAATGCGAGCGAGTGGCCGGTAAGTCCGTACGCAAGAGACCGGGGGTCCATCCAGGAAGAACAGAGGGATACACGAGCCCGCGATGGCAACGCCCACAGTCATCAACAAGGATAACCAAGCCCTTCTTGCGATGAGTGCACGCTTGTGGAATATTGTAAGTGCTTGTGACATTGGCGTGCGTTTTCGACTTCCAGAGAGCTCCAGAGGTTCTTCCGAGAGGGACCCTTCCGTCTTGGCTTCGTCTTCTTGGTCAGTTACAGCCTCTTTGCCCTGTCCCCGGATCATTAGGTCGAGGAAGACGTCTTCAATCGAGGTTCCACGAATGTCGTAGGAGTCGACAAAGTAAGCGCCCCCGTGTTGGTCAAAGATCCGAAGGACACTCTCGACTACAATCGCATCCCTGGACATGAGGTGGTATGATACCAAGAATGGAGAGCTCTTCGTAATGTATGCGCGTGGAGCGACCGCCCGAATGGCTGGTAGTAAGTCCCCTGGTGGTAACTTTGCGAGCTTTTCGTGATCGTCAGTGTGGCGGAACCTAACCTCGACCGTGTATCCTTGACCAAGAGTAGACTTCAGAGCGACCGGGGAACCTTGCGCCACCAGTTTTCCTGGAGCAGCCAAGATTGCAATATTGTCCGCGAGAAGATCTGCCTCGTCCAAGAACTAAGGGAACTGTAAGCGCGATTTACCATTGATGAGATTCATCACCTACGTGTGTCGTGAAAACAATCGTGCGATCGTATCGAACCGCATTGAGAACTCTCCAAAGGGCTCGCCTTGAGAGAGGATCTACACCAGAGGTGCACTATGGATCGATTTTGTCAGCAGTTGGGTATACCGAGGGAGCTATCCCCACCTCGTCCACCAAGACAATTTTCGAACCTCCAACCAAACCAATTGCAAGCTGCAACTTTCGCTTCTGACCTCCGGACAAGGTTGATGCGTTCGCGTTGATCTTCTTCTCGAGATCGCAGTCCCTGAGAAGTTGGTCGATATCCTCCTCGTGCTCTGCCGTGGTTGCCTTAACCGCATGCCAGAGCCTTAAGGTTTGATAGCAAGTCAAGTCTGGGAATAAGACATTCTTCTGTGGAACGATTCCAACGGCACCGCGAGGCGGAATGACGTTGCCCCCTTCGAACAGGATACGACCACGCGTATGGCTGAGCAAACCGCCAATGATTGACAATGAGGTGGATTTTCCGGCACTGTATCAGAAGGTAGTTTAGTCAATCGTCGTTGGGTATGTTGTAGTACCTTCATACCCATTGGATCCAAGCAAAATGAAGATCCCATTCTTCGGTACATCGAAGGATAGGTCCGCAACTGCAGTAACAAGCTCCTTCGAAAATAACGGTGGCTTGAAATCCTTGCCCAAGTTTTGGACGGAGATGGCTGTGTTGGGGGGCATCGTGGTGTCTTCTGCAGGGTTTGGCTTCTTCTTTCCGTACCATGTACGACCTAGTGGATTAGGAGGGTCATACAGTTTACGTTCGAGTAGCACAGCAAGGTATGGCCAGAGAAATATGTTAATCTGAGAATAGTTGGAGTCAGCTAGCGTGAAAGTTTGGATGCGGGCGACATACAGTGGCCGCAATAACTGGGATAATCACCCGAAGGTTGTTGTCCGGGTCAGCTTTGACGATGCTAGTGGGTATTCGATGATTCTCGAAGCCACAGATCGCCTTGATTACGAATATGTAAAACCCAGAAGGGAAGAGGATGGTGAAGATGAATGTCAGACCATTACCTGCGCCCTTCAGTACCAGGGCGAGCAACGCGAAGATGAATGAAGCCAGGACCGAAGTGATGGCGGCGAGCTGTGGACTTCTTCCGAAAGGAGCGGCGAGGAAGAATGTCCAACTTGCGAGTGACAGCGGGAATATTAGGTTAACAAGTAGGATGATCGCTACGTGGGTTCCAGTGAAAATGCGAAACTTCCATATGAGAGCCATAATGATCCAGCTGGGAAGATAGGCGAGAGAAATGCTGAGATGCCAAGAACTACCGCATATTCAATCGGTGATCTGCGTGCAACATTGACAAGGGTCAGTGACTCACATGATTCTCGCAGAATCCTTGAGCCCCATTGCCTTAAGATGGGCAGTGAGAAGGTTTGCCCTTTCACTTGAGAACGATCCCGGAAGGTGATATGCGATCCCGATGTATGCAACAAACCTAGACAGGATATCAACGACGTCCCGATGTCATGAAAAGGAGCGGGCGTACAATCCAAGCACCAGGAGATTGCGCAGACCATGGATATAACTCAGCCGAATCTTTGTCCCCTCCTCTTCGTTGGTCTCATTACTAAACGGCCATTCTAACGGAGTGGCGACTGGGGCTCCAGTTCTTAGCTCGATGATAGCCTATGAAGTAATTAACATACACCCAAGCCGAAGACGCTTTTCAGTGTCACCTGATCAACCGCCCATTGAAGCGGCAGTACATATAACTCATAATCACTGGTGTGTTTTATGGCGTTGATGTATTTGTACCCTCCATTCCCAAGGATGGTATAATTAATTGGGCGAGTGTCGGTCGAGCTGGAAGGTAGGTACTCGAAAGAAAGCCCAGCGAAACACTCCGAGAACAGGTTAAAGTTTTGCGGACATTTGGACGGGATGTCATCCGTCGTCTCGACCTTGGAGATGGCAGCGAGTTGTTTGTTGTTGAACCCCCGAGTGATACGGGCGATGATATCATCCGCACTTGGAGAACCCGCTCCGCCAGTACTGTCTGCCCAAATCAACTGAAGGGAACCATCGAATTGACCCCTGAAGTCACGGACGGCCACCGGATCTCCGATACCGAACTGGGTGTTGCGAACTAAGTGCAGAAAAAGAAAAACAGGATGAGGGAACCCTACGTCGTTCCTTTTGATGAAGAACTCTTGCATGATCGAAAGGTAGATCCCGGCTGCGACAGGTAGAACAAAGCATCGGACGATGTTCAGCTTTTTTGTTTTCAGGGAGGTCGGCACATCAGATAGGGAGATACCGACTGCGGAGGTGATTAGAAGAGCGACTCACGATGGGGTGTTTACCAAGGACGATCCAGTTCTTCCGGAACAGAGCACAGAGCTGGCGAAAGAACAAGCCGGCCATTGGGACAGCAGACCAGAGTGTCCCCCGTGGATGAGGGGGATAAGAATGCTTGACGAGCGTCTCATTCAATTCTGAGACCCCGGTTCCCATCAAAGTCAATTTGCTGGCCGTGATGGACGACCTTCCGACTCAAGGTTGGCGCAGCAGTGGCGTGGCGGCCGCT
>Ga0307515_10024133_pt1 | contig 10612 bp, 7 predicted proteins | sample 17_EM_MG_FD_194513 | JGI IMG/M metagenome (GOLD analysis project Ga0307515, IMG submission 194513) | Populus trichocarpa ectomycorrhiza microbial communities from riparian zone in the Pacific Northwest, United States - 17_EM | ecosystem: Host-associated > Plants > Roots > Unclassified | place...
CACCAACCTAAACCCAAACCGCTCATAAATCTTGACATTCGGATCCTTCCGACTACTCTCCAGATAACAGCACACGCCCTCCCTATCCGCCCCCTCCAAAACGACCTCCATCAGCGCCCTCCCAACACCCCGCCCCTGCGCCTCGGGCAGCACCGTCACGATATTGCAGAAATAGTACCCCCGGTCGCTAGTCCACAGCTCGGCCTGCGCAGCCGCCTGCGACGCCTTCCAGACCCAGTAGCGTGCGGTGCTGAGCCCGCCGCGCCCGTACCACAGGTTCATGCGGAGCTGCGCCAGCCACAGCGCCCAGGAGCTCAGGTACAGCGACCAGGACTGTGGCTGCGAGGGAGGGCGCGGCGGCAGCCACATGGCGGTGCCGAGGATTTTGGAGGGGTGGGCGGGGTCGCGCGCGACATAGAAGAGGCCGTGCGCGATGCCCCAGCGGCAGCGCAGGCTAAGGGAGACGCGGTTGCGGGCGGGGGAGAACTGCGGGGGAGGTGTTAGTGAGGCGCTGGGGGGTTTGTTGGTTTGTGGGAGTTGTAGGAGCGATGAAGGAGTGTGGAGGTTGGGTTTTGGGGGGAAGGCGAGACGTACCTTTGACCGGTCAGGGTACACCCATTTACTGTAGGGGTCGTCGGCGAAGGCCTGTTGGATTGTGTCGATTGCACCGTCTATGTCGGCCTCGGTCATGCGGGTGACTTCGATTGGCATCTTGAGGACCTGGTGAGGTTAGGTGAGCTGATGTAGAGCTGAGTTCGCTTGTGGTGAAGGTTCAATTCGGCAGTAGATAGATCAATTCAGATCACGGCGGGTTGAAGAAGTGAAAACAGGCGCCCGGAACAGGATTAAGAAGAATTCTCCAGGCCATAATAGTGGAGATGTTCCGGAGGATTGTTGGTGGTGGTCGAAGTCGAGGTTCGGCATAAGCGAATTGGTAAAGCATGGAGAAAACCCAGAGCTATTTTGGCAGGTACAGGCGAGCTACTGCTCTCAACCCTACCTGATGAGCACATTGTATCAACACAAATTCCACAATTGATATTTAGACAATTTCAATTAAGACCGACTCCCGTACCATTTTGGTCTATTATAATATACCTGCGGGCAGTCCAGAAGGCACTTTATAATCTTACTTGTGTCCACGAATGAAGCGCTGTGTACAACTACTAAAATTGGAGTGTCACACTCTTACACAAACCTCATCGTTGGGAGTTTTAAACTATGGAGCACGTCGTGGTCGTTTTTGAAATAACGCTACATGCAATTGCACACGTACGGAGAATCCATTTTTTCTCTTACTAGCGTTGACAAAATCCGATCACGACGGGAAACTTTCAACAAGGACTAAAAATAACGGCAGAAATGAAAATAGCGTCGAATCATAACGTCGCGATACCGAGAATACTACCTTTCTTTCCGCCTAGTACGGTTTTGGAGGATGCTGCTGCCCATATCCACCCTGCTGTGGCGGATATCCTCCCTGCTGAGGCGGATACCCGCCCTGCTGCGGTGGGCGCTGCCCATATCCTTGCTGGGGCTGTTGACCGTAGCCCTGTTGCGGAGTGTAGCCGCTAGGCTGCTGTCCATATCCTTGCGGAGGCTGGCCAGGCTGGCCGTATTGGCCTTGAGGTGGTTGACCATATTGGCCTGGTGGCGGCTGACCGTATTGCCCTTGAGGAGGCTGGCCGTATTGGCCTGGTGGAGGGGCACCATATTGGCCGGGAGCACCGTAGCCTGGTTGAGGAGCGTTCGTCTTCTCATCTTTGCGGTCATAAGATGGATCGATAGCTCCCATGAGAAGTTTGATAATCTAGAGGAGTATAAGTATTTATGTCTGAGAGATTCAGGGGATGGAACTAACCCAGAGATCCGGTGTCAATTCGACCGGAGGATTTGCACGAGACATTTCGACTTGCTCATTTTCAAAGTCTGATGGGAGTTAGAGATATCCGAACAATGGGGTCGATCATTCGGAAATGTTGTGATGAAGGGTACATACTGGAAGTGCAATCGACCAAATTTCCAACCATTGGGTCCGAATCCAATTGACCAAGGAATTCGCGTGCCTTCTCATCATTTCCGACCTGAGCAAACTGGAAATTAATGGCACTAGCTCCATACCGAGTCCTTGAAAGCTCGGCAGAGGTGGTCTTGATCGCCTCAAAAACCGCATTTGCTGGCTCGCCAGCAGGTTGTCCGTCGGTTATAGTGATCACAAGAACAGGTTTGCGTAGTTGGTTGGCCCTAGCTTGATCCAAGATCGTGTTAAGTACTTTCTTCTTCAACTCGGTACCCATGGGAGTCAGTCCTTTGAATTGCACTTGGGACATAAGCTGGTCAATCTGTTGCTCATTCCTAACACCATCGCAGTAATTTGGTGGAGGCTGAGAGTTCATAAAGCGAATATTGACGCCGTCATCGTCAAAAAGAGTGGCGGCATAAGCAACTCTTTCCAAGATAACTCGGAGATCCTTGATACGCTCGCCTTTCTCCTCGAACTGCATGGATCCACTATCATCTGAAAGACATCAGCCGCTATGGCCTAGCTGGGGTATTCCTCTATGTCAAAAAATAAATTCCCTTTATGTGGATCCACTTACCAATATAAAGCCAAACATCGAAGAGGCCGAGGCTAACAATATCGTTTGCAATTTCCTTCGGAACGCCCCATTTCGCGCACAATTGACCGACCTGGGTCGCTGCGCGGTTTGCAATTTGATCCAAGATTGGGCTGCCGGGTGGGTAAAAGCTTTGAAGATTCTTTTGTTGAACGGTGGTTTGTAAGGTCTGCTTATATGCTGCTATTTCGCCAGGGCCTGCTGGCTGAGGGGGAGCACCACCGTATTGCCCTTGTGGTGGATAACCGCCTTGTTGAGGAGGATACTGACCCGGTGGGCCTGGCTGACCCTAGAACAAGAATGCTCCATTAGCTGTTGTCCATTGTATTGTAATCAATACACTCAGGTCTGCATCACGAACATATCCAAATCCCGGTCCTTGTCCGTAAGGAGGTTGACCTCCGTACGGCGGTTGTTGCTGGTATGGCTGCGAATACTGGCCAGGCATAGGTTGTGGCTGATATCCGCCAGACCGTGGCGGAGGCGGTGGCGGACGGTTATAAGTCGACTGAGGGTATGGCGATTGCGAACCATATTGATTCTGTCCATACGGCGGCTGCGAAGATGAAGAGTATGGCGGCGCCTGAGAGCCATACCCTGGTTGCGGAGATGAAGCTGGATATGGGCTGTGGCTCTGGCTCTGACTCTGGTTAGGTGCGAAGTTGCCCGGATATGGCTGGTAAGCCTGGTATCCGCCCGCCATCGAGCTGAGTGTAGTGTATGATGCAGTAGGTGTTCGAGCGAGTACGAGGGTCCAAATAGTTGCGCGGATCAATGTTGTTTGCCTTTAGGAGTCATGCCGTGATTGCAGGGTAATGGCGATGCAGAACAAGCGAGATGGGATGAAAGAAAAGTTTACGGGACGCTTACAGAACGGGCAGCCGCCCCACCTGGGTAGGCTTGATATTGTGGTTGACCAGGCTAGTCCGCATCAGCGTACAACGAAGGCAACCATCATGGGGCATTGCAACTTACATATCCGCCTTGCTGTCCTGGCGGCCCTTGGGGAGGGTAACCACCTTGCGGCGGGGCTCCTCCTTGAGTCGCGGCGAGCTTTGATGCGAGCTGGACGGTACAAAGTCAGCCCACCGGTTCCAATGACGCTGCTGCGGGGTATGGAGGGGCAGTCGTGTGGCAGAGCGGACTGGAAGGAAAACTTACTCCCATAATGTGCTAGAGGCAAGAATACAGTTCAAATGTAGGATTGCGATGTAGGAAAGCAGGGGAGAAGTGTTTCGATAGAAATGGTGAAGCCTTTGTACCAGGTCAAGCTGAAATGACAACAGCTGACGGTGGGGGCAGGCATAAGCTATCCATGGTGCATAGCCACACCGTCTGATGAAGCAGGGGTATGCCATCACCCGTAATCTGCGACGAAAAGTCGATTGGGGTAAAGTCAAGAGGGCGATGAACAGGAGCAGTTCGTCCGTGCACGCCAACGATCTACTCCGTACGAAGGCTCCAATTTATGTCACAATCAGACCCCCAGTGGATCGTTGGTACGTGCACTACGCGCACGTGCGGACATACTGCTCCTTATTAACCAACGAAATTCTCCACCCAGAATGGGCGTCGTTCTGGTAAGAAGTAAATGTTTTAAGAATTGAATTTCGTATATTTCTACGAGCTATGTCCCAATCACAAGAGTTATTATATATTTTATTAGTATAACAGATTCTTTAGGTAGTTATCTATATCTATATCGATTATAACCCCTTACTAAGAATATTAAGGGGCGAGATATATTGTTTTAAAACATGAGTTAGATTTTTAACGGAATCTTTATAGATTTTAGCTAAAACCGACTAACTATCTATCCCTTAACACGGCAATTTTAGTCCTTAGATTATCGATAAGAATTAACTAATTAGAAAAGCTGGGTTAATATAAATATCTAATTAAATCTAGTTGTAAATATAAGCGACCTTGGTAAAGGACCCTACTATATTAAGGGATATCCTAGTATAAGAACCTAGTACCTAGAAAGATAGATAAAAAAGATCTTACTTCTCTATTCTATGCCCTACTTTTAACCTTATCCTCTTTAGTAACTTAGCTATTCGCCCTATATAAGGAAAACTAGTTTTCTATAATATAGAAATAGAGGGAATATCTATAAAGATATAAATTATAAGAGATATTATTGCGGTTACCTTAGGTTGCCCTTAAGACAACCCTTTAACACCCCTTAAATAGCCGTCGGTTATATACTAGAGGTATATACCTATAGTAGGCCGTCGAAACCGGACTCTGCACCTGTACGTGGTGACGGCTACGAACCTGGTCTTCGAAGTTCAGATCCAGAGCCAACGCAGAGACGTCGCACAGCGTGCGGACAGGACCTGGTGGTGGTTATGGGCGTTGAGGGCGGTGGTGAAAAATTTTCGGATGGTGAGATCTTGAAAACCACTACTGTTGGCTCTCTATAATACGACGACTACTACGCCATTCTTCTATCCAGGGCATCTGTACGATCTAACATGGATGTACAGTTTTCGATAACATCCCCCGACCCCCAGTAGAAGGCATTAATAACCTTATATTAATGAATAAATAAACGCGAATAAACGAACGAACGAGTAAATATACGGCCCCTTCCAACCCCTAGGGCGATCGCCCGCGGAGTATGCGGTTACTTACCGTACTGCCGTAATACTACTAAAACCGATAGCCGGATAACCCCGTACGGTTTTCCTTATCTCCTCTTAACGGAGTAGTGCCCTTAGAGAGGGCCTAGTGACTGGGGCCTAGGCACAAAAGATACTCAGATACACATATCCCGCTTTCGTCTTTTAGTATTAGGATGGTAGAATGGATAAATCCCCCTTACGCCTTTAATAGGCCTTAGGGGGGGGGAGGCATAGCGTATATAGTAATAGTTAATAGGAGATAGTATATAGGGGTGGTTAAGATATAGGACACAACTATAAGCATACAGCAATCGATCGGCAAGGCCTAGCTAGGACGTAATAAACCCTAGCTTTAGATAAGCTAAAGAAGGAAGTAGTAGTTCCTAAGGAGTTTAAAATATCTAAGGAGGAGGACGAGCAGTAGGCCCGTAGGGCCGCTATTACCTACAGGTATGGCAATTCGGGGTTTTTTATCCTACTGAGGTGGCTTATAGGGTTTTTCCTTCCCCCTAATAGCAAGGGGTTTTTCCTATTAATATTACTTTCCCCTTATGTACGGAGTAGTCTGCGTGGGCCTAGATAGGATCTATATTAGACGTTAATTAAAGAATCTACTACTATATACCTATAGTATATAGTCTCTCTAATCCTAAAGGCCTTACCTCCTTTAGAATTTGTCTCCTTTATAATCTATCCTATTCTTATAATTGTGCTTTATAGCCCCCTATCTATAAAGTCCCCTTATATTTAAATACTTTATACTTCTTTTAGAAGGGTAGCTGACTTTAAAAACTAGATTATTTATTTATATCTTTTATTTATATCTACTATTTCTCCCTAAAATATTGCGATAACCTAAATGGAAACACTGTGGATACCCTATAAAAAGCCGTCGCTTTAAGGTAAAAAGGTCCCTCTAATAGCGAGAAATTATAATAATATAAACCTCTGGGTAAGACGGCTAAATAAGCCCTAATACTTAGATATACTAGAAGCTTAAAGACTTTTATATACCTATAGTTACTACTAACGCTAAGGAAAACGTAGTCTCCCTCTATAACGGCCGTAACGTTACTAAAAAGTAGCTAAAACCCCTCTGGCCCTACTTAAGCCAATTAAAGGATTAAGTACTAGAGGTAACTCTAAAATCTTCCCTTAAGCTAAAAATGCTAGAGAAATATACTAATATAATTAGGGATTAAACTAAAACCCTTAAGATTACTAGCTTATAATTAGTATAGTAGTGGTATATAGACTATCTATAAGCTAAGCTGGCCTACTCCTTTAGATAACTTAACCTAAATACTAACTTAAGACCTAAGCCTTATTGGGAAACCTATACTAGCTACTAGTACTAATACTACTTCTATAGTTAGAGCCTCCTTAGGCCTAAGTTTAAAAGGTTAGGAGCCCTATCCTAATCTTTTTTAAGAAGAATATTAGGGAGCTATTATAAGGCTCTTAGAAGCTATATAGGAGAAAGCTATTAATAAATATATTAGAACCCTTTAGGGGTAAATCTAAATTTAGTAGGGTTTAATCTAGACTAGGTAAACTTTTTTATAACTTAGCTAAGGCTAAGGGATTTTTAAAGGTTATTTAGTACCTACCTAAAAAGGTATAGAAGACTTAGAGAGATATCTATATAATAAACGGAAAAGGGATATAAACTAACTAGCTAAAGCCTTTAGTTATTTAAAACTCCGCTATAAACCTAACGCCTAATATTTAAACAATTAGTATTACGGAGTAAGTATAAGCGGCGATAATATATAGCAAGGTAGATATTATTAAGCTATATATATAAACTATATAAGGAGGTTAAGACGTTATATAAGGAAAGAAGGTAAGAAATAGAAAGAAAGGGTATATATTATAGACTTAGTTGCTTAATTAATACGTATATGGAGCAGAATAGGATTTAGGTAGTAATCCTAGCAGAATTTAGTAGGATTTAGTAGAACTTAGTGGAACTTAGTAGAATATAGCAGAATGCGGCAGATTGCCGTTTTATGGTCGGTCTTTAGTTGCTAAGTGTTATAGGACACCCCCGTAACACCTTATACACATCTACCTATTTCTACCGACTTAGCAATTAGAGACTAACTGTGAAATAGCAATTTAATAGCAATCTAATGGCAATTTAACGGCAATCTACGGCAATTTGCTATATTTTACTAAGTTCTACTAAATTCTGCTAAGTTCTGCTAGGACTACGACCTAAACCCTATTCTGCCTATATATGTATTAACTAAGTAACTAAGTTAATAATATATACCCTTTCTTCCCATTTTCCTACCTTCTTTTCTTACGTAACGTCTTAACCTCCTTATATAGTTTATATATATAGCTTAATAATATCTACCTTACTATATATTATTGTCGCTTATACTTACTCCATAACACTATGTTACGTTAACTACTTATATTACTATTAATATACAAAACAAACCTAAAGCCCCTATAACGGCCGCTAGTATTATATCCGCACTTTAAGAATAATTAGTAAGGATATAGAAGTCTTTTATAAACGCCCTTAAATAAAACTAAGCCACTTTAAATTAATAATAAGCTAAATAAGAAGTACGATATTAGCAATTAATTAAAAACCTCTAAGAAGAAGTCCGTGCCCTTAAGATACTTACGCTAAAACCTTAAGACTAAACACTATCTCTAGAGATAAATACGCGGAGCGCGAGCCCTAAACCTATAGTAGCTACTTACCCTAAGCTAACTACTATACTAAAATAATCCGAATAACTACTAGATCCCTTAGTATTTATTAATAAATAATAAAAGCTCTAATTATTTCTAAGCTAGCTTAAAAATAAGCTAACTAGTAATACTAACTGTTACCTAACTAAAGCTAACTAACTCTATTACGCCCTAAATTAACTAAAAGGAAATATAGCTAACCTTATTAAACTACTTTAGCTAAACTTAGTATAAAGCCTAGTTATACTTCTTAAAGCTATATATAGTGACCTAAACCGCTAAGCTACTACTTAAAGAAAGATAAACTATATAACTTAAGGAACGAAAAGTTTCCTAGTATATTTCTCCGAATTTAACCATTACGTAAAAAAATTGGCTGGAATAACTACGCACTAATTAACAGCCTTATTAAATCTCTAAGCCCTAAACTAAAAACCTCCCTAATAGGCGTAGACCTACTAGGAGCCCTTAATACCTATATAAACATTATTAATAAATAATATAATAATATACTACGCCTAACACCGAAGCCCACTTTATAATATAATACGGCAACCCTATAAACGTTTATTAAGTTATTATCTTAGCCTAAGCACCCTAACGCTATGGATATTAACACTAGGACCCTAGGGTATGCCCTACTAGAGTCCTTTAAATAAGAACGACGTATTAAGCTAGGCTTCTGCTTTAAATATAGAAGTAGCTCTTACCTCTCTAACTACTACTCCGTCCCTATACCTAAACATAAATTATAAACGACTAACACTAGCAGCCGTTTACTATATTAATCTTCTAGTTACTATCCCTAATCTCTACTTAGTTCTAGCCCTATATTTAGTAAGTACTATTTATAAGAATAAAGCTATAGCCGACGTCCTATAAGAACCCCACCCTAATTACCTCTAAAAGGAAGGTCCTAGAGCTAAGTTATTCTTTAGGACGGCTCTGCTATAGAATCTTATTAAACGCATTTAACGTTATAAACTTTAACTTTTAGGTATAACGGAACCTTGTAGCAGGAACTACAATGGGCTCGTTAATGGGCTAGGTGTATAGGTAATGCAAATTAAAGTTAACAACGTAATAATAACTGGTGGAGTGGTTGCCTAACAGATTAACTCCAATTATATTCTAAGAATTACTATAAGGAAAGAACTATCTAGAGTAGGGACTGTGGTCCTTTAAATATATAACTATACTCCTAGGAAACCCTCCTTATATATAAGGTATGTATACTCTATCTACTCTATTACGGATTATATAGATTATACAGATTATATAGATTATATTACGTGACTTAGTTACTATTCCTTATTATATAGCTCTACCGGCTCTATTCTAGACCGTGCTTATATTAACTAACTAGCTTCTTCTAACTCCTCTCTAAGTAGCCGTAGCATTATACTTAAAGCGTCCGTAACACTATCTCCCTTCTCTCTATCTTTATCCTTAAAGATCCTAAACATCTCTAAGTTGTTTACTAGAGGTATAATATCTATCTAATTAATTTAGTTAATATTGTTACTTATTATACCTAAAGCAATTTCTCTTTTGTCTACAGTCTGATATACTTACACTATTGCTGCTATACTATTGCTAGGTAAAATAATACTATCTCCATGTTCTTATTAGGGTTAGTTTATGTTACGCTAGCAAGTCCCTTGTCTTAGTAACCCTCTTCTTATTTAGAGTGCACCAAAGCGAATATTTATTTGTCTTACGACGTTCGCTTTATATCTAATACTAAGTATATATATTCTATAACTCTTAATAGTCTATAAGTTCCCTAAGTAATTTATTATAGGGTCTTATATTTAATCTATTACTATAAAGCTTAACAGTAAGCCCTTAAGCGCCCTTAATAAACTATAGTAATTATAAAAGGTAAAGCAAGAGGCTGCGGCTGCTTAATAGCGTGCCCTTAAAACTCGTCTTCTGGCCTCTACTTATCTTCTATATCTTAAATAGGTTTATAAGAAGGTATGTTTTAAGGAGTAGAAACTTATAGAATAAGGTCTATAGGAACTTAGTAATAAGAGAACCGACTTTCCTCCTATAAAGGGAACAACTCTAAATAGTTTGGCAGTCACTCTTCCTAAATCCCCCTTAGGTAACTTGTTTTTTAACAATTCTTCCTTATTAATATTGCCCGACCTATTTTCTTCTAATACTCCTATACCTTTCCTATAATGTTCTTTAAATTTTCTAGTGGTTCCTAGGTAGTCTTATTATAGCCTATCCACTTTACCTTATACTATATTTTATTATTAATATTCTTATAACTAATAATCCTTAAAACTTACTATTTATCTTCTTCCTATCCTCTATATATATCTACTTTATAAACTAGTGGCTTAACGTTTCTATATACTGGCTCTAGCATTGTAATATACTATATAGGGTAGATTTTTATCTTAACTAGTAGGTTTAACTTAAACGTAATTAGTGAAATTCTTTATATAATTTTAAAAGGTCCTAATCTAACATAGTCTAATTTCTTACTTAGTTATTAACTCTTGAAATTTTTATATAGTAGCTATACTTTATCTCCCTCCTTAAGATCTAGTCCCTTAGATCTCTTAGCGTTATAATACCTTTTTATCCTTTACTATACCACTTTTGCTATTTCCGTAAGGTCTTTATAAAGAT
>Ga0307515_10024134_pt1 | contig 10612 bp, 3 predicted proteins | sample 17_EM_MG_FD_194513 | JGI IMG/M metagenome (GOLD analysis project Ga0307515, IMG submission 194513) | Populus trichocarpa ectomycorrhiza microbial communities from riparian zone in the Pacific Northwest, United States - 17_EM | ecosystem: Host-associated > Plants > Roots > Unclassified | place...
TGCAAAACCTGCAGGCGTAAGTCGCAATTTTAGTATTTGCGGCAATTTGCAGCAATTTGCTACAAACACATAGATAGGGCAGGCGCGTGCATAGGTAGCCTATATATTTGTAGCAAATTGCTGCAAATCGCCGCAAATTGCCAAAATTGCGACTTTCGCAGGTTTTGCAGACCCCGATTTTCGTTTACAACAACGTGCCCAAAAAAAAATTTCCTGATGACTAAGGAACCCAGAAAACAACTTTAAACTTTAACCGTGATAATTATACCACAACTATAACTTCTAATTCTCTTAAAGATGAGGCTAAGGTCTAAAAGGCCTTTGCTGCCTATACAGCTAATAAGTTTCCTTCTATTGCTGCTGCTGCGCGCCATTTCTGCGCTAAATACGACCGCGTTAAGAATCGCGTCAATGGACTCCCTGCATAGCTTAGACTACCAGCTTATAACCTACTACTTACTCTACATAAGGAGAAGGGCCTTATAATATGGCTACATCGCCATGACGCGCTTAGAACGCGTGCGACAGTCTAGAAGCTTAAGTGGGAGTGTAATTATATACTTAAATCGCGTTACACCGGCCTAGAAGAACCACCACTTTGTGGCGGCTATTAGACCAACAGATTTCTTAAGCGCTACCCTAAATTTAGCCTACGCACTAAGAATCCTAAGGAGCTAGAAAGGCAGGCGGTAGAAGACCTAATAGCGCTATCGCGCTAGTACGAGGACTATAATCGCGTGGTAGGGCTTTATAAAATTATAGTGGGAGATATATATAATTATAATGAAATAGGCGTACGCCTAGGCGTAGGTAAGAAAGAGAAGGTAATTATAACTTTAAAGGCCTTTTAAATTACTGCTGCAAAGGATACCAGCCGCGAATTAGCTACGGTCGCAGAGGTAATTTCTAGTGATGGAGTTATAGGGCCTCTACTTGTTATTTTAGTAGGTAAAACTATATAGAAGCGCTAGTATATACAAATAGATAAGCTGCCAGGCAATTACTTGCTAGCAGTAAGCGACACTATATATATTAACGATCAGCTACTATTAAAGTGGGCTATTTACTTCGAAAAGTGGTTTAAGAAGCGCTAAATTAGCAAAAATTGACTCCTTATCCTAGATGGCCACACCAGCTATTTTACTAGGCAATTTATACAGTTCTACGACGACTATTTAATTATCTTATTTGCTACAATTCCGTATATAACGCATATTTATTAGCCTCTTAATATTATAGTTTTTTTTAGCTATATAAGCACTAGTACGAGTAAGCTGTAGCTAGGGCCTTTTGAAATAGCTACATAGATTTTAATAAGATAGAATTTCTATAAGCTCTATATAAAGTTCGCCTTAACATATTTAAGAGAAGTATAGTCCTAAGCGCCTGGGCAAAATCAGGGCTAATTCCTTTTAATCCCGCTATTATACTAAGCTAAATTCAAATGCTATTACTATGGGCAATAACGCCTGTAGATGCAGGTTCTATAGAGAATCACCTTCTAGAGACACCAGCTTGTGCGCGTACGCTTACAGTACTAGCTAATCTACTAGATTAGGAGGAGGACGAGGATACGTGGCATATTCCGTACGAAAAGTTTATATATAGTAGCCTAGCAATTGCGGTTATAGCTAAGGCTGCTAATAAGGTAATTAAGGCCTAGAAGCGCAAAGAAATAAATACGCGTAAAGTTATAAGGGCCTACAATAAGGCCAACAGAATTGTAGTACAGCGAGGGCCTTATAAAAAGAAGTAGTAAATATATCGTGATTTTCTGGGTTCCTTGGTGGCCTATGTACCGTGCTGGCAACCACCAAGCTAGCGAGGTAGTGTTAGTTGAAGTTTACGAAAATTAAAACGCCACGGGTAGTTACTTATTTCTTAGCTTATTAATTAAATAATGTAGTAAGTATAGCTTTGGTATTCATATTAACTTTAGATCGCTTTAGTATAGTAAGGATTCTATATATATTCTTAAGGTGTTAACGGAAAGCAGTTATACTTAAGGAAGATTTTATAACACCATGATCGGAACACCACTTACAGTAAGAGAGCTCTTGTTTTAATTTGCCTCTTACTAGTAAGCCTACTAAAGCCTTATTAAGGGCGAATGATTAAAGAGCCTCATCCTCACGGGCGCACCGTCGCTTTAGTAGTGGCTCACTAATCTAGTAATTAGGATCCTCGCGAGCAGCTATAACATCATTAAACTTACGCAAATCGTAATCGCTGAGTATTGAGCTAGTAGTGGCTTCTTTATGGGTTCTCTTTTGGGTAGCAGGTGGTATAGAGGAGTTAGCTAAGGGAGGTATAGCTTAAAGCGTAGGTAGTAAAGGTAAGGCAGATTAGTAGTAGATAAAAAGGTAAGGGAGCTATATATAGTACCCACGACGCGTTATATACGCCTACTCTTCTACAGGCCCATATAGACGTATATTGTATATATTTTAATTGGTTTAGAGCTACGTATAGATATATAGATTACTACTAGCGATATATGCGCTAGATCTAGTACTTAACACCATAGCTCTCTTATTAATACTACCTATTCTTACCGCGGATAATTATATTATTATATCTACGTAACAAAATCACTAGGTGCAATTATAATTCGATTAGTTATGTTACTATATAATTGAATATAACTGTAATTAACTAACTAATTATTGCTATGTCTGTAAGTTAGGGTCTATAAAAAATAGTAAAATGCGATAATATAGTAGAATATAGTAGAATACGGTAATATAGCAGAATATAGCAGAATGTAGTAGTATCTTATTAGGTGTAAGAGATTTGCTTAAGAATATTTAGTCGCTTTAGGGCAAATCCTTAGTATATTTAAGAGTTAGGTACTAGCAAAACCGCTAAAAACTAGCCCTAGAGTAGCCGTATAGCCCTATACCTCCTAATTATATAGTAAAAAAAAAAATATATTCCCTTATATAACTGCGATAGATAGATACTAGCGTTTATATATTACTTAATAGTATCTATTTTAGTAATATATAATACTAAAACCTCCTATAATATTTGCGAATATTAAACGTAATTACTATATAGCTAATTTACTTTTCTTACCTACTATCCTTTATACTTAGTATATATTATATATAGATAGCGCTTTAAGGTAATTCTTTAATAGGCACTAGGAACTAGCAAAACCGCTAAAAACCTACTTTAGTGCGACTATTATAGTTAGATAGCTTTATAGCTATAGGCTTATAGTTAGGGACATTTAGTTGCTTTAAGGCAAATCCTTAGCAGATTTAAGTGCTAGGTACTAGTACAACTGCTAAGAACTGGCCCTAGAGTGACCTTATAGCCCTATACCTCCCAATTATATAGTATAAAAAAAAATCCCCTTACGTAACTACGATAGATAGATAACACTTATTAATTTTTAGTACTACTATTTATAATATTTATATTGTGATTTACTAGCTATAAAGGCTAGAAATAATAAGCTATAATATTATCTACGCCTCTTTACCAGTCGTATAAGATATTGACTAGGGACTAATATAACAAAAGCTCCTCCCTGCTTTGTTGCATCCCAAAATTCTTGGATTTTTGTTGGCTGGTATATCCAATGAATGACCTTGGACCTAAAACTCCCAAGGAGCTGCTTTGACATATCGCAATCGTCTTCCCCTTGAGTGTACTTTAAAGCTTTGTTCCATTTAAAACGATAGGAGCATTTACTACCTATTGGTATGTTAGCTTCGCAATAAGTCCTTGCAAACCCTGCAGCAAAACAATTTGCAAAACCCCTAACAAGGGAACTTACAAAGCATCATTTTACAACCTCCGGTCTTTTGAATCGGCGCCCTGCATTGTGGACATAATCTTGTCCAAGTGATCTTCCAGTTTTCTGACTTCTTGCGCTGTTTATTTATTTTCTTGACCTCGTTCTTATGTTGGTGCTCATACTGCTCACAGGTTTCTCCAGTGTGCCAGGTCACGTTATGTACTATACAGAATTGGGAATGACAGTCCTGACATTCAAACATTGGACCATCAACTGTCGGCTTGTGAATCTGACCAGATGTGCAGCCTGCACGAAGACACCAGCGGACACTAGGATTTGCGCTGAAGGCTGCACGCTTAGCGAGTATACTATACCTGCTTACAGTCAATACTTAAATACTAGTGTGCATTAAAACCCATTCTAGATTTGTTTAACGCACCTGTCATACGTGTCTCTATCCGCGTGATTTTGCATATCATCTTGATGCAGACGGCTAGAACACTCTGGACATACAATCATGTCCCATCCTCTTTGTTGAAGCTGCGAGGCCAGCCAGGCTTGGATGCATGACTTGCAGGTGTATGTGTCGTGACTACAATGCTGGGTCACTTGCGATGGGAAGTGATCCTCTGACATGTCTTCATCGCATACAATGCACCGCCTTGTCTTTTGTGGTGCCCTTTCAGGTCCGATTTCATGAGCAGCTGCCCATATCTGATGATTCTGCCCCTTACTCTCGGGATCAGTTGCCCTACTACCCTTTTTACTTGACGGATATGGGTCCGGCGGCCTGCAATAGGTGATATTGCGCTCCGATCCGGACTCTGAAGCTGGGAGGATAGAATCAATAGTCGAAACTTGCCTATTTGACAGTGGCTCGCCCTGGAAACCTAGGCTTGTGGGTGGTACCAAAAAAACAGCTTTTGTGTCTTGCGCTGTGTTTAGGAGTGCCAGTCGTGAACTTTCAGCCGTGGGGCCAAAATGGGGCCCAGGAGCGGTTGAAGTCATCGCTGTCGTCGGTGTAAAGTCTAGTAGTTTTGACACCGGGTTGCGTGCAGAGAAAGGACTATTCAACCCGTTGCAGCCTAGGCAGAGATGAAATACTAATGCCTATCTTGTCTTGTTGGTGCTACATGTGACTCAGCTTCAGCCTACGCCAAGATCCCTAACGAATCTGATAGGTTGCTTATCTTTATCTTATAAATCAGACTTCGGTGAATCGTTGGTAGGTGCACTACGCGAACGTGCGGGACCAGACCTGCGGAGGATAGATTATCCTATCTAGTCAGGCGGATAATGATCATATCCGAGGATAGCCCGGATATCGGATAATATCCGGATAATATCTGGGTAAGGCTTGGCATCCATAAAATTTCAACTAAACTACATACGAAGGCGCGCGACGGTGAAATCCGTCCATTTTTAATTGGCTACGCACGCGAATCTAGAACACCAAAGAGACTATAGTAAATTGTATATAAAATAAAGTATTAACCATGAAATTCATTCCCTCCTTCAAACTCTGTAATAAGGTTATTGATAGCGGCCATTCTCGTAACTAAAGCACGTATCCTCTCTTGCGGAAACTTCTCCCACTCTGCTCTCCACGCGCGATTAGTCCATTCTATCATATGTGGGGCATTCCACTGCTATGTAATCTCTATTCTTAATGGCATCCATACCCCTTTAATTGCGTTCATTTCAAGAGAGTTACCAATGTGCTCAAGTAGGGGAATGCCCTCTTTTTGTAGCCTCCGTTGCGTCCTAAACGTCGGCAGCGGCATTCTTGATATCCGTAGCAGTCGATTTAGCAAGCCCTGCTCTGCGCGCAGCTTCAGCTTAATGAACATAAAGCAAGTAAGTTAAGAAGATGGCCTTATCGACGTCCGTAGCATGCTTTCCCATAGCAAAAATGCTGAAAATGTAATTAATTAAGGTTGGTGGGGCGAGGAGAGTTTAGTGGGGTTCGCTAGGAAAAATCCTCGCTTGGGCAACCGGTGAAAATGGACGGATTTCACAGTCGTGCGCCTTCGTAAAGGAGAGCCAATATATGATTTAAAGAAACAGAAATATATTTACTAAGGCCCTGCACGAAGCTCTGCGTACGGAGGCTCTGCACGACGGCTCTGCGTACGACGGCTCTACTACGGAGGCTCTATATAAAAGCTTTGTACAGAGCTTTGCGCAGAGCCTCTATATACAAAGTTTTATATAAAGCCTTTATATAATATAAATATATATATAACTAATATACGTAATAGAGTTATAATAGTTTAGAATATTAAAACTGCGCATAGACGAAATTTGGTAGGAACCGTTATACTTATACCGACTGTTATAACCCTATTACCTACGTTACTTAGCTAATAAATATAATTTTTATAAAGATGAATATTTCCTTTATTATAGACATTTAGACCTCTCTAAGTTTTAAATAATTGCATACTAAAAAATATGACTAAGACTATTTAAAAACTATTAGTTAATAAGTTTATTATCTAAAAAGGCTATTTAGCCTATCCTTTATAGGTTTAAGTTCTCTTTAATTCTAAAAGCCTTGATTTTTAAGGATTTATCTCCCTTTAGTCTATTTTATTTTATAATTATACTTTAATAGCTCCCTATCTATAAAATCCCTTTATATTATAATACTGTAAAGGATATTATTGCGGTTACCTTAGGTTGCCCTTAAGACAACCCCTAGGCATCCCTTAAATAGCGTTGGTTATATGCCAGAGGTATATGCCTATAGTATATAGTCTCTACAATCTTAGAGGCCTTACCCCCTTAAGGATTTATCTCCTCTATAATCTATCTATTCCTATAATTATACCTTATAGCTCCCTATCTATAAAGTCCCCTTATAAATACTACTTATAGCTAAGCTATAAATATATTTAAATATTTTACCACTTTATTAATTAAACCGCTAATATATATATAAAAAGCCGCTATAGTAGTAGAATACGTCCACTACTTACTTAATAAAGAAATAACTACTTTTAATTAAATCTACGGCATAATATACCCTAAAACTAATACACGTAACATAGCTAGAAAGTCTTCGCAATATAAAAGGGTCGTAGTAGACTTAAAGGTAGGTCGATATATAGAAAGATATAATACTATAACAAACCTAATAGGGGGTGGCCTATATTAGGATTTTTTTTAGGCTAGTTTTTACAGTTTATAGCAAATTGCTACAAAATATACGGTTGCAGCGGTCGTATATAGTTATTAGCGATTTGTGTAAACCGCGTGTTTTATAATAAATTTGCAGTATCTAATAGTAAATTACGGTAAAACGCTTAATGACTACTAGACTATATTAGACTAGAACCTTTTAAAATTATATAAAGGATTTTACTAGTTATATTTAAGTTAAACCTACTAGCTAAAATAAAGATCTACCCTATATAGTATATTACGATACTAGAGCTATTATATAGGAATATTAAGCCACTAGTTTATAAAGTAGATATATATAATGGGTAAGAAAAAGATAAATAGTAAGTTTTAAAGATTGTTAGTTATAAGGATATTAATAATAAAATATAGTATAAGGTTAAGTAGATAGGCTATAATAAAACTACCTAGGAGCTACTATATAACTTAAAAAACGCTATAGGAAAGGTATAGGAGTATTAGAAGAAAATAGGTTATATAATATTAAGAAGGAGCTAAAACTAAAATAATTAATTAAAGATAATAGACGAGTTAGGGTATCTAGGGGATCTACTATTAATATATTAGTTATTTCTGCCTTTTCTTAATTAGAATCCTTTTTAGCCTTTTTAGCCTTAAGTTTACAGAGACCTTATTTAGTAAGACGCTACTTTTTTAAGTATACCTTTTTAAAACGGACTAACTAAGTATAAGCAGTCTATTAAGCTTTAAATACTTTCTACTCTTTAGCATAAATCCGCTCCCTATTATCTTAAAGCTTTTATATTTTAGTAAGGGCTAATACTAGTTTATTCTTAAGGCGGGACGCCTTAAATTAAATATAAAACCCTAAAATAGATTAGATAAGGAACTAGATAGTTATAAAAAATAATAAAACGTATATATTTAGCGTTAAGGACAGATTAAATATTATAGGACGATTTTATATTCGCTTTTATATACTTAGTATATAAAAAAGGCTAGTAACTAGATAGAGCCGCGATTATAATATATACTGTTGGTTACACAAGGTAATATCACGTAGCTACGGTTCGTAGATAGTATAATAATTGTTCTTCTTATATCTTAATAAGGGAGGGCAAGGAGTTTAAGGCTCCTCGCCACGCTAGTGCCGCGGCAACACGTAACGGCAACTTGCCGCACGTAATGGCAACTTACTATATATAACGGCAATATACCTTATATAGTAACTACTTGCCTTTATTCCTAACACTAGCAACTCTTCTTTTATAGTTGCTATCTATATATATATACCGCTTAACTATTAGAAAAAATATTAATCCTCCTTATTTACTATTACCATTATAATATAAGTCTTACTATCCTAAAATTTGCCTCTTAGTACGTAGTGCTTTTTTACTTATAAGTTATGGGTAGGTATTTTATTCGGAGGGCCGCTAAGGCACTAGTAGTAAGCGAGCTAATAGCGATTTTCTATCCTAGGGATAGAAAATCCTAATTAACTAGGTTAAGTTAGGGTCTATAGACTATTATACTCCCCCCTTTAAAAAAGTCTTAGTAAGAGAATCTAACTAATTAAATAACTTTAACCGCCGGTTAAAGTTCCTAGATATTTTAAGACCTTACATAACTAAGAAATTTCTAGGGACTCCCTTTTAACCTAACCTTTAACTTTTACACGTAGAGTATTTATGTTAATAAACGTCTCTAGTGCCTTATTTGGGTTTGCCTTTATTATTATATCTACTAGGTTATCTTAGCTATTAATTTATTAAATTTTAAAGAGTTCTTAATACTTATAGGATTGCTAAAGTGCTATAATATCGATTATAAGGCGCTTCTCCTTTATAGTACTAAGCTTAACTAAATACTTATAAAGGGAATATAAGTCGGTGTATACGATTATAGGGATAATAGGAAGTTCGAGTTAATCTATAATTATCTTTAAGGTAGTTCTAATTGTAATTACTATATTAACTCCGCTAACTATTCTATATATCTCTAACGCTAAAACGCTTTAAATAACACGCTTATTCTTAGTTAAGCTCTAATAAATAAGGTTGCCGTAGATTGTAAAGTTATTCTCTCTAATAGATTTATTTGTAATAATAATCTTATATCCTAACTAAAAACTAAAAACTTTATTATTTATAAACGATCTATTAATAAATATAAAGAGCTTAGCGGTGGGAAGATTAATAGGCATATAGAGTAGTCCCTGATTAAGATGGTTTATTTACTAAAAAAGACGCTTATTTAGGATAAGGATATTATCCTTAGTTAGTTCCTAGTGTTAAGCCATAACAGAAAGATTAAATAAAGCCTTAGGTTAATAGATAGAAGTAATATAAGCTCCGTAAGCACGTTGCTCTATATATCCCTACTTTAGAGAATTAACGTTAATAACGTTAATCTTCTTACCTTAACCCTTTTGGCGTAAAGTAATGGAACCCTTATTTAGGGAGAGGATATATTTATTAAAGAGTAATAGTGTTATTAAATTAAGCTTTTTTTTGGCTTTGCTATAAGATTTGCCTTTACTAGCTTATCTTCTTTAAGAGCTAAGAATTAGTCATCTTCTAAGATAATTATATTATTAGTCTATATACCAATAATTCTAAACAAAGTTCCTATAGTTATAATAAGGAAGTAAGGATTGAATATAGATATAGTTATTAAAAGCTTTTCTTTATGGTGCTTATTATAGGTAGCCCACTAATAAGTTCCTACCTCTGCGATTTCGTATAATGGCTTAAGCATAACTATAATCGTATCTTTAGGATATTAGTGGCGAATTTGCTCTGGAAGGTGTGCTAATATTAAGTGCTAAAGGTGCGTCTTTAATTAGGTGTAGGCCTAGGTAATATCTTATAAATAGACCGCCATTCTATTCTTTATTAAAGAGAGAGCTAATATAATAATAACTCGTTAACTAGCTTGTTAAATTATAGGAGATTATATAAGAATTATCTCCTTACTATTATTATTATAACCTTAGATAATAAGCCTTAATTTCTTAAATAGGGCGTTAATAGCCTTGCCCTTAATCTTATTAACTATCCTTAACTTAAAGATGCGAACTTTATTAAACTTAGTAGGGTTATACTTCTTAAATTTAAAGACTCCTCTTATAAATAAGACCGTTAATCTCCTGCTTATTAGATACTTAGAAAGGAGCTCTTAGGGTTATAATATAACCTTCTTTTTAGAGCTATTTTATAAGCTTAAAGTTAGCCTTCTCTTTGGCTATTATAAAGGCCATTAATAACTTAACTTTATTCTTAATAGCAGCAATAAATTGTTCTTTAAAATTAATAAGATATTAGTAATTTTATAATCCCTTTAGGCGACCTCTACCGCGTTATAGTTGTGGCGTATCTACTATAATTATATTAGGATTGTAGTCGCCTTCTAAAGCACGTTAATTATAGTTCTCCTCTAAAGTATCTTTTAGGGCATCCTATAAAGGCTTAGAATTGTTATCTTTATAGTAAGGCTTAATAATAGTTAAATGGAATTAAGTAGGTCTATAAGGCATTTAAATAGTATAAGTTTAACTATTAATTATAATGAGTTAGTATAGGCCTAAATATCCTCCCTTTTTACGCTATACGCGTACTTTAGACTAAAGTGGTAGATTAAGCGTAGTTAAGGTATTTAGGCTATTTCTTATTCCTAGTGCGTTATTAACCTAGCGTATAGCGTAAAGACGTCGCA
>Ga0307515_10024135_pt1 | contig 10612 bp, 9 predicted proteins | sample 17_EM_MG_FD_194513 | JGI IMG/M metagenome (GOLD analysis project Ga0307515, IMG submission 194513) | Populus trichocarpa ectomycorrhiza microbial communities from riparian zone in the Pacific Northwest, United States - 17_EM | ecosystem: Host-associated > Plants > Roots > Unclassified | place...
CTGGATCGTCGTGTCGGGGTTGCCCACGCCGAACGCGGTGCGGGAGCCGAGCAGCGACACGCCGAAGTCATTCACCACGTTGGCGACCTCGCCATCGACCAGGCCCTTGCCCTGCCACCACTGCGTGCCGGTGCCGCCGGTGGTGGAGGTCCTGACCCAGAACGCGATCGTGAAGCTGTCCTGGATCGAGCGCGGGATCTGGACCGCCTGGTTCGTGCCGTTGAGGTTGACGGCCAGGCCGCTGTGACCTGCCACGAACGTCGGGTTGTTCACCAGCGTGCCGTGGAAGCCGTTGCCGCTGCCGTCGCTGGCGTTGCTCTCGAACGCGTAGGACGCGACGAGGTTGCCGCCGCCGGACGGAGGCACCACATCGAAGATGCCGGCATCGATGTACTGGCCACCGGTGGTCTGATGGCAATGCACGGCCAGCACGTTGTTGCCATTGACCACCACCGCATTCTGACCCGCGGTGGACATCGGCGTGAATCCGTAGCCCGTCGTGAACCCGGTGGTGGCCGCGGCCTGGACACCGTTGATGAAGATCTCCGCGCCCTCGTCATGGTGGAGGCGCAACACCAGGTTGCCGATCTGGGACGCCGTCAGGCTGCCCGGGTTGAACGTGCGCCGCAGCCAGATGTCGGACGTGCTCCAGGTGGTGCGGACGACGGCGCCGGGCGTTCCCGCCGTGCCGAAGCCGCCGCTGCCCGTGCTCCACGCGCTGTCGTTGAATCCGGACGTGTTCCAGGTGGCGGGCGGGGTGGTGGTGGTGAATCGCCAGGTCTGACCCGCTGCTTCCGAGGTCGCCACGACCTGCGTGAACGTGGGAACGGCGTAGCCGACCGACACGATGTTGGCCTGGACCGCGGCGTCGGCCGCGTCGGTCGGGAACCCGAACGTCATGACGCCCTCGAAGAAGTCTCCGGCGCTCGCGTTGCTGTTGTCGCCGCCAACGCCCATGACGATGCCGCCCTCCTGGTGCATGGGCGCGTATCCGGTGAAGCCGCCGTTGGGCAGCGGTCCGTTGTACTGGGTGGTGAGCCCGCCCGCCTGGGCGTTGCCGGTCTTGAGCGCGAACGCGGTCTGCCCGTTGTTCTTGAGCATGGCGGTCACCACGTCGAAGTTGACGGTCGTGTTCGCGGTGTTGGAGCCGTTGCCCTGGAACAGGCCATTCTCGAGGTCAGCGGCGATCCAGGGGCCGGACCCCGAGCACGGAGGATGCTCGCAGCGCAGGCCGAAGTAGACGGCGTCCATGTGGCCGTTGCCGGTGTCGTTGGCCAGCGGCTGCTCGGTGTTGCCGTAGTCGAAGCAACACCCGCCGTTGACGTTCTTGCCGCCGGCCACCATGTACATGCCCTCGGCCTGGCCGTTGCGGGCGGTGCCGGTCGCCGACAGGTCGCGGTAGCCCACACCGGGCACGACATGGACGCCGTAGACCTTGTGACCACCGGCGATCGCCGGCAGCGCGGCCGCGTTCGCGCCGACGTCGGCCCCACCGGCACCGCCGGCGGGCGAGATCAGCAGGTGGTTCGCCCTCGACGACTGGTCGTAGATGATCGTGATGGTGCAGGTCGTGCCCGCGCAGAACGCGTCCTGCGCGGCGGCGTTGGCGTAGCCGCCTGTGGCCAGGGTTCCGACGTCGGTGGTCGCGCCATCCGACGCGCGCCTGACCTGGTACAGCCTCCCGCCGTACGCGCCGAACAGCGCGCGCGTCGTGCTGTGCGCGGCGACGCAGGCTGTGCCGGCGGAGCCGTAGATGTCGCACGGCAGCGCCTGGGCGGACGCGACGCTCGCCGTGCCAATCACCAGGACGGCGCCGATCACGAGCCGCGCCGCGAGCATCTCGATCGTACTCATTTCTTTGGTCCTCGGTAGGGATTGAGATTGGAGTTAATAATTACGGTGCGCCGCGATACCATTCTCCCCGCCGCCACGATGACAACGTTATCATAGACGAGGATGTCCAGCGGCTGCGCTGCACGACCTCGCTTGCGCCTCGCCGAAATCGGCCGCGGTGGCCGGGCGAGGCAAGGAGTCTGCCGGGCATGGCGCGCAGGAGAGTCGCGTACACGCTCGGCGCGCCATGGCTGCTGCGCGGATGGGCGTCGTGGACAGCGCCCGCCGAGCAACCACCGGCGCATGCGCCGACGGCGCGAGGTCCCCATCCGCTCGCGGACGCCCACGGCGCGCCTCGCGTTGACATCTGGCGATCTTCTGGAACGGTCTTGCGTTCGCGGTGGCTGCCGGTCTGGCGCCCGCGCAGATCCAACCCCCCGGTGGCTCCGGATCTCTCCGCCGCCGTGGTGGCGATGCGACCGGCTGGACCATGATCCTGCGATCCGGCATGATGCTCGTGCGCGATGGAGAAGCGATCGCATCTCGGCATGGCAGGCCATTACGCGGCCATGTCGGAGTTCTTGTACCGAGGTTACAACGTCGCGGTCCCGGCGGTGGACATCGGCGATGATGTGTACGTCGTCGAGGATCAGGTGGGAACCATGTGGCGTTTGCAGGTGAAGACCAGCGACGCACCTGAAGTGCGCGTGGGGACCTACCAGCTCTCCCGGCGCCAGCTCCGAGAGATCAAAGCGAACGAGCTTTTCTTCATGTTCATGATTCGCTCGGTGAACCGATGGCGGTTCATTCTGATCCGAAGGGACAAGCTCGCCGAGCTCCGAGACGCGTTCGAGCAAGCGGATCGTTCGGGAAAACGCGGCCGGCCCCCGACCGCGGACGAAAACGCGAAGTCCGACGCTCTCGCGCTGCGAATCGAGTGGAGCGACGCCGACGCAGTCGGCTGGGGCGCCTCGTTCGCTTCCTACCTGGAGCTATGGCCGGACACGTTCCCACCGAACACGGACGGTCCGGGCGCGGTCAAGGAGAGCGGTTCGTGACCGGATCGCGGAACTCGACGGTAACCTGAGCCACGTGCTCGTCGCTGAGGCCGGTGAGCAATGCAACCAGTTGCTTCGCCCGGTTCCCGTGCAAGCGCTCGAAGCCGTCGCGAGTCTCGTGAGCGATGAAGATGCGCGGAGCGAAATGGATCTTGTCTCCGAACCGTTGCTGAAGGACGCGTCGCGCGTCTGGGCTGAGCGAGAACGTCGATCCCTCACGATCGGTGCTCTGAAAGACGACGATCGTTTCGTCTTCTATCGTTGCTTGCTCAGCGCTGGCGCTCATCCGAATAGTATGCGCCCGCACTCTCGACGGAGCAACGCAACGCCTCTGCGTACCACCTTCCCTATCAATCTCCGGCACCTGAGGTCAACACCTGGCGCTGCGATGCGCGGCCAGATCCGTTCGTCCGCCAGCGGCGACGACGGGTCATTTTACCGGCGGCGGAAGGCGTGGGCCTGCTGGGCGAGGAAGCGGGTGGGGAATGGATCGGCGAGGCCGTAGCCGGCGGGCCTGCCGGGGCGGCGGTCAGCGGTGCCGAACAGGTGGTCCCAGAGCGCGAGCTTGGTCGCGTAGTTCTTGCCGGGAGGGGCGTAGTCGATCGCGTGGTGCCAGCGGTGGAGCTCGGGGCCGTTGATGATGCGGGACAGCCAGCCGAGCCGGAGGTCGACGTTGGCGTGGATCCACATGCCCGAGACGATGCTGATCGCGCCCTTGTAGAGCATGACGTCGACCGAGGCGCCGAGCAGGACCATGGCCGCGACCTCGATGGTCTGGTTGATGACGATCTCGAGGGCGTGCGACCGCGAGCCGGCGATCCAGTCGACCTCGCGCGCCGAGTGGTGGGCCTCGTGCAGCCGCCACAGCAGCGGGATCCGGTGCTGGGCGCGGTGGAACCAGTAGATGTAGAGGTCGTGGCTGACGATGAACAGCGCGAGCTGCGCGGCGAGCGGCCAGTGCGAGACCAGGCCGAACCGCGACGCGCCGGTCGCGGCGTCGAGCGCGCCGACCAGGCCGCGGATCACGACCGAGAGCACGGCGCTCTGGATCAGGGCGTAGCCGACGAGGTCGACCGCGAGGCCGGCGCGCAGGAAGCGCTGGCGGTCGTAGGGCCGGAGCCGCTCGAGCGCGATGATCGCGAGCGCGCCGGCGACGGTGATCGCCGGCGCCCAGAAGGCGGCGGAGCTGGTCACGACGCGGCGGTCATCACCCGGCGCAGCTTGGTGCGGCTGGCCAGCTCGCTGGCGTGGACCCGCTTGACGCCGTCGCCGAACGCGCGCTCGATGTCGCGGATGTTCTGGACCAGGCGCATGAACCCGCTGACCTCGACCGACGCGGCCTGATCGGTGCCCCACATCGCGCGGTCGAGCGTGAGGTGGCGCTCGATGAAGCACGCGCCCATCGCGACCGCGGCCCAGGTCGGCGACAGCCCGACCTCGTGGCCGGAGTAGCCGATCGGCCGGTCGTCGTAGCGCCGGCGCAGCGTGGCGATCATGTTGAGATTGATCGCCTCGACCGGGCACGGGTACGACGACGTCGAGTGCGCGATCAGGAGCTGGTCGCGCCCGATGCCATCGACCGCGGCCTCGATCTCGGCCATGGTCGACATCCCGGTGGAGATGATCAGCGGCCGGCCGGTCGCCTTCATCGCGCGGAGCAGCGCGTGATCGGTGAGCGAGGCCGACGCGGCCTTGTAGCACGGCGGATCGAACGGCTCGAGGAACTCGACCGCGGCCTCGTCCCACGCCGACGCGAACCACTGGATGCCGCGGTCGCGGCAGTAGGTGTCGATCTGTGCGTAGTCGGCGGCGGTGAGCTCGATCCGGTGGCGATAGTCGATGTAGGTCATCCGGCCCCACGGCGTGTCGCGCTCGATCAACCACTGATCGCGCGGCACGCACAGCTCGGGCGTGCGCTTCTGGAACTTGACCGCGTCGCAGCCGGCGAGCACGGCGCCGTCGATCATGCGCTTGGCGATGTCGACCGAGCCGTTGTGGTTGATCCCGATCTCCGCGATCACGTAGACCGGGCGACCGTCGCCCACCAGCTTGTTACCGATCTTGACGTCGCTCCTCATGATGGACCTCCGGTTGGGTGCGCAGGTGCAGCAGCCATTCCGCGACCTCGCGAAATGCGCCGCGCCCGCCGGGTGCGTTGCAGATGTAGTGGACGGCGTCGCGGACCTGTGGCATCGCGTCGGCCGGCGCGGCGGTCAGCCCGACCTCGCCGATCGCTTCGAGAATGCCGAGGTCGTTGACGTCGTCGCCGATGTAGGCGAGCTGGTCGAGGCCCAGGCCGGTCTCGTCGAGGATCCGGCCGAGCTGGGCGTGCTTGTCGCGCACGCCGGTCCACAGGTGACGCAGCGCGAGCTTGGCGGCGCGCGGTGCGATCAGATCGGGCTGCTCGCGGGTGACAACGCCGGTGGCGATGCCGCGATCGCGCAGCCGCTCGACGCCCATGCCGTCGCGCACCGAGTACGCCTTGGTCAGCTCGCCGGTCGCGGCGACGTGGACCACGCCGTCGGTGAGCACGCCGTCGTTGTCGGTCAGGACCAGCGCGAGCCGGATCGCGCGGCGAGCGGCGTCGGGGGGACAGCGCGGAGTCACCACGCGGTGAAGCCTCCGTCGACGACCAGGTTGGCGCCGGTCATGTACGCCGACGCGTCGCTGGCCAGGAACACGGCCGCGCCGGCGTAGTCCTCGGGCCGCGCCATCCGGCCCAGCGGCGTGCGCGCGCGGTAGTTCGCGACGAAGTGGTCGGCCTGGCCGTTCTCGACTCCGCCGGGCGACAGCGTGTTGACCCGGATCCCGGCGGCGCCCCAGTACGCGGCGAGGTAGCGAGTGAAGCCGATCACCGCGGCCTTGCTGGTCGGATACGCCGGGCTCTTGAAGAACGGCTGCTCGCCGGTGGCTGTGCGGTACAGCGACTGATCGGGCGCGACGATCCCGTAGGTCGAAGCGAGGTTGATGATCGAGCCGCCGCGCCGCGCCGCGTGCATCCCGCCGCCGAGCACCTGGCAGCACAGGAACGTGCCGGTCAGGTTGGCGTCGAGGATCCGGCGCCAGCGCTCGAGGTCGTAGTGCTCGAACATCGAGTCGTGGGCGGCGGACCCGCCGAACTTGTCGTCGATCGCGGCGCTGTTGATCAGGGCGTCGATCGCGCCGAACTTGTCGAGCACGGCAGCGAGCAAGGGCACCAGGGTCTCGCGCCGGGTGATGTCGGCGCCCTGGCCGAACGCCGCGGCGCCCAGGCCGTGGGCGCGGTCGACGCAGGCGCCGTGGTCGAGATCGGTGACCACGACGCGGCCGCCGGCGTCGAGCAGGCCGCGGACCAGCGCCGAGCCGATCAGTCCGAGCGCGCCGGTCACGACGCAGACCTTGCCGCCGAGCGCGGTCACAGCGTGGCCTTGGGCCGGCGGTGGACGTTGCCGAGCCGGCGGAACACCGGCTCGACCGGCCGCCCGCGCAGCGCGCCGGCGAGAGTGCCGGCGGCGATGTGCCCGGCGAGCGCGGGCAAGATCTCGGCGTAGCAGCCGAGCAGGTACGCGAGGTCGGCGTCGCGGTGCGCCCACGACAGGTTGTGGAACCCGCTCCACAGGACGCCGCGCCGGATCAGCTCCTGCTGGACATAGGACTTCGCGAGCAGCGGATCGACCACGGCGGCGTCGAACACGACCAGCGTGCGGGCGTCCATCCCGGCGCACCGGGTCCACGCGAGGCCATGCTCGGCGCAGATCGCGGCATAGCCGGTGCGCAGCGCGCGGCCGCGGGTCGCCAGGGTCCGCGGCACGTCGCGCCGGCGCAGCTCGGGGATCGTCGCCGCGGCGGCCGCGAGCGACAGCGCCTCGCCGCCGAACGTGGTGTAGAAGAACACGTCGCGCTCGAGCCGCTGCATCACGTCGGCGCGGCCGGCGAGCACCGACAGCGGCATGCCGTTGGCGATCGCCTTGGAGAACGTCGCGAGATCGGCGCGGACCCCGAACGCCTCCTGGGCGCCGCCGAGCGCGAGCCGGAAGCCGGTCCACATCTCGTCGAACACCAGCAGCGCGCCGCGCTCGTCGCAGATCTTGCGCACGCCCTCGAGGAACCCGGGCTGCGGCGGCTCGACCACGGTGGGCTCGAGGATCACGCACGCGGTGTCGACGTCGACCGCGTCGCGCACGGTGTCGAGATCGTTGTAGTCGAAGGTCGAGACCAGCTCGCGGGTGGTCGGCGGGATCCCGGCGCCGCGGTCGGTGGTCGCGATGTACCAGTCGTGCCAGCCGTGGTAGCCGCAGCACACCACGCGCTCGCGGTCGGTGAACGCGCGGGCGACCCGGATCGCCGCCGAGGTCACATCGGCGCCGGTCTTGGAGAACCGCACGCTCTCGGCGTTCGGGACGACGTCGCGGACGAGCTCGGCGACCTCGACCTCGAGCGGGTGCATCAGCGAGAACGTGATGCCGTCGGCGAGCTGGGTCCGGATCGCCTCGTCGACCACCGGGTCGGCGTAGCCCAGCGATAGCGGACCGACCGCCATCGTCATGTCGAGGTACTCGTTGCCGTCGACGTCCCAGACCCGCGCGCCGCGGCCGCGCGCCAGGTACATCGGCGCGACGCCCTGGACGTGCTGGCCCGGGCCCTTGGCGAGGGTCTGGGTGCCGCCCGGGATCAGCTGGCGGGCGCGCGACCACAGCGAGCGCGAGCGGGAGATCACCGGATCGGCGGCGTTGCGCGCCACCCGGTTGCCGCCGCGTGGGTGGTCGAGCCGCTCGAGGATCCGCGCGGCGATCTGCGCGCCGGTGAAGCCCTCGCGCACGAGCAGGTCGGGCAACAGCATCGGCTTGAACCAGCGCTCGTTCAGCGCGATCGGCAGGACGTCGGCGCGCACGCCGGAGCGGACCAGGAGCTCGCAGACGATCGAGTACAGCCCGCCGGCTTGCAGGTGGTCCTCGACGGTGACGACCAGCCGGGTGTCGGCGGCGGCGGCGAGCACGGCGGCCTCGTCGAGTGGCTTGGGCATCCGGACGCTGAGCACGCGGGCCGACAGGCCCTCGGCGGCGAGCCGGGTGCGGGCGTCGAGCGCCTCGCCGACCAGGAGGCCGAAGGTCAGGATCGCGACGTCGTCGCCGTCGGCCACGGTCTCGATCCGGTGGGGCTGGCCGGGCAGCGGGTGGGCGCAGACCGGCGGCGCCGCGGTGTAGCGGACGTAGCACGGCGCCGGATCGGCGAGCAGCGCGGGCAGCGCGGCGATCAGGTCGGCCTCGTCGGCGGGGCAGAAGACCTTCATGCCGGGGATCCCGCGCATCAGCGCGATGTCCTCGATCGCCTGGTGGGTCGGGCCGTTGGCGTCGGACAGAAACCCGGGGACGCCGCCGACCAGCAGCACGGGCAGCCGGCCGATGCCGATGTCGGTGCGGATGAACTCGTAGGCGCGCATCGTCAGGAACGCGGCGAGCGCGTGGACCACGGGCTTCCTGCCGCGCAGCGCCAGGCCGGCGGCCATGCCGATCATGGTCTGCTCGGCGACGCCGACGTCGATGAACCGCTCGCCCAGCACGCCGGGCAGGTTGCGGATCGCGGCGCGGTTCTCGGCGGTGACCACGACGATGCCGGGATCGGCGGCGGCGAGCTCGGCGAGCGCGCGCTCGTACGGGGCCAGACCAGGACCAGAGATCGACGCGGGCTTCATCGCACCACCAGGGGGCTCGAGGTCAGCGGGATGGCGGCGGCGCCGTGGAGCTCGGCGATCAGCTGCTCGACCTCGCCGGGCGACAGCTTGACGAACCAGCGCTCGGGCTTGCCCTCGAGCGACGGCAGCCCCTTGTTGCGCACGGTGTCGGCGATGATCGCGGTCGGCTTGCCGCGCTGCATCGGCAGCTCGGCGAACGCGCGGTCGAGCTGATCGAAGTCGTGGCCGTTGATCCGGATCGTCCGCCAGCCGAACGCCTCCCACTTGGGCGCGAACGGCTCGAGCGGGATCAGCGCCTCGGTCGCGACGTTGGCCTGGTAGCCGTTGCGATCGATGATCGCGACCAGGTTGTCCAGGCCGTGCGCCGCCGCGACCAGCGCGGCCTCCCATACCGAGCCCTCGTCGCATTCGCCGTCGCCGAGGATCACGAATACCCGGCTGGGGCCGCCGCGCAGCCGGGCGTCGGTCGCGATCCCGGCGCCGACCGACAGCAGGTGGCCGAGCGAGCCGGCGTGGAACTCGACGCCGGGGACCTCGCGGTTGGGGTGCCAGTACAGCACGTCGTCGGGATCGAGGTGGCGCGCCAGGCGGCCGGGCGGCAGGAAACCGAGCTCGGCGAGCGTGGCGTACAGCGCCGGCACGTCGTGGCCCTTGGACAGCAGCAGGAAGTCGCGCTCGGGGTCGTCGAGCGTGGCCGGCGCGACCCGCAGCACGCGGGTATAGAGGTGGACCAGCAGATCGGCGCACGACAGCGACGCGCCGAGGAAGCACCCGCCACCGCGGGTCATCCGGATCACGTGCTCGCGCACCTTGAGGGCCAGCTCGGGGAGCGCGAGTTCGGGTCGCACCAGGTCGGATCGGGTCGGCGTCATGGGGTGCCTCCGTGGGCGAGCGTTCGCAGCTCGCCCGGGTGGTTGCGGTACCAGGTGGTGCCGCGGTGCATCGCGTTGATCGCGGCGAGCGCGGGGCGGGCGTCGAGCAGGCCGACGATCTCGGCGAGCGTGAACACCCGGCGGGGCGACCACAGCTCGTCGTAGATCGCGCGGATCACCGTGTAGTCCTCGGGGTAATCGAGGGTGACGCGGTGCGAGGCGCTGTGGTCGAGCCCGGTGTCCCACCGCACGTTGTGGGTGACGAAGCGCTCGGGGTTGTCCCACAGGAACGGCGTGGTGTGCTCGCGGTCGAGCGGCCGGGTCGCCTCGCGCCACGCGGTCTCGAGCGCGCCGCGGGTCATGACCTCGACGTCGAACCCGTCGGGCCAGGTCGCCGGGTGCAGGTTGGACACGTAGTCGACGTCGTCCTCGGCGAGGAACGCGCCGATCACGCGATCGATCGTCGCCGGGTCGATCAGCGGGCAGTCCGACGGGATCTTGACCACGACGTCGGCGCAGGTCACGCGCGCCGCGGCGACGTGGCGATCGAGGCAGTCGGTGGCGTGGCCGCGGATGCACGCGACGCCGGCGCGGCGCGCGACCCCGCAGATCGCGTCGTCGACCGCGAGCTCGGTGGTCGCGACCACGACCTCGCTCGGCGTGCGCGCGGCGCACACCCGCTCGACCATGCGCTGGAGCAGCGGGGCGCCCGCCGCGGGGAGCAGGACCTTGCCGGGCAGCCGGGTCGAGCCGGTGCGGGCCTGGATCACGACGGTGACCTTCATGCCGCACCTTGCAGCGTCGGGTCGGCGCGCCGGGCCGCCGGGGACGCGGCCGCGGTTCGCCGGGCCAGCGCGTCGCGGCACACCGCGGCGATCTGGCTCGCCGCGCGGCCGTTCTGGACCGGCATCAGCGCGCGGTGGGCCTCGAGGTCGCGGTAGCTGTAGGTCGGCTTGCCGAGCGCGAGCCCGACGTAGGCCAGGGTCGACCACTCGGTGACCAGGGTGTGGCAGTTCGCGGCGAGCACCTCGCCCGAGCCGCTGGTCAGCGCGCGCGCCCGCGGCGCCCAGCGCCGGACCTCGGCCACCGCGCGGTTCATCCGCTCGTTGGGGTGGAACTTGAACACCAGCGGCCGGTCGCCGGCGATCTCGAGCGCCCAGTCGATGAATCGCTTGCGG
>Ga0307515_10024136_pt1 | contig 10612 bp, 9 predicted proteins | sample 17_EM_MG_FD_194513 | JGI IMG/M metagenome (GOLD analysis project Ga0307515, IMG submission 194513) | Populus trichocarpa ectomycorrhiza microbial communities from riparian zone in the Pacific Northwest, United States - 17_EM | ecosystem: Host-associated > Plants > Roots > Unclassified | place...
CCCGGGTGTGGCCTGTTCGTGCGTCACCAGCGGCCAGGGGCGCAGCCGGGACGCGATGGTGGCCGCGCTCCGCTCGTCGGTGACGCCGAAGGCGGCCGGGGGCAGCGGCAGGACGGTGCCATCGCCGGCGGCGTTCGCCTCGAAGGCCGCCCGAATGCCCGGCAGGACATCGAAAGCGGATTGGCCGTCGCGCGGCACGTACGCGTCGAGGTAGATCACCTTGCGGATCAGGTCGGGGTGGGCCGCCGCCGTGGCCGTGGCGACCATGCCCGAGTAGCTGTGCCCGACGAGGACCGTTCCGCCCGCATCGCCGAGTAGCTCGCCCACCTCGCGTACGTGTGAGTTCAGATCCGAACTGCTCAGCGTGGGAGCCGCGACGGTGTGCCCGTCGGCGGCCAGGAGCGCCTCGACCTCGGCCCACATCCAGCCGCCCAGCCAGGAGCCGTGCAGCAGCACCACAGCGGCCATCTCAAAGCACCGCCACGGTCTCGATTTCGACCAGGAAGCCGTCGGCGTACAGCGATTGCACGCCGACCGCCGTGCTCGCCGGCGGCACCGGGTGGCCCTGCCGGGCCGCGGCCAGCAGCCCGATCAGCTCCTCGGCCCGGTCCGTCGTGTAGCCCACGAGGTAGATGGTCTCCTTGACGATCTTGTCGCGCGTGGTGCCCGCCGCTTGCAGGACCAGATCGACATTCTCGTACGCCTTGGCGAACTGGCCCGCCAGGTCGCCCGCGCAGACGAGCTTGCCCGCCGAATCCCAGGCCACCTGGCCGGAGGTGAACACCAAGCCGGCGCTCGGCACGGCGACCCCGTGGGAGATCAGTCCGGTTAGTGGTGGCAGTTCGGCCGGATTGACCGCAACGACACTCATGTGAGGCTCCTTGTTGTGATGGTGCGACCATGCAGGAGCTCGAGTATCCCATAAACTGGATGAGCAGCCAATATACTGGCTACAACCCGTGGGCCGTACTTGTCGTGACGACGAGAGCGCGCGCGGCAGCGCCATGCGCCGGCGACAGGCGATGCGCCTTCCTGCCCCGGAACGAGATGGAATCCCCCTCGTCGAGGATGAGCGGCTCGGTATCGGCGGCGAACTCCACGACGAGACTGCCGGCCAGTACGAAGACGAACTCGTCGCCGTCGTGCTCCGACCAGTTCTCCATGACCGAGCCGCGCCGATACTCGACCACCAGCGGGACGAACGCGCGATGCTGGTCGGGCGCCGCGAGGCTGACGTCGATGCCCTCGGCCGGCGAGAACAGAACCGGCCGCTCGCCGCGCCGCACGACGCCGCGACCGGACGGTGCCGCCTGGGGCACGGCCTCGGCCAGGTCGAGCCCATAGTGATCCAGTAACGGCAGGAGCCGGCCCAGGCTCACATCGGTCCGCCCCTGCTCGAGCAGGGAAAGGAAGGAGGCCGAAATGCCGGTGGCCGCGCTGACGTCGGCTAGGGATTCCGATCTGCCGTTGCGCAACCTGCGCAACCGGTCACCCAGTGCGGAGGCCCAGGTCGGCAGGTTACCTGACGTGGCTGCTGTTTTCGGTCGAGACACCGGTTCAGCCTAGGCGGTGACCAGGCCCCGGCCGGCTGCGGCGGCGGGCACCGGGGACAGGATCTCGGGAGCCGCTCGCAGGGCGCGGTCGGCGAAGGACCGGTAGGTCGCCTCGACGATGCTGGGCTGCAACAGGAAGTCGCGCGCCTCGCGGGCCAGATGCTCGGGGATCGCCTTGATCGGGCCGACCGATTCCGCCCGCAGTTGCAGCTTCGCGGCGAGCTCGATCAGCAGGGCCAGCACGGTCGCTTCCGCGATGGTGCGGCCGGTGGTCAGCATCCCGTGGTGGGCCAGCAGGACGGCCCGCTTGTCGCCCAGCGCCTCGGTGATCAGCCTGCCTTCGTTGTCGGCGACCGGCACGCCGGGCCAGTCCGACAGGAAGGCCACATCGTCGTAGAGGGGCGTGGTGTCCATATGGGACACCACCAACGGCTTGCCGAGCATGGACAGCGACGACACGTACGGCGGGTGCGTGTGGACGATGCAGTTCACGTCCGGCCGGGCGCGGTAGACCCAGTAGTGGAATCGGGTCGCCGGATTTGGCTGGGCGGTTCCCTGCACGGGGTTGAGGTCGTCGTCCACCCGGATGACGTTGTCGACGGTCACGGCGTCAAAGGCCGGGCTCCACGGTACGGTCCAGAAAGTGCCGTCGCCGGCCCGGCTGGTGACCTGCCCGGCCAGCGCGAAGCAGTGTTCTTCGGCGGCGAGGATGCGACAGGTTAACGCGGTGAGTTCCCGGGGCGTCCAGGGAAGGCCGCTGAGTTGCTCGGCCAGGGCCGGCCGGACGGCGCTGATGGGATGGTCGTACTGAGCGTCGGCGTGCGTCACAGATCCTCCCGGGGTGTGAGTCCGTCCGCCACGATATTCGATATACTGGATGTCGGTCAATATACTGGCTGTGGGTCAACATACTGGCTGTGCGGCGAGGGCTACTCGCCCTGCACGCGGGCCCGGTCCCAGGCCGCCATCACGATGAGCGTCTTGGTTCCGGCCACGATCCCCGTGCCGCGGATCGCGTTCACCACCTGCTGGAGGTGGTCGACGTTGCGGACCCGGAAGCGGACGAGGGCGTCCGGGTCGCCGGCGATGGTGTAGTACTGCTGCACCTCGGGCACCCGGCGCGCGATCTCCTCGATCTCCCGGGTGTCGGTCCCTCCGGTGAGCCGGATCTCGGTGAACGCGTCGAGATCGCCGGTCGCCGCGTCGTTCACGATCGCCACGTACCCCTGGATGACCCCCGTTGTCTCCAGCCGTTCGATCCGCCGGGCGACCGGAGCGCCCGAGAGGCCGACCCGGCGGGCGATCTCGCTGACCGGCATCCGGGCGTTCCTCCGCAGGATCTCGACGATCTCCCGGTCGATGGCGTCCATCCTGGCCTCCCTGAGGTGGATTCGATCGTCCCACGATCAATTCAAGCGGAAATTCGGCGCGGTCTGGCGACTCCTGAGCGAGTCACGCACACATTACGCGTGATAATTGCGGACCTCCCGTGGTGGTTGCGATCGTGGGCGCCATGACCGAGCAACTTCCCGTCGCCGACCCGTGGCAGGTCCTCGACAGCGCGGGCAACCTGCGCCCCGACGGCCGGGTGCCGACCGGAGCCGACGCGCTCGACCTGCGCGCGGCCTACCGCGACATGGTGCTGGCGCGGCGGGTCGACACCGAGGCGATCGCGCTGCAGCGGCAGGGCGAGCTCGGGCTCTGGCCGTCGATGCTCGGCCAGGAGGGCGCCCAGGTCGGCGCGGGCTCCGCGCTGAAAACCCAGGACGTGGTCTTCCCGACCTACCGTGAGCACGCCGTGGCGTGGTGCTTCGGCGTCGACCCGGTCCAGCTGCTCGGCCTGTTCCGCGGCACCACGATGGGCGGCTGGGACCCGCGCGAGCGCAACTTCCACCTGTACACCCTGGTGATCGGCGCGCAGACGCTGCACGCCGTGGGCTATGCGATGGGCCTCGTCCGCGACGGTGCCGTCGGCACCGGCGACGCGGAACGGGACCGGGCCGTGCTGGTGTTCCTGGGCGACGGGGCGCTCAGCGAGGGCGAGACCAACGAGGCCTTCGTGTGGGCCGCGGCGCAGCACCTGCCGGTGGTGTTCTTCTGCCAGAACAACCAGTGGGCGATCTCCGCACCGTTCTCCGTGCAGAGCCGGGTGCCGGCCGCGGACCGCGCGAAGGGGTACGGCTTCCCGGGCGTCCGGGTCGACGGCAACGACGTCATCGCCTGCCACGCCGTGACCCGGGAAGCGCTGGCCAACGCTCGCGCCGGCGGCGGACCCACCCTGATCGAGGCGGTCACCTACCGCCGCAATCCACACACCACATCGGACGATGACCTGCGCTACCGCGCCGGCTCGGAGAACGACGTTTGGGCGGCGCGTGATCCGATCGACCGTCTGCGCAGCCTGCTCACCGGGCCCGGCGCCCCGCAGCCGATCGACGCGGCGTTCCTGGCGGATCTCGACGGCGAGCAAGAGGAACTCGCCGTGCGGTTGCGCGCCGGATGCCGGGCCCTGCCGGTGCCGGAACCCGGCGACCCGTTCCGGCACACCCTGGCGAGCATGCCGCGCGACCTCGCCCGGCAGATGGACGAGCACTTGGCCTTCGTCGCCGCGGCGGACGGAGAGCGCTCGTGAGCACCGCGATGGCCCGTGCGCTCAACGCCGGCCTGCGCGACGCGCTGGAGTCCGACGACAAGGTCCTGCTGATCGGCGAGGACATCGGCCTGCTCGGCGGGGTCTTCCGGGTCACCGACGGGCTGCGGAAGGACTTCGGCGAGGACCGCGTCGTCACCTCGCCGCTGGGCGAGGCCGGCATCGTCGGCAGCGCGATCGGGCTCGCGCTGGCCGGCTACCGGCCGGTCTGCGAGATCCAGTTCGACGGCTTCGTCTTCCCCGCGATGAACCAGATCATCACCCAGCTCGCCAAGTACCGCCACCGCTCGGGCGGCCGGGTCGCGCTGCCGGTCGTCATCCGCATCCCGGTGGGCGGCGGGATCGGCGCGATCGAGCACCACAGCGAATCCCCCGAGGCCTACTTCGTGCACACCCCGGGCCTGCGGGTGCTCTGCCCGTCCACCGCCCAGGACGCCTACGACCTGCTGGGCCAGGCGATCCGGTGCGACGACCCGGTCATCTTCCTCGAACCCAAACGGTCCTACTGGGCCAAGGGCGACCTCGACCCGGGCGCCGAGCCGATGGACATGCAACGGTCGCGGGTCGTCCGCCCGGGCACCGACCTGACACTGGTGACCTACGGCGCGCTGGTGCCGGTCGCCGTCCAGGCCGCCGGGATACTGGCCGACGCGGGCCGGGAGGCCGAGGTCATCGACCTGCGGTCGCTGTCGCCGATCGACGACGCGACCGTCGTGGCCTCGGTGCGCCGCACGGGACGCCTGGTCATCGTGCACGAGGCGGCCCAGACCGGCGGAATCGGGGGCGAGCTCGCGGCCCGAGTGCAGGCTCAGGCGTTCTACGAGCTCGAGGCGCCAATCCTGCGGGTGACCGGCTACGACACGCCCTACCCGGCGAGCCGCCTCGAACAGGACTGGCTCCCGAACGTCGACCGCATCCTCGACGCCTGCGAGTTCAGCTTCGCCCAGTGAAACCCCGCCCCGCTCTCGTCTCTCTCCGCAGGAGTACGCCTTGACCACCACGACCGTGCAGACTTTCCGGCTACCCGACGTCGGCGAGGGCCTGACCGAGGCCGAGATCGTCACCTGGCACGTCGCCGCGGGTGACACCGTCACGGTCAACCAGGTCATCGTCGACATCGAGACCGCGAAGTCGATCGTCGAACTGCCCTCGCCGTACGCCGGTGAGGTTGTGGAGCTCTTGGCCCCCGAAGGCCGCACCGCGGCCGTCGGCTCGCCGATCATCGCCATCCGGACCGTTGCCGCACCAGCGGAACTCGCCGAGCCGGAGCCCAAGCTTCTCGTGGGCTACGGGGCCAAGGAGCCGGGCCGCATCCGGCGCCGCCCGGGCGGACCAGCCGCGACCGAGCCGGAGCGGGGCAAGCCCCGGGCGAAGCCGCCGGTCCGCAAGCTTGCGAAAGTCCTCGGCGTCGACCTCGCCTCGGTCGAGCCGACCGGGCCGGACGGGACGGTGGTCCGCGCCGAGGTGCTTCGCGCCGCGGAGCAGAGCCGGGCCGCCGAAGTGCCGAGGACGACCGGGCTCGCCGGCGCCGAGGCCCGGATTCCGATCAAAGGGGTCCGCAAGCACACCGCGGCGGCGATGGTCGCCTCGGCCTTCACCGCGCCCCACGTGACGGAGTTCGTGACCGTCGACGTCACCAAGACCCTCGAACTGCGCGAGGCGATCCAGCGGCGCCGGGAGTTCCGCGACGTCAAGCTCACGCCGCTGGCGTTCGTGGCCCGCGCGTACCTGCGGGCCCTCGCCCGGACGCCCATGGCCACCGCCCGATGGGACGAACCCGCGCAGGAGATCGTCGTGCCGGCCGGAGTCAACCTGGGCATCGCGGCGGCCACCCCACGCGGCCTGGTGGTGCCGAACATCAAGGACGCGCACACCCTCGGGCTGCTCGACCTCGCCACCGCCCTCCACGACCTGGCCGTCACGGCGCGGGCCGGCCGGACCACGCCGGAGGCGATGGCGCTCGGCACGACGACGATTACAAACGTGGGCGTCTTCGGCGTCGACACCGGCACCCCGCTCCTTAATCCCGGGGAGACCGCGATCCTGGCCGTCGGCGCCATCCGCCGCCAGCCGTGGGTCGTCGAGGACGCCGCGGGGGAGCGGATCGAGCCCCGGTCGATCCTGCAGCTCGCGCTGTCCTTCGACCACCGCGTCCTGGACGGCCAGGAAGGGTCGCAACTTCTCGCCGACACGGCCGCGCTGCTCGCCGAGCCCGGGCTTGCGGTGCTGTGACGGCTCGCAGCGACACCCAAACGTCATCCCGTCAGGAGAGTCATCGTGCCGGGATCTCCTGCTTCCTCGTGCCCGCGGACACTCCCGGCCTGGTCGCGGACAGGGCCGAGCGGAAGATGGGGCTCACCGGTTCCACCACCACCGGCCTGCGGCTCGAGGGCGTACGGGTGCCGGACGAGCGCCGGTTGGGTGCCGAGGGCGACGGCCTCAAGATCGCTCTGGCCGGCCTCGACACCGGGCGCCTCGGCATCGCCGCCGTCGCAACCGGGCTGGCGCAGGGAGCGCTCGACGCCGCGGTGGAGTACGCGCGGCAGCGGCACACGTTCGGCCGTCGGCTCATCGACCATCAGGGGCTCGGCTTCGTCCTGGCCGACATGGAGGCCGCGGTGGTCGCCGCGCGGTCGACGACGCTGCACGCGGCCCGGCTCAAGGACGTCGGCCTGCCGTTCGGCCGGGAAGCGTCGATCGCCAAGCTCATCGCGACCGACAACGCGATGAAGGTGACCACCGACGCCGTCCAAGTGCTCGGCGGCGCCGGCTACACGAAGGAATTCCCGGTCGAGCGGTACATGCGCGAGGCCAAGGTGATGCAGATTTTCGAAGGCGCCAACCAGATCCAGCGCATGGTCATCGGTCGGCACCTCGACCGGGACAACAGCGGCCCGATCACCACGATCTGACGAGACGCCGTACCGGTGCGCAAAGCCTCGGCTCCGCCGCCTCGGTACCAAGCGTTACGGGGTCAGAATCGCGCCGACGCCCGGAATCGCCTGCTGGCGTGCCTCGCCGACCAACGCGGCCGCCGCGTCGCTGCCACTTTCGCCGGTCCTCGACATGCGGGCGGCGATCAGCCCGGCGACCACCGGCGTGGCGAAGGACGTACCGCTCCACCGGGCCATGCCCTCGAAGACGACCTTCCGGCGGTGATGCTTGCGCTCGCGGTAACGGAACCAGCCGGCCGGATAGGCGTTGACGAGGTTTTGGCCGGGCGCGTAGACATCGACCCAGCCGCCGTGGTTGGTGAACCACGCCCGGCTGTGCCAGTCGTCGCCCAGCGCGCCGACCGAGGTCGTCCAGGGTGCCGCCGCGGGCCAGAAGGCGCGGCTCCTGCCGTCGTTGCCGGCCGCCGCCACGATCGCCACACCCTTGTACCTCGACAGCACCTCCCGGTAGAACTCCTCGAACAGGACCAGCCGATCCTTGCTCAGCGTGCCCGCGGACAGGCTGATCACGTCCGGGTGGTCCTCGACCAGCACCTTCGTCAGGGCCTTGAGAAGGTCGCTCTCCCAGGTGCATCCGTCGTAGGGAAGCCCACGGCGGACCACGACCCGGGCGCGCGGGGCCATCGAGCGGACCACGCCGGCGATGAAGGTGCCGTGGCCGGCGTACGGGTCCTGCCGTCCGTCCGGCCGCACGCCGGTGTCGTCGTCCCCGCGGACACCGCGCATCCAGGGCAGCAGCCTGGCGGTCGGGCGGTCCAGCCCGGTGTCGACGACGATGACCCGTACTCCCTGACCGGCCTGGCGGTCGGCGCTGACCGGGGGGTCCGGCGGGGTGCCGAGCGGCACCGGAACGGGCTCGGTGGCCGGGCACCCGGTGCCAGTCGACGTGATGTGGAGCAGCTTCTCGGTGCTCGCCACGCCGTGCAGCCTGGCGTTGATCAGTTCGGCGGCACGCTGGGCGCTCAGGCCCGCGGGCACCGCGACGTACTGCATCCCGAACATGACGTCGGCGTCCCGCGGCCCGTCGTCCGGCACGGGGCGGTACGGGCCCGCGGCCTGCGTTGCGCCGGGCTCCGGCTGGTCGGGTTGGTCGGGTTGGTCTGGCTGGTCGGACTGCTCTGGTCGGTGGGACTGGTCTGGTCGGTGGGACTGGTCTGGCGGGTATGGCTGGTCCGGGCGGTCTGGTCCCGGGGTCGCGTCGGCCAGGATACGGCGGGCGCGGGTGGCGAAATCGTCGCGGACGAGCACCAGGCCGGGCCGCACCCAGTATTTGACGCCGGTTTCCCCGTAGTCGGGCGGGCCCTGTTCGGCGATCTGGCCGAAGCGCTGCCGGACGAGCTCCATCTGCGCTTGCGCGCGGGACTTCGGCCGGGGCTCGGGGTGCGACGGCTCCGTTGCAGGGTCTAGCTCCATGGTTCCTCCTTGGTGGCAGACGAACGTGGTGGCAGACGAACGTGGTGGCAGACGAACCTGGTGGCAGACGAACGGTGGTGTCCGGCATGCGGCTGTCGTTCTTAGACTGTTCGAGTGCCGGGCGACGACGAGTTGCTAAGGCTGGCGCTGTCGCGACCGGGCGAGGCACTGGCGGAGGCCAGCCGGATTCTGGCCGCCGGCCCCGACGACGTCACCGCCTCGTTCGCCCGGCAGGCGCGCGGCATCGTGCTACGCGACCTCGGCCGCTACCCCGAAGCGATCCGGGACCTGCGGCTGGCGTTACGCCTAGCGCGCCGCTGCGGCGTGCCGGGTCGCGCGCCGGATGTGCAGGCGACTTTGGGACTGGCCCTGGCGCTGTCCGGGCGGACCGCGGCCGGCCTCACCGCGCTGGACGCGGCCGTCGCGGCGAGCAGCGGGCAGTCGGCCGGGCGGATGCTGATGCGCCGCGGTTTCGTGCTGGCCCGCGTCGGCCGGCGGGCGGAGGCGCTCGGCGACCTGAACCGCGCCATCGTGCTGCTGCATCGCGCCGGCGACGGGGTGTGGGAGGGGCGGGCGCGGACCAGCCGGTTCGTCGTGTACGCGATCGCCGGCCGGGCAGCGCGCGCCTACCACGACCTCGAGGTCGCCGAGCGCCTCTATCTCGAGGCCGGGCAGGAGTACGAAGCGGCGACGGTCTCGCACAACCGGGCCGAGATCGCCGCCCAAGAGGGTGATCTGCCGGCCGCCCTGGCCTTCCTCGACGAGGCCGGGCAGCGCTATGCCGCGCTCGGCGTGGACAACATCGACCTGACCTTCGACCGCTGCCGGGTGCTGCTCGCCGCCGGGCTCGCGGACGAGGCGCTCGGCGTTGCCGACGCCGAGGCGCGGCGGCTCGCCGACCGTCCCGCCGACCGGGCCGTGCTGCTCTTCGCCGCCGCGTGCGCGGCCCAGGCCGCCGGCCGGCCCACCGAGGCGGCCGACCGGGCGTCCACCGCCCGCGACATGTTCCGGCGGCAGCGCCGCGGCTGGTGGGCCGCCCGCGCCGCGTTCGTGCTGGTGCAATCCCGATATGACACCGGAATCCGGGACGGGCGCAGCCGGCTCGCCGCGCACCGGATCGCCGATCGGCTGGACGAACTGGGCGCGGAAGAGGCGCCCGCCGCGCACCTGCTGGCCGGTCGGCTCGCGGCGCTCGGCGGCCGGCTGGCCGAAGCCGACCGGCATCTCGAACGGGCCGCGCGGCTGCGCCGGCACGGGCCCACCTACGCGCAGGCGGCGGGCTGGCTGGCCCAGGCGATGCGGGCCGACGCCCGCGGTGCGACCACCGCGGCGCTGCGGGCCTGCCGCCGGGGGCTGCTCGCCGCGGCCGGGCATCAGCGGCGGCTCGGCGCGGTCGAGCTGCGGACGTACGCCGCGGCGTACGGCACCGAACTGGCCGCGATCGGGCAGCGGCATGCGCGCCGCCGGGGCGACGCGGGCCTGCTGCTGCTGTGGAGCGAACGCTGGCGGGCGGGCGCGCTCGCACCGGTCGCCGCCCGCCCGCCCGACGACCGCGAGCTCGACGCCGACCTGACCGCATTGCGCCAGGTGATGAGCCGCCTCGACGACGCCCGGGCGGCCGGGGTGCCGACCGGCCAGCTGGACGCCCATCGGCGCGCGCTGGAGCAGACCATCCGGTCCCGGACTCGCCGGACCGCCGCCCGTTCGCCGGCCGGCCCCGGCCCGGCCCCGACCGGCGTCGCAGAGATCGTCGACGGTCTCGGCGACCACCTGCTCCTCGAGCTGATCGCGCTCGACGGCACGCTTTACGCGGTCACCGTCCGGTCGCGGCGAGCCCGGCTGCACGAGGTCGGGCCGATGGCCGAGGCGGTCCGCGAGCTGGAACTGGCCCGGTTCATGCTGCGCCGGCTCGCCCGCGGCCGGCCGGCGCCCGGATCCGCCGAGTTGCTCGTCGCGGCCGGCCGCCGGCTTGAGGCCGCCCTGCTCGGCACCGCCGTGTCCGAGTTGGACGACCGCCCGGTGGTGCTGGTGCCGGGCCGCGC
>Ga0307515_10024137_pt1 | contig 10611 bp, 6 predicted proteins | sample 17_EM_MG_FD_194513 | JGI IMG/M metagenome (GOLD analysis project Ga0307515, IMG submission 194513) | Populus trichocarpa ectomycorrhiza microbial communities from riparian zone in the Pacific Northwest, United States - 17_EM | ecosystem: Host-associated > Plants > Roots > Unclassified | place...
TGCGCATCTGCAGCTCGCCGTTCGCCGCGTCGATGCGGGTCTGCACGCCGGCATAGGCCGGGCCCACGGTGCCGCGCTGGTTCTTGCCGGGCAGCGTCATGTGCGACAGCGCCAGGTTCTCGGTCATGCCGTAGCCCTCGTTGATGTGCAGGCCCAGCGTGCCGTACCACTCGAGCAGTGCTACCGGCATGGGTGCGGCGCCGCCGACGGCGATGCGGCATTGGTCCAGCCCCAGCGCCTTCAGTACCTTCTTGCGCACCAGCCCGCCGATGATGGGCAGGCGCAGCAGCTTGTTCATCTTCTGCGCTGGCATCTTGGCCTGCACGCCCTGCTGGAACTTGACCCACAGGCGCGGCACGCTGAAGAAGATGGTCGGCCGCGAGCGTTGCAGGTCGGCGGCAAAGGTCTCCAGCGACTCGGCGAAGAACACCTTGAGCCCGACCTTCAGCCAGGCATGCTCGATGAGCACACGCTCGGCCACGTGGGCCAGCGGCAGATAGGACAGCATGCGGTCGCTGGCGCTCATGGGGAAGCGCAGCAAGCCCTCGTTGATGGCCCAGGTAAAGGCGCCGAAGTTGTGCATCACGCCCTTGGGGTTGCCCGTCGTGCCCGAGGTGTAGATCAGCGTGCAAAGCTCACCAGCGCCGCGCACCACCTCGCCCTTGAGCGGCTCGGTGCGGGCGCAGATGGCGTCCCAGCTCTCGTAGTTCTTCTTCACGTCGTCGGGCGACAGCGCGTAGCTGGCGCCGGGCAGGCTGGGCATGACGCCGGGCTTCATGCCCTCCCAGCCGTCCAGCTTGCCGATGAAGACGAAGCGCGCCTCGCTGTGCGTGAGGATCTGCGTGATGGTGTCGGCGGCCAGCGTGGGGTAGAGCGGCACGGAGACATAACCGGCCATCCAGATGGCGAGGTCGCTCATCAGCCACCAGGCGCAGTTCTTCGACAGGATGGCCACCTTCGCGTCGGCCGGCCAGCCCTCGGCGGCGCCCTTGGCCTTGAGGAAGGCGGCCATGCGGCGCACCTGGTCGCCCACCTGGGCCCAGGTGAAGTCCTTGACCTCGGCGCCGCCCATGGGCTGCGTCAGCGTCACGGCGCTGCCAGCGGTGCGTTCCCAGTGGTAGAGGCGGGGCAGCGCGAGCTGGTCGGCGGCGATGGTGGCCATGGGTGTCTCCTAGGGCTTTTTTTCGGATCCGCGAAGTTACCTCGGGGGAACGGCCGGCCTCTACGGGTAAACGCTTTTTCGCGTGACGCGCTCCCGACATTCCGTAGAGCGGCGGCTCTAGAAAAGTCGCCTAAAACCGCCAGTCGCAATCCATGGCCAGGCCCTCAGGAAGCCTGGCCGACACGCCGGCCAGCGGGTGCGGCGCGGCCGTCAGGTCACCGAGGCGGTCAGGCCTTGCGCGCTCGGCGCGGGCGAGGCCATCCTGCCAGGGCTGGCCTGCGGCGCGCAGGGCGCAGGCCAGTTGCAGCCGCGCGGCCCACTCGGGGAGGCCCAGCGGCTCGGGCAGGCTGTTGAAGTAGGCGACACGTTCGCGCGTGGCGGCCAGCCAGGCCTCCGGCGTGCCGGTCAGGCGGCCGTTGAAGAGGGCAATGCGGGACATCAGGTTGCGCGCCTGGCCGAGCACGGGGCGCAGCGCGTCCAGGCGGGTCGCAATGTCGACCGCCAGTGCATGGCCTGCGGTGCCGGCGCCGGGCGCGAGCGCGACACGGCCCAGCGCCAGCAGGCCCTCGGCGCGGCGGAAGTCGCTGATCAGCTCGGCAGCATCCAGCCCTTCGAGCCGGCGCCGGGCGGCAGTCATGTCGGCGGCCGTCGCGCCGCCGCCCGCCAGCACCTGGGCCTCCAGCAGCGCGCCGCGGCGCAGCTCGCCGGTGACGGCATCTTCCGCGCCGGCGGCCTCGGTGTCGGCCTGAGCGCGTTCCAGCTGGGCGCGGGCAGCCTCGAACTCGCCGAGCTGTTGCAGATAGATGGCCAGCTGCTGGCGCATCAGCGTGCTGCCGTGGTTGCCGGGGCGGGCCAGCGCGTCCCAGCGGGCGACGAGGTCGTCGCTGCGGGCGGTGGCCGTGCGCGCGTCTTCGGTCGCCAGGCGCCACAAGGTGAAGGCGTAGTTGCGCTCCAGAACCAGGGCCGGGCGTAGGCGTTCGGGCTGACCGGGCCGCCACAGCGGCCGCGTCGTTTCCAGCAGCGCGAGGGCCTCGCGCACGCGGCCTTCGCTGGTCAGCACGATGCTGGCATAACTCGTGAAACGAGCGTGCTCCATGGGGTTGCTGGCGTTGACCACCTCGTTGGAGCGGCGGCCGACGTCCAGCTCGCGGTGGGCATCGGCAAAACGGCCCATGCGCGCATAGGCCACCAGCAGGTGCATGCGCGCGGCGTGGGACTGCGGGCTCATTGCGCCGAAGCGCCTGTCCATGCGCGGCAGCACCGGCTCCAGCAGGTCGATGACGGGCTGGCCGCCGGCCACGGCCGAATGGATGTTGGCCAGCGCAAAGGCGGCGTCGTCGGCCAGCGGGTGCTCGGGCCCGAAGGCTGCGCGCGCATGGGTCAGCCGCGCCTGGGCCAGCTCGGCGGCCACGCCGAAGCGCTGCAGCGCGAAGTAGGTCTTGGTCAGCGCGTCGTAGATGCGGTCCTTGACCTGGGGCTGGTCGTCAAAGCGCTTGACCAGCTCACCGCGCTTGCGGTCCAGCAGCTCGACGACGGTGGGCTGGCGGCCGGCGTTCTGGTCGGGGCTGGCGGCGCTCAGCACCTCGGTCAGGTAGGCCGTGACCGCATCGCTCTGCCTGGCCAATGCCTGCGCCTCGTTGCGCTGCCACAGCGCCGCGCCCAGGCCCACGGTCAGCGCCGCCAGCACCAGCGCGCCGCCGATGGCGATGGCCAGGTTGCGCCGTGTCCACAGCCGCAGGCGGTGGCGCCAGTCCTCGGCGCGCACGCTGACCGGGCGCTGGGCCAGCCAGTGCTCCAGGTCGTCGATGAAGCTGCCGACGCTGGCGTAGCGCTCGGCGGCGTCCCGGCGCATGGCCTTGGCGGCCACGGCCTCCAGGTCGCCGGCGGCGCGGTCGGCGTCGGGCGCGCGGCCCGGGCCGGTGTCGAGCGCGGCGTCATCGGTGGGGCCCAGCGTGCGCGTGATGCGGCGCGCCTCGCCGTGCAGCACCGCATGCTCCAGCGCCGTGCGGCTCAGCCCGCGCTTGCCGAAGGGCAGTTGGCCGCTGGCCAGCTCGTAGAGCATGACGCCCAGCGAGTAGATGTCGGCCGCCACGCCGATGGCGCCGCCAGTGATCTGCTCGGGCGCCGCGTAGGCCGGCGTCAGGCGGCGGCCGGCGAGCTGGGTCAGCTGGCTGTCGGTCTGCTGGCCGGAGTCGTCCAGCAGGCCGGCAATGCCGAAGTCCAGCAGCTTGGTGTTGCCGCTGTCATCCAGCATCACATTGCTGGGCTTGAGATCGCGGTGGACGATGAGCTGGGCGTGGGCGTGCTCCACCGCGCGGGCGATGGCGACGAGCAGGCGCACGCGCTCGGTCAGCCCCAGCGCCTGCCCGCGCACATGCTCAGACAGCGTGCGCCCGGCCACGTACTCCAGCACCAGGAAGGCGCGGCCGCCTTGCTCGCCGGCGTCCAGCAGCCGCGCGATGCCGGGGTGAGTCAGGCGGCCCAGCAGCGCGCGTTCGCGGGCGAAGCGGGCGGCCAGGCCGCTGCTGGCGACGTCGTCGCGCAGCAACTTGATTGCGGCCTCGCCCTGGTAGAGGCCGTCGGCCCGTTCGGCCCGCCAGACCTGGCCCATGCCGCCTTCGCCCAGCAGCTCGGCCAGGCACCAGGCGCCGAAGCGATCACCCGGTTGCGGAGCCACGGGCGAGGCTTCGTTCGTGGCGGTGAGCGCGTCGGCCAGTTGGCTGTCGAAGCCCGGGATGCCGACAGTCGACGTTTCGTCCAGGCCTGCCAGCATGCGCGCCAGCTGCGCGGCTTGCTCCGGCGGCAGCGTGGCAAGGCGGGCCTGACGGTCGGCGGCAGGGAGGTCTGCCAGCTCATCGAACAGCTGCGATAGCCGTTGCCAGTCGGCCGGCGTCATCAGTACACGGTGTTCGGTGGGTCGCCCAGCAGTTCCTGCAGCAGCGCTCGGGCCTTCAGCAGCTCGCGGTTGATGCTGCGCGTGGACACGTCGCGCAGCGTCGCGACCTCGGCGATGGACAGGCCCGCGAAACCGATCATCTCGATGAGTTCATACAAGCCGTGGTCCAGCTCGCGCATGCGTTCCAGAGCCTGATCCAGGCCGATCAGGTCGACCGCCTGGCTCTGCACGGCGGCCACGTCGTTGGCAGCCGAGAGGGTGACCATGATGGCGTCGCCACCGCGCTTGTCGCGGCCTTCGCTACGCAGGTGGTCGATGACGACCGAGCGCAGCACGCGGCCGACGTAGGCGAAGAACTGGCCGCGCGTGTCGCCCAGCAGGCCTTGCTGGTCGGCCATGCGCAGGAAGCCTTCATGCACGAGGGCCGTGGTGTTCAGCCCGGCAGCATGGCCGCTCTGCGCCAGGCGGATGCGGGCGACGCGCTTGATCTCGGGGTAGAGCACCGCGTAGAGCTGCTGCAGGGCCGCCGCATCGCCGCGCGATGTGCCGGCGAGAAGCTCGGTGATCGCGGGCGTGGTGACCACGTCAGTCCTCTTGGAAGGCGGCGAGGGCGGCCGTGATCACCGCTTCATCGGCCTCGCGCTGCACGGGCGCGTCGGCCACCCAACCTTCACGCTTGAGCCGCGCCACCCACTGGCCGGCCTCGCGGCCTTGCTCGAAGCCGCTGCTCTGCAGCAGCAGCTCGCCGCCGGCCGACAACAGCTTGAAATAGAACTTGCCGTCCGCCTCGCGGTACTGCTTGAACACGGGCAGCGCGGCTTTCTCGACCTTGGCCTGGGTGGTCACCGCCGTGGCCGTGTAAGGCCGCAGGCCCACCGCCCCGCGCAGGCGCTGCAGGAAGGGCGCGGCGATGGCGCGGGCCTTGGCGGCACCGGTCTGCAGCGTGGCTTCGAGCTGCTCGGGGTTGCTCATCAGCGTCGCGTAGCGTTCGCGCATCGGGCCGATCTGCGACTCGATCTGCGCGACCAACTGCTGCTTTGCGTCGCCCCAGCCGAGTCCGCCACGCAGCGCCGCGCGAAAGGCAGTCCGCTGTTCGGGCGTGGCGAAGGCGTCGTAAAGGGCGACCAGCGCCTGGCCCTCCGGCTCCTTGGGCTCACCGGGCAGTTTCGAATCGGTGACGATTCGCGCCACCGCCTCCTTCAACGCCGCGCTGCCACCTTCGAAGAGCGGCACGACGTTGTCATAGCTCTTGCTCATCTTGCGGCCGTCAAGACCGGGTAGCAGCTCCATCTCGGCGTCGGTCACGGCCTCGGGCAGCGTGAACAGCTCCTGCCCCTTGCCGAACAGATGGTTGAAGCGTTGGCCCACGTCGCGGGCCATCTCGATGTGCTGGATCTGGTCCTTGCCCACCGGCACCTTGTGGGCGTTGAACATCAGGATGTCCGCCGCCATCAGCACCGGGTAGCTGAACAGGCCCAGGCTGACATTGGCATCGGGCTCCTCGCCAGCCGCCACGGCGGCATCCACGGCGGCCTTGTAGGCATGGGCGCGGTTCATCTGGCCCTTGGCCGTCACGCAGGTCAGCAGCCAGGTCAGCTCGGGGATCTCGGGGATGTCGCTCTGGCGGTAGAAGGTGACGCGCTCCGGGTCCAGCCCAGCGGCCAGCCAGGTGGCGGCGATGGCGCGGCTGGAGTGGGCGATGCGGTCCGGCTCGTCGCACTTGATGAGCGCGTGGAAGTCGGCCATGAAGAAGAAGCTCTCCACGCCCGCCGCGCGGCTGGCCGCCACCGCCGGGCGGATGGCGCCGACGTAGTTGCCGAGGTGCAGGGTGCCGGTCGTGGTGATGCCGGTCAGGACGCGTTGGGACATGTCGGGGCTGAAGCCAAAAGTTCAGCCCGGATTGTGGCCTGCGCTTCGTCCCAACTTGAACCATGGGCCGAGCGCCGGGCCGCCCCAAGCCGGCCGCGGACGATGTGCTTGCGGCTCAATGCCGCAAGCATCGCCGCCCCCTCGGGGGCTGAGGTCGGACACATGGTGCCCAGTGGGCGGCATGTGCCTACCGAAGGGCTGCGGCACTGCCGCAGCGCGGTCTGCAAGACCGACCAGGCGCGCCCGCGTTCAGCGGCGTGCGGCTGGGCGGGGGGCAGCCACAGACGCGCGCCAGGTCACGGTGATGTCGAACTGCCTGGAGACCGGCAGCTCTTCCTCGTAGCAGCGGTTCAGCAGCCAGTTCAGGCCGGCCAGCGTCACCTCGCGGCTGGGGATGTGCACAGACGTCAGGCGCGGGGCGGCGAACTCGGCGCTGGGCGAGTCGTCGTAGCCGAGCACCGAGACCTCGTGCGGCACCGACACGCCGCGCTCCTGGAAGTGGGCCAGCAGGCCGATGGCCATCTCGTCGTTGGCGCAGAAGACGGCGGTGGGCAGGCGCTTGGCCGCGAGCAGCACGGCGGCGGCATCCCATCCGGCCTGGTTGGAGAAGTCGCCGGGGACGGTATGCACCTTGGACACGTCCAGCCCGCGCAGGGCGAGCTCGCCCATGAAGCCGGCCAGGCGGGCGACGTTGTCGGGCGAGGTGGTGGGGCCGGAGATGACGGCGATGTCCTTGTGCTTGTGCAGCAGCAGCGCGCGCGCGGCCTGCACGCCGCCTTGGACATGGTCGGCCGTGAAGCACTGCTCCTTGATGCGGTCGAAGTGGCGGTTCAGCACGACGACCTGGCGCGCCGCCGTGCCGAGGGCCTTGATGTCCTCGTCCTGGATGGCGTTGGACAGCACGATGAGGCCGTCGCAGTCGCGGTCGAGCAGGAAGCGCATCGCGTCGTTGGTTTCCTTGCGCTCGTCCTCGATACCCTCGCCGAACGCCACCACCATGTGCAGGCCCTTGCCGCGCAGCACCAGGTCAATGACGCGCAGGATGGGCGTGTAGTAGGTGCCGCGCAGGAAGGGGATGTAGACGCCGATCAGCTTGGACGTGCCGTTGCCCAGCGAGCGCGCCGCGTGCGACGGGCGGAACTTGAGCTGGGCGATGACCTTGCGTACCCGCTCGGCCGTGGCCGGCGCGACGGAACCGTTTCCGCTGATGACGCGCGAGGCCGTGCCCACGCCCACGCCCGCCACTCTTGCCACGTCCTTGATCGTTGCCATGCGTCCCCTGTTCTCGACGCTGCGGATTGGATCACAGGGGGCAGATCGGAGGATCGGCGGGCTCGGGCAAAGGCTTGGTGTTTGCCTGGGTCTCCTGGCCACTCAAGCCGCCGCCGATGGGCCACCAGGGCCTGGCTTCGCGGGTGCTGATCAGCGGGATGCCCGGCGTGGCCTGCAGCGCGGCGGCCTGGAACTGTTCAGACAGTTCGCGCCACTGCGCCGGCGTGGCCGCCTTGTCCATGCCCTGTCAACCGCCGCCGCCGTTCAGCACGGTGCCGATGCCGTAGTCGCGCACCTCGTCAGGCGTGATGGCGCGGATCTCGGGCTGGGTGATCTGGCCGACCTTCTGGCGCAGCGTCAACGTCTTCAGCGTGGCCTCGACGCGGGCTTCCAGTGCGGCGTCGCGCTGGGGTTGCCGTGCCGGCCAGGCTTGCACGATGGGGTCTGTTTCGGCGGCGCCAGCCGTGGTGGCCAGCGCGAGCAGGCAGGCAAGAAGGGTTGAGGTGCGGGTCGTCGTGGTCTGGGCGGTCGGGTCGCGACCGTAGGTGTTGGCTAAATGAAACGTCAACCCCCGGGCGACTGCGATTGACAAGCGCAGTAGACACGAATTAGATTTGCGTCGCGGTTGGAACCGGTTCCACTTTTGCTTCACTTCCAGGCCTGGCCAGCCAGGGAGTGCCTGTGAGAGCCGTCCAAACCAGCGAACAAGACGAACCAGGAGAAGACAAGACATGACTCGCAACATCCAGCGTGCCGACGTGCACTCCCCTGCGGCCGGCGCCACCCAGCGGCGGCTGCGCCTCAACCCCATTGCCGCCGTGTGTGCCGGGCTGCTCAGCGCCTCGGCGCTGGCGCAGACCGCGCCCGCCACGGAGCAGAAGCTGGAGACCGTCACGGTGACGGGCTTCCGCGCCAGCCTTGAGTCCTCGATCAGCACCAAGCGCAATGCCGACGCCATCGTCGAGGCCATCTCGGCCGAGGACATCGGCAAGCTGCCCGACGTGTCCATCGCCGATGCGATCTCACGCCTGCCGGGCCTCACCGCCCAGCGCGTGGCGGGCCGCTCGTCAGTCATCAGCATCCGCGGCATGGCGCCGCGTTACGGCGTCACGCTGCTGAATGGCCGCGAGATCGTCAGCACGGGCGACAACCGCTCGGTGGAGTACGACCAGTTCCCCTCGGAGCTGATCAACGCCGCCACCGTCTACAAGACGCCGGACCCCAGCCTGTCGTCCCAGGGCTTGTCGGGCACCGTCAACATGAAGACGCTGCGGCCGCTGGACTTTGCGACTTCGCAGATGGTTGTCGGCGGTCGCGTGGAGCGCAATTCCAACGGCTCGCTCAACCCCGAGATCTCGGGCACGGGCAACCGCTTGAGTGCCTCGTGGATCACGCAGTCGGCCGATCGCACCTGGGGCGCCGCCGTCGGCTTTGCCCACCTGGACTCGCCCAACCAGGAGAAGCACTACAAGAGCTGGTGGTGGGCCAACACCAGCGTCTGGGGCTCGCCGCTGCCGGGCACGCCGGACGATTCAGTCGCGCTGCAGGGCTTCGAGATTGGCGTGGCGTCGTCGCGCCAGAAGCGTGACGGCCTGATGGCGGTGCTGGAATACAAGCCCGGCAACGGCTTGCACAGCACGCTGGACCTGTACTACTCCCGCTTCAACCAGACCGAGGCGCGCCGCACGGTGATGTCCGACATGTCGGTCTGGTCGGGCGCCAGCTGGAGCGGTGCGCAGACGACCGTCGTCAACGGCGACAAGCTGGTCACCAGCGGCACGGTCAACACCGTCAACCCGGTCGCGCTGACGAGCTTCAACAAGCGCAAGGACGACATCCGCGCCATCGGCTGGAACAACGAGCTGAAGCTGGCCGACTGGAAGCTGGTGGCCGACCTGAGCTGGTCCAAGGCCAAGCGCGACGAGCAGAACGCCGAACTCGCGGCCGGCGCGCCGACGCGCGTCAGCTTGGGGCAGGTCAACATCGCCACCGGCGACGGCATCTCCACCTTCCACCCGAGCTTCGACTACGGTGACGGCAGCAAGGTCATGCTGACCGACCCGCCCGGCTGGGGCCGCGACGGCCGCAGCCAGTTCCCCAAGGTGCGCGACCAGATCAAGGCCCTCAAGCTGTCGGGAAGCCGCGCGTTCGAAGGCTTCCTCAGCAGCGTCGACGGCGGCCTGGACTACTCCGAGCGCGACAAGGACATGAACCGCACGGAGGTCTACTACAACCTCAAGAACGGTCGCGCGCCGGTGCTCATCCCGGCCAACCTGCTGCGCACGCCGACCGACCTCAGCTTCGCCGGCAGCCCCATCCGCATGGTCAATTTCGACGTGCCCAGCGCGCTGAGCCTGTACGACGTCGTGCCTTCGTCGGCAGACCAGGCGCCGGGCCGCATCTGGTCGGTGCACGAAAAGATCACCGCCGCGTATGCCAAGCTGGGCTTCGAGGCCGACTGGGGCGTGCCGCTGCACGCCAGCCTGGGCCTGCGCGTGGTGCACGCCAAGCAGTGGAGCAACGGCCTGCTGTGGAACCCCAAGACCAGCGCCAGCGACCCCACCACCGGCGGCACCAGTTACACCGACGTGCTGCCCAGCCTCAACCTGTCGGCCGATCTGACGGCCAACACCATCCTGCGCTTCGGCCTGGCCAAGGTGCTGGCGCGGCCCAACATGGAAGACATGCGCGCCGGCTTCTCGGGCATCAACGTCGGCGAGCAGGACCGTATGTGGTCGGCCAACGGCGGCAACGCCAATCTGGAGCCCTGGCGCGCGGACTCGGTGGACTTGTCCGTGGAGCGCTACTTCGGCAAGCGCAGCTACGTAGCGGCCGCGGCCTTCCACAAGAACATCAAGAACTTCGTCTACGGCCAGAGCATCCCGTTCGACTTCACCGGCTTTCCCAACCCGACGCAGTGGGTGCCCATCAGCAACATCGGCCTGCTGAACACCCAGGCCAACGGCCGGGGCGGCATGGTGGCCGGCACCGAGCTGAGCGGCTCCATCGACGGCTCGCTGTTCAGCCCGCAGCTGGACGGCATCGGCATCTCGATGAGCTACTCCAACACGCGCAGCTCTCTGCACGAGGAGAACAACCCGAGCAAGCCGCTGGACGGCCTGTCGGGCGTGGCGACCAACTTCACCGTCTACTACGAGCGCGACGGCATCTCGGCCCGCGTCGGCAGCCGCCACCGCTCGCCCTTCGTGACGACGGTGCGCGGCACCTTCGGCGAGAACGTGCCGAGCATGATCCTGGGCGAGACCATCATCGACGCCCAGATCGGCTATGCCTTCGAGTCCGGCCCCTACAAGGGCTTGTCGCTGACGCTGCAGGTCAACAATCTGCGCGACCGGCCCTACCGCACCCGGGTGGGCATCTCGTCCGGCGCCAGCGACCCGAACTCGACGCT
>Ga0307515_10024138_pt1 | contig 10611 bp, 11 predicted proteins | sample 17_EM_MG_FD_194513 | JGI IMG/M metagenome (GOLD analysis project Ga0307515, IMG submission 194513) | Populus trichocarpa ectomycorrhiza microbial communities from riparian zone in the Pacific Northwest, United States - 17_EM | ecosystem: Host-associated > Plants > Roots > Unclassified | place...
TTACCCAATTCACCACACTCCGAGAACCTCCCAAATCACTTCAAACAACTTTCACATCACGATTTTATCAACTACTCAATTGTGCAGCCGTAAGCCACTTATTCTCATATTCTCCCCACACTAATCTCCCAGATGATTCTCCCCGGCCGCAATGTCCTTTTCCAACAGATCCTCCGCAGCGTCCGCTCCCCATCCATCCAAGTGCAACCCTGCGGCATAGATCTCACACTCAAGTCCGTCCTTACCTGGACCTCTACTGGAGCACTAGACTTCTCGAATGCCCGGCGGAAGACGGCGGAGACGGAAGCGCTGCCTTTCCTCGATTCGGTCGAGGGGGTCAAGTCACCACTCCCCTTAATTCACCCTTCATCTCAAGCTCATGATCCCCCAAACTCGGGATTCATAGATCTCCATCTTGGCTCTTACTTGGTAGAATTCAATGAAACAGTTGACGTACCGTTGGATCTTATGGGCCAAATATTTGTTCGCAGCAGCTTATTCCGGTCTGGTGCTTTAGTGCATGCAGGTGTGATGGATAGTGGGTATCGTGGCGCTGTTGGTGCGCTGCTTCAGGTTGTGAACCCACATGGTTTGCGACTTTGGAAAGATGCGAGGCTTGCGCAAATTGTATTCCACCACATGACAGAACAGACTGAGGGATATAAGGGCGTTTATCAGGGTCGAGAGGGGATGTGATGGTTCTGCAGTATTTTCTTTGTCCAATGGGCGAAACAGCCATGTTAGTACCCGCAAAAATTCCAAACCCTGGCCTTACTTTAAACTTCACAGTTCATTCTTCCTTGAGCAGCAGCAGCTGGATGATCAAAGATAAGATCTGGAAGCCTCTTCTTAAAACAACGAATGGAATCTGCTTCCAGTTTCGGATTTCGGCTAAGTGGTTCTAAAGTGCTTTGTATTTCTTTGAGGTACCACAAAATGTCTCGGGAGGGCATTGGCAGAAAACATCAACCTTGCACGGTTCGTGAGACCGTAGGTATTCTCTCAGTGGCCCCTTTCTGTAGGGTTATGCTTGATGCGTCCGTACATGGGGGGACGAGGAAGTGCGGCACGCAACTTCCGCAGGTATCATTTTTGCGACCAAGATTGAGACGAAAGAGGACCTTGAGGTAGAAGTCTAGTAACAGGCCATTCGGATAAACTGTCACTGCCCAGATCATTTAATGGCAATAGAAGCCGTTTTTTCTGATCTGACTCTCACTAAGGTGCTCATATGACTTAAATAGTTATGCAGGCTTTGCTCTTCGTTCGTTCTCCTCGATGCCGCTTTCAGTCAGATCGAGATCCTTACTTAATTATACACTGGTTTTGGATTTAGTGGTGAGTTTCCAGATCGAGACCAAAAGGATCTCGATACCGTGTTGCATCATTGCAATCTTGAGAGTTTGGCTCAAGGCTCACCTCTTCCTCTTCTCAAGTCGGATTCGAAATTAGCAAAGGCACTGGCTTCTCAGATCCTCAATTGCAGCCAACGGGGGCAGAATCTCTGGCCTGATAGCGCTCACGGCCATTGGCCGAGTTGGTCGACACGTCGCAAGAGGCAAGAGGCAAGAATTCCATGTGATACGCCAGTGAAAGTACAGTGTGTTTAATAGAGACAGAATTCTAAAATTATTTACTCACCTCATCTCCTTGAAGGCACACAACAAATATCATCGTTCGAAGGTGGCGAACAGGGCTAGAAAAGGATCCGAAAATCATTCAACGCAGGTAAGTCTCTCTTGATCTTCTATTAATTTCTTCACAGAAGCTGTGGTCCTTACTAGCAAAGAATAAAATGAAGGACAAATTCTCCAAGCCAAGTTGGACTATGTCAGACAGCTCCTTTATGAAAGTTCCTTCTATTTACAAAAAGAATTTACTAAGCCTCACAACAACCAGAGAAAATTCTCTCTCGCAGCGAAATCATCTCCGCTTGTTCGTCAACACAAGAAGCCCGAAAGCCTGGCCGTGGCATCAATGGCATCAATGGCATCAAGGGCCTCAGGTTCAACTGGCTCGATGTCGGCAATTCTTGAGTCTGCTCTCTAAGCTTCGCGGTGCTTTCTGAAGTCCTGCTAACTTTCAACAGAGAATGCGATCTTGCCTATGCGAAAGATCACATCAATTATTGGCCGCCGGACTATGAATACGAGGCTCTACTTCGTAGTGGACTTCACAAACGCTCGGCTTCATGGAGATATCCCCCATGGCCAGGGTCTGCCAATCCCCGATTGCACAGAACTTGCAAAGGAGATCTATGCAGAACCAAATGGGGAAAACATTGACGAAGTCATCAAGACCTTGATTCAACAGACTGACTTTGCACATCTCCTTCCTTCTACAGTTGAGCATAGCTTGTTCAAGAAACGGTTTGTGGAGAGGATTAAATACCATTCTTAAATATTTCTGGCTAAAGGCCTCAAAGGGCAACTGAAATAAACGACAGCTTTTCAAGCAGTTTTTGGGAAATCTGAAGAATGACCTGTGAACCAGGAGACAATATTCTAGACTAAGCTGAAAAAATATTTTGAGAAATATCCCAGAATCAAAGTCTAACGCGTATTGTAATAGGTGAACTCAGAAGACTTCTCGAGTGTTACCTCAACAGGTCGGAACGACTACTCGACATTCGATTCAGATGATGACCAACAATTGCCTCAATGCAAGTGACGGAGGACACACCCGAGAGTCTTAAAATCCACCAGTCCTTTAAGCCAGACTCGAAAATGAGCAATGATTTCAGTAATGGAAACAACTCCGAGGAAGAGCCTATTAGCCTATTGAAGTATCTGTTGCTAAGTTAGATAAGATACTCGTCATTGTGCTCCATTCAATTGTACCACTAACATTACAAAAGGCCTTACCAGAACGGCCCCCGGGGCCTGAAAGCGCACTTCTACAACCAAGGACTTCGAGTTTCGCAAGGTCCGGTTCTCTAATGACCCCTCCATCTCCTTCCCTGCAATATTTCCCCGCCTCTTCCGCCCCACCAATGACCAACCTGCTCAAATTCCAGCCAGAGGGTGAATGCGCCAACAGCGCAGATTCAACCGACGCAAAACCCCCAAATTACCCTTGTTCTGCCAGATAAATGCGGTAATCTGGACCTCGACGATCTCCCCCCAGCATCGTTTTTGAGAGACTCCAATCTTGTCATGTCCTTCAACTTCTTCGCCAGAGCATTGGCCTCTCAAATTCAATCATTCGAATGCCAAACCTTCAGACACTCCTTTGCAGGAAATAGTGTGAAGGTTATTCATGCAAATGATGGCAATGAGGCTTGGGAAGCATTCAAGAGAAATCTCAAAAGAGCTTTCGTCTATTTTAGGAGTAAGTTCCCTGCCAAGGAGGAGTTTGATATCTGGGTTGAGAGGGGTGATACCAAGGGAGAGGTTGCAGGGGACGACAACGGTGGGCTGTGACTAATTCAAGAAATGGCTAGTTTGATGAGCAGAACAGACAATTTGATAATTCGTATCTTTGAGTTCGACGACCCGATATTGACCCTTAATTCAGGAGACGGAGAGCTCACTGGAAGGCATGAAGTGAAGCTAGATTGTGCATTGAATTTGTGCTACTCGGGAGATTCGAAGTTCCGTTCCGGATACTAAAACCCTGACCTTGACGCGGACTTGCCAGCCAGTTAGCTGTGGGGCGCTTCGAGCCTGTTGAAACTATTAGGAAACCTAATTTAGCCAACGCCACTCATCTTGCCACGTTGGGACTTGGGAGTAATTTTTGATGCCGAGGTTCATGAATGCAAGGTCTAAAGGGCCAACAGGGTGTCAAGAATGATTGCCAAAGAAACCAGGACATTCCATTTTCTGGGAAGAATTAATTCGTCATTAGGTCTCTTGGTACTCAACACTGCAGTTGAAGACATCTTTGCGAACAGTTTACATTGTCCAGCAAGTCATGGTTCATTTCTTGGTAAATTCTATTTGTGATCACTCGCCGTATTCTGTAGGTCTTCTCTTGTTCACTCCAACTTCACCATCACATCCTTGCACGAGCCCAGGCTGTGGTATTTGGTCCACGCAGCGGCAGCCTTCGGCTCCTTCATAGCAGCTCCAGCTTCCTATGTGTCACGTCAGTATATGCCACTAACCAGAAATATCAATACTAACCTCCAAACTATCCCACCCCACGAGTCCTAACCCAACATGTTCCCCCTCGCCCACACTCACACCGCCCCAAGACTCCTTCCCGAGTATACCCATCAACTCCTCCCACGCCTTTCTCACCTCCTCATGTTTGCTCTCATCACTGATCGTGATGCGTGAGAACTGTGTGAAGGCCTTCGGCGCTGCACCCTTGGGGAAGTCCGCGACTTTGAACATGCCAACGAGCGGTGGACCGGCAGCTGTTGCTTCGTATTTTCCTTTTTGTGCCTGTGCCCATTCAGATGTTTTTAATGCTTTCGCGTCTTCGAGTGTTGCAAATGCTGGGACGAGTTAGCCAACCCGCAAATTCGGCAGGGACGAAAGACATACCCATTGTTTGCAGGAACTTGAAATCAGTCACTAGAGCTCCATCCTGAGCAACGATCTCTCCCCCTGATACGCCGAGAACAAACGGGAGATCTTTCATTTCTTTCGAAATGGTGCCCCAGGAGCCTAGAAAAGCGTCTTTGTGCTCATTGGTGACTTGTGGGATGATAACTGTCATGTAAGGCATTTTGATGGAAGTCGATTGAGTAGGCTGCGATTTGCAAAATGAAAGGTCGTTCTTAGGAAGTGAGGCTTTTGGAACTGATTGAGATGAGATGAAAATCAATTTCTCAGCGGAGCAACTTACTTATATATATACTCAAAAATCATCTTATATGAGCTCTTTGCATGAGGTTCAAGGGCTTCAGAAGCTGGGATACGAGCTCGGATTCCTTGCGTTGTCATTCGTTCGGGATCACTTCCGAGGACTGTGCATAAGGATGTGTACGCCTCGGATATTATTTTGAAACAAGCGGACCTCGGATTCTGGTCGCCCCATCGGTTTTGCTTGATCTGTGACGGGCGGAAACCGGGACACGTTCGCATTCACAATTATTATGAACGATTGTCCTCTAAATACGAGGAATCGGAATGGTTCTAGTGGCCTGATTTATGAAACTATGCGAAGTCTGCAGGGAGTTGCCAAGGCTCGTATGCACAGACTCCAGAGAACCCGCCATAGTATATATATTTCCATAGAGGTACTGACTCTAATTTTGAGTGACGCTGATAAACTCTTCCAATATTTCTTGGGCCTTGCTGAGCTTTGCAATTGCTGACTTTCCTTGAACATTGGTTGTGGAGAGGGCCAGTGTGGAGAGGCTGTCGGGAATCTCCTACATCCGACCCGACTTTGTTAAGTTTAGAAATTCAGTTGTAGTAGTATGGCATGATAGGTAGAAGTGGACTGCTTGGCGAAATAAAGTAAGAATGCTTGAGAGCCTGAAAGGGGGCGGGGTAATCCCCGTTCGCTAAAGTAGTGGAGCTAACCTTGGCTGGCCTCAGAGCCCGACCTACTGTAATCAGGGGCAATGGTGCAATTTACTTTGGATTGAGCGTATGTCTTAACTGCAAAGACTTCACAGGCATGTTCTAATCCAAATAAAAGAGATCATCTATGGCGAAGATCCTCTTGTATCCGGCCAAAAACATGCGATTCAACTATATGTATGCCCCTAGGCCGAAACTAGACCACTTGTCTACTCGGGGTTGTGCTTCTTGGTATCCCATAGAACCCATATTGTCTTGTTCTGGGACTCTAGAACGAAAAGAACCGCCTTCGCCACAATAGACGTTGTAAAGAGGCGGCAATAAGTGGTCTCATACAAGCCAGCACGGGCAAGCCAGAGTGTCTGTGTTTGGGTGACGTCGAATAGGATACTGAGGAACAGATAGCCGTTCAGCAATCGAGGGTAATGGTGATCGAAAATACTCCAATGATGAGAGAATAATAATGCAAAGAGTTGAAACAAACGCCGCCGCTGTGAAAGCTATCAACCCCCTCGAAGCATCGAATTTGGTGCTGTGTAGAAGAAGTGAGTAGTATACAACTGTAATAGCCTGTGTAATTAAGAGTTAAACTCGATCGAAAGGAAAATTTGGACCAAAGCAAGTATCGTACCAGTTTCAGGGCCAAGTCCATGAGGCCTTCCCCATTCGAGGTCACTGAGCAAGACGGCTCTGAACTGGGCAATTGCAATGAGGCGAAAACAAGGATAGGGAACGATATGAGCTACACAAAACCGCAAACATCCCGAAAGTGAGTCCATGAGAGATAAAATCTTGGGGCCTCGAATCGAGTCTCGAACGCCATCTTATGGAAGGCCTCACCCATCCCCCATTGCCATAGTCCCTCTCACGAAATGGCACGGGCCTACACCCGCCAGGCACTAATGCGAGTCTGCGACTGAGAGGCGCTTGCAACTCTTGCCATTGAAATATCTCGATTTAGTGTGACGCCTAGATGCTTGTTGCCAAGGTCCACTACTTTTCTAATCCAGATTTGGTCTCCATCTTGCAGAGGGATGTGAACTCGGAGAGGATGAGGGAATCTTCCACCATGTGAAGAGTTCGCTCCTGATAATCCTTAATTTGGTTGCCGCAATAGGCGCGATGATAGGGTAAAACCTCCCCATTAGAAATAGGGATCCTAATGTCGCTCTCTGAAGATCATATGGCACACTAGCCGGGGTGTCAAAGAGCTGACAGGATGACACTATCAATATTCTGTCATCCCTCAGACCCGTTCATGCCTGTGTCTGGTAACCACCCGCTCTATGGGCCCACCCTTGGAAGGGTACCAGGGAAATGTCCAGAGGTCCTGGAGGAATGAGGCTTCCGATTCATCAGCATTTCAAATCTCAACACTCAGGGTTTCCTGTCCTCGCCTGCTGAGTACTGTAATGAACGTATTGACTTTGGATTTCATTGTAAAAATTTGGGGCAATGCAGGGATGTTAGATAAATATGTTTCGGAGCAAGGTATTGAATATAAATTTGGGGGCGGAAGAAGAAACAAAGAAAGAAAGAAATGAAAGAAAGAAAGTTTACGTACGAGTTCTGAGTTCCATAGGCTCGCTTCGCCACTACGCTAAGCCCCGCCATTGATGACTAAGTTTCCCCTGATCTCCACCAGCTCCTCCTTTCCTGTTTGCAATCTCTATTCCTTTTCAACCTCCTCAAAAGACCATCCTTGACCTCAGAACATCCATCCTGCCTTTCCACATATTCTACGATGGATTTGCAGGAGCTCGTCCGAACCTTCAACAAGCTTCCACGATCTCCGAAAACCCCATCTGGTCTTGTGGACGATCACTGGCACATCGCAATCCGGCATGTTCCCCTCGAGCCCCCGGGTGACTTGCTTCATCTCGTGAATCCAGGAAGTCGATACACCCACTCTGAAGGCCCTGCTCAAATTCTATCCGTCGAGCCTGCAACCTCTCGGGCTGATGTCGTGCTTCCGATGCTTCTGAGGTCGTTTGTCAACAACATGGGTGACCGTGATCCACGTGTTACGCCACGTGGACCATGGAGTTGGGGAACTGGAGACGAAAAACTAGCGAAGGCGCTGGAGGAAAAGCTCAAGGCTGCCGGAGTTCGCAATGAGCTGTGCATGATCAAGGTTGGAGACGCGAAGGATATGGTGATTGAGGAAGAAGTATGGGCCCGTGTTTTCGATGGGTTGAAATTGCTGGCGGCGCCTAAGTGCAGTCAATGCAAAAATCCTCCTTCAAGTGATGGGAAGCTCCAGGTCTGCAGCCGATGCAGGAAGGTCCAATACTGCTCGAGAGACTGTCAGAAAGCGGACTGGAAGGAGCACAAGGTCATCTGCAAGTATCTCGCCAAAGACCCATCAATTGGCGCACTGGATTACTACCAAAATTTTGCGCCGCACTTTCCTGAAGCGCAAGAGTTGGCTGACGAAATTGAGCTGTCTCTCCCAGGACAAGGTAGCAGCTCGCACGGCCTCAGGTATACCGACCCATCTTGTCGAAGGGCACTCGCTTCGTGGCATGGCAACTGACTGACTACTGTTCTAGTGCTCCTATTCGCCGACTGGTGATTACGGGGAAAGATTGGCCAGAGAATATTATGAAGCTGCTTGGACGGGGTGACAGAGATATGGTTGACAGTATTCACAAGGACACACGTATCGAAATCCTCCTCAGATCTCCACCAGGGTCTCCGAACTATGCTATGGCGGCGCAGCTTAAGTTGGACGAAAATTGCCCGCTGTGGACACCTCGGGAAGCTTCAGCAGGTGAGGAAGCGGAGCTCAGAAAGATCAGGGACATGCAGGGACATATCAGGCGTCATATGGGCTCTCGTAGCATGAGCAGCATCACTACTCAGGATATGCAAACTGTTCTAACTGCTAATTTTGCAGCAACATGGAGCCAAGAACTTCCATACTATCAGTATGCTGTCAATTCGATGGATCAGGGCGTCCGAGCCTGAGCAGAGCATATTCAGAAGAGGGAGGAAAATAGTACTGGCTGTGAAGCATTGCTAAGCTAGAGCATTAACACCAAGGTCACAGAAAGCTGTCAATGAAACACGCACAAATTGTCAATGCCCCACTTGATTCATCTGATGGCGAGGATAAACTGCCAACAAAGGTAATTTGTCTGATGTGGAGGACAGTTACTGCATCCTTTTAACTGGTATGTACTGTACCTTCAGTGGATTCATGGAAAACAATATGGGGATAAGGAAGCGCCTTCTCCCGCAAACCCTTCGCATGCATTGTCCTCTCCACTGATGAATATGACCTTCTATATTCAGGACTGAAGAAACTGGTCCGTTCTCTGGATCACGCTGAATGCGGTTCAATTGCTTCCCCAAGCTTGTCCATATTCAGGCAATGCATTTCTCATGGCTCCACGAATTGGATGTGTTGCGACTTGCGTACCTGGATTGCCAAGCTTCTTAGTGTTAATCATGGCCTGGAAAATATAGAGCAGGTACTTAGTACCTGGAATCGGGGCACCTGAAAGAAACCTTAGTGCCAGCTGAGCGGCTTCTTCTGTGAGGTGTATGATTAAGGCGTTAAGATTCTGGCTTAGAACATTACAAGTATCTTTGAATTCGATAAAATGGGATTCATGATTTGTTCTTGAGAAATTTTTAAGCTTGGAGTTGGTTTCAAGGTTAACGATCAATTGAGTGCAGTCGTCTAATGTTGGTTTCGACGATGATACAGCGGTAGGATGAACATTGTTCCCCTGTGATGTTACCTTCACGTTTTCCTTCCCTCATCTCGGCGTCGTTAAAGGTTCCGGATACCTGTTTCCACTCACAGATGGCAGTAGTTGCTATTTGGCGGCTATTGGAACCGGAATTGTACTTTCGTGTACCGAGATGAGGGGTAGTTGGTTAGGCGAGCCTATATATTAGAATACAGTCAATCTTTGCTATTAAGCACTATCGGACCGAGGGCAATACAGTTTTCTCCTATGAAGTGTGTCGTGGGTTTCATCAAACTCGCTTGGGTGTTTGGGTGGATACAAAAGTAATATGAGGCCGGTACCCTTACGGTAACCGAAATGCCCTGGAGAGCCCCCAATTGGTGAGGTCGTTTGTTAGTCAAGTTCATTTGACGATTCGATATCGCTACCGATAGTGAAATAGTGTTCCAGTATTATTCATGTATGGCGATTGAGAGAATGTCGTTGTTTCCAATTGAGACGAAGAGAAATAAACGTAGAGAAAAAGAGAAGCGAGACAAGGGGTTCGGTTCAAGCTCGCAGCTTCCATCCCGACTTCTTTCTCAAGATGTACCGGAATACTTCAAGTTAAGAAAAGGGGGGACTTTTAAATGGTGTCATATACAGTTAGATTGCTGATTGTAATCTTATTTTTGGTTGGTCCTGGTAGAACTAAGAGGCATTTGTTTTTCATTGCCATACTCGAAATTTCTTGAGTCTAGTGATGGAAGCCGGGAAGTCTTTTGAACAATGTATCCTACAATTTTGACTGATTGGCAAAAGGCTTTTCCATACCATCCCCATAAACGATTTGTTGGTTCAATTTCAAACCTCCTTCAAGGTTTCTTAAAGCGCCGCTGCGAGCCAAGGCATGCTCCTCCAAGAATCTGAAGCAGACCTCCATCGCGGCGGGGTTTTTGTCATTTTCGGAGTCGGCTATGAGGAGAACTCCCATGATTATATCGGAAATCTGGAATAAGATGTCTCGTGCAGAGGGCAGTAATTTTTCGTGGCTCTCTTTCCGGAGTCTATCTTTGAGCGTTCCCCATGTGGTGGTGATATCTCTCTTTGCACTTGCAAACGGGGAGGGTCCAACACTGTTGCCAAGAGCCTTTGAGATCCATCGGTCCAGAGCATTGAGGACATCGTTGCCTATCCGACCCGAGAGCACTCTCAACGTATCACTGGCCAACACATCAGTCGTGCCTTCCCAGATGCTCAGAACGCAGCAGTCGCGATATATCCTGGCAATATTTATTGATTCATTCTCGGTATTGTCGAGATAGCCAATTCCACCAAGTGCTTCCATGCACTCTTGCAAGGCATGAATGGAGCGCTTACAGACCGAGGCTTTCAGCACTGGAAATAAAACACGCAGGAGAAGTTGTATGTCAGCAGGGCCATCTGGCTGA
>Ga0307515_10024139_pt1 | contig 10611 bp, 2 predicted proteins | sample 17_EM_MG_FD_194513 | JGI IMG/M metagenome (GOLD analysis project Ga0307515, IMG submission 194513) | Populus trichocarpa ectomycorrhiza microbial communities from riparian zone in the Pacific Northwest, United States - 17_EM | ecosystem: Host-associated > Plants > Roots > Unclassified | place...
AGTCGTTCTATAAATCCATTCTAGCTTAAGAACATAAACCGTACTTCTTAGTTCGTTATTATTATTCTATTTACTTATATCTCTATAAGGTAAGGCTTAAACCACTTAAGTGCTCTTCCTAATAAGAACAATCCTGCATACGCTATTTAATCCATAGGTGTTGCTAGCTTTGCTCCCTCTTGCGTAACCTTAAAATGCATTTACGTAAGAAATCCTTTAAGCTTTAATCTCTCTCCTAAGAATCTTTTAATTAATGGTAACTTAACCTTTACTGCTCCTATCCTATTAACCCTTTGTTTAAGTGCCTTATTATTTTCTGTTAACTAGTTAACTATTTCTTATAGTTGTCCGACCGTTATAGGTTGTTGTAAGTCAGTATCTGCCATACTGGTGTTACCTCCTGACCTTAAAGTAGTTGCCGCCGTCGATGGCGTCGTGGTGGCTGCTTTTAGTGGCATGTTGTTTGACTTTTATTACTATAACTAGGTAGTAATTATATAACGGAATCTTGTAGTAAGTACTACGGTGGGTCCTGTTATTGGGCTAGGTGTGTAGGTAAAGCGTAAAGTTAACAACGTAATAATAACTGGTGGAGTGGTTGCCTAACAGATTAACTCTAATTATATTCTAAGAATTACTACAAGGAAGGAACTATCTAGGTAGGGACTAAGGGTCCTTAAATACACAACCGTACTTCTATGAAATCCTTCTTATACGTGATATACGTGATATACGTGATGTACGTAACGTTCCCTACGTACCTCGCGTATCCTACGTATCACATTATGTGACCTTGGCTACTATTCCTCGTCACATAGTTCTACCGGCTCCATCCTGGACTATACCTGTATCAACTAACTAGCTTCTTCCGACTCTTCTCCAAGTAGTCGTAATATTGTACTTAAAGCGTCCGTAACAGTCTGCTTAAGGTGTATATTAGTATTATTAAAGCCTAAGGACTTCTTTACTATTTCTAACGTTTTTAAATTAAAAGTTATAGAATAGGCAAACCACGGAACCGAGCTTTTAATTAGATTACGTATATAGCGTAGCTGCGCATACTTAGGGTAAAACTTCTTACCCCATTATATAATAAGATAAGCTTTATTAACAACAACCAAGGCCAATTACTTCTTAAACTTAGGGTCTTTAAGCAGATCTCGGAAAGATAGTATACTGGTAAGCTTAGGACTAATAAAGATATAGGTATATAGGCCAGCTCTTACATTCTTAAGCGCTTTATCTATATCCTTAATGTCGGCGTTAAAGAGTAGCGTATTACCACTAATCTAATTAACCTTTTAAACTTGCTCTTTTACAATCTTATTTAGAAAAAGAAATACTAGCAATATAGTATTTTTATAAAGAATTAAAATTACTTATATAATAAGGCTTTTACTAAAGCCGGTTTATATAATAAGAATAACATTAATATAATTATAGATTAGCCTCTAAATATAGGTTACCTACTTATTTTTTGTATAGAATTTGTCGCTATATAGCAGTAATATAGTACCTTAAATTGCGTTATCTCGTACTTAAGTTATTATATTAGGCTTCTTTTTATCTTAGATTTTTCTCTAAGCTTTAGCTACGCGTATCTTTAGTATATCCTAACTAGCTAAGCTAGTAGAGAGTTAAGGTATATCCTAGCTGGCTAAGCTAGTAGAGAGTTAAGATATTTATAGATCTATCCGCAGTAACTAAGGGGCTTTATTATCTACTACTAGTGATTAAGACGCCTTGTCATTAGAGCGTTGCTTTTTAAAGACGTTTACTACACTAATAGTATTATCTACTACCTCGCTAGTAGTACGAGGATAGTTACGTACTATACTAGGCGTATATTTAGCTCTTAGCCTCCTTATTAAGGCCTTTAATTGTTTCTTTATACTAAACAGCGCTATATAGCTTATTAGTAAACATAGAGTTAATACGGGGTTTGTAGGTTAATGTTTAGGTAATATAGGCAGCGAAGGAGCAATAAAGCAGATAATAAGGCATAGAATTAATCTAGATACAATATATTAGCTATTTAGGTGTTTATTTACTATAAATATATAAGAGGCCAGCCTGACCAGAACGTATAATTATCTAATTAACAGTGTTACCGGTAAGTAGAAGGTAAGTTAAAGGTAAATAAAAGGTAAGTTAAAGGTAGAATGAGTTTTATATATTGAAGGACAAATGCTTTTAACCACTTCTATTCAGAGACTAATTGCTAGTTTTTCTCTAGAGGAGAACCAGCTCCCTATATGATCTTTCTAAGACGCTAGTAAAACCCTTTGCCCCTTATCTATTTAACTATGTCTTCTGGGATATAGATAGAATATAAATAAGACCTCCTTTTAGAATATAGATGAGACCTCCTTCTGGAATATAGATGAGACCTCCTTCTGTCTTATCTGATATGTACCTTTTAGGGAATTCCGTTATAATTGCCTCCCCTTTAAGGGTCTTAGTCCTCCAAAACTTCGCCTCTACTAAGCTTTTATAGAGTTCCGGCTAAAACCACTGGGGAAATTCTTAGTGGAAAGGTACTTTATAATATGGCTTATAGCTAGTTCTTTACTAGCGTAAAACCTTACTTTATCCTTAGTTTCTCTACTCTTTTCCTACTATAGTTCCTTATAATGCCTTTATAATGGAACTAAAATAATAATAATAAAAATTAGATGGGATTTACCTTTCTTATTATAAGAGTTTGTTATAAGTTGATCTGGAGGTTGTCCTATACAACACGTCTATAAGCTACTATCCCCATTCACCTAAAATAGATTCTAATAATAACGTCTTTATTTTAATTTTCTTCTAGTTTATAAGCTGTCGCCTTTTACGTGTCTTTTTATTAACAACACTATTCGTCTTATCTTTTAGCAGACTGTTTCCTCTATATCTCCGCTTTTAGCTTCTATATCTCTAGCTATTCTTTTAGAGCTGCTTTATTCTCTTCTTATAACACGTCTATAAGTAATAGGATCCCTACCTTATCTTCTTATAATAATACTAACTTCTTAGAGTATTTTCTTATAATGGCTCGTGGTCCCTAGACCGGCGGTAGTATTATTAATCTCCCGGTGACGCCCTAGACAGCGTCTGTTGCTCCTACAGCAGTTTCCCTAAAATACTGTCGTCGCTATATTTATGCTCTTATATAGGATCCTTTCTATATCTATAAGATGCCTTACTCCGGTAAAAACAAATCTAAGTGCTTTTATTATCGCAGCAGGAGAAAGACCTGCGTCCTAGTATTTCCCATTCCGTCCTATTCTAGATTTCGCTAATTATACTAGATCCCCGCTGTCCATATACATAAGACTTATAGGCTCCAACACGCCATCTAAGATTTCCGCTAATATCCTAATAGTAATAGGCGGGGACAAAAGGTGTTTTCCCTTACTCACAGACTCTTTAATTCTATAAGGGTTTCCACTATTATAGAGACATAATGTTCTCGGATATATAGTATCCAGGAGCGTATATACAAATAGCTCGTCCTTATTAATAATAATATTTATACTTTTGCGCGGGCTACTTTGGCTAGGTAAGTTTCTCTAGTAACTTACTTAGGAACTATGCTAACTCCTTTAGCTAATATCTCTCTAATCCCTACTTAGACGCCAATTTAAAACCTAGGGATACTAAGGATAGCAATAAAGGTTAAGATAAACGTTTTCCTTGCTAGTCTCTTGCCCGTGCTAGTTCTTCCTATACCTATTATTCTAAAAAGAATATTAGTAGAAGTGCTAATGTTTCTAGGGATGGAGGAGCTAATAATACTGTTAATAATGACGTTAAGATAGAAGAGGAGGCTCCTATTACTGCTATTAGTATTTAAGTTATTACCTGGCTCTTTCCTTCTTCTTATAGAATAGCTTTATATAGTGCCTCTCGGGTGCCTCTAGGATGCCCTATTATTAGGAATTAACTTTATACTTTAGGGATGCCTTTATTCTAAGCTTTGGTAACAATCTATATAAACGTAGTATACTACTATAATCCCCATATATAATAAACGGGTAGTGTTCCTATAAGTGCCTTATAATTTCTTAAAATTTCTAATTCTTTATAGGCTGTCCTTTTGCTCCTCTTCGTACTATTAACTCTACTGTGTATCTCTAGTGCTAGGCCAGATACTCTCCTTTTATCCCTAGGGGATCTTTCTAAATCCCTAAGGCCACTTCTTATAGTGCTACTACTCCTTCTTATATAGCGTCTTCTTCAAATAGTATCCCTGGTGGTTCTCCTATAGATCTCTATAGGCTTCCTCTTATAGGATTCTAGGATCCTTATTATAATAGCAAAACTTTTCCGTTCTTAATGCCTGTGCTTAATCCTATAGTTTTAATTTGCGGGGTCTTCCCTATTGCTTTACCTATAGCATATCCGGAACCATTTTTAAGTCTTTACCTTTAGTTTTTAGGAAGGTTTTAATTACGGTGTTATATCCCGGCCAAAGGTACTCCTTAGGTTCCTAACTGTTATGCGCCTAGAAGTATCCTTCCCAACAAACTAAAAATTCGCGCTTCTTTTGGCGCTATTTTTGGTCTAGAATATCTTTTACATTCTATTCTAGTTCCCTATTAATTTCGCTAGGTAGGGGCGGTTCCGTACTATCTCTTCTCCAGTATAGCTTTAGTAAGGAAACATAAAATATAGGATATATTAGATAAGATTTCGGTAATTCCAATTTATAGGCTTGGTTTCCTTTAGTTTTCTTAACTATTTTAAAGGGTCTAAGCTACTAGTGATCCAGCTTCTTCTTAATACGTTTTATTCGGATATTTTTTATAAATAGTAAAACTTCGTCTCCTATCTTAAATTCTTTTGGTATATATTTTTTGTTATAGTACCTTTTTTGCACGGCCTAGGCGTTTAGCAAGTGCTTTTTAAGTTCCTCTTTGCGAATTCTTATTTACTTAATTCTTTTGGACGCTATTAGTGCCTCTCTTTTAGGAATAATGTCCTTAACGTTCTAGGGGTTATTTACTTTTACCCCAAATAATGCTTTATAAGGGGTTATTTTTGTGCTGCTATAGATGCTTGTGTTATACACGTGCTACGCTAGAGCTAACTATAATGTCTAATTATCCTATTAATAATTGATATAGCAGCGGAGGTAGTGTTTTAATAACGTATTTAGACGCTCTGTTTGCCCGTTTATTTATAGGTAAAAGGTAGTGTTTATCCTTTGCTATATTTTTAATAAGAGACAGAATAAAGACTAAAATACACTATTAAATACGGTGCCTCTATTAGACACGATTCCCCTTAGCATACTAAATAAGAGCTACCGTTCTAAAAATAGGTCTGCTAGTTCTACTACTGTAATCGTTGTTATAATAGCAAAGTATCCTAAAAACTTTATATACCTATCGACGATTACTAGGATAGTATTAGCAACCTCTCTAGTTCTTATTTTAGTAGGGGGTAAGCCTGTAATAAAATCTATTATTAATTCTAATATGGGTCCCTACGGAATAGGAAGCACTAATAACTTGTTATATAGGCGATACCTGGATATCTATATCCTTTGGCACGTATTATACCTTAATATATAGTCCTTAACCTCTTTAAACATTCCGTCTTAAAAGTATTTCCTTTAAACGGCCTTAAGGGTTCTATTAGCACTGTAGTAACCCCTAAAAGGGTTATTATAGAAGACCTTTAAAATTTCATCTTAAATTATTTAGTCCTTTAGGATATATATAGCACCCTTAAAGCGCAACAAACCCTTTTAGTTTTGCTGCCACAGCTTCTTAGTAACTCTGGCTAAGTTGGTCTCCACTATATCTTTCCACCTCTCCCTAGAGGCGAAGGCGTCCCTTTATTAAGCTTAAAGAAGAAGATCTGGAAAGGTTTCGTGTAGATTACTTGCTTCTATTTCGCCTGCTGCCATTATAGACTTAAGGTGTAGCACAAAACATTCTAAACCATTAATGCTAGTAGATTTTCCTGCCGTTATATAGTATGCTACGCTGCGGATAGGTATCTTACCTATTTCCCTTAGATCTAAAAACTTGCAGCTAATACGCCGTCGAGTTAAAGGTGCCGCGATACCTCTAGCATATCCCACAGAATTCTTGCTAATTCTAGGGTACGCTAACTTTGTAATATCTACTTAGTCTATAACCTGGTTTATAACTATATTCTATAGCTCTACAATTATATTGCTTTACAGCTATATTGCTAGGACCTCTGCCCTATTATAAAATTCTATAGTTCTAGGGAAAGAGTCTTCTTTCTTCCTAAGCAAATTTTATAATGTGGGGATTATTTCCCTTATGCTGTCCTAGATTCTCCCTGTCTCATAATCTAAACGTTTTAATAACCTATTAGTAGGATTTATCTTCCCTAGGTGGTACGTAATCTTAAAATTATACTACAATAGTGCCTCTACCTACCTAGCTTATTAACTACTTAATACCTTTATAGTTATAAAGTATTCCAGGTTGTTATGGTCTATAAGGACTTTAATAGGGTAATTACTTCCTATATAATAATATCGCCAGTGCTTTATTGCTGCGACTATTATAAGTAACTTCTAGTTGTGCGTTATATAACGCTGTTCTATAGGGGTTATCTTCCTAAACTAAAACGCCACAGGATGCTATTTTCCGTCTTTTAATTAAGATATAATTGCCCCTAGGGTAAAGCCGGATATATCTATTTTAAGGTATATATATAGCTCCTAGCAGAAGTGTATTAGGATAGGCGCCGATATAAATAAATCCTTTAACCGGTCTATAGCCTACTTAGTAGCTTCCCTAAATATAAAGGGTCCTAACTTCTTACCATTCTTAAATCCTTTTAGTAGATTAGTAATTAGGAGTATTACTTATAAGTAGTAAACAATAAACGTTTAGTAGAAGTTTACTATGCCTAAGAAAACCTATACTTCTCTAAATGTTATAGGGTAGGGCTATTCCCTAATGGCGTCCACCTAACTTTTCTTTATTAATATTCCGTTAACGTTGACGATAAAGCCTAAAAAATTAATGCTAGTAGTATGGAACGTGCACTTTTTTAGGTTTATATAGAGCTTATATTCCCGCAGTCTTTCTAGTACTATTTACACGTAGTGCGTATATACTTTATAGTTATTAGAGTAAACTATAATATTATTAAGGTAGACCACATATATTGTGTTTAATAGGCCTAATAATGCCTTATTAATATAGGCCTAAAATGTCGCTGGTGCGTTAGTAAGCCCAAATAGCATCACTAGGTACTTAAAGTGGCCGTACCGTATTTAGAACACCGTTTTCCACTTATCGCTGGCTTTAATCCGGATTTAATAGTATGCATCTTTTAGATCTAATTTTATAAATATCTTTACGCCTAACAGCCTATTAATAAGCTCCCCTATTAAGGGTAACGGGTAGTAATTCTTTATAGTAATCTTATTTAGCGCCTGATAGTTAATATAGAGGTAAAGGGTCCCGTCCTTTTTAGGTATAAATATAATTGGTGCCCTTGCCGGGCTTATAAAGGGCCAAATCCATCCTCTCTAAAGATTGTCTACTATATATTAATATAGTACTGCCAGCTTATTTTCTAATAGGTTATACAGTGGTCTAAAAGGAGGTTATTTGTCCCCTATGTCTATCTTATACTTAACCAATATAGGGTTAGGTAAGGTTTATGTAGCTTTTTTACTAAAAACATCCTCTAAGTCTATATATTTCTATAGAATCTCTAGTTCCTTAACTATGTATAGCCGGATATCCAAAAATAAATATCCTATGTCCCCGTTCTTGGTGTTAAGAGTGGCATACATAGCATATACCCACCCTTCTTCTTATATATGATTTAAGAAAGTCTCCTAATCTTTAACTATAATGCGCGGTTAAGACTTCCAATATTAATACGAGGCTAAAGGCTAATTAATGTCCGGATTAACTTGGTAAAGCTATAGGTATCCCAAAATAAGGTTATATCCCTTGATTTCTGCGGCACAAAAGCGCATCTCCTGTATGTCCTATAGACTATTGCGGTCCTAGCTGGCTACGGAAAAAGCCTATTCTCTATAGTATGGAATCCGGTAGCCTCCGATGCTTTAAATAGTACATACCTATAAGCCGCTAAGATCTAAATCTAATTCTTTTACTAGTAATTAAGAAATGAACTCTATACTCGCGCCGCTGTCCATAAGGCAGTCTTATATTACCTATTTGTTATTAACTTAAATAGAGATAGGAATAACTATGCGGTAGTTTACTCCCTCCTTCTCTTACTAGCCTAATGTGAGGGAGTGAAGATCTACTAGGCTGTCTCTTTTCCTAATTAGGCCAACTCTTACTTTTTTTACCGGCAGAAGCGGCTTATATAGCCCTTCTTACCGTAGTTATAATAGGTATATGTCTCCCGGTTTCCCTCCTACAGATTAGGTCTCTGCCTATTATTATTTTAGGGTTAATTAGCGTTGCTCTAGGGCTATAAGGCCTACTTACGTTGTCCTTCTGTAGAGCGGTTAGGTCGGAATCTGCCCCTATTGTTAAAGCTAGGTCTAGTCCTACACTCTTTATTATTGGTGTCTCATTCCTTTTGTTTGCCTAGATGGTTTTTTTTAGCACTTTTAATCCGAGTAGCTTTAGAGATAAGCTTTTTTTAAGAGGTAGGAATTTCGCCCTTCTCTTATATAGCCTGTCAAATCTTAGGCCATAGCTTAGTGAGTAGCTGGTGAAGTTATATAGCGTTATCCTATAGATCTAAGTAGGGTATATTATCTTTTAGTTCTTTTAAGTAGTTTATAAACTAGACCACAGTCTAACTATCCCACTATTTAGCGTTGTGGTATTACTAGTTATAGTCTATTCTTTAATTAGTAGGGTCTTAGACCTAATTAACCAACTAGGTTCTAAGTTCGCTAAATTTAAGGGGTATAGTAAGTTTCTTTTTATAGCGTGTTTATAAACTCTTAACGGTGCTACGTAGGAAGGTAGAAGCAATTAGTGTCTAATTATACTCATTGGAGTAACGTTTTAGATCTAGCCAAAACTTGGTTTCGCATTGTCGGATAAAATAATTATAGTTCTAAAAACTATTACTATAGTACTTATTAGGTTCCTTTATACGGAATTTAGGTTTTTCTAATATTATAGTATAGTGTAGCGTTACCCCTTTAAGTCCGCTTCGTGTTTAGGGTGTTTATACTTCCCCTAATTATCCTTATAATTGTTCTTAGTAGTCTTAATATGCTTATCTTAATTATATCTCTAACTCCTTTGTTTTTTATAGGGTTTTGTATAGTGATTGCTCCAATAACTCCCTAGCGGTAATCGTTCCTAAGGGTCTTATAAGGTTAGATGGACTAGCCGTGGCTTCTTTATAGGAAGAGGGAATGCGCTCCTCTGGGGAGACTCTTTAAGCCTCTTGCGGTAAGGGCGTTGCTTTATAGGGTACAGGAGTATAGTTCGTTATTATTAATTAATAGCCGTACGTTCCTAACGGATTGTGAGTAATTAGAATTGTAAGAGGCTAGTTTAACCGGAACGTATAATTATCTAATTAACAGTGTTACTGGTAAGTAGAAGGTAAGTTAAAGGTAGAATAAGTTTTATATATTAAAGGACAAATGCTTCTAACCACTTCTATTTAGAGACTAATTGCTAGTTCTTCTCTAGAGGAGAACTAGCTCCCTATATAATCTTTCTAAGACGCTAGTAAAACCCTTTGCCCCTTATCTGTCTAACTATGTCTTCTAGGACGTAGATAGAATATAGGTAAGACCTTCTTCTAAAACATAGATGAGACCTCCTTCTGGAATATAGATGAGACCTCCTTCTGGAACATAGATGAGACCTCCTTCTGTCTTATCTGATATGTACCTTCTGGAGAATTCCGTTACAAAATATTAATATAGGAGGTTAAACGTTAAGGATTAGTAATGGTTAATAGCTCTAGCTAAATATTTACTATTTTAGCGGTAATATTTAAGGCAAAACGTAGCAGTAACCACCAGGCCGTTTGTAATAATTTTAGTAGCATTAGAATTGCCCTATAAAGTTCTAGAACGTAATATTTACTAATTATTTATAAAGATATTAGTTTATTATTAATTAGTAGCTAAAAAAATAGTATAGCGCGTAAGTTTATATAAGAATCACATATAAATCGGCGCAAGGGACTAATAAATTTCCGAACCGTGTACCAGACTTACCTCAGAAGCTCAGACTAAGAAATTGATTGCGGATATTGGAATATCCGCACCGTCCGCTAAGCTAATTTAGGACGGTAATCGTTTTCTTGGTCTGAGGAACTTTGGCGAGATTTATAGAAAACCTAAATACCGTTTATATGAGAAGACCTTATTAACTTAGACGAAATTAATCTACCCTCCTACAATACTTATTGATATAAAATTACACTAAATTATAGAGAAAAGCCTACTCTATAAAGCTATAAGATCCTCAGCTCCTTATACCCGCGCGATGGTAAGAGAAAGTCGTCGCCGTAGAGGCCCTAATTCTACCTCTGCACCGCTAAGCCACGCAGTAAACACCAACGCTAAACGCTTACGCCTACGCCGGCAGCCCTCTGCGTAGAGCTGTGGAGCTTTGCGAGAGCTCTGCGGAACGAAGCTTAGGGGGAGACCTGCACAGAGCTCTG
>Ga0307515_10024141_pt1 | contig 10610 bp, 4 predicted proteins | sample 17_EM_MG_FD_194513 | JGI IMG/M metagenome (GOLD analysis project Ga0307515, IMG submission 194513) | Populus trichocarpa ectomycorrhiza microbial communities from riparian zone in the Pacific Northwest, United States - 17_EM | ecosystem: Host-associated > Plants > Roots > Unclassified | place...
CAAGTTAGTTGAGGGGTAATTTGATATGTTAACATGTATAGAATATAATAAAAAAAACTAAAAAATGACTAGCACATGCAACACACGCGCCAACATGTGGGAGCGTCCATGGTATTTTGACGACTGGTACGACATCTTACAAGGGACAAAAATCTTCTTTCATAGTGTCGTTGGGATCATTGTGGCGTATTCTTCTCATTGGGGTGGCAAATGATGTTGATAATCAAGTGATTTGTTGTTAACAATGCTTTTCTTCTCTTTCATTTCCTAAAAAATTGCTCTAACCATTGAAAAATTTAGAGTTGTTCTCTTATTTATTGAAATTTCAATTTTAATTCTTATTCTTTTGATTTTTAATTTTTAATTTTTCTTCTTAGCCCTGTTGTTAAATTTTGATTTATTTTCAATTTCATCCTTCAATCCCAATTTGTGAGATGTTATTTTTTATAATTTGGTCATTGTTCTTTTGATTTTGTTTCTTTTGCTTTTGTTAAATTGATTTTTCTTTTCAATCTCACCTTTAATTCAAAAATTTATAGTTGTCTTCTAATATAGTTTTTTTGTTTCAATTTTGTTCCTCATTCCTTTAATCACTATTTTTTGTTTAGGATTTTTTTGTATAATTTTTTTGTTTTTTAAATTTCATCATTGAACATTTGATTGGTTGAGAATTTAGTTTTGTGGTTCTTCCATACAGGATGCTTTTAGCCTAATAACACAGGTCACGAGTTTGAAAAGTAAACATAGGTTAACATTGTTTGTTTTTTTTTTTTGTTTTCTTTTACTTATTTTCTTTTACGATCTCATCATTCGACATTGGTTTTTTTTTAAAAAAAAATAGACCTTGTAATTTTCTTTTTTTCTCTCTTTTATATTAGGTTATTCAAATTTCATGACCAGATCACGAGTTTGGATGATTAAATTGGGTTGACTCAGTCCTTTTTTACGGAGTTGTTTTTTTTTAAATAGGAATTATAATACTTTTTTTTCAATTATGTCCTTCAAAATTTGATTCTTTTTGAAATTATTTTTCATCATTTTTTATATTTTGGCTTTTATTGGGTCATTCCATTAGGATGATCCGAGTCACGAAATTTGGTCGTCTTACCTGGTTTTTATTTTTTAGATTATTTTTTTATTTTTTATTTTTCCGGTTTCATACTTCTACAATTGGTTTGTTCATAATCAGATTTTGTGAATTTGTTTCCCGTTTACTTTTTATTGGGTTATTCCACATATATTACTTAATTAGGTTATAGGTTTGTCATACTAACTTGAGGATGACATAGACTGATTTTTTTGTCATTTCTATCTAATTTCATTATCTTGTATTTAATCCATAGTTTTGAAACCGGACCCGGTGGTCGACCCGGTCTAATGATCGGGTCACCGGTAAAAAAAAAATAACACTCTTTAAACTTGCGACTCGTCGTCGGGGATATTCTAAAGGTGTGTTTTAAAGGTGAGGTAGAAATACTGTTTTCTTCTTCCTTTATTTGGATTTCATGGACTATAAAAAGACACGTTGCTTCTAGATAGAAATTTTTTCTTCTAATAATCAAATATAAGAAGGCAGCCCCTGTAAGATTTGAATGGGACAAGCTAGCTCATGTCTTTCCTTAATTCAAGTCGTTGTAAGCAGCTTGGGTTGAAGCTGGATATATATTGCATACTTGAAGCTTTTGATCATATATGAGAAGTTTCTGCTGGAGGATTTTGAAGAATATTTAAAAACTTTTGTTGAGATATTGAAGTACTGATCGAAGATATCTAGGCATCTAGCTGTTGAAGGAGGGTTGTCTTCTTGTTTTGGTAAGTTAACTGAATTGTTATGATCAGTTTGCAGTGTATCTTTTCTTGGTCCCAAAACTCTGGTAGCATCTGCTTGCCCCAGTCATTAAAAACGAAGGAGATGATGTCTTTTTTATCCCTTCTCTTCTGTTTCGTGATGATGTCTTTTTTGTTTCGACTGACAACCGCTTGAATACAAAAAAAGAAGGTAGCCGGGTTTCAACCGGGTTTACCCGGGTTGACCGGGTTTCGTCGGGTCAACTTCCCGAAGGGTTTTTACTTAGACTCGGACCAGTCCAGGCTCGGGTCAGCCGGGTCCCGGGTCGACCCGCCGGATCGGTCCGGGTTTCAAAACTATGATTTAATCAACTGTTTTTTTTCTTTAGAATGTTTTTTCAAGTTATCATGATTATTTTTTTAGTTCATTTGCTCTGGTTGCTTTTTTATCATCTAATTAAAATAAAATCAATTTATTTAACTTAGTCAATTCTATAACCCAAGCTATGTTTTTTCTTTTAAAAAAGAACATTCTTATAACATTTGAACATTATTTTTTATAATAATAATAATAAAAATAAAAATTCACTCTATCAAGGTTACACGTCTCGTTTATCTCTGATCTATCTATTCAATCCTGGTTGTTGCCAATGACATGAACCGAACCCCCAAGTGGTTCAAGTTGGGTAGCTTCCATGCACTAGCTATGAATTATTTATAGACAGCTAAGGTGCATTTGATTTTTGGTTGGCATACTTCTATACAGATGGATGTGCCACATCAACCATCAATCTTGATCACAACTCGACACCTGTGCACTTCACGATCGCGACTGCTTTCTCAGAGAGAGATTCACACGAACGAAATATGTTCTTAAAGTGTTTTATAGCCTGTCGGCATTAACGACGTGAACAAATAATTCTCATCCACGTATTAATACTGTATAAAAGATATTTTTATTAGTATTAATGTCATGAAGTTTTTCTTTACAAAAATACTTAAGAGGAAAAGAATTTCAGGCCTTAAGAATTTATACAAATACTATAAATATTCTCTTAATTATTCAAATAAATGAATTGTAATTTTTATTTTTTTATCATATATTCATAGAGTATTTATCACAAAAAATCAAGAATAAATATTTTTATTTTTAGAGATAAACGCTTATCTCTTTATTTATTATAATTTTTTATTATAAAATTATTAACTTAATTATTAAAGAGTCTCAAAACTCCAGGAAGAATTGTTTTGCAGAAAACTAACCAATCATCTATTTTTCTAGTTATTAAAAATAAAATATCAATGTAAGTATATAATTATATTCAAATACTAAAATCTTTTTCATGAGTTTATTGAATTTTTTTGGAGATCATCATAATTTTTTTAAAAATAATGTAAATTAAAAAGTTAAAAATTTTACTTTTTTTATTAAATCAACATTTTGATTTAATTTAGAAGTCAAAATATTTTTCTTAACAGATATACTTATAATTTAAAATTTTTTAAAAACAACTCAAATCAGTTTGCAAAAACCATACGCGTTGAAAAACTTAGTTCAAATTCAACTCATATACATGATGATTGATGACACTTCATTACAGGGTGGGATTACCATGTAAACCTTGTTTAAAATACAAACCATGGCTAAAACTATTATAAAATTATAAAAAAAATATTAATTTGATATTTTTTATTGTAAAGTTTGAGAAAGGAGGCTGAGTTTATCCACTCATCCGATTAAAAACCTAGGAAGAGGATTACAGGGGGAAAGGAAACAAGAAAGATTCACCATTAATAACTGGCATCGGAATCTTTCCGGGTGATCAAACAGGAAGGCAAGTCGGATGGAGCTGGAATACCCCAGAAAGGCCAGTTCAGAATCAGTATAGAAAAGATAACAAAAGACCCACTGTGCAGCGGTAGGATATCGTCACAAATCACGATTTGCACCAGGCAGGTTCTACCCCAGCTGGCCCGTCGAGATTTACTGACGTCGGGGGTTTAGTATATATCTCGGGTGGCACTACTTGAACACATTCATGTGCAGGGATGACACTGTTCAGAGTTCGGAGACCATGTCACGTGATAATCTCACATGGACCCCCTGCCCCAATCCTTCCTCTCTCTCTCTCTCTCTCTCTATATATATATATATATATATCCACACTGCAGTGATTGTGAAAAAACTGTGGCCCAATCTTTCTTCGACATTTAAATCCCACCCACGCTCTTTATCTCTTTCTGGTCTCTAACTAACGAGGAGGCACATCTATCGTGTCGCAGTTGAAAACTTAAAATTTATTGATTTAATTTTTATTAAATAAAATTTTAAAATATAATTTATATTATTTTTAAAATAATTTTTTTTTAGAATTGAAATTTGTATAATATATTTAATTTTTATAAAATAAATAAAAATAGTAAGATTCGAATTTGTGACCATTTAGTCATTAAAATTTTGATATCATGTCAATAAATCAATTTGATCTAAAAACTTAAATTATTAGGTAATGTTCTAATATATAATTTATATTATTTTCTAATAAAAAAAATCTAAACCATAAAAATTAAAATGTTGTGATCATATTTGAGAATTATTAACAATTATGTTTCAATATAATTCCGATGATAATTCTATTAGGAATATTTTTTTATTGTAATAATAATTGTTTTTAAAGTATTTTTTATTTAAAAATATATTAAAATAATTTTTTATTTTTTAAAATTTATTTTTAACATTAAAACATTATACAAAACAAACAATAGAATGCATTTAAAATCACATCAATATTCTTAATAGAATTATTTAAAAGTTGTTATCTAAAAACTCGTAGCACCTACATGCAACATGCAATAGATTCCATGATCTCCTTTTCTGTTCCAGTGACGTTGATACTTTGGTTTTCATTTTTCAAGAATAATTCCTTTTCTTTTATTATCTCTTGAAAAATGTAATATCATCAGTGAAAATAAATTTAAAAATAAGGCAACCTTTCATCGTTGAAGTGGTGTTTCTTAATTGTGTATAAACAAGGTCTCGAATACAAATCGAATCGTGTAAGTGAGATTCAAATCTCTAGAGTATAAGTAAAGGGAGCATAAAATTATCTGACTTTGATGAACGAATCAAGAGAACAGAATTCTGCAGGAACGTATATGTTTGTCGAGCAGAAAAAAGAACAACAATAAATGATGCGTCCTGGCAAAGGAAAACGTAGTAGTGACTTGTTCAACATGTACCTTTTTAGGATTTAACGTAAGCTAGCTATGTCTGTGAAAACACAGGAACATGGAAAGTGGTGATTGGTGAGAACTGATAAGAAAGACATGGATCGTGCAAACACATGGTGATGCTCTGCAGTGTGGACCACTGGATATAGTGGGGGGCACCTTTTGTTCTTCTTCTTGTTTCTCTCGTTCTGAAACTCTTTTTTTTCACTATGTTTGCACGTTTGAAAATAAAATTGAGTGGATGCGGGGGGGAGTCTAACAGTGTTCATGCAAGTCCCAAGCCCTAACTCGCAACGACAGGAGCACATCTGGATTTCAAAGCCTGTCTTCTGTACATATCTCTTCACTAGTGACAAAGTGTCATTGTTCACTGTTTCCTCTAAAAATCTATGCATCGCTCATTTAAAACCAAAAAAACTAATATTGGTCACAAAACTGATCTAATACCTTGATGGTAAGTTATGATATCAGTTGATGGGTCGGGATTTAATTTCTCAAGTTGCTTATATGCGGCATCTACGTACGTAGACTATACGCAGAATATATATATATATATATATGCGCACCAAAAGGCTTGGCAAAATCTTTCGTAAGAAGTAAATTGAATTTTAATACTTCACCTTTTCTTTTCTTTTCCTAATGTTTTGTTTGACAAGTGGTTAAAAATTGTCTTTGTAAAACCTAACTTTATTTGTTTTTTTTTTTTTTTTAAAGAGGTGAATTATTAAGGAGATAATGACGGGTAGATTGTTTTTGGATGAACTAATCACTAACAAAACTAAAATAAAAATAATGGTTATTTTACTATCCATTGCACTGTTCAAATAAACAGTGCAACTATTTTTTTTAGTTTTTTCTCTTTTTTTCCGAAAAACATTGGTTCATTGTACTGTTCATGTTCATGTGAGTAGTTTGATTTTTTTTTTCATTTTTTTCCTGTTCATTGCACCACCCATGCAATTTTCTTAAATTTTTTTCTGTTCATAATTAAATAGTGTTGTTTTTTTTTTCTCGTCGAATTTGATTTATTTATAATTTTATCCTTTCAATATATAATAACATGATTTTATATATCAAACTTTTTTTTCCATATTCTCACATACTGTGAAAGTTACGTATGTATCAAAACGAAGACAGATGCATTTGTGATCATTAACAATGTAAGAACGATCGAATCGTGGGTTTCCTAGGAAGGAAAATTAGAAAGTATTCGACCCATTCACTTGCTTGCTTGCTTCTCTCAAATTTGCCTCTCTTCACTTGCAATTAGCCTATTAACACAATCAAGTGTGTTATAAAGCTTGTGACCAAAAGGAGAAATGCTTTCCCAGATAAGGAAGCGGAACCTTCATCTCTTATAACTGTCTTGAAAGAAAAAAGAAAGAACGTTTTTCCTGATCTTTTCGATTTTACCTTGACGGTAGAAATCTCCTTCCTTCACGCCAAACGTCACCGTAGTAGAGTCGGTGGGCTTGAAGTCATCATTAGCAAAAGAGCCCGAGACAAAAGCAGAAAAGTGCAGTCCTCGAAAAGAGAAAAAACCAGGGACAAAAGCCGAATATGTGAAGGTGGCCCAGATATCTTAGGTGAGAGATGCAGATAGAAAGAAAGAGAGAAGGAAATTTAAAGAGTGGTCAGCTGTGCTCCAATTCACATATTTTTCCTTTCCCATCAACCCCCCCAGAAAAATAAACAAATACCACACGAGTCTCGGCGTTTCCAACTTTCAAAATGTTTTCAAAACACATTCTTCTCCTGTCATCGAGCATGCCCTCCCTAGTCCATCCACATTTTCAACAGCCAGAAGTTAAATAATTGCACATTTCTCCTCCACCCACTATCACATAAAAATTAAAATAGGCTGTTGGGGTAGCTACTAGCTAGCTGTATTACCACTGCCAATTATTATAGTTTTTTTAATCAAATAAAATAGTTTGCCCCCGCATACCCTTCAATAATTTAATTTTAGTTTTGAAAAAACCACTATTTAAAGGGCCTCTCCTCCTCCATTCTCCTCATCCAATTAGCTCCCCTTCAGGAGTACTCTCTACGCTCAGGTAATGCTAGCTCTAGAACCTTGAATATGCTTGCATCTTGATTCTTCTCATGCTTAACATCTCTAAAGTCCCTTTAAGGTCTTATATTGTGTGTCAAGAACTAACATTTCTTTTGAAATGTGCAGAGATATGGCTGCTTCTCTATGGACTTTGTTTCTTGGCATGCTGTTTATGGTATCTGGGACAATGGGAGCTCCCCCAAGGAAGCCAGTGGATGTGCCTTTTGGAAGGAACTATGTTCCTACATGGGCTTTTGACCACATTAAGTACTTCAATGGAGGCTCAGAGATACAGCTCCAGTTGGATAATTACACGGGTATATTATAATCAGATCAATCATTTTTTTTTGCTATCCATCGTTCATTGCATTCCAACACAGCTTCCTGGCTTTTTATTTCTTGTTTTTCTTCATCAAAACATAGTATATCGTGCTAACATTAGGGGGTTTGATATTGCGAAGGTACTGGTTTCCAATCAAAAGGGTCATACTTATTTGGCCATTTCAGTATGCAAATGAAGTTGGTTCCTGGTGATTCAGCTGGAACAGTTACTGCTTTCTATGTAAGCGTTTCTCATCACATCGTGACTGATCATTTTCATCTCACTTCTTTAGGATTTTAGAAGATCTTTCCCTTTATCATCATTCCCAACTTCTAAGTTCTAATTCCATTTTTTTAACATCAAGTTATTATTCGCGTGTTTCTTTGGCAGCTATCTTCACAAAACTCAGAGCATGATGAGATAGACTTTGAGTTCTTAGGAAACAGGACTGGCCAGCCTTACATTTTGCAGACAAATGTTTTCACAGGAGGCAAGGGAGACAGAGAACAGAGGATTTACCTCTGGTTTGACCCAACCATAAGATACCACTCTTACTCCGTCCTATGGAATTCGTACCTGGTAGTGTAAGTATCCTTTCCTATTATATCTTTCTGCATTAGTTTTATAGGAACCTTCTCACAAAAAGAAGAAAGTCTCCACTCCTCAACCGACTAAATTTCGTTTTCAAATTAGTTAGATTGGGCTATACAGATCCTTTCTCTTTTCAGCAGCTCTGCTATAGGCTAAACTCTTGAGGGTTTCATGTGACTGCAACATAGATGGTCGGTGGTGGTGGGTCTATCAATCTTTTAGATTTCGTCCCCTGAAAAAGAATGAACAAGTTTGGTATCTAACTACACTTTTTTTTGTCCTTCAAATCCAAAAGTTTGGCCTTGGCATGGAGTGATCCTCAACACCTAACTAAAATAATGTAGCAACATAAATGAATTCTAGCTAACACATTGATGCAACTGGCATCCAACTAAATTTATTGCCAAAAAACACAGATATGAAATGAAGAAACAAATCAACAAAACCTTGGAGGACTTTGTGCTGAAATTTGGTAAAAGTAGGTTTCTTTTCTGACTTGAAATTTTTGTTTTCAACTATCGGTCCCGACATAACTTTTGAGCTGGTCTACACTTTTTTCTCCTTTCTAATTTGATTATGTAAAATGGACAATTTATAACATAAACTTGGGCCATCCTGTTCTTATAAAGTAAATCGCGCATGTGCCAAGCATGGTATATGATGAAAAATCCAATCTGATCAACCGTAAAATTTAATACTCTTATCAATCAATTTGTTTAATAATATAGTATTTAATTAACTCTTGTACATGCAGTTTATTTTAATAAGTTGCAGTGCAAGTGGCATGTTCTTGGCAACGTTCATGTGTGCGTGATCATTTCTATATGAGAAATGGGTTAAAACGAATTTTTTGGATGTGCTGCTGGATTAATTATATGAGTGGTGTCCTTCAGGTTCTTCGTGGATGATGTGCCAATCAGAGTGTTCAAGAACTGCAAAGACTTGGGAGTGAAATTTCCTTTCAACCAGCCAATGAAGATATACTCAAGCCTATGGAACGCCGATGATTGGGCTACCAGGGGTGGACTTGAGAAGACAGACTGGTCCAAGGCACCCTTTATAGCTTCCTACAAGAGCTTCCACATAGATGGGTGTGAGGCCTCCGTGGAAGCGAAATTCTGTGCCACACAGGGTACCAGATGGTGGGACCAGAAGGAGTTCCAGGATCTTGATGCCTTGCAATACAGGAGGCTCAGATGGGTACGCCAGAAATACACCATCTACAACTACTGCACTGATAGATCAAGATACCCTTCACTGCCACCAGAATGCAAGAGAGACAGAGACATATAAAGTATAATGTTGGAGACCAAGCATGTTGATGCTGGCTATATGATTGGATTAATGTTGATTGACGAAGCCCCACTAGCTCTTAATTTCCACACAGCTGCTTCCATCCTGTTTTTCACCTATAATTGAGAGCGTGATTTATGGCTCTTCTGTCATCATCAGTCAACACCTGCTCAAGGATTACTACTGTTTTATCATTTTTTAAACATCAGTCTTACCGTTTGTATTACTCTACAAAACGTATCCACTGGATACAAGTTCTCGTTATCACTCTCGGCTTGCCCTGCTTCTGATGAAGTTAATGAAAATAATTGCTATTCTTTACCTTGCCTGTTTCCTTTGATTAATGAGCTGTCCAAGGTTTGGTGTTCTGACATGAATGATACTTCCACGTGTTCACATGCATGGATTTAAAGTTGACCTGCTTGATTCAATCACTGGTTAAATGTGCCCTCCATCCATAGAACACATTTGCATATATATGCATATTTCTTACTTGTCTATGTATTTGAGAATGAAAAAACTGGTAAATCTTTTCTAAAAGAAAAATATTATCTCTGGACGTTACTGGACAATTTCTCAAACAGATGAAACGAAGTCATTATGCAACGATATTCGATAACTTTCTTCTCTCTCAAATTCAATACAAAATTTGACACAAGTGAGTTTATAGCTACCATGCTATTTTGACTTCTACTATTGAGATGAGAGGCACTCGACATCGTGTTTTTATGGGTAAATTACCTCAAATATTTTATGGTTTGATTATTTTTTGATTTTGCAATCAGATTTTTTAATATTACATTTTACAACCTTGGTCAAAATAAATTTTAAAAATCAACAAAAAAATAATAATATGCCTCTGTATATTAAAGCAAGACACTTTCTCTCTTCATGCTAGCTCTCGTCACTTACATGCTTCATTAATTAAATCAAGCCCTTGAAAATGGAAGCAAACTTTCTCTCCCCGATCAAAACCACTTCTAGACCTGTTGCCCATTATTTTTGTTGGTTTGGCCTAGTCTTGTTAGTGATCTGCCTTGGATAACTACTAGGGCGATGTTTGTTTCCCGGAATTCACTTTCCGGGAAACCACTTTCCAAACTTTCCTGTGTTTGTTTACCATTAGGAAAGTTGGTCAACGGAAAACACTTTCCGGTCAACGGAAAACACTTTCCAGTCAACGGAAACACTTTTCGGTTAATGGAAAACACTTTCCAGTCAAAGAAAAATTTGGTTTGATTTTCAGGAAAGTGTTTTCCCTTTTGGCTGTGTTTGTTTTCCGGAAAGTGGTTTCCGGGAAACCACTTTCCAAACTTTCCTGTGTTTGTT
>Ga0307515_10024142_pt1 | contig 10610 bp, 6 predicted proteins | sample 17_EM_MG_FD_194513 | JGI IMG/M metagenome (GOLD analysis project Ga0307515, IMG submission 194513) | Populus trichocarpa ectomycorrhiza microbial communities from riparian zone in the Pacific Northwest, United States - 17_EM | ecosystem: Host-associated > Plants > Roots > Unclassified | place...
AAATGGACGAGAGATAGAGACGTTTCCTGGGTTTTAGAGTTCAAATTCTATCTGGTTTGGTTTTGAAAATTTTTGAATTTTTATTTTTATTTTAAATTAATATTTTATTTTATAGTTTTAGATGATCTTAATATATTAATATTATTAATATTAAAAAATAAACTTTTAAAAAATAATAAAAATATTATTTTAATATAAAATAACTTTTATCGCCCTTCCAATTATACCCAAAACTTGCCGTTTCCGTTTGCTAAGTTTAGATATTTTTAGCTTTTAGCCAAAATTCTATTGTCCATTTTTTAAATTTTTTTTACAAGAAGATTGGTCGCTTGTACTTGTATATATATAATTCTTTTTAACCAAAATTTCAATTATTGTAATTGTAACATCTTTTAAATTTACTCGGTATAATAATATAAGAAAATTTATTACAATTATGAACTATTCTTATAAACGAAAGAAATTCAAAATTATTGTGGAATGTCTCTCAAGAAAACAAATAAAAGAAAATCAAAAGGATTTCTGGTATTTTATTTTGTTTAATGAACTTAATTATGATTATTTTTTTAAAAAGAAAAACTTTTGGCTGGTCAGCTGATCTGGTCATTTAGTACATCAATTTATTTTTTAATGTGTTTTTTATTAAAATAATATATTTATTATTTTTTAAAAATAATTTTTAATATTAATATATTAAAAAATATTAAAAACTTAAAAAAATATTATTTTTTTTCAAAAATAATTTTAAAATACAAAAACAAGTAATTAAAATTACCTATGATGGAAACTGGCGCAGCTGGTAAAACCATTTTTAAACCTGCCCGGACACAGCTCAAGACCCATGTTACAAGTTTTGACCGGATCAGTAGAAAGGGTCAACCACCAATTTTTTATTTATAAAACAAAACATCATTTTTGTTAAAAAAATAATAATCAATGTGCTACATCCAAGTTTTTGACCAATTTTTACAGGTTAATCATGATATCAAGTAAATATAAGTTTTTTTTTATAAGATCACTCGGATTTTTACAACTCGTTCCAACTTCAAATCAACCTCTCAAGCCAGATTTTAAAACTATGAATTGGCGACATTGCCAGGACAATTTCTTCAGGAAGTTTATTAACAATTTATAAAGCTAAGGCCCCAGTTTTATACATAAGGATTCTTAAAATGATCCACGTTTTAGTAACAGTATTACAGGAAACAGAGCACGCAGTAGAAAGCAAGAAAGTGAAAATCAGCCTAACTACAAAGGTTGGGAATGCATGCCCCACCTTCCGGGTTCTGCTGTTCTTTCCATATCCGTCCTGTAACTCGCAGCTTTAACTCCTTCCTATCTCCTCCAGAGAAGAAAAGTGCCATGTTACGTTGTATGATAAGTCCATCATGGCTGTCCCTAACCTTCCTGTGACTATCTCTTATACTCCGTGGTGTGCCTTCCCAAATTAGTTTCCGACCATTTCCCCCAACCTCCAGGCTGTAGCTGTAATTCCTGGCCTCTGCTTCATCACCCATGAATCTGAGGAATGCCATATAAACAGGAGCCATCCCGAGTTGGAAAGCTTCAAAATGGAGGCAGAAATACTGGCCAAAACAGTGGAAAACCTAAAGCAAAGTTATTGAAAAGCGAGTTCAGTGGTTGCCAAAGTAAGAAAATGCATTGTGCATACAAGGAATGCTATGTCATGCCACTCTGTGAAGCATGAATAAAACATATTGATGGTTCCTGAACTCAATTTATCTCTCATCCTTCTTGTCTGCATTGGGACTAGTGAAGGCATCAACCAATAGAATGCAGGCAAAACACAAGCTCGAGATGAAACAGCTGGATTCATATATCATCCACATTTCAATTCAGTCTGTACTGACATTTGTAATCTTTCATCTACGTCATGGAATTCATATTTACTTGGAAGGATGGGAGTTAATATTTTCAAAACAGTCAAAAAAACATTGCTCAGAACACACATAATAAAGGGAAACTGCCTGATATAATAATTGGATAACAAAGTAGCTTGAAATCTTTGACCACCAGACTAGTTTCTCACTATGGACAATCTCTTACCCTGAAACAAACCAGAGAATTACCAGACAAATACTAGGAATGGCTGAGAAAAGTTTGTGGTTGAGATCGAACTCAGGTAAAGACTTCATGAGGCCAGAATCCATGATGTCTTACCACTCAACTAATCCCTTGGGCTTAAAGTATTTATTTTACTGCAAGGTTATCACAGCTATTACAATCTGTTGCACATATACAAAGCAGGATAGACATAATTTGTGATCTCTTTAATGAGAAGATCATGGAGTGAAGAAGTTCCTTGTATAAATAGCACAAGTGCTTCACTGTTGGCAAGAAATGACCATATCACTTTCCACACTTCGCCATAATCCAAGTTTGGTTACCATGCCTTAACATGATCAAAGAACAAAAAGAAGCATGTCATGTTCCAGTGCTGTATTGGAATTCCTATTCCACCCATCCACCCCCCAACCCAACAAAAAAAAAAAAGTGAGAGGGAAGCATGTAATGTGCTTCCAGGAATATCTGCAAGTGATTATTGATCAATTAAATAAGATAGAAACATTCTTACAGTTAACATCCATGTTGCATTTTCTACTTCACGAGGATTGGACTTGACATAGCGATGGTTGAAAGTACACCCGGAATGCATGTCCACCTTGTGATCATCTCTTAGATGAGCGACAAGGAATGGGATATCCCCGACAATAGCACACTCTGATCCAGCATATGGACAGCTGTATGGCCTAAAATTGCACAGGGTCTCATGTTTCAGTTTACTGTAGTATGGAAAAATCTCTGGGCATCCAAGCGACATGTATTTGCAAGGCAGCTCAAGTGATTCAGCTACTTTTTCCAATGCTAGACATCTAATGTCACCAAGCTCCTGTCTACAAGTGGGGCACCGATTTTGTACTCGTGTTTTACAGGTTGAACAGAGTGTGTGGCCATTGTGGCACTGCAGAAACAACAATTTGTTAACATCAGCCTACATCATCTAGGAAGCATAAGAAATCAGGAGCTGTAGCACAAAGCAACAGCATTTATAAGCACAATTTTCCCTCCATTGCATGGAAACAGTGAGATATGTCTACTGTCTACAGGTAACCCCCCACATCCAACTATAAAGAAGTCACTGGACAGTTATCAATGGCCCAATATCTAACTAAAATCCACACAACCCTTTAGATTTCAAAATTTAATGTTTTTAAACAAAGAGTTCCCTCCATATTTCTAGCAACTGCTGCAACATACAAATAAAATCGAGGACACCACACATATGAATGGTCATAGTTTCTTAGAATCATGTGATGTAGCCATCTTTATTTAGTTGTTCAGGTTTTGCAAAGTGAAATTGCAATTACATTTCAAAATCTCCCACTACTAGCACCCAAATATCAACATAATGCCCCAGCAAATGCTCTAGCACTCTATCTAATTCTCACCACAGCAAGCCCTTGCATTTGTATGGACAGTGCCGAACACAGGACCCAAACGATTGGGACCCCAATGACTCTCCGCAGTCACTGCAGAGGGTACATGTATTTGTGAAGTCCTACGGACTATGTTCACATACCAAAACCAGCAAAACACCTAAATTCTACCAAAGTCGAAAAACCAAAAATCTTCCAAGCCCATAAATTCCTAAATTCACCTAGCTGTGACAGATGGCAGCTACCTGAATCTCCACAATCCAACCAATTAAACCAACAGACACAAATCCTAACAAAATCAAGCCTGCAATTTCCGCAGTTCAACGGCCCTAGCTATATTTGTATCAGCAACAACATACCAAAAAGCACACCAAACCCGCATCAATAATTCAACAATTAAAAACCCGAAAAAGAAAAGGCAAAACCATATGCATAATCATGTTAAACAAGAAAAAGGAAAGAAGAAAAGGGGGCCAGACCTGATGAATAGGAGGGTACATAGAATTGGTACAAACAGGGCATTCAAGGAGCTCATGAACACTGGTAGTGTGTATAGCTGAAGCCACGGTATTACTATTGCTGTTGCTGTTGTTGTTGTTGGTGGTGGTGGTGGTGTGTGGTTTTGAAACAGAAGGAAAATGATGAAGATGGTGGTGATGGTGGATCTCATCCTCATCTGTTAAATCTAAGGATGGCACACATTCAATGCTATCCAATTCCATTCCTACACCACAAAAACAACAGCCTTCCAATCAAATATAATTATATATAGCAGCTGCTTCAACTCTCTTCTGGGTATTTCTATGCCGTCTCTCCTTATTTCCTACGAAGCTGATTTATCAGATTAGAAAAGGGGGGACAGATTGAATCGAAGCGGAAGCAAGATCTGTTCGTGTTATGTAAAAAAGGGGCACTCTTCTTTATCGGTGAAAGTCACCGTCGAAATTGTGAGAGGCATTGGATCAACATCGAAGGGTTTCTTTCAGGCAAGAGAGAGAGCGAGAGGAAATGTAAAAAAAGGTTTTTCATAGGAGGAGATTAGATTAGGTGGAATAATGAAAAGGGGTTAAACTAAACTGTGATTATAAGATTAGATTAGATTCATTCGGTTTAACGGCAAGATGGTAGCGTTGTAAAGGTTATATTTAAAATTATTTTTTATTTTAAAATAATATTTTTTTTAATTTTAAAATTTAATTTTTATATAATATGTTAGGGCACAATGGCATTGGGATGGTTTCGAAGGACTGTAGTAATTATTTTTTAAATTATTTAAAAATACATGAAAATAATACTTTTTATTTTAAAAAATTTATTTTTAATATCAATAAAATAAACAGATTTCTCCTATCGAAACATCCCTCCATCATCACTAGCTGTCTCAAGCTGGCTTGTATTTGTGTAAAGAACTTGCTCATGAGCAGCACACATGTTTGCTTATATTTATGGGATATTGATTTCCACCCATTCTCAACGCTCTCTTATGATGTCTTCAAGTCGAAACTTTTCATCATAGTATACGGCAGGGATGAGAAAAAAATCAAAAAATTAATTAAACCGAGAAAACTAGAAAAAAAAATAACCGAAAAAATCGAACCGTGAAAAAAACCGATTAAACAGATTAAAATTTTGAAAAAACCAACCAGTTCGGTTCGGTTTTGGTTTTATAAGCATGAAACCAAAAAAACCGAATCGAACCCAAACCCAAAAAAACCGGAAAAACCGAGTCAAACCGGTTTAAACCGGTTTTTGTCCTAAAAAACCAAACCAAAACTGGTTGGTTTGAACCGGTTTTGTTTTTAAAAAAAAATCAGTTTAGTTATTTTTTTTTATAAAAACCAAACCGAACTAAAAATTATCACCTCTAGTATATGGTGCAAAAAACTGTATAGTATCAAGTTTATAATCTCAAAATATGATATGATCATTAAAAATGATTAGTATTATGTTTAACACGATTTATAAAAATAAATGGAAAAAAATTCACACCCAAAAACATGTTTTTTTAAATTAAATAAAAAAATATCACTAACTAAAAAAATAACTTATCTTAAAAATCATCCAGCATCGTAGATGTTAGGGTTGGGCCACTTTCCATTCAAATCAACTTATAGTTTCAACCCCAGGAGCTTGCACACTTGCATTGACCAGGACCAATTCAAATTATTAAGACTAATTGTCAATAGCATTTGACCACTTGTATCGTGGGTATTATATAACAGAACCTAGTCACCTTTGAAAAAACATTTTAGACACATATTTATTTATATTATTTGTTGGAACAATATAATGGTGTTTTGTTATTCAAACCAAAAAAATTCAACTAATTATTTGAGGAATTAAAACTTTTCGCACTGCACATTAGTTATTATCAAATTAAATAAAAATAAATAAATATTTTTTTATTTTAAAAGTCAATAAAAATACTCTTCAAAGAGAGAATTTTAAATATGATGCTCGAGGATATTTTTGTATTTTCATAATCTTTTTCTGTTATTATCATATCTTATGTAAAACTTTGATTTTTTTTTTCAATTTCATTCTTCAATTCTAATTTTAATCCGTTTAGTTTTTTTCAATTTGGTCTTTATTCTTTGAATTGTTTTTTTTTTTTGGATCTTTTGTTAAATTTATTTTTCTTTTCAATTTTTTCCTTCAATCAAAGATAAAATTTATTTTGTATTTCAATTTTGATACTCATTTTTTTAATTGCTATTTTTTTGTTTTTAATCTTCTTGTATAATTGAAATTCTTTTTTCAATTTTATCTTTTAACATTTGATTAATTAAAAATTAAGTTTCATGGTTTTTTTAACCCAAGTCACATATTTGAAAAGTTAACACGTGTTAACATTAGCTTTTTTTAATAGGCTTTATAATTTTTTCATCTTCTTTTTCATTGGGTTATTTTTTTTGTATGTCTTCTTTTTTTAATTTGAACCTTATTATTGTTATTATTATTATTATTATTTATCATCCAATTAAAATAAAATCAATTTATTTAATTGCACCTATAACCCGGATGGTGAGGGGAAAAAAAAATCAGACCCGTGGCATAGTTGGGATCCACAGCTGGTTGTAGCAAAGTGTTAGAACTAAGAACTCCACGACCAAAATCTCATTTCCTCGGTATGTCTGTTGGCAGTCTCTACTCTCTAGTGTATGTTTCAAATTTTCTACGCAAATAAGAACCTTATGGGTGCAAAGGCAAAGGAATTGGAATAGGAAAAAGCACTGCCACCTTGATATCGCAGAAGGCATGATGGATTAAAGCGGGCAACAACTAACAAATCAGTCAAGATTATTAGATTTCATGATTAATACAGATCCTTCAAGACATCACCATCATTATTCATTGGCAGCAAGAAAGTAGTAGCAGCAGCAGTATTATATATGTGGTCTCTGTAACGTGGACAGATTGTCATCTATCCTCTGTCATCAAGGTTAAAAAGACGATTTAGAATGATAATGGGCATAAAAAGATGGCTTGGTTTCAACGTTACTCCAAGATGGAAGAACCATCAAGTGCGAAAAGATCCCAATTTGTCTATCTCAGTAAAGCATGTAGCCAACTAAATTGATTCTCCATTTTTTCACGAGAAACCATTATGCAGTACTGGTCAGTACTAGTTGCCTGAAAATGGGTCTGATATCAAATTCAAGAGCCGTTTGGTTGATTTCTGAGGTGAACCTCGTTGCTTCAAGTGTTAAACCTGTTCATGTTCACTCTATCCTCCAGTTAACCAAGCTACGGGTCATTGCATGGCAAGACAGAACGGACAACTAATTCCTGCCATCTGAAACCCATGGAATCTGCAGAAACAGATCATAAGATTTCCCACTGGCGACTACAAGGGTTCATATTCTGAGAACTTGTAGAAATAAACTAGTTAGGTGGGACGAGTTCCGTTGCAAGTTAACTTTTTATTTTTAAAAAAATATTAAAAAATTTAAGATTAAAAAATATTGGGTCTGGCTACAAAGTCGGACCTAAAAGCGTCGAGTCTGCTGCAACACCAGACCCAATAATAATATTAATAATAATATTTAACTTCTCCATCCAAATTCTTATATTTTTTAATCTTTTAAAAAAATAATGGTTTTTCTTCAATAGTAATAATAATAATTTTTAATTTTTTTTCAAATTTATTAATTATTTTATTAATAATATTAATTATAATACAAATAATAATATTTTTAATACAAATAAATATATTTTTAATATAAATAATAATATTTTTAATATTAATACTATTAATTATAATAAAAATAATAATATTTATAACACAAATAATACTATTTTTGATATTAATACTTTTAATTATAATAAAAACAACAATATTTATAATACAAATAATAATATTTAGAAATCTATATACCGAGAACCATGGGTCCTAACGTCGAACCCAAGAGAATTGAATCCTGACAGAGGAATTAGTCTTAAGTCCTGATGCTGGACCAAAGAGAATTGGGTCCTGATGCGAACCCAAGAGAATTGCCAGACCCATTAGCTTTGGATACTAACGACGGACCCATTAGACATGAATCCTGACACATGACTCATTAGCCTTGGATCCAGATGCCGAACCCAAGAGAATTGGGTCCAGACGCATGACCTATTACCCTTGGATCCTGACGCCGGATCGAAGAGAATTGGGTCAGCAGGACTCATTAACTTTCAATCCGGATGCAAGATCCATTAGCCTTGGGTCCCGACACCATACTCGAGAGAATTGGATCCCGACATTAAACCAAAGAGAATTGGGTCCAAACGCAAGATCCAAGAGAATTGGGTGTCACACAGGACCCATTAACCTTGGGTCCTGACACCGGACTCAAGAGAATTGGGTCCTGATGCGGATCCATTAGCCTTGGTCCGAACACGGACGCATTACCTATGGGTCTGAATGTCGGACCCAACAACCTTGGGTCCAGACCCCAAAGCCTTGGGTTAGGCGGGGTTGCATGACCCAAGTGATTTGGGTCTGCGTTCCCACACCCAAGTAACTTGGGTTAGACGCTCATTTCCAACCCCATTTTTCTTAGGTCTGGAAGAGGATGTCAGACCCAAGTTAATAATAATAATAATAACAACAACAATAATAATAATTGATTTTACTCTTAAAATCAAATATATGTTTTTTATAGTAATAATATTTATTTTAATTTTAATAATATTTATAATATTAATAATAAGATTTAACTTGTTTGGCCAAATTCTTATATTTCTTAATCTTATAAAAAAAATTATGGTTTTTCTTCAATTGTAATAATAATTTTTTAAAAAAAATTACTAATTATAATAATAATAATAATAATTCTTATTTTTACCATTCAAAGCAAATCTATTATTGTTTTTCAATATTAATAATATTTTTTACAAATGTATTAATTATTATATTAATAATATTAATTATAATCAAATAATAATATTTTTAATAAAAATAATGGTATTTTTAATATTAATAATATTAATTATAATAAAAATCATAATATTTATAACACAAATAATAATATTTTTAATATTAATACTTTTAATTATAATAATAATATTTATAATACAAATAATAATATTAAACTTGTTCGACTCAAGTTTTTGTAGTAATAATTGTTTTTTTTAATTAGTAATGATGATAATAATAATAATAATTGTTATTTTTTTTTATTTTTTTCTCTGCAGGGTCTGCAAACTCAGCCGCACGGGTCTGCAACCCCTCGGGGGGTCTGCAAACCCCAGGCGCGGGTCGGAAAAGACCCAAGCGTGCGAGTTTGCACCCAGCGCATGGTTCTGCAGGCCCAAGCGAGCGGGTTGCAGACCCTAGGCGCGCGGGTCTGGTTTTAGCGCCCAAGGCATGGTAGCCCCAGGGCCAGATGTCTACAGCCCCACCATGCCCCATCAAAATTTGTACTGATTGTTTTCTTTCAAACTATTATTTCAATGTCAAATACATCCTAATAAAAAGACAACATCACCCTCCTCCTGCGGTCTTTGCAACTTTTTATGACAATAATAGCTCTGTGTCATTACAGTGCTCGAAACCACGGTAATTTATAATTAGATTAATAAATAGTAACAAAACACTAAGCTATTTTAATATATTATATAATAATCTCCAGTGTTCCACTTCTTCAGTGTTGTCCTGTGATTAAAATATGACACAACAATGTTTGTGGGAAGAAATAAAAAACATATCATTACAAAATCTTCCAATCAAAGCTTGTAATTACAAAAGTTTTTACAAAAGTACTCGTCTTTCTCCAAAATCACACAATGTGTACAGCAAAATTCTTATGCTTCAACATGCAACTGAAAGTCTGAAACTGCTTGTCCGTCAACATGGATGGCACTATTGGGGCCCATTACCAGCATAAGTATCTTCAGATGCTCGGTACTTTAAGAAAGCGCGACATTCCAACAATGGAATATCCATATTCTACCATTGATTTGGAAAGGCTTCTCTATAATTAGCATCTTCTCCCAGTGTAAGCTGCCTTGTCATTGCATCACTTGCCCTGGTATTCAAAAGTCTCCGAGACAACCTATCTTTGGTGGTTACTTTCTTGTGCAACATTGACGCGAGAGTTTCCATTTTGTTTCTAGCCAACAAACTGTCCCTCCTCGATGCCTCGACATCGTCCCCAATAACTGAAGATCCAGAATTTGAAGCCACTGCAGCATCCCTCAGAACAGCTTGATTATGTTCTCGTATCTTTGCAAGCCTAGCTCGTTGCTGTGAATGTTTGTCCATTTTTCTTTTCCTTGCTTCCTCATTATCTCTGTCCCAAACATTCTTCGCAGCTTCTTTGGCTAATTGCTCTAGTAAATCAGTCCCTAAATCAAGAGTCACGTCACTAGTTGAAGTGTCCTGGTTGATAGGATTTCCTTCATCGTCACGGGGAATGATGGGTCCGTGAAAAAGGCAAACTCTCAAATCTCTTCTCTGACAGAGTCCACCCTTCCGTAATGGAGCTCGACATGGCTGGGTTTCAACTCGGTCTTCTTTGTAAAGAGTTGCCTGAAGGTTCAATTCAGCAATTTTCTTTGCTGGAATAACTGCATCATGGTCCACCCTACCCCAGTGACTTTCAAGCTCCAAGCCCCTGTGGTTGGCTAAAACATCCCTGTTTGAACCCCAAGTGTCCAAAAAAGAGC
>Ga0307515_10024143_pt1 | contig 10610 bp, 6 predicted proteins | sample 17_EM_MG_FD_194513 | JGI IMG/M metagenome (GOLD analysis project Ga0307515, IMG submission 194513) | Populus trichocarpa ectomycorrhiza microbial communities from riparian zone in the Pacific Northwest, United States - 17_EM | ecosystem: Host-associated > Plants > Roots > Unclassified | place...
TCGGCTGCGAGGCGGAACTCGATGTCTACAAGGCATCCTATGCCGCCAACCGCGACCTGCTTTTGCAGCGCCTGCCCGAGATCGGCTTTACGATCGCCTCGCCGATGGACGGCGCCTTCTACGCCTGTGCCGATGTCAGCCGCTTTACCAATGACAGCATGGAGTTTGCCCGCAAGATGCTGGCCGAGATCAATGTCGCGGCGACGCCGGGACTGGATTTCGACCCGTTGGAAGGACACCGCGCGATGCGGTTTTCCTATGCGGGCGCTGAAGCCGATATGGCTGAGGCGATGGATAGGATCGCCCGGTGGCTGGCGTAATTGCCGAATGATGTCAGGCGATTGCACGGTTTTGCGGAATCAGTCTGTGACGATGTTGAATCAGGCTGTGAAGCGGACTTGCCTTTGCCGCGCACGCCTTTCAAGCGCCGCTATGCCTGCCCGGCGAACGCCCATCGATCTGAGATCGGTGCGAACCGCTTGTCTCAGCGGCAAACGCGAACCGTCTTGACAACAGGATTGCCCCATTCGTCCGTAGAGCGGATTTTTCTGACTACACAGACCGGCTGATACGCTGTGTCGTAGCTCCTGTAATAGTAGTCGTTGTAACGCTGGCGACTGTTAACGTCGGCATGAGGCGTTGCTGCAAGGGAAACCGCCGGAATGGCGGCAAGGGCCGCGGCGACAATGAAACGTCGCATGATTGTCTCCTCTGGTTGACGTCGGGCGAACCCATCTCGCCCAGCGTCGCGCACTCTCACACAGCTGCGGTATTTTCACTGTTCCTTATGGAACAGGCGCCGAAACGAAAAAACCGGCCAATCGCTTGGCCGGTTTTTCATGTGTCATTGTCAGATACGGCTCAGAAGAAGCCGCGCTTCTGCCACCAGCCGCCCTTCTTGGGCTTTGCCGGCTCGCCGTCGCCATCGTCCTTCTTGACGGTGGACGACTTGACCACGGGCTCGCTGGCGATCGTGTCGATATCGCGGTTGGCGCGCACCGGCTTCGTTTCGTCCAGCGAAGCGGCGGCCTTCTCGATTGCGGGCTCTTCGGCGACCGTAACCTCTTCCGGCTTTGCTTCCACTGCGGCCTGGGCCTCTGCGTCAGCGCTCACGACCGGAGCTTCCTCGACAGCTGCTTCTTCCACGGCGGCGACGGCCTTCTTTCGGCTGCGCTTCGGCTTGGCGGGCTTGGCGTCTTCCTCGGTAACCACAGGCGCTTCCGCGATAACTTCAGCAGCAGCGGCGACAACAACTTCCGCTTCGATGGCGGCCGGAGCTTCCAACTCGCCCTGCGAACCGTCTTCGCCGTTCGTTTCCCCGTCGGCTGCAAGGTTTTCACCTTCAGCCTCGTCCGGACGGTTGCGGCGACCACCGCGCTTGCCACGGCGACGGCGCTTGCGCTTCTGGCGTTCTTCTTCGCTCAGGCCTGCTTCCTGTGCATCTTCGGCACCGGCCTGTGCGGCAACGTCGTCGCCTTCGTCCTCGTCGCCGTCCTCATCCGACGCATCGTCGGCGCGAACACCGGCCTCGGCAGCCTGGTCGCCACCCGGGCGACCGCCACGCCGCCGCCGGCGACGCTTGCGCTTGCGGTTGCCCTGGTCGTCGCTCTGAGCAGCCGGTTCGCGTTCGGTACGTTCGGCCCGCTCCGCCCGCTCGGGCTTGGCCTCGACGACGACTTCTTCCTCGTCGTCGATATCCTCTTCGATGACGATATCATCGTCTTCGTCGATTTCAGGCTCGAACTGGATGATCTGATCGATCTTGACCGGGTTTTCGACGGCTTCGCCGCGATCGATGGCGAAATGCTGGGCGCCGACATGGGCGTCAGCCTCGATGATGATCTGAACGCCGAAACGCTCCTCATAATCGACGATCGTGCCGCGCTTGTGGTTGAGAAGGTAGAGCGCGATATCCGGCGTCGTGCGCACGGTGATGTCGTGCGTCGTGTTCTTCAGCAGGTATTCCTCGACGCCGCGCAGGACATGCAGGGCGACGGAGGACTGCGAGCGAACATGACCGGTGCCGTTGCAATGCGAGCAGACCTGCATCGTGCTTTCAAGCACCGAAGCGCGGATACGCTGGCGCGACATTTCGAGCAGGCCGAAATGCGAGATGCGGCCGACCTGGATACGGGCGCGGTCGTTCTTGAGGTGATCCTTCAGGCGCTTTTCGACAGAGCGGTTGTTGCGCTTTTCTTCCATGTCGATGAAGTCGACGACGACGAGACCGGCAAGGTCGCGCAGGCGCAGCTGACGGGCGACTTCTTCGGCGGCTTCGAGGTTGGTCTGCAGAGCCGTGTCTTCGATCGAGTGTTCGCGGGTCGAGCGACCCGAGTTGACGTCGATCGCCACCAGCGCTTCTGTCTGGTTGATGATGATGTAGCCGCCGGACTTCAGCGTCACCTGCGGCACCAGCATCCGGTCGAGCTGGGCTTCGATGCCCGAGCGCGAAAAGATCGGATGCACGTCACGGTAGGGCTGAACCACCTTGGCATGGCTCGGCATCAGCATCTTCATGAAAGCCTTGGCTTCCTTGTAGCCTTCCTCGCCGGCAACGATGATCTCGTTGATATCCTTGTTGTAGAGGTCGCGGATCGAGCGCTTGATCAGGCTGCCTTCCTCATAGACGAGGCAGGGCGCGGTCGAGGACAGCGTCAGCGTGCGGACGTTTTCCCACAGGCGCATCAGATATTCGAAATCGCGCTTGACCTCGACCTTGGTGCGGTTGGCACCGGCGGTGCGCAGGATGACGCCCATGCCCTGCGGCACGTCGAGCGCGCGGGCGATTTCCTTCAGGCGCTTGCGGTCCGGCAGGTTGGTGATCTTGCGGGAAATGCCGCCGCCACGCGCCGTGTTCGGCATCAGGACCGAATAGCGGCCTGCGAGCGACAGGTAGGTGGTCAGCGCCGCGCCCTTGTTGCCGCGTTCTTCCTTGGCCACCTGCACCAGCAGGATCTGCCGGCGCTTGATGACTTCCTGGATGCGGTACTGCTTGCGCGGACGGCGGTTGACCTGCCGGTCCGGCACTTCTTCCATCGCATCTTCGGCACCAACGGATTCGATGACTTCCTTTTCCTCGTGATGACCGTCGTCATCATCGTCGTCATCGCTGTTGCGGCGCCCGCCGCGGGTATCTTCGGATATGCTGTCGGTATCGACCATGGCAGCCATTTCGCCGCCCGAACCCTCTTCGCCGTCAGTGTCCGGGGTCGTCTCGGCAACTTCAGCAGCGGCCTTCTTGGTCCGACGCGGGCGCTTTGCCTTGGTCTTCGGCTTTTCTTCTTCCGCAGCGACGGAAACAGGCTCGTCCGTGGCCTCGACGATTTCGACCACGTTGTTGTCCGCAGCCGTTTCCGCCAGTTCCTCTTCGGAATCCGGGCCAAGGTCGGTGCCCGTCTCGACATGCTCGATGTCGTCGTCGCGGCGGGCTTCCTCGGCTTCCTGCCGGAGCAGGGCCTGCCGATCGGCCAGCGGGATCTGGTAATAGTCGGGATGGATTTCGGCGAAGGCCAGGAAGCCGTGACGATTTCCGCCGTAGTCAACGAAGGCCGCCTGCAGCGACGGCTCTACACGCGTGACTTTCGCGAGATAGATATTGCCGCGTATCTGTTTCTTGTGTTCGGATTCGAAGTCGAATTCTTCTATGCGGTTTCCGCGTACGACAACGACGCGCGTCTCTTCAGCGTGAGACGCGTCGATAAGCATTTTCTCTGCCATGTAGGTGGTGCTCCTCGGCGCACCCTGGAAACCGCAGGAAAATAACGTCCCGAAGGAGACTTTCCAGACAGCTCAGGTTTTTCGCCGGATGTAGATGTTCCTGTAGGGTCGAGGAGGTCGTCCAACAGCCAGACGGCAGCCGGAACGGTTTCGTTCCGGGGCCTGTTTACTTCTGACCGATACTGCTGGGACAACGTCAATGACCAAACAAGAATGCCAATATATTAGGCCCTGAAGGCCCGATGAATGTGCCCGGTCACGGGCCTTCGGTGATCGTCACCATAAACGCTCCGGCCACCGCCGGAATTTCACGATTCAGCATGCGAGGAAAAAGTGGAGCGACGGCGGATGAAGCGCGACTGCTTGTCCGAGACGTGATCTGCATTGAAGCGGTTTTACCCGTCCCGATCACGCTCTGGCGCCAGGGCTTAAAAAACCCTTTGGCTGCCGGTCGTCGATTCTATCCCGTCAACACTTTCTCCCTATGAAGCTTTTATGTTTTCTATGTCACAATGGCAAGGGAAAAGCCGGAACGGCCATAATATTGATTGATTCGCTTGTCGGGGTGTGTACTGCCGGAGTGCCGGTTTTTGGCCGCCTCGATGTCTGTTTCTTGAGTTGGATCACGACAACGGGTGTGCCTTGCGCGTGCCAGGCAAGGTTCGGTTAACCATATGGCGTCATGGATAGTCGGAGCGGCGGCTTGCCATGTGCACCGGCGATGCCTTGGGATGGAACGTCGCATTCGGGTTATCAATGATGCGTTCATCGGGTGTTCGATGAGACGTTGGCGACAAGGGATAGCGGATTTGATCCTATCTGCGATGATGCGACGATGCCTGGTTGGCCTTTTCTTCCTGGGTTTGGGGCTGGGTGCCCATGCCGCGGATGCACCGTTGCTCGCCTATGGCGCGCGGATCGCCGGCGACGACGCCCGCACCAGGGTGGTGATCGACTTCGATCGCAAGCCGGTTTTCTTTGTCCACTATGTCGCCAATCCCACGCGCGTCATCGTCGATCTGCCCGAGACATCGTTCGGATTGAAGCCGGAAGACCTGAAGGCGAGGGGCCTGTTTACGGAAATTCGCTATGGCGCCATGGGTGCCGGTAGTTCGCGCGTCGTCCTGACGGCCAAAAAACCGGTGGCGATCACCGTCGCCGACGTGAAGGCCGACGAGGGGGGGAAGGGTTTTCGCCTGGTACTCGACGCGGAGCGTGTGACCGAGGAGCGTTTTTCCGGCCTTCTGGAAGAGCAGAAATGGACCGGTTCGGTCACGTCAACAAAAACCGGCCGGCTGGTCGAACCTCCGACCGCAGGCTCGTTCGTCGTCGCCGTCGATGCAGGGCATGGCGGGATCGATACGGGCGCGATCGGCAGTGATACCAAGATGGAAGAAAAGAGCGTTACGCTCGCTTTCGCAGGCGAACTGGTCGAGACCCTCAACAAGGAGAGCGGCATCAAGGCTTTCCTGACGCGGGACAAGGACGAATTTCTGTCCCTGCCGGAGCGGGTGCAGATCGCCCGGCAGCACGGTGCCAACCTGTTCATCTCCATTCATGCCGATACGCTGAAGCAGCACGATATTCGCGGCGCAACCGTCTACACCATTTCCGACAAGGCATCCGACCATCTGGCCGCCAACCTTGCCGAGCGTGAAAACCTGTCCGACGAGATTGCCGGCGTCTCCTTCAAGACCGAACCGGCAGAAGTAGCCGACATTCTCATCGATCTGACGAGACGCGAGACACAGGCGTTCTCCGTCAATCTGGCCCGCTCCGTCGTCTCCTCTTTCGAGGGGCAGATCAACCTGATCAACAATCCGCACCGTTATGCCGGCTTCAGGGTCTTGCAGGCGCCTGACGTCCCGTCGATTCTGCTTGAGCTTGGCTTTTTGTCCAACAAGCAGGACGAGAAACTGCTTGTCGATCCGGCCTGGCGCCGGAAGGTCGCAGGTCTTCTGGCTGTTGCCGTGCGCAGCTATCGCAGCGGGGCAGTGGCAAACGGCGGTTGAAACCGCTTTTGAGGGCATTCACTGTCGTAATTCCGTGGTTTTGACAGGCAATAACGTCTGTTGTGATTTGTGTCGCTGGGGTAACAGCGATATCCTTTTCAAGGGCATGGCGTGCGCTTAATGCGCCGCAAGCCCTATTTTGCTCACAATCCGGTCGCTATCCGGAAACCAGAACTGTGCGATGGGTGATCTGGAACGAGATCGCCGATCGTAAACGTGCAACCCGCAGGAGGTGCGGCCGGCTATCCGGCGGCGCGCTTCATTCGCGGTTTAATTCGTCGGCGTGATTGCATTCGGGCAAGGTGCGGGTTAGGCCCACCTTGAACGTGTGCTCCGCACAGAGAAACGATAACAGGGTACCGGTATCTGGCTGATGATCAGACTGATTGGATATTTTTTCGGCATTGGCGCATTTCTGGTACTCGGCGTTGCCGCGGCCGCTGCGATCTACCTCGGCCATGTGACCAAGGATTTGCCAGACTATGAGGTTCTCAACAGCTATGCGCCGCCGGTAACAACGCGCGTGCATGCCGGTAACGGTGCGCTGATGGCCGAATATGCGCGCGAGCGCCGCCTCTATCTGCCGATCCAGGCCATTCCGGATCGCGTCAAGGCTGCTTTCATTTCGGCTGAAGACAAGAATTTCTATCAGCATCCCGGCGTTGACATCACCGGTCTGGGGCGCGCCATTTTCGTCAACCTGCAGAATTTCGGCTCCGGCCGCCGCCCGGTCGGTGCGTCGACGATCACGCAGCAGGTGGCCAAGAACTTCCTGCTTTCCGCCGACCAGACCATCGACCGCAAGGTCAAGGAAGCCATCCTGTCGTTTCGCATCGAACAGGCCTACAGCAAGGACCGTATCCTCGAACTCTATCTCAACGAGATTTTCTTCGGGCTGAATTCCTACGGCATCGCCGGTGCAGCACTGACCTATTTCGACAAGTCTGTCACTGAGCTGACGATTGCCGAGACGGCCTATCTGGCCGCTTTGCCGAAGGGGCCGTCGAACTACCACCCGTTCCGTCGCGAAAAGGCTGCGCTTGAGCGCCGCAACTGGGTTATCGACCGCATGGTTGAAAACGGCTACGTCACCAAGAGCGACGGCGATGAGGCCAAGACCCAGCCGCTGGGTGTGACAGTCCGGCGCGGCGGTTCGCATCTGTTTGCGTCGGATTACTTCGCCGAAGAGGTCCGCCGCCAGATCATCCAGCGTTATGGCGACAATGCTCTTTACGAGGGCGGCCTGTCCGTCCGCACGTCGCTCGACCCGCGGCTGCAGGTGGAGGCACGCAAGGCGCTGCAGAACGCGCTTGTTACCTATGATGAGCGCCGCGGTTTCCATGGCGCCCTGAAGACGATCGAGATCGGTGGAGACTGGGGCGAGCCGCTCGGCAAGCTCGAGGCGCTGTCCGACGTTCCGGAGTGGAAGCTCGCGGTCGTACTCTCGGTGGACGACAATGGCGCCGAAATCGGTATCCAGCCGGAAAAGGATGGAGCCGGCAAGGTTGGCGCCGATCGCCTGACCGGGCACATTACCGCAAAGAACATGCAATGGGCCTATCGCTCTTCGACCGGAGATCGCAAGTCGGCAAAGTCACCGGACGGCGTCGTCGGTCCCGGCGATGTCGTCTATGTCGAGGCGACCGACGAAGCCGGCGAATATCGCCTGCGCCAGCCGCCGAAGGTTCAGGGCGGTCTTGTCGCCATGGACCCGCAGACCGGCCGCGTTCTCGCCATGGCCGGCGGCTTCTCCTACGGTCAGTCCGAGTTCAACCGCGCGACGCAGGCGATGCGCCAGCCGGGATCATCCTTCAAGCCATTCGTCTACGCGGCAGCGCTCGACAACGGTTACACGCCCGCATCCGTCATTCTCGACGCGCCCTTCGAGCTCGTCACCGGCGGCCAGGTCTGGCGTCCGGAAAACTATGGCGGCGGTTCGGCCGGTCCTTCGACACTGCGGCTCGGCATTGAAAAATCGCGCAATCTGATGACCGTGCGGCTTGCCAACGATATGGGCATGAACCTTGTTGCCGAATATGCCGAACGCTTCGGCATCTACGACAAGATGCTGCCGGTGCTGGCCATGTCGCTCGGCTCGGGCGAAACGACGGTGCTGCGGATGGTGTCCGCCTATGCCGTGCTTGCCAACGGCGGCAAGCAGATCAAGCCATCGATGATCGACCGCATCCAGGACCGCTACGGCAAGACGATCTTCCGCCACGAGGAGCGGACCTGCGACAATTGCAACGCCGCCGATTGGGAAGATCAGGAAGAGCCGGTCATTACCGACAATCGGGAGCAGGTTCTGGATCCGATGACCGCCTACCAGATCACCTCGATGATGGAGGGCGTCATCCAGCGCGGTACGGCGGCCGGCAAGATCAAGCTTGACCGTCCGGTTGCCGGCAAGACCGGTACGACCAATGACGAGAAGGATGCCTGGTTCGTCGGCTATACGCCGGACATGGTCGCAGGCCTTTATCTCGGATTCGACAGCCCGGCGCCGCTCGGACGTGGTGCCACCGGCGGCGGTCTCGCAGCCCCCGTGTTCAACGACTTCATGCAGGCGGCGATGCAGGGCACGCGCCCGGTCAAGTTCGTCGTACCGGATGGCATGAGCCTCATTCCGGTCAACCGCAAGACCGGTATGGCGGCTGCTGACGGCGATCCGGACACGATCATCGAGGCGTTCAAGCCGGGAACAGGTCCGGCCGACACCTTCTCGGTCATCGGCGGCGCCGACCAGTATGTGCCTCCGGAGGAAATCCTGAAAGCGTCGCCGCAGGCAAACCAGGCCATCAGCGGCGGTTCGAACGGGCTGTTTTAATCCATCTTCCACCTTTCCCGCCGCCCGCCGTCTTTACATCAGCGGCGGGCGTCGCTATTCACGGCGCACATTCCATAAGAGCGCAAGAAGCAGGACCATGCGGACCGAAATCGAGAATATTGTCGACGAAATCAAGCAGGCCATAAGCCTGCTGAGGAGGCATCTTTGACTGGGATCAGGCGGTAAGACGACTGGACTGGTTGAACAACAAGTCGGAGGATCCGAACCTCTGGAACGATGCGGCCGAAGCTCAGAAGCTGATGCGCGAGCGCCAGCACCTCGATGACGGCATCAACAGCGTTCGTTCTTTCGAACAGCAGATGCAGGACGCCATCGACCTCATCGAGCTGGGCGAGGAAGAGGACGATGCCGGCATCATCAAGGAAGCCGAAGATTCGTTGAAGGTACTCCGCGTCGAAGCGGCCCGCCGTCAGGTCGAGGCCATGCTGTCGGGCGAAGCCGACGGCAACGACACCTATTTGGAAGTCCATTCCGGTGCCGGCGGCACCGAGAGCCAGGACTGGGCGAACATCCTGTTGCGCATGTACACCCGCTGGGCCGAACGCCAAGGCTACAAGGTCGAGCTCATGGAAGTCCATGACGGCGAAGAAGCCGGCATCAAGTCGGCGACGCTTCTGGTCAAGGGGCACAATGCCTATGGCTGGCTGAAGACCGAATCGGGCGTCCATCGTCTGGTGCGGATTTCGCCGTTCGACAGCAATGCCCGCCGTCACACCTCGTTTTCGTCCATCTGGGTCTATCCGGTGATCGACGATTCGATCCAGATCGATATCAACGAGAGCGATTGCCGCATCGACACCTACCGCTCGTCGGGCGCCGGCGGCCAGCACGTCAACACCACCGATTCGGCCGTGCGCATCACGCATATGCCCTCCGGCATCGTCGTGCAGTGCCAGCAGGAGCGCTCGCAGCACAAGAACAAGGCCAAGGCCTGGGACATGCTGCGCGCCCGCCTCTACGAAGCGGAACTGAAGAAGCGCGAAGAGGCGGCCAACGCCGAAGCCGCATCGAAGAGCGAGATCGGCTGGGGACACCAGATCCGCTCCTACGTGCTGCAGCCCTATCAGCTGGTCAAGGACCTGCGCACCGGGGTGGCAAGCACCGCACCGGACGATGTACTCGACGGCGACCTCAACGAGTTCATGGAAGCAGCGCTCGCCCACCGCGTCAATGGCGGCGCCGACGCCGTGGTCGACGATCTGGCCTGAGACTGACGGACACTCCGCGATATCGAAAAGCCGGGCTCATTCATCGCCCGGCTTTCTTTTGGCGCCTGCAAGTCGTCAATTCGTTTCGCGCTCGACCTTGATATCGCCGATGTCGTCGATCAGCACCGTCCATGTCTCCGGCTCCGCCGCCGTCGGGGCGGTCTTCAGGTACACCGTTGCAAACAGTCCAGGCTGGTTTGCAACACCGTCTGATGTCTCGGGCCGGATGTCGGTGACATAGGCCTTCATCGCGGAAAACTCTTCGAGTTCCGCCGAAGAGACCACTTTCGGTCCCGCGGCGTCGAGGGCGATCTGCTGCAGAAAGATGTGGGCGTTGCCTTCGGGCTGGCGCACCGCGACAAGCTTGTAGTAGCCGCGCCGTGCCGCGTTTGATGAACTTGCTGCCGGTTGGTTTTCCGCCGTCCTGGCTCCATTCGGATCGAGTACGTTCAAAGGATCGCCGCTTTCCTCCCAATATCCGGTACTGGTCACGAAAATGATATTGTCCGGCATCAGCACGGTATCGTCCGCGCGGGCCGGCGACCCCGCGGCGAGCAGCAGGGCCAGAGAGCAGGCGGCCAGAGAGTGGGCGGGAGACAAAATCCACATCCGGCCGCCCTCGGCGATCGGTCGCGAGGCCACATCATGGTCAAGCGAAAGCGCACGGGCTGCGCTGGAGCATCGAATCTGGAGCATCGTCTTCGCCTTTGGTGAGCTCACTTGAAAAGCCGGATGCTCTGGTGCCCGTATCCCTGGCGGGCACCGAGGCACACTGGACTCTCGCACAAGTTTCGGCCGAAATCGATTCCCATTCAAGACTGTGCC
>Ga0307515_10024144_pt1 | contig 10609 bp, 8 predicted proteins | sample 17_EM_MG_FD_194513 | JGI IMG/M metagenome (GOLD analysis project Ga0307515, IMG submission 194513) | Populus trichocarpa ectomycorrhiza microbial communities from riparian zone in the Pacific Northwest, United States - 17_EM | ecosystem: Host-associated > Plants > Roots > Unclassified | place...
TTAAAAACAGAAATAAAAACAAAATTTCTGCCAAATACTCCAAAAGCTGTGCATATATAACATAATGGTAACGATAAAATGCTATTCCATATATATTATTAATGATGTTGAATGCAAATAATCTCATGAGTTGGCAATTCTGCTATAGTTTTTACTCGCAAAAATTCATGAGTTAGTCAGGTTAAAATCCATTTCATGAACATATAGTATTATTGAGTTGCACTGAATGCAGAAGAAAAAAAGGACTTTCAATTTTGGACGAAGATATATAGGTCTTGCTAGGCAGCATGATAGCTGCTGCTCCCAGACAATTTTTTGTCACCGTGTAGCTTTTTCTCAATTCTTCACTTTTGAAGAATTAATACACGAACATTTTGTTTTTATATTTTAAAAAATTAATTTTTTTATTTTTTATTTTTATTTTAAAATAATATTTTTTAAAAGTTTTCAGCTGATATTAAAAATAATTTTTAAAAATTAAAAAATATTATTTTAATATATTTTTAAATAAAAAATATTTTAAAAATAACCATACTTTCATGTACGCTAGAAATTACATCACTAAATTAATACACAACAAAATAAAAGGGAAATCTGGAATTAAAATATAAAAAAATGAAAATCTTATGATAATTCTAAATCACTGTATTTTTCAAAATTGGAAGCTGTCAGTCAACGTCCAAAAATTCCAGTTTACTTGATAGTACAAACAGTACATGTGACAGTGGAAAAAAAGACCCCATAATTGAAAAAAGAAATATATTCGAAAATAATTTATATTTTTTAATTAAAAAAAACCTTATGTTATGATGTACATATGACGTAATACCACGATGAATATTAAAAAAATAAATTGTTCCCACCTTATTGTTAGTTGGAAATATGCCTTTTTCACCTAAACTATAACAATAAGCACCATCTAAAAGATAATATAAGTTCTTAATTATAACTTAAAAAAGAAGATTAGTAGGCCGCTTTACCTTAATTTTATTAACATTAGATTAGATTGTTAATTAATTATATGAAGTGATCATATATTTCGCACTATATGTAACGCTTGCATGTTCGTCACAACACTTCTCTGTTTTTTAGTCTCGCATCCACTGAACTCAGACTGGCCAAAGCTAAAGCATCCATGGAAGTATAGAAAAACATTTATGGTCCCTCTAATTTACTTGCTTTGTCATAAAACCTCTATATTTTAAATAACATCAAACCAACCCCTTCATTTCTAATTAAAGGTGTCCGAGGGCTAGCATAAAACCTTCCCGGCAACTTAAGTCTTGAGCCGAGATGATTTTTTAAAATAGTATCGAAGTGAAGAAGTCGGGCTTGCGATAACAAGTGATTTTGTGCAGTTACGTGTGGGTCTGCCACAACTAGATGACGATATGTCCCAGACAGATTACATGAATGACTTAACATGTGCATTTATAGATCGGTAAGACATGTCTAGGTCCATGAGGAGATCTGGTCGCCACTATACCAAAATGACAGCCCGAAAGGATTATAATTTTTTATTTAATCATTGGATCACGCTAAAATTTTTACAAGAGTTTCTGGAGGTTATTTTTCTATAGTAGCCACAACATCGCTACACAGACTTTTGGATCTTTAGATATCAAAAATCCACCCAAGCCCTTGATTTTTGTAATTTTTGTAATTTTTCTTGTTATTTTTGAATTTGTTTTTCGGACTTTATATTTTTTTCCTTTGTAATTTTGGGTTTTTGTTTTCTAGTTGAAGTATGATTTTTGTTCTATTTAAAGTTTTATTTTATTTAAGGCTTTGTAAACCTCCGACGAAGGTATACTTCAGTATTATTATTTATAAAGAGAATAACCTGTGAATTTGGGACTTGTATTTGTAGCTTCTTTCTCTCATCAAATTCTGTGTTCTTTGTTTGTTGTTGTTTTTAGTTTCTGTCTGCATCACAAAGCCTCTTTGATCAAGTGATCATGAATTTGAATCATATCATACCTTTTTTATAATTGAATTAACAATTTGAAACAATATAGATGTGGACTTACATAAATTTTAAATTGAAATAACTTGCATCTTAAAACATTAATATAAAACAATTCTCGAGATGTTGGTCTGAATCTCTTCATTTGATTATGTTATCATCTATGGAATCGGTCCAAGTGCTCAATTTGTATTGAATTTTGGACGAAACAAAGAGAGTGGTCTAACTTAATTTAAAGCAGAGGTTTGATCCAACCAAATCTAACAACTAGAGGGACTACAAATGATTTTTCATTTTGACATTAAAGAAGGTGAGCGTCATGGGATTGGACTCAAGAGAAGCATAATTCAAACTTTACCGTTAAATATTGCAAAATTCCCAAGAAGACACATAATCACTCAAATTGTCCTGTTCACTACATGGATTCCACGCATGTAAGAAAGCTCAATGTACGTGTCTTTTGTTCCTTGTAATACATTACAGATTCTTAAAAAAACAGGAAAAATAGTATAAAATTGTAGAGAAGGGATCTCTCAATCTTAAAGGTTAAGGATCTAATCTCCTCTCTAATGGCATCAACGATCCAAACCCACCTTGGATCGCCCCTTCTCTCCTCCCATCTCCCTAATCCTCATGAATAAACAAAATGAAAAGATAGCAAGCAAACAAAATAGAAAAAAATGGAAACAACAAGCAAAAAAAGTAGCCTTGCATGACATACAAAAAAGCACAAACACACTCTCTAGAACACAAACAATGGGCATGAAGTGAGAAGTGGGAAGTAGAAGCCAGCTAATTCCTTAGACATAGACTCCACACCAACCTCTCTCTCTCCCTCCCTCGCATCCCCACCTCCTCACTACTATATTTATGTACGCACGGAACCCATCTTCCTATGCAAAAAACACACACATTCCTCCATATTTGACACCTCCATTTTTCCTTGTAAGCAAATCCCACTTCTCTTCTTCTTAAGAAAACCCCGCGTTTCTCTGTATAATAGATACATGTAATCTTGTGTTTGTGCGTAGAATAGACCTCGAATTTTTAGTTCTTGCAAAAGGGTCCCTGGTGTATCTTTGTTCATTAAAAGACTCACACATTCTCTCTCGTGTTTCTAGCTAGGCGCTCTCGCTTTGCCTTGCTATATAGATTTTAGGAAGCTAAAATGGATTATGGGAGGCTCGGGCCAACAGAATCCGATCCGGGAGAAGGATCCGGTACTTCATTTAACATCAACGAGCCACAACTTGCCACGCCACGGGTTTCCCCAACGAGAAAAAAGAGAATCATCTTCCTTGCCATCTTCTCCATCGCATTGATAGCTGCTTCGGCCGTCTCGGCCGTGCTCCTCCTCGGGATTCGGACCAAGGCATCGGGTCAGCCCGACCCGAGCAGTCTTACTCACCGGAAACCGACCCAGGCCATCTCCAAGACCTGCAGCAAAACTCGCTTCCCTAATCTCTGTGTCAGCTCGCTCCTCGACTTCCCCGGCTCAGTCAGTGCGTCCGAGTCAGACTTGGTTCACATTTCCTTCAACATGACTCTGCAACACTTCAGCAAAGCTCTGTACCTATCCTCGGCAATCTCCTATGTCAATATGGAGACACGTGTACGGTCAGCATTTGATGACTGCCTCGAGCTACTGGATGACTCCATAGACGCTCTCTCTCGCTCTCTTTCCACCGTCGCACCATCCCACGGCGGGGGAACTGGTGGCGGATCGCCGGCTGATGTAGTCACGTGGCTGAGCGCGGCGTTGACGAACCAGGACACATGCTCGGAGGGATTCGATGGAGTTAACGGAGCTGTTAAGAATCAGATGACGGGGAGGTTGAAGGATTTGACGGAGCTGGTCAGTAATTGTTTGGCAATATTCTCATCGGCAAATGGAGACGACTTCTCAGGAGTGCCGGTACAGAATAAGAGGAGATTACTGACGGAGAATGAAGACATATCGTATGGGGAGAATTTCCCGAGATGGTTAGGGAGGAGAGACAGGAAATTACTGGATGTGCCAGTACCGGCGATACATGCCGATATTATCGTGTCGGGAGATGGGAATGGAACGTGCAAGACAATATCCGAGGCGATAAAAAAGGCGCCTGAGTATAGTACTCGGCGTACTGTAATTTACGTGAGGGCAGGAAGGTAAAGTTCGGTAAAAAATTAACCACTTTTTGAAAGTTCCTGGGCTTTTGGTTCGTATTCTTATTTTTTACCGTTGCTTTTTTATGAGTGAAGGACATAAATACCCCTACAATTTTGGAGGAACTGACTTTTTGTTTTTTTTTTAAAAACAAATCCGCAATCATGCATGAAGCTATGATTATGTGAAAAAATACCATTGATGAGTGTTTGCCCTTTTCATGATTTTTCTTTTCAGAGAAATGAGTTCATCATGCATTGTTTCATAATGTTTGAGAAATGATCTGACAATTGAAACCTTAATCTACTGAGTAAGATGTGAAAAGTTTTTTTTTTTTCTCAGGTACGAAGAGAATAACTTGAAAGTTGGGAGGAAGAAATGGAATTTAATGTTCATCGGAGATGGGAAGGGAAAGACTATAATCTCAGGAGGCAAAAGTGTTTTAAACAACCTTACCACATTCCATACAGCATCCTTTGGTAAATCCTCTTTTCTAATTACCTTCTCTTTTAATCTGGTATTGTTTTAAATTAGCCCCTGCGGTGCAAACCGCGTTCACGTGAAATAGTTTGCACCAAGTATTATGTTGAAACGCGTTTTTTCATGTGAAACACAGTTTGGACACGCAAGCTTTTTGTGTTTACTTAGGGCTTGCATTTACCTCTTGGCTTTTAGCTGAAAAGAATGGCTGTGGGTCATAAACTAGTTGTCCAAGTGGCACGTGAAAGCCCTCTGTTTTTTTTTATACTCTTGACAATGCTTGCAGATCAGAGTCCTTTTTATTCCATTTTTTATCAGATGATAAAGTGGCCTTTTTTAAGCTTTTGTGACATCAACACCAGTAGTAAGTTCTTTTGCCGAGGAAAAAAAAATAGGATAAAAGTTCATCCATCTTTTTTTATTTGTTAATTCTAGTTTCTTTGACTGCTAGAGCATCCGATGTGATCTTTCTACCCAGAATATTTACCTTGGAGAAATAAGTTTTGATCTTCTACAATTAGGTTCACCTTTTGCAATTGCCTCGGCTCTACACATCCCTTGCAACTAGCTTATGTTCCGACTTTTAACCTATTTCAAGATTCAGGTCAAATCGGTTTGATTAGGACAATCAAAGTTTTTTTTTTGAAATCAAACCGGGTCTTATTTGGTCTTGACCAGTGAACTCCCACTTGACTTGAAATCCAGTGTAAAATAAATTTTCAAACAACATATTACCTGTTGGATCGGACCAGTTTAATAATTCTGATAATTCTGTCTAGCACTCGCTTTCAGTGGGTCCATTAGCATGTGTGGACCATTGATTTAGTACTATAGATGAAATTAGTGGAGTTTACATGGATTAACAGAAGTACAGATGAATGGACAATGAAGCTTTAATTTGATTGGAAGTTTTACCTGTGATGAGCTAGAGCTTTTTCACTTCGATAGTTGATTTTTAGCAGCCGAATAGTTCAATATTTTTTTAAAAAAAGAAAAAAAATCAGAACTAGACGGTTCATTCCAGCTGCAAAATCATGGACACGACTCTCTGTTTATTTTAAATATTAATAGCTCCTCATGCATAATATTGACCAAATTCAACTGATGGATACAATTTAAAGGCAAGAGTAGTGTCATATTATTGGTGGTGGGTCATGAGCATCACATGATTAATAGGTATGCTCTTGGAAGTGGCATTGAATGTATCAATCTTTGATCATTAGATAATGAAAGCAACGAGTAATCACACAGTGGTTTCGCCATTTTCTTCTCTACACATCTTTCTTAAGATATGCTGGCTTGTTTATCTTATTATTCCTTGTCTGTTTCAACTCTACAGCTGCAACAGGAGCTGGTTTTATTGCTCGAGACATGACATTTGAGAACTGGGCGGGTCCAGCCAAGCACCAAGCAGTGGCTCTTCGAGTCGGTGCAGACCACGCTGTGGTCTACAGGTGCAACATCATTGGCTACCAAGACACCCTTTATGTGCATTCAAATCGCCAATTCTTCAGGGAATGTGACATCTATGGAACTGTAGATTTCATATTTGGCAATGCTGCAGTTGTGTTTCAGAACTGTAGCATATACGCCAGGAAACCAATGGCCTTCCAAAAAAACACCATCACTGCCCAAAATCGTAAGGACCCTAATCAAAATACAGGCATATCAATCCACGCTTGCAGGATCCTAGCCACTTCAGACCTCACACCGTTGAAAGGCAGCTTCCCGACATTTCTTGGCCGTCCATGGAAGCTCTACTCTAGAACTGTGTACATGTTATCATACATAGGCGATCATGTTCATCCAAGAGGGTGGCTAGAATGGAACACAACATTTGCACTCGACACATTATACTATGGTGAATACATGAATTACGGACCCGGTGGGGCGGTCGGGCAAAGGGTTAAATGGCCTGGGTACCGGGTCGTTACATCGACCATCGAGGCAAGTAAATTCACCGTGGCACAGTTCATTTATGGATCATCTTGGTTGCCTTCTACCGGGGTGTCATTTTTAGCTGGTCTCTCACTTTAAATGACATTTCTGTATCATATATGCAAGTGTTTTTGAATTGCCATAAAATGGGTATAGGCTTTTCTACTCTAATTAATTGCAATTGTACGCCTGCAAGTGTTAGTTTCTCTGTTCGATTTTTTCTTCTTTTTTTCTCGTAGTGTAATAACCATTTCAACAGCCTATAATGTTCCTTCCTTTACAGTTGTAACTCGTTATTATAAGTGCTATATAGAAAGTCAATGATTAAATTGCTCTCTCTCTTCTAGCTTTTCAAGATCATGGAGTTTTCTACAGGCCTTTATTTTCTCTCTTCTAGGTAAATCTTTTGCTTTTTTCTAAATCTGACAACTTGTTCATAATTGTAAACTCGTGTTTCCAAGTAAGAACCCTAAGTTTTAACCATGGCGGGGGCAGGGCATAATTTCTGAAGGCATGAATGGAAATACGTGGACAAGATAATGAATGATTTATTATTTGACCCTTCGACAATGGTTTCTTGTGCCTGGTGGGTTGGTGGCAGTGCCTTTACTCTTTTTACCACTTGGGAGGACGTGAGGCTAGGATCTATATATTGAATCTACTGGTGGCGCCGTGGCGGTGACAAATATGAATGCGCAAACCTACTCACATTATTGTTGCCTTCTGGTCATCAAGACTAAGCCCGAGTACGACGAGGCACAAAGGTTCCAACCCAAAACCTGCCCTACCACCGACACCACTGGGGTCTGGGTGGTGGACTGGTGCATGATCATCATCCTGGTGGGTTCAAAAATCAGGTGACTCATTAACACTGTCCTTGACAAGTTGAGCTTGCGAGATGGCCCATTTCCTTTGTTTTTTTATTTCTTTTGTTTGCCTTTCCTGTCTTGGCTCTTAAGAGAGATACCATCCTGTTGTTCTTGCTTTTCTTCGTGACACTATTTGGATTTTGTGACCCGACTAACGCACTAAATAGGAGAAAACTCTACAGGCATAGAACAACTATGAAACTGTTCTGATATACTCACAGCTTGAGGGATTCTTAAACCCTCAGATTGTACAAACAACATGCAAATTAAATCAAAGTATTATCTACTTTTCCTTTGAACCGGTTCGATCCAATGGGTTATTCGAACCGGTTCGGACTCGGTCCAATAGGTTGACTCGGTTATATGTGATGTTTATGCAAGTCTAGCCAAACTCGAGTGAAATTCCACCCGGACAACTTCAAGAAAGAAATTAAAAAAAATAGAAATGTTGTTTTCTTAAAAAATATTATTAATTCAAGTTGGACCCCGTAATTAAACCAAATAAAATCTCAACCCAAATTTGACAACTATGACCATGAACTAACACAACTACTCTTATATTGGTGTTTAGCGTGCACAAGTTAGAAAAATAAAACTATATCAAGTTCAATTCCATGATTAGATTTATGCATACCTCTTATAGACTAGTTTAGTCCCATCTCATCTTTAAGTGTGTTTAAAAACATTGTTTGTTAAAAATTTAACTCTTTTAAAAAAATGAGTGAGAATTAATTTAATTAAACTCACGCGATTAAACAAGTTAATCCACGCATGACTTTAAGAAAAAAGAAAACAAAAATCACTTTAACTTATAAAAACAAAAAAACTAAAATGACATCACATTTTGATTTATTCAAATTAATTACTTACCCAACCCATGACCTACTCCTTGTACCATATCAAGTCATTCAATAACTTTTTAAGTCTTCAGACTTTCCCCTTTCATTAGTTCTTGCAATGACCCGCCGTGTTATCTTGTTTCACATACAAAAGAACAGAAGACCTCCCAACTCTTTGAACTCTCTCACCTTCTCTCTCTCTTTTTTTGTTCAATCCTTGAAACCTAACTCATCTCTGGATTTTGCTCCTATATGTACTCGATCGAAGTGAGATTTTCCTATACCGCCTTCATATCTACCTTCTGAAAAGGGTAGACAACGATGAAAATAATGTTATGTTAAAACTGGACAGATAGCATTCATGTCAAGAGTGCTGAGTAGGTTTTTGGCTTTATGTTGTTTTGACTTGAGTCAACAAACCTGCACGCTGTGCCAGGCCAGCTGTGATTGGATGGTCTTATCCTGTCAAGTTGCCCATTATCCTTGAACAATCTACCCATTCTTGTGCTACCCACCCATTTACTGAAAGAGTCCGTGCCTGAAGTGATAATAACCCAATACGACACATTTTAGAGGTGAAATGAAATTTAAAAAAAAACACATTTTAAAGGTGAATTGTTGTTGGGAGCTATTTTCAATCAATGGAGGGGGTAAAGGACAAGCACAAGAGAAGAGGGTTGCTGCACAAGATCAGGTGCATGAACAACATGATGGGGCCCGCAAGTTCCGGCAACCAGTCGCGGTTTGCGCAGAACCAAAGACCAGTAAAATATGGATAAAGTCCCATCATTCATACTCCATGCATGGGCATGATAGCTAATGCACATAAGTAACATATCTACAAGTTATGCTCTGGACTCACGAGGACAGCTTATCAAGATGACGATCCATGATTAGTGATACAGCTTCAAGGAAGGTAGCCTCACCGCTTCCTGGGAGAACAGCATCCTGAGCTTCTTGCACAATCTGCTCAATCACAGATTCCTTCCTCAGTGTTTCCCTGCACATGATGCTTCCAATGGCAAAGGGAGTAAGACCTCTCTCTGCTCCTTTCTTCAGGAGCATTGTGGAGATACAGAGGGTGCGAGCACACTCAGGTGGCATATCCCACCCGTGAAACCTGAGAAGTGCAATATCCTGCTCAGCATCCAGAGCTTTGATGTACTCAACAGTGTCATGAGAGTACGGTTGTTGAGCTTGAGGCCAGTAAAGCCAGTCAAATGTGCAATCCTCAAACTGCAGTGAAATGAAGCAAATTTGAGAAGTAATAAAAATGAACTTGAAAGCACTAACAATTAAGTTGAGATATTAGAGTGCGGAAAGCATGTCAGGCAGTACATCTGACAAACTAAGCAGTTTATCTTTCTTAAAAAGAAAATCTGATCAATAAACTTTTGGCCAAGCGATGCCCAAATTTGAAAAGCAAGTCATAGAGGAACAATAGTGATGAATTAATGTAGTTTGCAACTAGTTCATTCCTCAACAGTCAGAAGCCCTAAAGAAGACAAGAGTTACAAGATAAAAAATGGTAGATGCGCAAGTAAATTGTTAAATGGAAACTGCAGGAATTTACATGAGAAGACAATTTATGAGAAAAAAAACATGAAAAGTATCACAAGCATATGTTCCCTAAAAATCAACGAGTGCTGAAGGCTGTTAAAAATGCACAGTGCACACAAGAAATCAAGAGAAGCAGAATTAACACCAACGCACATCAACAATAACATAAAGTGGCAAAACAGAATGAAACAGTTAAAAACAAGAAGACAGGCAGAAAGGTAAAACTTACATTTGTAGGAAAGCAGTAGCCATGATCAATTGGAATAAGCACAATCTGGCCATGTTCACTATCTTTACTGACCAATATGTTCCCAGCATGCCTATCTGCATTAGCCAATCTAATGTCCAACACAGAGATTTTGTGCACCTCAGCAACAGGGAAAGAACTAGGGCCCCTATCTTCACAACTTCCATTATTCTCCATGAACATCTGCAATGAACCAATTTTGATATTCTTGGAATCAAATTCATAACCATCGGGATGATTGAATCCTCTGTGGAGGCACTTGACCATTGCTGTGGGTGGAACCCCAGCAAAGCCTCTCTCCTCACCAGAAAATGTGCGTGGTCCACTCTTTGGATGATCCAAGATGTAAGCTGCAACTTCCCGCAGTGCACCTTCTCCTACTCTTGTGCCTTTCTTCAATCCCTCACCATCAATTGACAAGGGTAGCCCCTGAGGATTATTTACAGCCATTGGCTCCTCATCAATTGGTTTAAAGATAGAAACATATTTCTGACCAGATGAATCTTGCATGAAATAAGCTCCCCCAGATCCCTCAGAAGATCGAATTGGTTCATTGCCCCT
>Ga0307515_10024145_pt1 | contig 10609 bp, 4 predicted proteins | sample 17_EM_MG_FD_194513 | JGI IMG/M metagenome (GOLD analysis project Ga0307515, IMG submission 194513) | Populus trichocarpa ectomycorrhiza microbial communities from riparian zone in the Pacific Northwest, United States - 17_EM | ecosystem: Host-associated > Plants > Roots > Unclassified | place...
GACAACAATTCAATAATACATCGATTTTTATAAAAAAAGAAAAAAAAAATAATATCAATCAAGCTTAATTATCTTCTAATGAAAGCATGGATGGCGGTTTAGATATGTTGTGAGTGGAAGTTGATTTTCTTCAATGCCACCACCTCATGGGACACTACTCTTATGTATATTGAATGCATGCAGTGGCGCGTACCTCTCAGATACCATGAATATACACTAAGATCACTAAGATTATATTCATTCTCTTTCGTTTTTCTCTTGCCAAAGGCTCCTTCTTATGCCCTACTCTGTGTGTGTGTGTGTGTGTGTATTATTGACACCCACAGAAAAATATCGGGAATGGAACAGGTCAGAAGTAGACGATCAACCAGGGAAAAATCAACTTAAATCTTTATAAAAGGACTTAAGAATCAAATTATTATTGCTGCTGTCGTTGGTGGCGGCTGCTGCTTCCGTGTTGATTTGGTCCATTATTGCTTAGTATAAATAAATTTCTACTGTGAAGGGTGCTGTTATTATTTGATTTAGTCTTACCATGTTCTGAAAATTAATTATTCATTGTGATACAAGCTTTTGAAAAATCCAGTAATGCATGGTCGTAGTAAGCATATCGACGTGCATTTTCATTTTCTTCGAGAGCTTACTAAGGCTGGTACTGTGGAATTAATTTACTGCAACACACAAGATCAAATAGCTGATACAATAACAAAGCCACTCAAACTAGATGCTTTTTTGAAGCTGCGAGCATTATTAAGAGTTTGTTTTGAGAATGATATAAACTGATGCTTATAGCATTCAGTTTAAGGGAGGCAACTTATTGCTTAGTCTAAATAAATCCCTACTGCATGTGCTGTTAATATTTGATTTAATCTTACCATGTTTACAGGAGTTGTTAAATCGTGGGCTGCACATTTCTGGTTAATTAATCTGTTATGTAAGGCTATTATACAGCCAACGTCATTCAATGATAATAAAACCATTCAGTCTTCTCTTTCATACATTTCCTGATATTTGTCATTACGATCAACTACTCCTTTGTTTTACTCCGTGAGTCTAGTAAAAGAGAGCTAGCGTGCATGTTTGTCTACCATGCATATAAAAAAAGACGTTTGGAAGGGCCGGGTAGTTGCACTAAAGACATCACTTGTGCTGACTTTAAGAAAACTTGTGTAATAACTGCCACAAAGATCACATCACAATATCATCCATTGAATATTATTCAAAACCTAGGCTCTGCAGATAGCTAATTATCGTTCCTCTGGCCAATTGGGTTCTGCCATTAATGAACACCATCTTGAAGGATTGATGTGGGCGTTGGAACTTGTAGACATTACTTCAAGAAGGTTTCGGCAGGGCATCCAATTAAGAATTATACTAATTCTTCCACAGTATATATATATATAATTCTTACACAATTTTTTACTTGATATATAATAAAAACAAATATTTTTGTGTGTGGCCAAGGATTAATTCTATCTCGATTTCTTTGCTCACTATATATGTATGGGAATATAATATTTGATTAAATTATATATAGTAGTTTGTTTGTTTTGGAGACAAGTTATGCTCATCATCATCTTCCATCCAAACTGATGAATTGGTCTGTAAGAGGTCACGAGGTGGATATGGTGGACGACTAGCAGTCATTATATATTTTGTTTCAAATTAAGTCCTGGCAGTGCCTTATTGGTGCGTGTGACGCTAGCTTTAAACTATGGTTTGGTGAATCCAACCCACAAAAGAAGATTATTTTTTGAGGGGTCCAATTATTTTTATTATCCACATATTAATTTCAACGGATTGTTGACGAGATCTGACTCTAGTTATGTTCACCTAATTAATTATATATAATATTAATTAATTTCCATCACGCTGTTTTTTCTTATCTAATTTCTTGCGAACTTATCAATAACTATTGCATGCATTAGCGTCAAGCCAAACTCCGTTCTGTCCAGTTTTTATTACTATTTTTCAATGTGTTTAATTTCCTGTAAACTAGCAATAATTAATACAACATATGAATATCTTTCCTATGGTTAGAAAAACTATATATATAGATGTCGTCTGTGTAAGATAATAAAACAATATAAAAGATTAAAAACCAAAGGACCGACTTTCTTTTCATGTAATTATTTTCCAAATGGGATGTTGGATCTTGAAGGAAAGATCAAAGAGAATTAATTAATTATCAAAGATTCTCACTTATATATATATATATATATATATAGAGGCAGCTCGAGCATTGTTATTCAGTACAATTCTTTAACTAGCTAGTTGATCTCATCCATTGCTGATTACATTGAAAAGATAAAAGAAAAAAGAAAAGTAATATTGGCTGCGACAACAACAGCTCAACTAGATGGCAGACTATCATCTAGCAAGTTACTCTACTTAATTAAAACAATAAAAAAAACCTTGCTAATTTGTGAAGTATGATGATAGGTTTCCAAGAACATAAATTAGTATATATATTCACAAATCTCACAAATTAATATTAATATAGATAGATATCCCTATCTCTTTCTTTTCCCTCAAAAGAAAAGCTATACATTCACAAAATATTATATCAATCATGCATGTTCATATTATATTATATTATAGTACGTATAAATCCTAACCAATAACTATATAAAATATTAGACACACATGTAAATGATATGCCGGCGTTTCTTTAGGTTGTTGATTGTGATCGAAGTTACAAGTAATGATTAATTTGGAGTTTGAGGGATCTGAGGAGTGTCCAAATAATAATTAAATATATTTATGCTCTTCCTTTTCTTCTAGAGAGATCTAAAATATCCGAGCCAGACTGCTTTGATTTGTTATATTAACAAATTGAAGATAAATTAAGGTTACGTATAGCTAGGTAGTGTGTGTGTGTGTGTGTATACACATAGTTTATTGATCAGACGCGTCCATGTATATAGACACACTCACGCATCGATCGGGCCAACCCAAATTGTTGGCATTAAAAAATTTATCGATGATAAATTAATTAGGTGTTTTTTTAAGCTAGTTTTTATACTAGTTGGAATTAGTTTTTTCTTGAATACTTTTAAAAATACATTATTCACATCAATCAAGATATATTTAATGAGATTTCTTAGATATATTTAATAAATTAAAGAATGGATAAAGCTTTTTAATTACTTGACCATCGATCCCTTAGAATTAGCTGAAAAATAAGGCAAATATTAAATAGCTATATATAAATTTAGTCACAAAGAAAGCCAACGGGTGGTGATATTGAATTCAGGCAGGGAGCACAATCCATCCAAGCATGGTAATAATAATTAATTACAACATCGTAGCCAGATCGATAGCTGCTATCTAGCTAGTTTGATGATGCAGATAGGCAACGTAGATAATTGCAAGTCAAGGGCCTAAGGAAATTGGAAGCTTCTGTCTCGATGAACTCCAGCTGCCCTCTGAACAGGTGCATGTACACCATCCAATCACCATTACCTGCTGGATTTGGCATGGGCATCACGTACCCAGCAGTTCCACCCCACGGAAAATGATACGACCCGAAAAGAGGCACACCCCAGCCGAAATCCACCTTCGAGACCGGGAATCTTTGCCCGGAGGAGACGACGAAAGCCGGCCCGTCGCTATCACCACCACCACAATATATCTTGGCCACAGCTGGCTCTGGCCTCCGAGCCTCCACCCAATCAATCAGCCCTAAGAAATGCTCCTTGGTCACTGCATTTTCCAAGAAATCATGGACCTCATTTGCAACCCAACTCAATGGATTTTCAATTAGTTCACGGACTGTCTTGCCACCATAGGGGATGGATAGCACATTTCCAAAGTATGCTTCCATTACATCCCCTCTTTCAAGATCACTACTTAACCTAGTCCTTCCATCCACAACGATGCCCATTTTTGATATCTTCTTGCAGGCATTGTTAATGTTATCATCATCATCATCATCATCATCTTTTATAGCACAATACTTGGCAACCAATTGCCACAAGAATCCACTAAATGATTCCATTTTTGTCCTCTTGTTCCCTTTGGAGCTAGCAAGGGATTGTAGTTGATTTAGGTCATCTGCTTTCACATAGTATATGCGACTTACGAGTTGATCAGCATCAGGTGCAGGCTCTTTGGGAGGTGACAGTGTGGAGACGGGCACGTACATGTTGTCCAAAGAAGCGTCCACGCAACTAGGTCGTCTTGGGTTTAGCAAGGATCTTCTGAACGATGGAAGCAGTGATATTGGTTTAGATTGAGCTGTCTCTGCCCATGACACCAAAAACATGTTGGCCGAGTAGGCATCTGCAATGCGATGATCAAACGTGCACGCCACCACTAAACCGCCACATTTCAGTTGTGTTGCCTGAAAATATATATAGTTTGTAATGTAATTAGTTCGTGAGGTTAAAGCGCATAAATTTCTAGAGCCCTGTATGTCAATGTCTGCGTGCGCCTTTGCGCGCAGCAAGCTCAAATGAAATATACAAATTCCCCCCTTCTTTACCGTTAGAATTTTGCTTTTCATGAATGGTCTGCAAATTTGCAGCGAAGAAACCTTTAATTTGCAAAACCACACACATATGGAGCATTGTGCAATTAATATGTCCGCTGTTCAATTATAATTTTTTTTTTATTCTTTATCGCTTGTCGTGACGCGATGACTCGACCATGCCGGATCCATCTCCGGAGACTTAGGCATGTCAAGGTCCAGGTTTACCAGGCAAACCAAGCGCTAACTAGTTTTGTGTTTTTATGAGAATTGAAACATAATATAATCATGCTTTTTTATTATAATTTACTTTGTTTTTTCTATTTAAAAAAAAAAAAAAAAACAAATGCAATCTAAAAGAATATAACTTTTTATGCTAAAAAAGAAAGTAATTAAACGATATCTATGACGTCCATCATGTTTATAGAATCTGAATCATTGAATAATCATAATTTAATACATAAAAACAAAAACAACTTAACTCCTTAATATTTTATTTCTTTCAAAATTAAATCATTGATTTCAACATTAATAATGAGATTTGAAACATGAGCGATTGTGTTTTCTTAAGAACATAAAAGGATCGAAATTATGTTTTAATTTATGGTAGAAAACAACTTACTCACGGTTGATGTTATACGCATCAACAAAGAGCAGTTTTAGTAATTTATGCATAGTTTCCTGGATTATATATGGAAGTGAGGTTCTTTTCTTATAAATTATATCTTCAAAAAAAAAAAAGTACAAGTCAATTATAAAAAGAATCCAACATATCCGACAGAAACAAAAAGTAGAGGCGTGTGTACGTATAGAACAGACCTGGACAGCAAGGACCCCATTCTTCTTTCTGGGCACGAGCTTCCCCTCAATGCTATCATCAGGGTTATACAAATTGAGGTCCATAAGCTCAATATCTGCAACTGCTTCAAAAAAGTCCACGCCTCGGTTGTTGCACAGCAGCTCAGGCTCACCCACAGAGTTAGCCACAACCTCTCCGGCAAAGGCGTAGTAAGACACCAGAACTTGGGCCATGGCCTTTTTCAGAACACCAACCATGGACCGAAAATTGTAAGAATTAGTAGCTGGTGAGGATGAGCTGATCGTCAAGGTCGACGACGTTGGTCTCTTGTAACAAAAGAAAACACCCACATCAAGTGGAGGAAGAAGCAAGTCAAGGTTGGAGAGTGGCAGCCAATGTTCGTGCAGTGGTAGCACTGCTGCCACCACCTCCTTCTCGGTCACGGTCACTGAGAACATGCCGGCCGCCTGATGATCATCTCCTCCAGTAGCACCCATATATTTCTATGTATATTTGTTTCCTTAGCTTGCTAGCTATAAGAAATAATATATATAATAGTATATAGAGAGCAAGAAAGAAAGGTGAATGATAGCTAGCTTGTGGGTATTCTAGTTCTAGGAGTGTTTGAGAGATGGTTTAGGGAGTTGAGATAGGCGTAATATTTATAGGCAAATATTGGAGTAGTTGCTCAGAAGGTACCCTGTAAGAAAAAAAAAATCTGGTTTTGCTTGTGGTTTTTAAACGTCTAGTAATACTTTGAAAGTTGATTCAACAGCTTTTTCCATGTGTTTTTTTCAAAAACTATAATTTATAACTTTTTAAAACCCAAATAGATCTTTAGTTTGGGTTGATGAATAAATTTATTATTATATATAAAAAAAGAAAATAAAGTATGTTTTTACAAAAATTATTAATTAAAGAATGTTTAGCAATTAACTCGGTACTGCCACTTATTAATTTGGGTGCCATATTGGCTAATTCCCATATATCATACATAGATAACATACCTCTAGATGGATGATTATATGAAATCCTAATGGCTGTTTATTTTTGTGTTTAAAATATATTTTTAAAAAAATTTAAATTTTTTTATTTTTTTCTTTGCTTCAAATTAATATATATTTTTTATATTTTCAGATTATTTTGATGTGCTGATGTCAAAAATAATTTTTTTTAAAAATAAAAAAAATTATTTTGATACATTTATGAGCAAAAAACACTTTAAAAAACAACCACTACCACACTCTTAAACACCCATTTAATTAAAGTGATGAGGTTGTTAGAAATCGCTCAAACACTATATATGTTCTTTCTAAAGTTGTTATGAGCTGGAAGGCATAGGAGACCGGGTCAGAAAGGCATAACATGGGTGAGGATAACCGAAGCACTTACAAAGTAAGTCCTACGATGAAAATAGCCTCAAAAAATTCCTGTAAAAATTTAAGAGTGATTCAATGATCAGATGAAAAGTTATAGTTTTCTTGGGCCATCATTCTAGTCTGGCACGACTAAACCCAGTTACTCTTAGACCTAAACTTATCTCACTGATTCATAAATGCATATACTAGGCCATCCACATAATCTATCTGCGGAGATCCTCATTTAGTTGTGACAGATCTACATTAAATTGTTCAAAATTACCTGTTATCCCAAGTCCGACTGCATCATTGACACTGAAAAACTGAGGAAAAGTATTGAATGAACAATAACTTTTTTAGATTTTAATTGGAGTCTTTTTTTGAGTCCACAAGTTAGACAAAAATATATATTTTGACTCATAAAACATATGTATATTATGGTTTTTATGTGAAACGGTCGATCGATTCATACAACTGGGATCAACCAGCCGATCGGTTGAACCAAAGGCTTGTTAGTGAGGATACATGTTAAGTTGTCGCGCTTTAAAAGGGTGACAAGATAGTTGTCGCGTTTAAGAATAGCGACATTTATTAAATATCACTATTCTTAAGTGCGACAAGGTGAAAGTATACTATTTCATCAAATCTTTTTCAAATAGTATTATTCTGCCAAAACTTTTAAGTTAATGTTCTAACTTAAAAAGAAAAAAAAAACTCTTTATAGGAAGGGTGGACCTTATTAGTCTTTTCACATGTATCCCTTTTAACTGTCTTGTCATCTTATTTCACCAAATGTGTGATTATGGTGGTAAGCTTTGAGGTTTGAGATCATATGACAATTCATGTGCAGAAAATGAAATTTTTTTTGGTTTTCAGCACATAAAAAAAGGGATAAAATAGCATAATACAAAAAATATTTAGAAAAGTAGCATAGTTTAGAGAGTCGCAAATGACATCTTCGACTCGTAAGTCATAACTGTCATCTACGACTCTCTCCAAAATTAAAAATACACTAATACATTTTACAATAAAGAAATAAGTGAGAGGCGAGAGAGAAAAATAAGGAAAGAAAGAAATAAAAAGACCTTGAAGACACACTGAAACGATACCACTGGTACTGTTGGAAAGATTTCAACGAGACGAATCCAACAACGTTAAAGAAGGTTATGAACAGTGATTGGAGTGGGCCACACGGGTCGTCCAAATATGCCAGAGCTCATTTGTCTTCGAACAGCTTGTGTAGCACACTCCGGTCACCATTGGTGACCTTCCTTGATGTCGTTGGATTCATCTCGTTGAGATCTTTCCAACAATATTGGTTGTCTCATTGTCAAAACTTTGGTGTGCCTCTGGGGTCTTTTTTTATTTCTTTGTTTTTTCTTTCTCTCCTCTTGTAATTTATGAAGAGAGGGGGGAGAGAAAAAGGTAGAAAAAATATATAAAAAGAACCCAGAGGCACATCGAAGCTCTGATGATGACACAGCTAGTACCGTTGAGAAGATCTCAATGAGACGAATCCAACGACATCAAAGAAGGTCACAAACGGTGACCGGAATGTTCCATACAAGCTGTCCAAAGAAAAATAAGCCCCGACACTTTAGACTACTCGTGTGGCCCACTCAAGTCACCGTTCGTGACATTCTTGTCGTTGGATTTGTCTTATCGATATCCTTCCAACGATACCAATGGTGTTGTTATTGGAGTTTCAGTGTGTATTCAGGGTCTTTTTCTTTCTTTTCTTGCTTTTCTTTCTCTCCTCTCTGTTCTCTCTTTATTGTAAAATGTGTCAGCCTATTTTTAACTTTGGAGAGAGTCACAGATGACACTTGTGGCTCATAAGTCACAAATGTCATTTATAACTCTTTAAATTGTGCTATTTTTCTAAATATTTTTTATATTGTGTTATTTTATCCGTTTTCTTTTAAAGTGCTAAAGTAAAAAAATAATCTAGAAAGTAAATGAAGGCTAAGGATTGATGCCTTTTAAAAATTTTGAATTCCCACAATCTCTTTATCACGTCTCTTATTGGTGTTGTATGGGTCAAGAGATAATTGAGTTGAATCATCCAATCAGTTAAAGATGGTTGGCCATGTTGGCTAACCTATATAAGGTTAAGAGTTAGCATTTTTCTTGGTTTTCACCATTTTCATTCACATTCCTAGAGAGAAAGAGAAGATTATTAACATATATAAAATTAGTGCTTGAGATTTTACTATAGCAATGAAGAGTGAAATGACAAGGTTTTTTTTTTCACTTTTATCCTTAAATGTTTTTAGGATTATTTCTTAAATTTTTTTTCTTAACATTGGGTTTATTGAGTATTAGACTTTATAATTTATTTTGATTTGCGTTTTGGTCTTATGACTTGGGTAATGAGCTAGTTGTGTTGACTCAAGTAATTTTTATCGTTTTTTTAATTATTTTTTTCTCAACTTTATCTTTCAACATTGGATTGATTGAGAATTGATCTACATATTTTTTTTTAATTTTTTTTTCTATGGGGTTATCGCGACCTCATGACTTGGGTCACGTGTTTTGTGGGTTAGCCAAGTTGATTTTGATTTTTTTGTTCTTTTTAATTGGACATTTTTAAGTTCATGCTTCAACATTGGATTGATTGGAAATTAGATTTTATAATTTGTTTTGATTTGCTTTATATAGGGTTATCCCAATCTCCTGACACATGTTTGATATGTTAACTCGGGTTAACTCAAGTTGTTTTTTTTATTCTTTTTCTTATTAGATTTTTTTTCAATTTAATGCTTCAACATTGGGTTAATTGAGAATTGAGTTTCATAATTATTAATTTTTTATTTTTTTTCTATAGATTTATCACGGTCTTAATTCTTCTGCCCCTTACCATGTATTAATCTCTTCACCAGGACTAATTTCTTCAGCCCCTTACCAGTCATTAATCCCTTCACCAAAATTAATTTCATTTTCCCTTACCGAATATTAATCCCATCACTAGAAAATTACTTTCTTCCATTATATGTTTTACTTATTAAAAATAAAATAACAAAACATATTGAACATATTATAACGATAATCTTACAAAAAAAAAATGTTAAGGTGTGGAACACCTACTTACTATCAAAGATTTTGAAGTGCCTCTGTGTTGCAGCACAGCTCACGAAACCTCTCTTGTATCAATAGGTATATCAAATTTCCTTCTTATATTCATTACCAAATAAATTCTCATTTCCAAATATATATATATATATTGCAATATCATTAATTCCAATTCTCTAAAAGCCTTCATGCTCCTTTAAATTTTAAATCTTTATTAAAGCATCTAAAGTCAATTTACGTAACATTCATGTTAACAAAATCTCTGACTACACTGTCACATTTCAATCAAAATTTCAAATTATAATTTAATTATTTCATAAATCATTTCCCCATATAAATATACATGAGTTCACAACAATTTCACTTAATTACATGCAATTATATATCACGAGCCTAACTTTCCTCTTTGGCTGGCCACTTGGGTTCTTAAGGACCCTATATTTTTCTTCATCAATTCTACTAAATTTAACACTCAATACAACCTAATCTAACTAAATTTGATAAATTCATAGTCAATTTGCATTTTCCCAAAAAAATTTCTATAAATCTTAATCTAAAATTCATGATTTCTACCTCAAATGTTATTCAAATTGCATGAAATTACTAGAGTATATCCAGAATTCCTTACCAAATGTTATTCAAGTCTTCGAATCTCAACCAGTCAAATTTTTTCTAATCCTTTTTTTTTCTTCCTTGCTGCCATGAATGTGCAACCCCTCTTCTTAATTATTTTGCTTCTCTTTTCTTCTTAATCAAGTGTTTACATGTGTGTGTATGTGTTTCCCTCAATTCTTCCCTAAATCCCTTGGTTTTCTCTAAGATTTTTGGTGAGAAAAATTGAAAATTCCCTCCCTTCTCCTTTGTTTGTAGCTGACGGCTTGAAGAGAAGAAAATCCCCACTCTTTTTAT
>Ga0307515_10024146_pt1 | contig 10609 bp, 3 predicted proteins | sample 17_EM_MG_FD_194513 | JGI IMG/M metagenome (GOLD analysis project Ga0307515, IMG submission 194513) | Populus trichocarpa ectomycorrhiza microbial communities from riparian zone in the Pacific Northwest, United States - 17_EM | ecosystem: Host-associated > Plants > Roots > Unclassified | place...
ACGTTGTAGTGCGCGGAATGCGCATTTGGCCGCCAAATGCTGCCAAATGCTGCAAAAATGCTGGTAAATTTTTTCCTGACGTAATTTTTATATAAGTTAGGTCTTAATCTCAATCTAGACTTTAGGTTGCGATTACTACCCCTTAAAACTATTATCCTCTCTAACTCTTATATAGACGTAGGTACGAATATTATTAATAATAAGGCTGCTCTAAATAGGTACTATATTATTATTATAAGCAAACTCTATTATTCCCAATTTAATGTCCTATTCTAGCCGACTTATTATAAGGAGGTGGACATTTCTATACTTTAAGTTTAAAACTTCTTTTATCTAACAATAGTAAGCCTTTTAAAGACGGTGCTTTCCTTATAAGGTATTCGTTAAATATATCCAGAACGAGTTAAACTTTATTAACTTATTTTATTATCTGTAATAGGACCTTATAAAGCAACTCGCTAGTTAGTTATTAACATCTATCTTTATAAAAGAAAAAGAGAGATTTTAGCTATTGCTAGGCATCTATATACTTATAGTAGAGCTAACTAATAAGTGCGCGGATTATATTATTAAGTTTTTACTTATCTATAAGTAGAAGATCTCCAGTAATAGGTTAGAAGAAAGTCTATAGCGCCTAGACCACTACCAGTCTATAGCTAGGCGAGCTATAGGCTATATCTTATCTTATAACAAATTTAGAGCCAACTACTTAAAAATATCGCCGCCTACTAGTTAATCACATAGGTTATACGCTAAGAAAAAAGCATTATTATTAAACAGCCACTATCTATCCTTACCTTCTATTGGATATTTCCTATACCTAATTAAATCTATATATACGAGTTAACGTAGCAAATGTTAGCTAAGGCCGCAATTAAACCACCTCGCCAGATTTAGCCCTAAAGGCTAAATCTAGGCCTAATATTCCGCTTTTATTACATTCTCCTTTCTCCTTATCTATATAACAGTTTAATCTATAAATATCGCTAACTATTATATTTCTGCCAGACGTATATTAATAAGGGTAATATTAGCTGCATTCTCCATACTTTATTAGTTATTATCCTCTAAGCAAATATAATAAACTTCGGACCCTATATATCGAGACTACCGATTTTATTTTACTATATTGTCATTTTATTCTCTTAACATATCTCTTAATAGAAGGCGATTAATTGTAAAAGTATTACTAGTCCCTATTATCCAAGGGACCCTTTCTAACCTAAACCTCTACGCTAAACAATTTAAAGATATTAAAAAGAAACGGCAATACTAAAAAGGAATGCCCTATATTTAATAAGACTAAGATAAAAAAGGCGGACAACTTATCTTATTTAACTAAGTTTACCTATAATAACTACACTATAGAATAGATTTGCGCGCTACCTAAGGAGTAAACTATAGCTATAGCTATACTAAACTAGATATATCCAGATCTCCCTAAGCCACTATACGACTATAACATATATACCCTAGGATCAGTTCGTAACCATAAAATCGTCATAGCCTATCTGCCAAAAGGCAAGTACGGCAATAATCTAGCAGTAACTATCGCGGCCTAAATAGTCAGCACTTTTCTATCTATTAAGGTCGGCCTTATAGTTAGTATTAGCGGTAGTATTCCACCTAAGGTTAGACTTGGCAACGTTATAATTAGTACACTAGTTAATTAGTATCCTAGAGTAGTTTAGTAGGATCTTAGTAAGGCGGAAGAAGGTAGTAACTTTAAAAGAACTAATACGTTAAACAATCCGCCAAGCGTACTACTAACAGTATTAATAAAACTAAAGACTACCTACAAGATAAATAAATCTAAGATTCCTTAATATCTAGACAATCTATAAAAGAACTAGTTAAGCCTAGTACCCAAATATATCTAGTCTAATTCCTTTAAGGACCCTTTATTTATACTAGACAATTCTTATTATAGATAGAGCTGCTAGTAAGTTATATTCTTAATACTCTAGGAGAAGATCCTAGCACTACTTAGTTACCTTTTAGGCTAGTAATTATTTACTTTTATAAACTATAAGGCTGTAAGGGATATTATTACGGACACCTCGGGTTGCCCTTAGGACAACCCCCAGACGCCCCTTAGATGATCGCCGGTCACGTGCCGGAGGCACGTGCCCGTAGTATATAGTCTCCACGATCCTAAAGGCCTTACCTCCTTAAGGATTCGTCTCTCTTACTAATCTATCCTATTCTAATCGTGTCCTTATAGCCCCCTATCTACAAGATCCCCTTATATTTAAATCCTTTCTACTCTTTTTTGGAAGGGCAGTCGGCTTTAAGGACCAGATTATTTGTTTACATCTTTTGTTTACAACTACTATTCTCCCTTAAAATCTCGCGACAACCTAAACGGAAACTCTACGGATACCTTATAAAAAGCCGTCGCATAAAGGCAGGAAGGTCCCTCCGATAGTGAGAGATTGCAATAATACAACCCTCTGGGCAAGACGGCCGAATGAGCCCCAATACCCAGATGCTCCAAGAGCTTAAAGACTCTCGCACACCTACGGTTACCGCTAAGGAAAACGTAGACACCCTCTATAACGGTTATAACGCTGCCGGAAAGCAACCGGAACCCTTCTGGCCCTACCTAGGCCAATTAGAAGATTAAGCGCTAGAGGTAACTTTAAGATCTTCCTCTAAGCTAGAAATGCCAGAGGAATATACTAATATATTTAACTAGGGAACTAACCAGAACCCTCCCGGAAGACCACCGGCCTATAATTAGCACAGTAGTAGTGTATAGACTGCTTATAAGCTAAGCGGGCCTACCCCTTTAGGTAATCTAAGCTAATTACTAACTTAAGACCCGAGCCTTATTAGGAAGCCTATACTAGCTACTAGTACTAATACTACCTCTATAGCAGGAGCCTCCCTAGGCCCGAGTTTAGAAGGTTAAGAGCCCTATACTAATCTCCTTTAAGACGGATATTGGGAAGCTATTGCAAGGCTCTCGGAAGCTATATAGGAGAAAGCTACTAATAAACATATTAAAACCCTCTAAGGGCAAATCTAAATCTGGTAGGGTCTAATCTAAGCTAGGTAAATTCTTTTATAACTTAGTTAAGGCTAAGGGCTTTCTAGGAGCTACCTAGTACCTACCTAAGGAGGTGTGGAAGACTTAGAGAGTTATCTATGCTATAAATGGAAAAAGGATATAGACCAACTGGCCAAGGCCTCCGGTAGTTTAGAACTCCGCCATAGACCCAACGCCCAGTAGTTAGACGATTGGGTTCGTAAGGTAGATAACTTCTTTAAGATGCTGATGATATAAGATAATACCAAAGAGCGTATACGCTGGATTATTAGCAAGATTAAAGACCAATCGCTAAACTAGATTGCACTTAATTAGCTTAATAAAGAGCAAATTACTATATGGCTATAGCTGTAAACCTTCCTAAAGAAATAGACTTAAGATCTGTATGTCGTATAATATAATAATGCAGAGCTATTCTAGAATGGGATATAGCTGGACCGCTACGACTTCCGCCAGTTTATAAACTTTATAGAAACTTATGCTTAGTAGATGGATCTAGAGCCCTTTAAAAACAAGGACGGTAGCATCTATAAGAAGGAGAAGATTGGGTTTATCTGGGCTAGAATTAAGCTAGTAATTTGTGACAAAATAAAGCGCGTGGGAGCTCTATTGCGGATTACTATATATACGGATTTTAAACGAGCAGTTCTAAATGCTAAAGATACGGTAAGAAACTAGACCTCTTTTAGTAGGAAGCTAGGGGGTTACTAAAAGCGTGGGCACTTTAGTAGTAATATAGGGTAGACCTAACTGTTAAAGAAGCCGTTCTTAAAGAGAACTTCGGAAGGGTTAAAGTTAGAAACCTTAAACAACGGAAAAGACTCTTAGGGTTAACCCGACACTTATCCGGCACCTTTATAGGAACACTCTAAGAAGTTAAAAGAAAACTCTAGAGGTAGATCCTATTAGAAAAATAAGTAGAGCGATAACTGCACTAACGATCTAAAAAAAGAAAAGCCCTAGTCGCGGACCTCTTCCGGCTATAATTAGGGCAAGATACGGAAGGAGAGACTCTCCGTATTACTGTTAAGCTGGAAATAACACTCCCTATAGGTAAGGTATAACAGTTCTAAGCACTATATAATAGCGGCGCCGAAATTAATCTTATATAATATAATTTGATAAAAGAGCATAAACTTATCCTATTATAAAGGTAGCGGAAACCTATTATAGGCTTCCTAGATAAGCATTAGATTAAGCTATACAGTGCCTATAAGCTTACAGTGTTAGTAGCTAATATACACAACCGCACTAAGGTGGTTGGCCCGCAACCCTTCTAGGTGGCTAACTTCGTAGGTTATAACCTTATCCTTAGATACCCTTGGCTGGCGGAAGCAGATCCTAAGATATGCTTTAAGACTAAAGCCTTTAAATAGTGGAATAATGAAGATTTGGAAGGGCGTATATTACTAATAAGCCTAAAGGATATCCTAGAGAATATAGCCCTAGGCGAAATAGTATACGCTCTATACCTAAAGGAGTATTAGATCTAACCCCTATTTAATGGCAAGATGGGTATAGAGCCTAGTATAGGTAATAATCCCTCTATAATGGAGACCCTATAGGGAACTACCGGATAGGTCGCGGAGACATTATAGGGAGGCGGCAATCTTAAGGATCTTATAAGATACTTTAACCGTTATAGGTTACTATAGCTTAAGCAATATACGGAGAGTATGCTATAGTACCTTAAGCGCTGCGTTAAGGATTTCCCTACCCTTTACTAGCTACCGTATGAAACGGTATAATGTATAGTGGTAACTATATACGAGCAACTACTATGGCGTACGGCGCTGCTCGCGAGCATTCTAAAGGAGTTTTAGGACCTACCCGATAATAATACAGAGGATAAACGCGACCTTAATTTGTTAAATATTCTAGTAGGCCTAAGGGACTTACTAAGGGTATTTTTAGGTAGGAGAGCTAAAGTCCTACCGTAGAACTTAGAGTACGATTATATAATTAATCTAGAAGAAGGTAAATAACCGCTAAATCTTCCTATCTATAACCTCTCGCGTAAAGAGCTTAAGATCCTATAGGAGTACCTTAATAGGTTACTGGAAAAGGGGTAGATCCGGCCTAGTAAGTCGCCGTTAGGCGTACTAATCCTCTTTATTTTAAAACTAGATGGAACTATAAGGCTATGCGTAGACTATCGCGGTCTTAATAAGATTATAATTAAGAACCGTTATCTATTACTACTGGTTAGTAAAATGCTGGATTAACTATTTAGGGCGAAGATCTTTATAAAGCTAGATCTATAAGACGCCTACTATAGGCTTTGTATTAAAGAAGGGGATAAGTAGAAGACCGCTTTTAAGACCTAATACGGCCACTTTAAGTATCTGGTGATGCCTTTTAGGCTAGCTAATACGCTTGCGATATTCCAATTGTATATTTATAGAGCCTTAGGGGGACTAGTTAACCGTATATACGTTATCTATTTAGATAATATCTTAATCTATTTAGAAGATAAGGATTAATATAAGCAATACGTCCGCGAAGTGCTGGAACGTTTAAATAATTAGGGCCTCTATGCTAAGGCGTTAAAGTATGTCTTTAACACTAAGTAGGTTAAGTTCCTGGGTTATATTATAACGCCTATAGGTGTAGTTATAGACCTAGTACGGGTGTAAATAATTTAGAAGTAGCTGGAGCTAGAGAGCTATTAGGATGTTTAAGTATTCCTAGGCTTTGCCAATTTCTATAGGCGCTTTATTTATAACTACTTAGACGTTACCTAACACCTATTTAACTATATTACGGAAGCTTCCTAAGACTTAACCTAAGGAGTAAAAAGCTTAAAGGCGGTAAGGAAGAAAACTAAAAAGGGACTAACTAAATAGTATAAGCTATGGTTATGGCCCGGAAAGGTTTAAGAGGCCTTTTAGGAACTTTATGCGAAGTTTATAGAAGCTCTATTACTACGGCATTTTAACCCAAATTAGCCATTAATAATAATTACTAATGTATTAAATTTTGCCTTTACTGGTATTCTACTGTAACCTAATAGGCATCCAGACGCTACCTAGCTCTATTAGAGACTAGTAGTATTTTATAGCAGAAAATTCCAGGGACCTAAAGTTAGGTATTATACCCACGATAAAAAACTGCTGGCTATAGTTAACTGCTTTAAATAGTGGCAATACTACCTTAAGCATGCGAGCTATACCACTTATATACTCTTAGATTACTATAATCTATGCTACTTTATAACTATAAAGGAGCTTATACCTTAATAAGCTAGATAGGCAGAGGAGCTTATATGATTTGATTTTAAGATCGAATATAAGCTAGGGGAAAATAACCCTGCCAATAGACCGTTATGACGGCTAGACTATGCCAAAGGCTTTAAAACAGGAGAAGGAAAATAGATAATAGATATCTTACTCCCTATATTGCAGAACAAGCTCCGGGTGTAGGATGCTTAAGTACCTATAGCTCTATGCACTAAGTCTTAGGCGGTATAAGCCCTATTGGTTTCTACTAACGTTCCGGCTAGTACCCGGTCCGTTACTAATAAGGGTCTGAATATACCTAGACAAGACATCCCTAATACATTCTTAGAACCTAGTAATACACTATCCCTAATTGCTAAGCTATCCCCTTAAACTAATAGCGAAGCTATAGAGTAATTAGAACTCGGAGCCCTATAATAACTAAAGGACTTTAACCTTATAGCGGCCTTCCTAATATACGCGTATTAAAGAGTTGCAAAATCTATAGTACCATCTAGTCTTATACTTAGAGTAGTATAGGATAAAATAGCTTTTACCTAGGAACTATCCAAAAGGTTAACGGACCTTATCCGTAAGGTATAACGGAGGGACGCTTCCTATGCCATCCTTAATGCGGAAGTAGACTAGAAACGTAATAGAAAGGAAGCTGCTAGGCGCTACTATTAGGAACTAGACCCGATAGGCCTACTGCGTAGAGGTAGTAAGGTTTGGGTGCTATAAGAAGCAAATCTACAACAGAAGATTCTTATAAAGAATTACAATAATCCTTTAGGCGGCTACTATAGTTAAGCAAAAATAGTAGAATTACTTTAACGCAAATACTATTGGCTAAGGCTTAATTAGGAAGTAAAGGAGTACATTAGCTATTGCAAGAAGTGTTAAGTATATAAGATCCACAGGCATAAGCTATAGGGTCTACTTAAATTAGTTCCCCCCGCTAGTAAGCTATAGCGATATTACGCCATAGACTTTATTACGGATCTCCCACCATCTAAAGATGGCCAAGGACGAATATATAATTCGGTCCTTATACTTATTAATAGGTTTTTAAAGTATGTCTAATACCTTCCTATTAATAAGACAATTAACGTATAAGAGCTCGCTAACCTAATTAAGGAGAAATGCTTTCTTAAAGTAGATTAGCCGCACTCTATTATTACTAATAGGGGCAGCGTCTTTATAAGTTAGTACTAGTTGGATCTATACTTCCATTTAAAGATAGACCACCGTTATAATACAGCTTTCTACCTATAGACGGATGGGCAAATAGAACGCCAGAACTAGAAACTAGAGTTTTACCTGCGGATATATTTAAACTACTAGTAAGATAACTAGTGCGAGCTACTTCTATACGCGGAGTACGCTTACAATTTAAAGTAATATATATTATATAAGTATGCACTAATCCAGATTGCCTATAGCGTCTAACTATTTGGGTTTAATAGTATACCTAATAATTACTAGCTAAGGCCGCATAATTAGTTATAGGATCCTACTAGGAAGTTTAAGGACATCCACCGGAGAGTATAAGGATACCTTTAGGAATGGGAGAAGTAATAGAAGCATGCGAAGCAGAGCCTATAAGATACCTAAGAGCAGTAGAGACTTTAGTATAACCGCAAGCACTAAAATAAGTATTTCGGAGTAGGCGATAAGGTTCTATTACGTTTAACGAATATTAAGACCCGTTAACTATTAAAGAAGCTTAATATAAGATACCTAGGTCCCTTCTAAGTTAAGGAACGAATTAGTAAGCTAGCCTATTATCTCCAGCTACCCCTATCTATAGCCCATATATATCCAGTGTTTTATATAAACCTACTAGAGCTATAGCATAGACTACTACCGGAAAAGAACTTCCGTCTAGGCCCAATTAAACACCCTAAGGTGGTGGGCGAGCGGTACGAAGTTGAAGCTATACTACGCCATAAGTCTATTAAGAACAAGCTTTAATTTAAAGTTAAATAGCTAGGCTAGCCCGCTAAGGACTCTATATAGGAACCAGAGGATTACCTTAATTATTACAAAGATATTCTAAAAGAATATTGGGACTAAGGTCCACAATCTATAAGTTATAGAAAGTGCTCTAATACTATGGTGTTATCGCGACCTATAAAGAAAGCTCGCGAAAAGAGTAAATAAGTTAAATCGGATATGGAACGGACAGGCTCCGGAAACTATAGGGATAGGGCTACAGCCTAAGGCAGGATAGGTCCTTAGCCTTTTCACGTATATAGCATAGAGTTAATAGGGTATTTTGCTAGAATTGCATTCCCATTTATTAATCTATACTAGGAATATTATTCCTAGGGCTTCTAAGCCCTTTCTAAAAGCCTTATAAGGCCTTTCCGAGCACCTAATTAAGGTCCTTAATTACTATTATATATAAGAACGAATCCTAAAAGTCTAAACCACAAATGCCCAATCTAAAAAGCCACTACGCCTTATTATTATTAGGAGTAGGATTAGTATCCATCGGGCCACTAAGTAATGGCTAACGAGAATGGAATCTAGATGCCTTAGTAGGCATATAAGTAGGCATAAAAACAGGGGCAGGATGATAAGGTGTAGCTAGAGCAGAGACTCTTAAACGCTTAACACCAATATTAGGTCCAAACCAATACCAACAAAGCTCTTACGGCGTAAGCTTATAGTTAATAAAGACACGCTTAAGCCCAGAATAAACAGAGACGTTGGCTGGCTGGCATAGTCCAGAACCACCAAGACCTTGCTACGGCAACTGTTAGTTACCTATCCGCTAGATACCCGAAGGGTAACCTACCTAATACCGTATCATATTATGCTCTTTTGAAACTTAACGCGTATGCGCGAACTCCTTCCTGTAGTAGACAGCGACCTTCTTCTTATTACCCCCATCCCTTACCCTATCCTTAGTATACTAACCTTGCTCTCGCATTAGGCGTTGCTGGCTGGCTTGCTGGGAATTATGGACGGTATAGATGGCTATAGTATAGTCTCAAATTCAACCTAGATGTTTAGCATTAGCGCTCGAATAGGAGAGAGCCCGGGCGATGTAGTAGTTAAGGATATTAAAGGAACGTCGCCACTTAGGCCTAGGCTATTGAAGTCAGCAATGGAAATCTATTAAGGATAGAAAAGCTCACCTTAACGCAACTGCCGCTCTTGGTACGTATGCATTAATTATAAGGACTAAAGGTATTAGATCTAACGTAGTGCGTCTTATTATAAGCCTCTAGAATCCTGTTATTAGATTTCTAGTCTTTTAAAGACGTACAGGCAAAATTATTTAGGTAGGACTAGCACCAGTTATGGGTTAGTGGGGGTTAGGGTTCTATGTGCAAAGGTAAGGCCAGGATACGCTATAGAATTTACTTAGAAGAGTAGTTAGTAGGAGAATAAAGAGGTATATTAAATTAATGATGAAAAAGAAGAAAATCTTAATAATATATTAAAGATACGTCTAAATTGGATAAAGGTTAATAATGGGAAGTAAGGTATTAAGGAAAAGGATTAAGCTTAATAAGCAAAGTATCTTTATACTTTACCGTCTAATACCCTTTTAGTAAATAGCCGCAACCTTACTAATATAACTCCGTTATAATAGCGCTATTTAAAAGGAAAGAAACACGCGTATAAGTTATTTAACCATTACTTCCTTATAAAAACTAACTACGCGGCTAGGGGAAGGCAATTAAGACGTTAAATTAAAGACGTATATGGGTTAAATTAGACCTAAAACAATACCATAGTATTAAAGAACAACGTTATAGACGTTCTTGATAATTGTATAATAGCTATAATTACTATCGCGAAATGTCCCTATTTACTAGGTAGTAGAGCTACGCTAAATATACGGCACAGGACTATTAGATTTAAAACTACATGCACCAAATCTTAAGAGATAAGTCTCTTTAACTAACTAATTAATACCTTAACTATATTTAATAGCCTAAGGGCAAATACGGGAGCAATACGTTAGTGACGCAGGGAATTATAAGAAAAGGATTATAAGAAAAGATTATAGACCATATTTTAGCAGTTAAAGACGACGGTAAGCTAAGGCTCCGTATGTTAAATCCTATACTAAAGGTTCTATAAAACTATACTAGAACACTAAATTACCTATAATACTTATAATTAATTACAGACTAGTATAAAGGCTTAAAAGCAGAGTTATATAAAAATCCCTATATTAGCCTAGGTAGTCACCGGCATGCTTCTGGTAGGCTTCCGATAGGTCTCCTAGTAATCCTTACATCTTTTCTTTAGTTATATTTTTTCCTTATTAAGGTTTTTTAGGAGTTTAAAGTAGGGGTTAGATAGATAGATAATATAT
>Ga0307515_10024148_pt1 | contig 10609 bp, 14 predicted proteins | sample 17_EM_MG_FD_194513 | JGI IMG/M metagenome (GOLD analysis project Ga0307515, IMG submission 194513) | Populus trichocarpa ectomycorrhiza microbial communities from riparian zone in the Pacific Northwest, United States - 17_EM | ecosystem: Host-associated > Plants > Roots > Unclassified | place...
GTAGACGCGATCAGTATCGACCACACCAACGACGCCGAACGTAACTCTCAAGTCCGGTTAATGGACCAGACATACAGAGATGCTGTCTGCGTGTCCGTCTGGCTGGGGCTCGTGACGTTGCCTGAGCACATCAGGTCGTCTACACAAATACCTATCGAGACAGTAGAAAGCGATGGATTCAACTGGGCAGAGTCGATAGTCGATCTCTCGAATCGCCCATACTGGTCTCGCGTCTGGGTTATCCAGGAGTTCCTCCTTGGCCAAAATGTCGAGCTGCATTGCAGTGACAATCGGATAGATTGGCAAGACTTTCAGGAACTCCTATGCCGCGAGGCTGGCATAGAACAATTCTACGATGTGAATGGCGACGTTCCCCAAGGAGACGGAACGACAGCACCCGCCGCTTTGCCGCTTGTCATGGGGCGGCATATAGATAAGCATCCCGAGATCTTACAACCACTCTGCGACCTGCTCATTGACAACTACAAGTCCAAATGCAAGGATCCACGAGACAGGGTCTTTGCGCTACTAGGACTTATTCCGCTCGACGAAAGAGAGATTCTCAGCACTTATTTCCCGGACTACTCTCTTACAGAGGACAATGTGCTTATCATAACGCTGGCACACTTGACACAGTTTCCTGCGCTGCCAAGAATGCAGCGTGGTGGAGTAAATATTACTCCTGACTCGGAGGAACTTTTCATGGGACTTGGTGTCGAACTGAAGCCACAAAGGAGAAGACTTCTGCGTCGAGCTAAGAGACTTGACTACTTAGCTCGCATGTCTTCTCAGGAAATGTTGAATTCTTTGGCTTGGCATGATGAGCTGGAGGAATACGGAGGGGAAGATACGGACGAAGAGCAAGAGATGAGTGAAACTGAACGACCGAGGCGTTCTAATAGAAGGTGGCTTACTGTCTCGGTTATATCTGTACTATTTGTGATCTTGTTGGTGCGAAGTAGTAGACATAAATTTGGCAGTCAGTAACATCATTTACGAAGATGAGCGGTTAATATCCGGGACTTAGCAGGTATGTAAAGAACTATACAAGCTAGCAGTAGAGGTAATTAGTTAAGCACTAGTTAGCAGAAATACAAGCTATATAGAGAGCTATTTGGTGATTTTAATACGGGACTAAATATTAGTGAGAGCTCACCTGAGCAAGATTAACCACATTGCCATTGGGTTTGACTTCTCGCTTTCTAGCTAATCGCACTTGTGTTGAACTAGGTAGCTTAGTTAGCTCTCCAGTCCTTCCAGTACGAGGTTTAATCACTAATTTAGTCCGCCACTCTCATTTATAATGGTTTACTATGGAAGCTCAGGGAACGCTCACTAATGTATAGTCATCTGCTTTATTAGCTGATTTATCATATATCGGAGGAAAGTGAGACCCATATCGCCGAAGGCTAATAGGTATAAGAACTGTACTTTAGACACTTTCCTCTCCTTTTTTAACTCTTCACTCTCTTGTATCTAGTCATTCTACAGATTGTCAACCTCCAATATATCGATCACCTTCCAATAACTTGACCTGACCTCCGTTCTCTCATATCATTTTTGTCAAATTTTGACCACGATATGAAAGGAGCCCAAACAAAAGTTTTCAAGGAACCCAAAGTGGACACTTTCCTCAAATTTCGAATAACTCTAGAAGGGTGTTAGTTTATCTGAGCAAAAGTAAAAGAAACTTGAATTCTTCTCATTAGTTGCGCGAAGAATGAATCAATTCGATCCAGCCCATCTTGGTATTAATGCATTGAAAGAATTCCTACAGGATTTGCTTGAGAGGCATATTAAGAAAGAGATTAAGGAGTCTGCGATTAAATCAGGGTCTTCTTATCGCTATAGAAGCGGAGCTTGCTAATCTCGGGAATGAGAATTCAATGATAGCATACATGCGCATCTTCCTTACCTCGTTACTCGCTGCAGTATAGAACATTACAACGTAACTTAAGCGGCTCCTGAAGAAACTACCATGAATGCGGTATCGAAGTTTTGGGTGACCCTGAAGAGTACTCTATGCGCTTACGAGCAGAGATCCGTGTATGGTTCCAGTGGAATTAGTGGAATTTTTTTATTTTTTTTGGCTACGCAGGGGACTCTCTCAAGCGCTTTACGCTTTTCCTGAGTCGTCATGCGCCCTCCTCACGAGAGCAGCACAAGAACTCGACGGAGATTTTTGTCCGGGCATTTCTACAGGAGTTTGGGTAATAAGAGTCAAATCGAAGAGGCTGCAGAGGTGGTCTGTATGCGCTTGGAAATTATTTGGCATCCGCAGGACATTCGAACCACTTTTGTAGTCACGTCCAAACCTCACTGCCGCGGTCGGATGCCTTCGTTAATTTTCCGATCCCAGCTTCTCCCAACAACATAGTACAGCAATGTCCGAAATCCTGGTGTGTATAATTGCATTTTTTTATTTTGCTAGGGGGCATGGCTTCTGGGTATCTGCTGCTCGCAAATTTGTAAATGAATACGGAGGTACAGCCCATAAAGATGGTAATAGCACCAGCAAGGGTTTCTTGCGCACGTACATTTTCCAATATCACTTTGCCAAAGTGAGTAAATAAAACAAGCCAAACAAGGGATTCAATACCCGAGCAAGTCAAGTCCTTCACCAGCCTAGGGGGTCCCTTGCTAGTGCTATTACTATCTTTATGGGCTGTGCCTCCGTACCATAGCTTACCACTGCCTCGGAATAGGCGTCTGGCGTCTGCAAAGCTAGTCTAGTCATGCCTGCGAAGAGCTGCCATATCGAGCTTAGGGAGCTTCGGGGGTGGAAGGCTGTTCGAGACCAGACCCCTTTCACAAGGTAGCTTTACCCCTTCTGGAGGACATCCGTCTGGGGGTCATGCGCGGCGCGGGGGTATCACCTCGCCTGGTGAAACATTTCCACGCTAGCGGCTGCACGCGAATATTCCCTGTCCGGTCACGGATTACAACAGTCTCCTCCAATCACATCCGTATTTATGCGGCCGCTAGCGCTGGCAATCCTCACCGAGCGAGAGAAAAAACTGTGCGGAGGAGAACCGACCGAGCACACACTCAGCGGGCTAGATGACACCGAGTCACGTCTGCTGAATTTGATCAACAGGAGGAAACACATGGCCCGCCGCCTCCCGACCTGGTCGAAGGGAAACTGGTCTAAGCTCCCTCGAACTTGACTTCAAAACTTTCCCAAGGGCAGAAAAACAGGATTCTACCACTCTACGAGGCTGAAGAGCAGGACGGCGGGGCTTTGGAGCATCAGAATCAAAGAAAAGAGCCTAGGAGTGAGCTTCAGAAGACGGGAAATTTCACGCCACAGTAAACCCAGGACGCTTAGGAGCGAGACGATGGTGCTAAGCAAGCAGATTGAGGACAAGGTGGCAGAGATCGAAATTCAATATTTAATTAGGAGCGGGTGAGTAAATATCGAATCTCGGAGGTCCAAAAATAGCTGGACCAGGTACGAGCAAATGTAAGGTATTCATTCACATTGCTACATTTAGAGTACTTTAACTGAATTCATGTGCTTCGTCCTCACCCGCCGACGCGTCGCTCCTGGTCACATCCTGCCACTGCCTCCTAACCACATCTCCACCTACTCGTCGTCCTGCACATCGAGAACTGTTTGCTTCCACTTGCGAGCTGGGATACGACGCTTGAACATGATGTCAATCTCGCGGTAGGATAGACCCTTCATCTCAGGCAAGTAGAAGTATGCCGTGATCAAGCAAAGCAAACCGGTCGCACCCCAGACGTAGCCGCACTTGCCGCCAAGGTTTCCACCCTGTACTGTGTCAGTAATCATCACCGCAAGACTCGGAGGGAGAAGAGTCCTACAGTCGGGTTGAGCATATAACTTCCTAGGAAGATGCAAGGAATCTCAACGATGTAGTACGAAGCGCGTCCAATTCCAGTCGTCAAAGGCCTAAGGCGGATGGCCGACGTTTCTCCAATAATGACCCATGAGGCGGGCGCAGGTCCCAAGGTAAACAGGACGGAGATGATAAGGCCCAAGGACGCCTGCGCCAGCGAAGCTGCAGTCGCAGCTGGAGTCCCCTTGGTAACAGGGATAGAGGCTGCAACACCGAGGGCGACCAGTAGGATGGTGTTGAAACCCGAGCCCCAGAGGTAGATAGTACGTCGGCCAAGGTACGTAGTGAGAATCCAAGAAAGCATAACGAAGATCATCTGTAGGGCCGAGGTGATAAGACCTAGGGCGAAGGCAGAATTCGTCGACATACCGGCCTCTGCGCTGAGATTAGCACATGCATTCACAAAAACAGCGATGATGAAAACTCACGCTCAAAGAAGTAGACGGCCTGGTTAGCGATAAGGTTGCCTGTGAGGTTTTGTGCTAAGTACACACCGCACACAATGAGGGTGCGGTAGAGGTCAGTGCCTTTGAACAGTTCCAAGTGGTTAGGCTCCTTGTCCGACTTCTCGAGCTCAACGACACGGCGCATCATGGCGACAGTCTCACTAGAATTCAGCCTCGACCTGCGTCCAAGGCGCTCGACCGAATGTGCTGCTTCTTGGAGACGTCCCTTTCGAACCAGCCACCAGGGCGACTCGGGTGCCAGAAAAATGAGGATAGCGAGCGGGGTGGGGAACATCCATTGAAGCGCAATGGGAATCCTGGTTTCATTTTGTCAGCGAAGGACCTGCTTGTACATCGGATGAGCACGTACTTGTAGGCGCTTGGGTTATTTATACCGTTGTAACGGTAGGTGACGGCACCAACGATGATACTGCCAATCGCCCAGAACATCTGCAACATCTGGGTAGCAGGGGCTCGCAGCTTTATCGGTACGATCTCGCTGCAGTATGCCGGCGCGTTGGCAATGAAAATGCCCCATGGCAAGCCCTCGAGAAGCTGGGCCACGAAAATGACAGGGAGCGACTCGGCGAAGTAAAACGCGAAGATGAAGACATTCAAGAGCATGAGGCCAGTCAAAGTCGCCCAACGGTATCCGATATAGCTGGTGAGGGGGCCAGCGAGGAAGACGCCGATAAGCGCACCGAGCTGCCCAGATACTTGAAGAGCAGACTGCCACTTGGTCACGATGACAAATGAGTTGGTTCCGGCGTCAAATACACCGTATTTCTCCCTGAACGCAGGTAGGGCGACGAAATTGCCGATGAGGAAGACATCGTAGGACTCCATAATCTGAAGATGGTGTTAGCTGCGATTCCTCGTTCGAGGAAAGGAAAAGATTAAGTGGAAAGGGGCAAGGAGGGGAAGGCAATTTACAATCGTGAAGGACATGACAAATGCCCAAAAGGAAGCCATAGGGTACTCTCGAACGGCCTCCAGCACCCCCATTTTGTGCTCCGCATTCTCTGCCTCGATTGCATCCGCCTTGTAATCGGAGATTTTCGCTTTCTCGTCAAGGTCGTAGGCATGTTCCAATGGAGAGATGCCACCGGTGGCCTCGACCTCTGGGGCGTCGCCAGATGATTTAAAATCGTCGGGGTTACCCATGTTGGCTGGTGTTTACTTGGATGAATAACGTGTATTCCGGGAGAAGAGGACAATCTGAGAAAAACAGAGACAATCGTGACGGGGAAGGCTACTACCTTTTATGCTTTTCATACTGTCCCACTTTTGTAGAGCCGCGGGAACTCTATTCGCCATGCCTATAAAGGATACGATTGAAAGGTTAAAGAGACGCAAGCTTGTCAAGCACGAGGCTGACTACGCCGCAAAGAGCTCGCGGCAGCTCTAAGCTCTACCCCGGAAGCTTGAATCCCAGCATCAGTATGGAAGAGTACAAGGATTAATATGACCATGGACCTTGTTTTGTTTCATGGTGTTATTTGTTACCCGACCCCTGCTAGTGATGAGTAGTGGTCATTGGCGTTGATTGGGGCGCCTGCGGAGACCGTGGGCGTGGCCAACGCCCTCAACTTTCCCCAAGGGCCCCCAGATATCCTCATAACGTTCGTTTGGCTGCCGTTGACCCGAATCGGCCCTGGAGAAATCAATCCACGTATCACCCGCTCACCGTTAGAAAGGAAGTCCCCGTTGCAAAATACAGTAGTATGCATTAGCCCGAAATGCGCGGCGGCAGACGTTCTCTTGGCCTACTAGTAATATAGCAAAGGGGTCGGCCCGTTTTCAAGAAACCGATTACACGAGGGAAAGTCATTTCCGCACCCGGTTCGGAGCAGCGCATGTAGTGCGCTGGTGCCACCAACTCCGACATCCTGGCCTCCGACATAAGGTTCTGGGCCTATTTTCTTGAATAGAAACGCGACCACGCATCGGACTGTTATAGAAAATTTCTATTTGAAAGGTCCCAAGTCTATTATATAAGTACACCATATATTTATTTTTAATTTAGGGGAGTAGTGGAGTAAAAGTAATCTGTTCTGTAAAGGCTCGATATATTTGATATAGTTGCAACTTTTAAGTAAAATTATATTATATAAGCTCTGTAACTAATTGTTTACTAATACGAGTTATTACTTAATTAGGGGTCCTATTAACTAATTACATATTCTAATGTTCTAATAAGGGAATTAATACAATTGGGGACTTACTTATTTCTTGATTAATTAATATAAGGCAACATTGTTTTAATAAAATAAATCTATGCTTTAAGACGCTATAATTATATGGAGTAAATACCAATTTTTATGGAAGGTGCACGAGGTTAGTGTCGTTGAAAATAGAGGCTAAAAAAGCTAGCGGAGATGAAGTTGAAACTTCCGTAATTAAGATAATTATTGAGTATTTGTATCTTGCGAAACAGCTCCAAATCATACTGGTACTGGCGTTTAATATCAAGTATTGAAAGCTGGAGTTCGGTATTGACGATATTCAGTATCCAACTTACGTGAGTCTGTGTGAAACGGTGCCGAACACGGTGCCATAGCCTGCAATTCAAGATGTCAGGTAATATCGAGCCAAAGAATGAGATGCTAAAGATTTGACCTTGTAAGAAACTTGGAATGCAAACCGCGTTGACGAAGTGTGCCGGTTCGTGTTCCCACTAATTCAGTCGTTCGAATTTTGAGAGATTAAGACAAGTAATTACACTTCTACGTGCTGACTTCTGGATACTTCGATAAGCAACAAACGCTATGTAAAGGTCAAAACTTCCTAGACTTGATAACGATTTCAATGTCCACTCCATTTCGCTGTCGATTCAACTAACATGACGCCCGAATGAAATTCAGGCAGCCGAGTCTCAACGAGAAGGGGGAGAGTTGGGCTATCAGAGGCAGTAATCTGGGAAGTAACGCGCAAACCATGTGCGGGGAAGGTCGAGACTGACAAAGAATGAGAGACTACACTCCGAGGCTAAGAAAATAGATTAAATATATAAGCTTATAACTGTGAAAGTGAGTCTGCGGCTCTCACACGCTTCCCGCCTAGCCTAGATTTCACCCGCACCTATTAGATTAGACCCAGGGATTATTATTCCAAACGCCTCGCTCCTGGGACGCGTCCCTCAGGGCAACTTCTACTTGAGATGCCATGGTTTTTCGAGATCGGTGCTGCCCTACGTTGCAACATGCTCCAGAGTTGGCGAACCAGGCAAAACAACTAACACCAAGACAATTTAATCATTGGATTAAAACTCTAGAGATGCCAGTGCTTCTCGCTATAAAGGATAGCAAAAAGAAGTTTCTTTGGCCGAAGATTCGATTTGTGGGCATGGCGGGGTCCACGACCCCCGTGGAGTGAGTGCCTCACGTGAAGAATGTGGGCTGAATCACCTAGGCACGTGTTATTTGACAAGAGAGGCCCAAAACTGCTCTAGCAGGAACCCTACACGGGGCAGAAATGGATTCTTGAGCAAAATTTGGCAGGGAGACTATAGCCGGAGCAGATAGGAGGCAAAAATGGGTTCTGTCATTGTGCGCAGGCTGAATCATGGCGTGCTCAGGATGCTCAGGCTCTGCTCAGCAGGCTTGGCAACGATTCTTGACCAATCAATTTCCTATCGATAGCGCAATCGTATTACTATGTAACCATCGCGAGGAATCCATTACACTCGATAAGGAATCGATTCTGCCCAAAGTAAATTTGTATGGGAAGTACATCGAGGGCCCAGGCGAGGTCTCGGGAGCTAAGCGAGTCTCACGAAAACACTCTCCTACTCCTGCTAACTTTATAATGCCGCATCAGGACTAAGTTAAGCCTAAATCCTTAGCGGTCTATATTCTTAGAAAGGCAGAGTTAAACAGAATAGTTATATAAGGTAACTAAGGATATATCAATGTTATTAGTAGTTATAAAATTATTTATAATTAAGCAAAAGATGCCCTGGAAGCCCCTATAATTATAGGCCATAGCTTGCCAAGGGCTAGCTCGCTTAGAATCGATCCTCAATCGTCAGAATCCACCAGATCGATAGCTCACGATTATGTCATCGATTGTTATCCATTGGCGATATTGCCAATCATTGCCAAGCCTGCTGCTCAAACCCTGCTCAGACATGCTCACTCTTACGACTCGTTAGCCCAGGTTAAAGTAGCAGTCGCTCATGTCCGCAGACTAAAACGGAAGCAGCGAAAGAAAAAATCAATCCTGGGTCTTGGTTGGGTATCCTCCATTGGACCCCCTGGATAGTCTTCCTTTTTATCTGAGCCCAAGTCTGCATCTTCAACAACCAAAAATATAAGGTCTATGTGAGTACACACATCATTGGTACGTAGAGCCTCCACCCCAGGGGAAGAATAACTTATAGCCTGATAAGTCTTCAAGGTCCGTTTTTGGTGTTTACCGCAGCATAAGCAAACTTGTGTCCTTGTCCCAATGATTATTAGTCTTCTCACCATCCATAACTACATGAACATAACAGTTAAAAAAGGGTATACAACGTGGTAGACCATTTAACTTCCCGTGCTCGCTTTCTCTCACAATTATTGGGGCTTTACATCTTGCGACGACCCAGATCTCTATTGATGCAAACTGTGTTATACCCCCGAGAAGAATAGCAAGGCCCTCGCCCGGCAGATCCTCGGGCCCGCTAAGGCTCTTCCTCCGCTGTGATGCTCCCAAACTCATGAGCGTTATTTTGAAGCAGAAAAATACCTCATCGCAAAGCCATAAATAAGTTCGATCGTAGCCAAACTCTTAACTCGGATAGTACTTTCAAAAAGGAATCGACGCTTATGTAATACTGCTGTCCATTCCACCACAGCTTTATTGACAAATCCAGAGCGACGCAATTAGACTGTAAAATTCGACTTCGAACGGCGGGTTCACCATGTCGGACACCACTATTGTCGCAGACTTTTACAACACAAATGTGGAAATAGAAAACAATCGCCTGGTTGACGGGAAGCTCGAGTTTGCGGTTACTCTGAGGACAATTCTAGACTCACTGCCGAAAGGCAACTTTCATCGAATTGCGGACATAGGTGGAGGTACTGGGCGGTACGGTCGGTGAAACCAACTACAAACCTGTCCTTGATAGTCCCGTTATCCAAACGCTGATTTTTTTGCCAGCCATTGAATTAGCCAAATTGGGTCACAAAGTGACTTTGAGTGATATCTCTCAAGGCGAGCTCGAGCTCGCAGCAGAAAACGCAATAGCCGCAAAGGTAACCTTTGAAGCAATCATCTGCGCCGATGCAACAAAGTTGCGAGAGTCAGCCTTCTCACAAGATGAAAATTTCGACGTAGTGTTGCTACTCGGGCCGCTTTACCACCTCCTGGGGCGCGAGGAGCGTATTGCTGCGCTCTCGGCTTGCGCTGCTCTGACGAAACCGAATGGGATGGTCTTCGCCTCGTTCATTACAAAGTTCGGCCACTTGAGAGATGTGGCGCGGCGGGATCCCGGACGGCTTGCTCGCGAAGCTGAGTTTTATAATGAGTATTTGGAGAATGGGAAATATGATAGGAGAAAAGACTGCTTCTCACATCATACACATCCAGCAGAAGTACGGGACCTCTTGCGGGGAATCCCTGAGTTAAGTGTTGAGAGACTTGTGGCGTGTGAAAGCTTTCTTGGTTTTGCGTCTGCGAGTGGCTTAAACTGTGTGGGTGAGGATGGGTTCCAAGCTTGGGTGGAGGTCGCATTGCGGTTTGCTAGTGACCTTGGTGCCCTTGGGGCTTCGGAGCATATTCTCGCTGTTGCTCGACGGATTTAACTAGATTGGGTTGGGAGACATGCAGATGTCCTTTCGGTAGCATGAAAATGTGAGAGCACTCGAGAAATGAGTGTTTATAAATATTCAAATTAATACTCCATTGAAATTACTTTCGACACGATTTAAAAATAGGTCCTCGCAAAACACACATGCTTGCGATATTACCCAACGCAGATAAAACAAAGCAAGTCCAAGAAGGTCGTACAAAAACCGTTGCAGCAAGCTATTGGGTCAAAACCTCTGAATCAATAGATCATAACAAATAATGACCGGGTGGAATGACTGTACTACCAGGATGAACTTTAGCTTGCATAAAGACCCGTTTTTGCAAGAACTGGAAAATAAAATATCGCTGATCGCCGTCAAATGCATCCCTGCAAGACGCAAAACATCAACACCATCTGACTTAGGGAGTCTTTCTATCTGATCTGCACTTTATTCGCGGAAAAGAACGACTCACTATGCAAAACAAAACCTGGGGCGTCGGTGATCTGGAACCTATTTTAGATTC
>Ga0307515_10024149_pt1 | contig 10608 bp, 8 predicted proteins | sample 17_EM_MG_FD_194513 | JGI IMG/M metagenome (GOLD analysis project Ga0307515, IMG submission 194513) | Populus trichocarpa ectomycorrhiza microbial communities from riparian zone in the Pacific Northwest, United States - 17_EM | ecosystem: Host-associated > Plants > Roots > Unclassified | place...
TTTATAAAGAATATTTTGAGCAATGAAATTCATAGATAGACTAATTTTTATTTTAAGTGCCAAGAAAATAAAAAAACTGTATCCTCCTTTATCAACGAGGATCAAAAGTCCATCCTAAGAAAATGGGGCTAAATTAATAGTTAATCATTCACTAATCAAGGAGGATTGCCCAATGATTTAGGTTTCAGTAAAATTCATTGAAACAGTAGCTATAACATATCATTACTAACCTGAATTTACTGTTAAAAGACCGATTCAACTCAAAAATTTAAGTTACTTTTAAAAAACCATCTCAATTCAAAAATTTAAGCTGTTAGGTAAGGTCTCAAGATATGATTTTATATTATTTTCTAACACACCCCCTTAAGTGAAAGCCATTTGGGCTTGAAACTTGCACAAGCTCACATTACCTTGTGCTTAATTTTTATCAAATAAATGGGGATGATGAGATTCGAACTCGTGACAGCTTGGTCATCAAGACTCTGATACCATGTCAAAGAACCATCTCAACCCAATAGCTTAAGCTCTTAGATGAGGTTTCAGGATATGATTTATATTATTCTCTAACAAATAAGGTTTTAAGATATAATTTTTATTATTCTCTAACACACCCCTCAAATGAAAGCTCTTTGAGTTTGAAATTTGTACATGCTCACACAATATTATACTTAATTTTTATCAAATAAACAAGAATAGTGAAATTTGAACTCGTGATCTCTTGATTATCAAGTTTTTAATACCACGTCAAAGAACCAATTCAACCAAAAAACTTAAATTATTAAATGAAATTTCAAGATACGATTCATATTATTCTCTAATATTTCCATCCTCTAGCCTTTGATATTGAATTGAAGCTAAATTTATGTTAAATCTGTGAAATGTTGGAATATACAATGAAAGGGAATTCGGGAAATACAGGAAGTTTAATCCAACAAGTATAACTATGGAACTTAAAATCATAATTAAAAAAGAAATCATTGAACTTTAATTATACCAAAGAATATCAATAAGCTTTTAAACCCACATGTTTCAATTTTCAAAACCAGAAGATTAATTCAAGAATAACACATAATATCATATATAGAAAATCATTGTATTATTAATTATTCTGTACGTGATTTACTCCAAGTTATTATACAAATTAATTATTCTCTACAATGAACTTGAAATGAAACGGGTAGTGGATGATGAACCAAATTCAAAAACTTATCCTTTGATTCCCAATCTTTCACAAGCTTAAGTTTGGACACCAAGTCTTGACTAGAATATTGAATAATCGCCCAAGCTGTTGAGTGTTGAACTGAGCAGCCTATGGTGTTTAGGATTGTATTTTTGAAAAAAAAACTATATATATATATATATATATTTTAGCTTTGAATAGATTTTATTTTGTACTTTTATATTGTTTTGATGTACTTATATCAAAAATAAATTTTAAAAATAAAAAAATAATATATTTCCAAGCGAAAAACATTTTAAAAAATAACTTATACTAGACTCTAAAACATGCATCAAAACTATGAGAGTGTTTGCGAGTATAGTAGTGATTACTTTTAAAAGTGTTTTTTCTCGGAAATACATCAAAATAATATATATTTTTTAAAAAATTATTTTTGAAATAAAAATATCAAAATGATCTGAAAATACAAAAAATATTAATTTGAAATAACGAAAAAATAAAAAAAATAATTTTTTTAAAAAACATTTTTAAAATATAAAAACAAAAAAGCCTTACCTGTATCTAATATACAACTATAAAGGAGAATACGGGAATAAGGGGATGATTGAATGTTGTTTGCTTGCCACTCAAGAAAACTTAGCTTTTCAAGCAAACCATTCAAGCCAAGAAATTCTCGTGTTTCATGCTCGATCCCTAAAAGGCTTAAATATCCCTACATTCTATATAAGATCCTCTCAGAGCCCATTGATCCTGAGATATGCACCGTTAGATCACAATGATCACCGCTTTGGCAAACTCAACATTGATGCCAAGAATACAAGAAATACACACCAGTTTAACCGTGCAGGAAAACCTAACCAGACATATCCGCTAGCATTCTCGAACCCATAACTTCAAGAGGAAGAAAAAAAAAAATTAGATTTTTTTTTTAAAAAAATCCGACAAGAATAATTATTTACTTTTATGGTAGAAAATAATAATAGGATATTGAGAGATGTCAACCTTGGCTAGCTCCATCCATGAACTCACTACTTACCTATTGATGGTTGGACAACTCTTATTGCTCGATTAATCCACTTAGTAAGGTATTTTAAGGGGTTGTAGTAGACGTTTTTTAAAATATATTTTATTTGAAAAAAATATTAAATTAATATTTTTTTTATGATTTATATATGCTGAAATTAAAAATAAAAAATTTTAAAAATATTATTTTGATATATTTTCAAATGAAAAATATTTTTTAAAAACATTATGCACCATAATACTAAACATGCACTAAAGCTCGAATTCATCTGATTTGTCTTTTCATGTCTCAACAAAAAACCATAGTTTTTAAACCTGACCCGGTAGTCAACCCGGACCAAGACCTGGATCACGGGTTTTGACCGGGTTATCCTGAGTTGACCTCCAATTATTTTTTTATAAAACAAAACGACATCGTTTTTATTAAAAAAATAAATAGTTAATAGGTTACAATCGAGTTTTTGACTGGATTAATTAAATTTTTATCTTTTCCTATATTTTCTTAAAGCCATCTCAGTTCTGACCCTGGATCGGCCTGATCCCGGGTCAACCTACCAAGCCAGACCGAGTTTTAAAACTATTAAAAAAAACCTCTCCACATTATCTTCTATTTATGTAGAATTACTTTTTATTAAAAATTAACATATTTATGAAAATATTTTTTAAAGTTAACAGGGTGATTTAAGGACTAAATAATTATTTTGCATTTAGTTTAAATTTCTCATAAATAATTAAATATACACCTCCATGCTTGGTTTATTTAAAAAAGAAAAAAAAGTGAAAATGGAGAAGGTGAAAATTGATTGACCTCATTTAATTAAAGGAAGCAGCAACCAGACGTCCATCTTTTTATCTTGTTTTTTTTTATATATATATATATATATATATATATATATATATATATATATATAAAGAAAGGAAAACACGATAAAACTGGATGCGGAGAGAGACAGAGACGTGAACGGAGACACGTTTCCTCTATTTTCTCTTTCATCATACTGAATCCTTCCTCTTCCCATTATCCTTCTCTCTTTCAAATTCCTCTAAAAAAAACCTTCAAAAAAAATATCAAATTAATCACCTAAATCAAATTTTCTGTACCATAAAATTAATTAATTTTTTAGACAATCAAAAATATTTATTCATCTCTTTGTATATTCCTCCATTTCTCTTAATCATTCTCTTAATTGGGTTTTCTTTAGATTTTTTTTTGCCTCAAAACACCCCCAAAAAAAACATTTTTTTTGAAGTTGAATTGGTGGTTTTTTTAATATATATATTTTTATTTTTGCCTTTGGTTTAGCTGCTTTTTTTCATATAAATAAAATTGGAAGTCATGGATGCACTTGTAACCTAGAAGATTCAATTTTTTTATTTTGGGTTGAGTTCAGGGTTTTTTTTCCCCTGTTCGATTTCTACTATAATTTTTTGATTCTTCAAAAAAGGAGCAGTCTTTTGTTATGCTAAAAAGGGAAATTGGAGAATCAGAGGTTATAGCAAATTGGGTATTTGTTACCTTTGTTGTTTTTGGCTTTTGTTGCTACTATTATGAGGAATAGTAGTATTAACAGTGATGTTCAACAACAGCAGCAGAAGAATTTGCAAGGGAGAGTTAATGGTAATAATATTAATAATAATGGTTTTTTGCCGAGCTCGTTTCGGGCGATTTCGAGTTATTTGAGGATTGTTTCGTCCGGTGCATCAACGGTTGCGAGGTCTGCTGCGTCGGTTGCACAGTCTATTGTGGATAGGGATGCTGATGCCAATCATGATCAGGTAAAAAAGTAAAAAAATTAAACGTTTTTTATATCTTTTTTGTCTATGTTGTGTAAGATTGTAGAGAAGCGAAGATGTTAGATTGTTGATTTATGCTTAGAGAGATTGAATGTGCAATCTAGTTAGGCCATATGGTTTTTGTTTCTGGTATTTTAGAGTGGGCCATGTTGAATTTTTAATTGAAAGTATTGTTCTTTTTAAGAGGTTTGTGTACATGTGTGTGAACGTGTGAATCTAAAGTGCTCAAGTTGAGATTGGGAATAAAGTGGGATTTTTGAAGCATAAGCAGTTCATATATGGTGTGTGATTTAGTTTGGAAATTAAAAGATGTTGGTGTTAAATTTGTGATCCAAGTCAAGATTATGGAGTTTGAATGTGCAAAATAGCTCATTTAATGTGTTTTGATACTATTAAATGTGTTCTTTATTAGTTGGAAGTGGTTTAATTCGAGTTAGGCAGGGGAAATTTGGAACTGGTGTGTTATTTTTGAGTGAAAGAGGGAATGGTAAATGGATAGTGAGGGATGGAAGAGTAGGAAAGGTACTGCCTCACATGACTGAGTGGATTATGTACCTTCTTGAACCTATGTGTTCCTTTGATTCTGATATATTTTCAAGTGAACAAAGTTGAAAGGATTAAGAGAGAAGGCATGAATGGAGTTGATTTTTGCTTTCTTATCTTTCATCTAGATACTCTTTTATTAGTCAAATCAAACAAGAGAAGTTTGGGTTCGAAGTTTGATTTCTTTCCTTACTTTCCTTGCTTCTCAAATAACTGGAGAGATGGATTACTTTTTGTCTTCCTTTCTTTTAGTTGTAAGCCAATTCATCCCTTCCCTAACCAAATAAACTCTTCATGTGAAAGATATGGTGAACTGTGGTGCTAGCCATTTCAAACTTGTTGAATAAATTGATGTTTGGGGACTTCAAATATATCTTTCAATTGATTTAGGGGACATTGATAGATATAAATACAAGTCTTCTGTAAGTTTATTTTGGATGATAAGGCTGATGTTCTCTGCTGCAATTTGGAGAGTGAAAATTCTAGCATGCTGATTTGTACTTATCTTGCAAGTTAAATCACAGCGATTTGGACTGTTGATTTTATAATCCACTATAAATTGAATGGGATACTAGTGTATGACTTCTGGTCATAATGGAGAGAAGTTGAAATACTGGGTGCACAGCAATCTGGCCTGTTGATTTGGAGTCCTTGAAATCAAGATCTGAACGGAGAGAGCTCTGATCCTTTATCATTTCTATAATATGCAGGTCTGCTGGGCTGGGTTTGACAAGTTAGAGGGTGATGATGATGTCATTCGTCAAGTCCTCTTATTGGGATATCAGTCTGGTTTCCAGGTTTGGGATGTTGAAGAAGCAAATAATGTCCGCGACCTTGTCTCCAGACATGATGGTCCCGTGTCATTCTTACAAATGCTACCAAAACCAATAACATCAAAGAGATCAGAAGACAAGTTTGCTTACAACCGACCTCTTTTGGTAGTTTGTGCTGATGGTGTACAAGATGGGAATGTTTCTAATAACCATGACCCTGTTAATGGTAGCACTGTGTCAACTGTTGTCCGGTTTTATTCTCTTAGATCTCAGTCTTATGTGCACGTGCTAAAGTTCAGATCAGCTGTTTATTCTGTAAGGTGCAGCTCTCGAATTGTGGCTATTTCTCAATCGTCTCAGGTTTGTTTGCTTGTGCAGATTTGTCTCTTTTCAAGCATCTTTTTTTTTCCAGCATGTGATAGTTAGGCTTTTCTGCTGCAGGTACACTGTTTTAATGCCACAACATTGCAGCGGGAATATACTATTCTTACAAACCCTATGGTCATGGGTTCTCCTGGTTCTGGGGGTATAGGCTATGGGCCTCTAGCAGTTGGTCCCAGGTGGCTGGCTTATAGTGGAAGTCCAGTTGTGGTTTCCAATTCTGGTCGTGTGAGCCCGCAACATCTAACACCTTCTGTGAGTTTTTCTGGCTTCACTTCAAATGGGAGCTTGGTTGCTCATTATGCAAAAGAATCAAGCAAGCAACTTGCTGCTGGAATTGTGACCCTGGGAGACATGGGATATAAGAGGCTGTCCAGGTATTGTTCGGAGCTCTTACCTGATTCCCATGGTTCCCTCCAATCAGGGAGTCCTAGCTGGAAAAGCAATGGAACTGTTAATGGCTATTTTCCAGATGCAGATAACATTGGAATGGTGTGTATTGTGCTTCCCCTTTTGTTTTGTTCCAAGTGCTACTAGAACCTTTCTTTTCCAAACTGTTTCTGTTTACCCTTATGTTAATTCTAAAGTAAATGTGTTTTGTTTGCTTTAATGAGTTTCTTTTTGGAGAAATGCATGATATTACTTTATAACAATGGCACGTTAAGAGTGTTAACTGGCACCCCTATGCAAGTAATGTTCATTTGTTCCGAGGGATGAATTTCTGCCCAGGAATGTTATGTTAGGAAGTAGTTATGAGATGATGCTATTGTGTTTCATCTGCATGTATTTGCTGCCTCGATTTGGATTTTCTTTAATGAACTGGTACAAGTATGATTGCTCTTGTAGAATCCCCCCTCTTATGTACTCTTTGTTTTTCAGGTTGTTGTCAGGGATATTGTCAGTAAACTTGCTATTGCCCAGTTTAGAGCACACAAGAGTCCTATCTCTGCTTTGTGCTTTGATTCTAGTGGGACCCTTTTAGTGACTGCCTCAGTCCAGGGTCATAACATTAATGTTTTCAAAATAATGCCTGGACTCCAAGGAAGCTCCTCTGCTGGTGCATCTCATATACACCTGTACAGGCTGCAACGTGGATTTACAAATGCAGTAAGACCAGAAAAAATGTTCTTATATTTTGTTTTGGATTATTGCATCATGTGCAGATAGATTTGATCTTTGTTTATCTCTTCTGGTTTTATTTCTCAGGTTATACAGGACATCAGTTTCAGTGATGACAGCTACTGGATTATGATAAGTTCATCAAGGGGAACAAGCCATTTGTTTGCTATTAATCCCTTGGGAGGATCAATGAACTTTCAATCTTCTGAATCTGGTCACGTCATGAAAAATAGTGGATTGGGAGTAATGACCAAGCCGACTGTTCGTTGCCTGCCCAGTTTAGGTTTACAAATGCATAGTCAACAGACCCTTTGTGCATCTGGCCCCCCACTCACACTATCTGCTGTCAGCAGAATAAGAAATGGAAATAATGGTTGGAGAGGCACTGTAACTGGTGCTGCAGCGGCTGCTACAGGCAGACAGGGTTACCTTTCCGGTGCTATTGCTTCATCTTTTCACAAATGCAAAGGCAGTAATGATATGTATGTGGATGGAGCGTCTTTCAAGTCAAAGTACCATCTTCTAGTTTTCTCTCCTTCTGGTTCTATGATTCAATATGCATTGAGGATATCAGCTGGTGTAGATTCAATGGCAATTTCATCTGGACTTAATGCAACTTATGAATCAGCTGCGGAAAATGATGGAAGGTTAGTAGTTGAGGCAATGCAGAAGTGGAATATATGTCAGAAACAAAATCGAAGAGACCGGGAGGATAATGCTGATATATATGGTGAGAATGGGAATTCCGATAGCAACAAGATACATCCCGAAGGCATAAAGAAAGGAAATAGTATATATCCTGAAGATAGTGCAGTCACAAATGCAAAGATCAGCTCTGAGGAAAAGCATTATTTGTATATTTCTGAAGCTGAACTGCACATGCATCAACCTCGTTTCCCATTATGGGCAAAACCTGAGGTATTTTAAAAAACTGTTAATAAAAAACATGCACATTTTAATTTGTGTCTGAAATGCTGTCAATTGCTTGCCAGATATACTTCCAATCAATGATGACAGAGGGGATAAAAGTGGATGATGCAGATGCATTGCAAGGGGAAATTGAGATTGAAAGAATTCCAACTCGCATGATTGAAGCAAGGTCAAAGGACCTGGTCCCACTTTTTGATCATCTTCAAGCACCAAAATTTCTACATACAAGGTAGGCATAAAAGTTTTGTATCCATTTACTTTTCTGATTATGTTGAAGTCTTCAACTTTATTGAATAAAACTCGTTAGCCCCTCCAAAATGGAAAAATCCCTCAGGTTTAAAAAGCGTCAAAAGAATTTGGCCTTTTACAGATTGGAGTTCAATTTTGTATGCAGAAGGCTCTTGTTTCCTACCAAAATATATTTGTTTCTCAGCAGAAAATTTTATATTTTTGCTGATATCAATGTTCTCTTATTTTTACCCAGTATAGTTTGTTTTGAAATGATCCTACCTTATGTGACTTAATCTGTAGAAAGAAAAAAAATTGTTACTGTGCTGATCAAGTGTTTTTTGATTATTGTTTTTTCACCTGATTACACTCTTTATTTAATTCCTCAGAAGATGGCCTCAAAATTGATCAAAAGTGATTTTAGATTCCTAGTGTAGATGTATATTCTATTTTATGGTCAAACAAATTCATTTCCTCAAATGCTATTAAGTTGATTGGGGATAAAAACATTTTGATTTTTGGCAGCATATATTTTTGTGGGCTGATCAGATTGGAGCATTTATTGAGGGATGATTGAATCATGAAATCCGTGACTAAGGAAAACTTTGTTTAATTTTTTGGGTACTGCAAGCGGCTAAGTTTTAGAAGTTGCAGGTCACTGAAACATCTTTATTGGAGTCCACATCATTGATTTATTTATTATTTCCTGTTTTTCCTTTCATAATTTTTTATGTGCAACAGTGAGAACCCATATTGATTATCATGCAAATATAATTTCTATCACTTACAGGGTTCCTTCCTTAGATAGCAATAGTAATGGGCGTCTGCAGCATCAAAGTTACGGGCCGTCTGAAAATGGCAGGCTTTCTTGCAGGAGCAGCTCTGGCTCCCTTGACTCCATGACTGAGAATGGTCTGCAGCATCAAAGTTACGGGCCGTCTGAAAATGGCAGGCTTTCTTGCAGGAGCAGCTCTGGCTCCCTTGACTCCATGACTGAGAATGGTGCTGTAGTGGCTGAACTTCACAATGGTGTTGAAGAAACTGGGTGGAATGGTTCTAGGATGCCAGTAGAAACTAGGGGCGTTGTAAATAGCAACGGCAGCCCTAAAACTAATTCTCGGCTTGAGGTTGTAAATAATAGAGAGAGCTCAAGAACGGAGGCTCAGCTCAAGTTTGTAAATAATAACAATGAAGGTCTGAAAATGGAGAATCAATTTGAAAATGAAGAAGATGAATTTGATTAGAGGTAATTTTCTACCCTTGAAATCTTTTTAGCTCATCAAAACGAGTTCGTTGAGATTGATCACGCTGTCAGACACTAACGTGCAAATTTCCTTCTCTTATTTTTTCCTTTCAGGTGTGCAGTTATTCTTTTATTATGTGGAAGGTTCATTAACCATGTTAAATATTGTGGACAAGAGTGAGGCTTAGGTGGTTTGACTGTGAAGCGGAATTGTGGATTACTGCTACTGTTACTGGGGTTTCGTACTTTTGTTCACTTTGTAAATAACCGACGAATATTCCCACCAATCCGTTGGGATATGTAAATAATAGCGTAACTTCATAACTTTTAGTTCCTTAAACAGGTTACGTACCACGCCGCTCCGCAGCTTGGATCAAAGATATTTTTAACCAAAAAACGTAATAGGAATTTTTTTGATATTATTATTAAACATAAGGCAATCGACTGCATCCAGCCTTGCATGAAGAACTGAAAGGTTTGTTGCAGTCTTGTATCTAGACTGCTGTTTCTCGTGGCGCCGCTGCAACTAGGATTGTTGTTGTCTCAGTTGCTGCTACTTTTTGGCTTGATCTGGTACTATGTTTTGCATCCACCAGTATTGGCGAAGGTGTTATTTTTATTTTTTTATAAAATAAAAAAATAGATTAATTCTAGTCAAGATGTCTAACCCGTAATCCAAAACTTGCTGTAGATTGATATAGAAAGTAATTATGGTGTCTTCAGGTTCATTCATTATAGTAACAATTGAAAAAATAGGTATAATGTCACCGTTCATGTGCTAGCTACTTCTGTTATAGATTTTAAACTCTTTTAGGTGGTCGTGGTTTTATCTCTGTTAAGGTATGATTTAGGAGTGAATTTCAACTTGATTTTTGTTAATATTTGATTTTTTTTTTTGTTTTAAATTAATTGTTTTAGTGTTTTGTTTTGATATGCTGATATTTAAATAAATTTTTTAAAATAAAAAAATATTATTTTGATATTTTTTCAAGTAAAAATTATTTTAAAAAATAAACATTACTTAAACTTTCAAAATACCCTCTGAATCTTTAAAGCACCCAGTTTGAACTATTAAACCTGGTGCAACAGATTCTTGTGATCCCCCTATTCTTTTCAATTCATAATTATCTCATGTTGATATATAATGTCAATTGTGTATCTACTTTAGTTGATTTGACTGCTATTTTATCACTGTAACAAACATCATTAGTTCCAACCTTATCCAATAATCTTATTTGAATGCCTCGCATAACCGAGGAATCAGTATTAATGTATCCATGTTTCTGCCTTTTTTTGAAATCTCAACAGTTAAAAAAGAGGGACTATATTATTTTAATGGCATCTTTTCAGGAAAGTGTTTGTCTACCATATGCATGCTCTCATCATCATCTAGA
>Ga0307515_10024150_pt1 | contig 10608 bp, 4 predicted proteins | sample 17_EM_MG_FD_194513 | JGI IMG/M metagenome (GOLD analysis project Ga0307515, IMG submission 194513) | Populus trichocarpa ectomycorrhiza microbial communities from riparian zone in the Pacific Northwest, United States - 17_EM | ecosystem: Host-associated > Plants > Roots > Unclassified | place...
TCCGCTACGATGCGTTCGGCAATCTCGAAAAACTGGATCTGACCAGCAACACCTCAGCCGACACGCGGCATGACCGGCACTTCGGCGGGCTGATTTCAACACGTAGTGAAGTGGTGGGCGGTGCGACGACTACGGTAACCCTTCGCTCGATCGTAGGCCCAGGAGTAGTGGCGACCCGGCATGGATCCACCTCGAGCGCTCCATGGACGTTTGCTTTCGGTGACAGCCGCGGCAATCGCTTCTTCACGAATCAAAGCGGCGAATTTGTGCAGGACGTGGAATACCAGGCCTATGGCGAAGCGGGTGCCTGCGATCCGACTAAGGCGAAATGTCCGCAGCCAGGAACGCCGAATTACAGCAGCAGACAATGGAATGGCGGAGACGCGCTCGCGGCCCTTGGCCTCTCCAAGCTCGGCGGGAGACTGTATGACCCTGTCATTGGCCGCTTCTTAAGCCGTGATCCGCTGATCGTCCCCCATACCGCTGCGACAACCAATCCGTATGCGTTTGCTGATAACGACCCGGTGAACAAGTCAGATCCAACTGGACTGCTGCCGCGGAAAGACACGACTCAGGATTGCGGCGACTGTTCCCCCTCAATGGAAACGACTTGGGTGTTGAATGCGGACCTCCCATGGTTCATGTCGGTACCGTCACACACAGGTCCGGTATGGGATCCGGCTCCACAGGGAGATAGCCCGAGACCAGAGAGGCCCCGTCCGTCAAACAATCCGCCGCCAAGCAGTCCACCTCAACCCACACAGCCGGCTCCACAGCCGCCGCAACCCCCTAAGCCGAATAGAGGCAGTAACAACACGTCTTCTTATCCGGTGTGTCCCGACTGCAACGCGAAGTCCGGGGGGGTGCATCCTATCGAGTTCGCCGGCGATACACTCGCCTGGGCCGTGACTCCGGAATGGTATCCACAGAGCAGAGCGGAGAATAAGCTTGTCGGGACAGCGATCGTAGAGCTTGCGATTGCTATCGACACGGGTTACGGCGTTGTTAGTGCGCTCAATTATCTTCGAAAACTAAGATCACTCGGCGCACTAAGAGACATCGTTCCAGGGGGCGGGCCGTCGATTTCAAGGGGGGCGATCGAGGGAGAAGGAATAACCATAGGTAACGCGACCGGATGGACGGGTTCAACAAGTGCTGGTCGCGTTGCGGAAGCTATGGAGCGCGCAGCTGCAGGCGGTGCAACGGAAATCAGCGTGGGTACAGGTGTCCACGGATTAGACCTGGGAGGTGGGGACTTCATCCTTGCAGACGTCAAGGGCGGGTCGATGTTCGTACTGGAAGATTTGTCTGCGGCGCTCAATCTGCAGGCCAGATATCCGAACCTGAAAATAAAAATTTATGACCTTGCGAACCCAGGCGAGTTCGGCGCTTTCATGCGTCAACTGGAGAAGGCGCTCACTGGAGGAACGACGTGCGCGATAGGTGCTTTCTGCGACAGCGCTCCGATTCTTTTTAAGTAAGACTGGTCACTGCGAGTTCAGTTTCCGCGGCCGTTGTATCCAGTCGCTCGATCTCTAAAATCGTCGTTGCGAATCCTTATCGCAGCACAGCGCGCCTCGGAGATGGGGATCGACGGGCATCTAACACAGCCCGTCGACCCTCTTGTCCCGAAAATACCTATGGATTGGCCGTAGCGATGATCTCGATCGCATCGACTATGAATCCACGCTTATACGATTGAATTTCGCCGTGATCTCTACACAGGTCCAGTACGGCGAACGGCGGGAAGGTCGTGGAGAACGGCTCCGCGGAGCGTTTCGGACGAATAAAGGCTCAGAACTGCATCGAGCTCCTTCGTATCGATCGGCTTCGTGAGGTACCGGTCCATGCCCGTTTCCAGGCATCGGTCCATGTCACTCTGCATAGCGTGCGCCGTGAGTGCGACGATGGGGATTCGGTGCTGAGTGCCGGCCTCGCGTTTGCGAATCTCGTGCGTCGCTTCCAATCCGTCGAGCTCGGGCATTTGCACGTCCATGAACACAACATCAAAGGCGTTCGCGGCAACCGCGTCAATTGCCTTTCTTCCGTTCGCTACGACGGTGACCTTGTGGCCCCGTGTCTGCAGCAATCGTGTGATGACGAGTTGGTTCACCACGTTGTCCTCGGCAACCAGAATATTGAGTGGTGTCTGTCCTGGGGGCGCTGCAACGGACTGCGGCGGCCGATCCTTGGCGAGCGCCGCGCCAGGGCTGAGGACCCTGACTACAGCATCCCGAAGCTCACGCAGCCCGACAGGTTTCACGAGATAGCTCTCGACTCCCAACAGCAGACAGCGTTGCGCGTCCTCACTTTGACCGTCGGATGTCAGCATCATGATGATCGGCGTCGGAAGGCGCAGACTCTGGCGAATGTGCTCGATCATGGTGAGTCCATCCATTTCCGGCATGTGGCGATCCACGAGAAGGAGCTGATATGCGTCGCCGTCGGCGGCGGCCTGTTTGAATGCCGCGATCCCCTCCGCGGCGCTTGTCGCCTCGGTGGCGCGCATGTGCCAACGACTCGTTGCCTCTTTCAAGATATGACGATTGGTGCTGTTGTCGTCCACGATAAGGACGCGTATCCCTTTCAGCGCTGGCGGTGCGTAGCTCACCCGCGACTGAGGCTGCGGCTGCTCGGCCACATCGAATCGGCCTGTGAAGTGGAACCGGCTGCCCTGACCCGGCTCGCTCTCGAGCCAGAGTCTTCCGCCCATTATCAACGCGAGACGCCGGGAAATCGTCAATCCCAATCCCGTGCCTCCGAAGCGGCGAGTCGTCGAGGCGTCGGCTTGTGTGAAGGGTTGGAAGATCGAATCCTGCCGATCCTCCGGAATGCCGATGCCAGTATCAGCGACAGTGAATTGAACCTCGTGCTTTTCGGCCGTCGATGAAAGCATATCGACCCGGATGGAAACCTCTCCCCGGGACGTGAACTTGATGCCGTTGCCGAGGAGATTGAGGACGATCTGACGCACTCGATTCGGGTCGCCCCGAACGACATCCGGAACGCTCGAATTCACGTTGCAGGACAATTCCAGGCCTTTCTCGTGAGCACGCAGTGCGAGTGTCTTGATGGCCAAGTCGAGACATTTGCGCAGATCGAATTCAATCGGATCCAAGGCCAGCATGCCCGCATCGATCTTCGAGAAGTCGAGGATGTCATTGATGACAGTCAGCAGCCCATCCGCGGATAACTTCACGGTCTCGAGGTATTCGCGTTGCTCGCGATTGAGCTCTGTGTTCAGGCACAGCCCGTTCATGCCAATGATGCCGTTCAGAGGTGTGCGGATTTCATGGCTCATGTTCGCGAGGAATTCACTCTTGGCCCGGTTCGCTGACTCGGCCACCTCGCGCGCACGCTCCAATTCGCGGGTCTGCGCGGCGACCCGGCCGCGCAGCGCCACGACCCACAACATGACCAGACAGATCGAGGCGAGGAGGGCAGCGAGGATCGGCCAGAGGCGCTGCGGATTCCACCAGGGGGCGGCGATCAGGAGCCGCACATCTTCGGCACCGCGCAGTTGGATGCGGAACGACACCGGAACCAACATGGCGTCTCGATACTGGCTGGTCTCCAGTTCGACCATGGCAATGCCCGCGACGCTCACGATGCTGTCTGGGCGTATCTCGACCAGTGCCGCCGGGCCGTTGAGTTGGGCGTTGAAGAGGGTTTGGCCGGCTTCAAGAGCGATGATCTGCTGAGCCCCGCCCCGCGACACACTGACCACGCGCGCCTGCAATTCAACTAGCCGGTCATCGAGATCGCCGGTGAGGATCTGTTCAGGTGTCGCCGCACGAGGCTTCGGTTCGACGTGAGTGCCAGTTGCGGTGACCACTGCGCTCGTCAACGTAGAACCGTTCTCGGTCAGTGTCGGATAGCCCACGATGTCCACAACATCCCCGGGCTGAGCGGGGGATGGATTCATCGTTATCCGGACAGCGCCGCTGTCGTCTTCGACGTACAAAAAGCGAGAGGTGCGGGCCGTGACAACACCGCGAACCCGCACTCGCGAGCTTGCGGACGTTGCGCCGGAAAACTGTGTGAGCTGAACAATCGGCCGAATGGGAATCTCACCGGCGCCTGCGGGCGGTGCCCGCAGCACTTCCACCTGGTCCATGGAACTGAGGAGTATTCGATACCCGCGCAGAACTTGTTTCGTCGTGAACAGTGTGGCAAACACCCCGTGCACGCGAACCTTGGCATCGACCAGTTGCCTCAGCCGCTCGCGGTCACTGATTCGAGTTAGCTTGCCTGTGACCGTGCCTAGTGAAGTCACGAGATCGAACGTCGTTTCGACGTCCGTTTCCGCTCGAATAGGGCGGATGTTTCCCTCGAGCTCGACCCAGACGCAGTCATACACTCCGGTGGGAGCAACGTCGACGTTGATTTGGCGCGGCTTGGGCCAGTCAGCGAGGCCCAGTATCGTGATCTGCGCCTGCCCGATGATCGGGGCGAAGCCGCCGCTGCGCGTCAGGCCGATGACGCGCACCTTCTGTTGCACCTTCAACTGCCCCGTCGGCAAGGCCGCAATCGATACGTAGATTCCGCCGTCGTCGGTCGCGACGAAGCCGCCTGCGCGGCCCTTCTCGAGATAGGAGACTGTTGCAATCAAGTCGACCGGAAATCCTTGGTCGGCTTCCGCGTTCCCCAGCTTTCGGATCGCAGTGATGGTGGTCAGTTCAGGCAGCACCGCGCCAGACTGGGGAACCGGTTCCAGGTGCGCTAACTTCTCTAAGGTGGCGCGATACAGCCGGGTCGTACCAATCTGTCGGGCGGGCCAACCGACCACTACAATATTTTCGCCAGGCACATATTTGCCGGCGTCGGCCGTTTCGATTGAGACGTTGATACCGTCGTTTTCTGCGATCAGCACACTGTTGGATCCCCCCCTGGCTACTGTCGCTTGAACGCTGATGCGTCGTCCACGAGTTACCCATTGGAGATCAGACACGAGGGCGAACAACGAAGGGATTCGGGGCGTCATGTTGGGTGGAGGGTCGAGTACATGAATTGCGCTACCCGAAGAAACCCACAATGTGGGTTTGGAAGCCTGCTCGAGCGGATCGAATTTGTAGCTGAGAACGCCTTGGACGCTGATCTGCGCATTCAGGAGCGATCGGGTATTCAGTGCATCGGAATCAATGACGTTCACGGGCACGGCCCTACCACCGCTCAATTCCAGGGTGAGGAGTTGCGAACCGTTTCGCTCGGCGGCGCGCACAACGCCCTGGGTCTCTACCAGATGGTTCTCGAGAACGGTTGTGACGCTCACGATATCTTCTAGCGATGCCTGCTCGGGGCGGGGCAAGCCCGCGTGGCCGTGGCTTTCGACCACCACATCCCGCAGATCGATCGCGCGGTTCGCGCTAGCAGCGGGCTCATTTGCTAGGCGAGCGTGTACCGTCACGCGATCGGCCACCGTGGGCGGGGTGCGGCCCGGCGGAATGGCAAGCACGAGTGCGCCAGTCCCATCCTGGAGGAAAAATTCGCGGGCTCGCAGATTGACAAAGGTCACGACGCCGGACAGATCGACCGTGCTGTCCTTAGGTAGTTGTGTCAAATCGCTGATGGAAATGGCGCGTGTTTCAAGCCCAGGTGAATGTGTTCTGAAGAATACGAACCAAGCTGCGCCGCACGCGATGGAGGTCAACACTACGAGGACTGCGCCTACCAGCAACTTTCGCCACCGATGCGGCAATGCAGGCGAAGCCTGAGTACTCACTCGGGTGACTATGTCGATCTCGGGCACCCTGTAGTCGGCCACGAAGGGTTGACTTAAGCAAACTACGAACGTGCCAGTCGTGAGTCAGCGCACACCAACGCCCGCAGCACATTGGGTTACCCTCCCGTGCGATCCGGGTGAGCGCCAACCGCGCGATTCACTAACGTCTGCTGCATTAATTATCGCTGACCGCTTCGGAGAAGGACGCGGGCAGCCATCGGTCGTGGCGAATGGAATGGTCGCCACTTTCTGCTACGGCATTGAAGTTCGGTCCCGATCCTACTCATCGTGATCATGGAGTTGCCGAACAATCACAAGTCGCAGATCGTCCCAGTCGGAAATATCACTTCGACTGAGATCGATCTGCGTGCGCCTGTGTCTTCTTACGCCTTACTGCAATTCAATCTGATCGATATTAGCGAGATCCTGTCCGTTAGAAAGAAAGCGTACCGTGTTGCTGGTGCCACCATTCAACGTCACAGGAACCGCGAGAGTCGACCATGTCGTCCACGCGCCGGTGGGTGCAAATGTGATGCTCTGAGTGCTGCCGTTAACCACGAGCTGTCCAGTACGACTTGTGGTAACGCCTAGCGCGAAGCGCACGCGGAGCGTGTGACTTCCGCCGCCCAGCCCATCAACGTTCACAAAGTCTAGGGTTCCACCGCTCGCCGGGAAATTCACATAGCCGCCACCGATGTATCCCGCATTCGTGGATTCCGTGAACGAGCCTCCGCCAAGAACGGCCGTCTCGGACTGATATGTCGCAGTGCCGGGGTTTGGATTGGGATTTGAGTTTCCGCCGACCAGCGTGATATTCGGTGTGGGTGGCGTTGGCATGTCCGCACCGATGAAGAAGCCCGGATGCGGCGGCTGATTATATGCCGTGTTCTGCCACGCCAGCGCAACGCGATACTGCGGATCATGCAACAGCGTGTAGATACGGTTATTCGCCACATTCGTCGTCGTGTAAATGCGTAGTGCGGCATTGTTCGTTGTACGAAGCACTACTTCTTCGCGCCAGTCGCCGAACAGATCACCAGACAACGCGGGTGTCGATTTGGTGCCATTGTTCGATGTGGTATCGCTGGCGGTGAGCAGCCGCGTATCCGCGCTGGTGCCGTACTTATCGACGTGATTGCTGTCGAGCAGCTCGCGGACCGGGTCAGAATCCCACCAGACGAGAAAGTTGGCGGAGCTTGGAGTGCGGCCGATCACCTGGCCACTCGCGCCGAACAGGTTCGTCATGCCCGGGCCTGCGCCCCAGTACTCGGCTCCAGGATGGCCGCTCCAGATGTCCGCTGCGACACCGCGGCCAGGACCCTCGCTTCCTGATGTGTTCGGTATTGCGAAGATGCGCGCACCTGTGCGCGCATCCCGTAGATCCCCTCCGGGCTGTGAGTTTGACTCGTGGATATCCCATATTTCGAGGCCTGCTCGCGACGGGACGAGATCGCCTATATGCAACGCATCACCGTGCCCAAGGCCGCTCGCATACATCAGAGTACCGTTATCGTTTATTGTGGCGGAGCCATAGATCACTTCCTGGCGGCCATCGGCATCGACATCAGCGATCGAGAGCTGGTGATTGCCTTGCCCGGCAGCCGCTCCATTTCCGGAAGCGTTGCTGTCGAACACCCAGCGCTGCGTGAGAGCGCCATTGCGATAATCCCAAGCCGCAATGACGGCGCGCGTGTAGTAGCCACGAGCGAAGATCAGGCTGGGCCGCTGCCCGTCCAGATAGGCAACGCCTGCGAGGAAGCGGTCAACACGATTGCCGTATGTGTCGCCCCAGTCGCCCACATTGCCACGTGCGGGCACGTAATTCGTGGTGGCAAGAATTGCACCCGTTTGACCGTTAAACACCGTCAGATATTCCGGTCCCGTCAGAATGTACCCGCTCGTGTTGCGAAAGTCGGCATTGGCATTGCCGATGACCTGGCCGGTGCCGCTACGTGTTGCCTCCGAGGTCTTGCAGGCAACCTCTGCACGGCCGTCTCCATTCAGATCGTAGACCATGAACTGTGTGTAGTGCGCGCCGGCGCGGATGTTGCGGCCGAGATCGATTCGCCATAGGCGCGTGCCATTCAGCTCATAGGCATCCAGATACACATTGCCCGTGTAGCCAGCTTGAGAATTGTCCTTGGCGTTCGTAGGGTCCCATTTGAGCACGTACTCGTATTCGCCATCGCCGTCGAGATCGCCGACACTGAGATCATTCGCGGTGTAGGTATAAGCTTCGCCCGCAGGCGTCGTTCCACCTGGAGGAATTTGCAGTGGAATTTGCAGGTACTGTTGTGTCGGAGCATTCGCCGGCAGTGTGAATGAAGCGCTGGGCGCCTGCTCGAGGCCATTCGCCACCGCACGCACGAAGTAAGAGTTAGACTGACTCGTGCTCGCGCTGCTATCGACGAAGTTCGTGCTCGTGGTGATCGGCGTGCCGTTCAGCAGCGTGGCAGCTCCACCGTTCGCCGAGCGATATACATTGAAGCCCGTGCTGAGTGGCTCAGTTCCGAACAGACGCCAGCCTACATACACCTGTGTGCCGCTCGTGCGCACGGCGATCACACCGCGTGAGATGTTTTCCATCTGGTACTGAGCTTGCGTTTCGAGCGAGGCAAGCAGCAGAAGACAAAAGAGGGTGGGCGTAAATAAAAGGCGGGCGTAGTTCATGGAAACCTCCCTTTCCGATGAAGCTGAGAGACGGGCAAAACGGCGAATCCTTCGCCACGGCACGTAGCCGTCGCGCAAGTTGTATCGGACTCGCTCAACAACTGTCAACTTCGCTAGCAAGTTTGCATGTCGGAATGATTAGCTTATGAGGTCCTGAATAATCCAGATGCTCGTGCTTTCCGTGAGTTACGAAGGTGAATTGGCTCTCTTCGGGCTCCCATGGAGCCGCTGAACTGTGTGGCAGACGTCCGCCCGGATCACTGTGAATTTGGGTTAGCACGCCGTCTCAAACCCGCGATCGGGAAGTTGCCGCGGCAGCCGCGGGATTGCGAGTGGACCCAGTGCAACTCCACACCATGCTGCTCGGTGGCGGGTTCGGCCGGTGAATGAGTCGTCAGTCAGCCGCCAGCGTAATGAGTGGCCTTGTAAGACGAAGCAGCAGTTGTTGATCGCTCCGGAGCAAGTTGCGAGGGCGGTCAAAGAAGTCGGCGAGCCGTGGTTGATCGCGCTACTTGGTCCGAAAATACTGGCGGAGCAAGCCGACCCAGTAGCGGCCCTTGTTGCGGGCTTCGCCTGGGAGCGAGCCGGTGAGGCTGAGAAGGCGAAAGAGCGCTACAGGAACATGCTGGGTCGTCTCGACGAGATCAATAGACGTTACCCGCAGCTCAAGGCCACAGAAAGTCACATGAAGCAGTACCTGTTCCTGGCCGCGCGACTTGGCTTCGAAAACGACTACTCGGCGAAATACCGCCTCGCAATGGGTTTGGCGATAAAGAGCGTTGATACCTAACGCCGTCACACCAACTGAGCGACTGCGATCCCTTGTCTTCCGCGCCGTCTTCAGTCGGTTGCCTCGGCGATACCATGGTGTAATCGACCTGCCGAGTCTCGTATGGCTCAATCACGCTCGTTCTCAGAGCCACTAACTATGCAGGAGCTGCGGGGATGAAACGGAAGAGCATGTTGATGACTGCAGGCGTTGCGATGGCGCTCGCCGTGCTGGTGGCCGGAGTCGCGATTTCCGCCCAGGACAGGTACACCGTAAAAGTGCCGGGCGGACTCGCGTTCTCCGAGTTCAAGGGATACGAAACCTGGCAGCTCATGTCCATCAGTCACAACGGGACGAAGTTTGCTGCGATCCTGGGAAACCCCGCGATGATCCAGGCCTTGAAAGCTGGAATTCCCGACAACGGCAAGCCTTTCCCCGATGGCGTCAGGATGGCCAAGATCCACTGGAATCCGAAAACGAAGACGACGTATCCGGGTTCGCCGCTGGTCGCCGGGACGCTCCACGATGTCGACTTCATGGTGAAGGATAGCAAACGCTTCGCCGACAGCGGTGGCTGGGGGTATGGCGCGTTCGAGTACGACGACGCCACCGACATATTCCGTCCCGGCAACACTTCTGATTCGCCACCGCAGGGAAACGACGCGAAGTGCGGTTTCGCTTGCCACACGATAGTGAAGAATCGTGACTACCTGTTCACGGAATTCCCCAAAAGGTAAAGCTGACAGATGCTGCTTCCGAAGCCGCGCGAGATTGCGCTCGCGTCGCTTCGCTTGGCGACCAGGCCTGGCATCAGCCGCTGTCCGGCACGGAACGTCCCGCGAAAATGATGCAGCCGCCCCTCATATCGCCGGTACTTACCCTTCATCAAAGATGTCGACAAAGATGGCGCAGGTCTGGCGCGGACCGGAACAAGGAAATGAAATGGGCCATGAGCAGGAACAAAGCATATTTCACTTAAAGGATTCTTAAGTCTCTTAACAAGTCTTAAGTTGTGTAATGAAGCTCGCTCCAATTCGCCGTACGATTCTAATATCCGTCCTCCCCCGTAGTGCGTACGCAGGGGTCGCATAACAAGGAGCAACCTGTGCAAGAAGTTCCAGCCCTGCTCGGAATCGCCGCAACCATCACCGTAGGCGCAATCAGTCCCGGTCCCAGCTTCGTTATGGTCGCGCGAACAGCTGTTTCGAAGTCCCGTGCGGACGGAATCGCCGCCGCCTTCGGCATGGGAGCAGGTGGGCTGACGTTCGCGGCTGCCGCCTTGCTCGGGCTTCATGGCATGTTGTTAGCGGCGCCATCTTTGTATATTGCCTTTAAGATTGCGGGCGGGATTTATCTGGCCTACTTGGGATTTCGAATCTGGCAATCGGCAAAGCAGTCCCTGGCGGTCAACACGTGCGAGTCAAACGTACGCACTAAGGCTGTCGCT
>Ga0307515_10024151_pt1 | contig 10608 bp, 7 predicted proteins | sample 17_EM_MG_FD_194513 | JGI IMG/M metagenome (GOLD analysis project Ga0307515, IMG submission 194513) | Populus trichocarpa ectomycorrhiza microbial communities from riparian zone in the Pacific Northwest, United States - 17_EM | ecosystem: Host-associated > Plants > Roots > Unclassified | place...
CAGCCGGCGCAGCTCGTCGAGCGAGGTCCGCGCCGACTGCTCCCAGTCGCCGGGGGTGCGCGGCCGGCGCAGCGCGACCTCGAGCTCGTTGCACACCGCGGCCAGCGGGGTGCGGAGCTCGTGCGACGCGTCGGCGGCGAACATCGCGAGCGCGCGGTGGCCGCGCTCGAGCCGATCGAGCGCGTCGTTGAGCGCGATCGCCAGGACCCGCAGTTCGTCGTGGCGCGCGGGCACCTCGATCCGGCGATCGAGGCTCTCGATCGTGATGTCGCGCGCGGCGGCGATCATGCGGTCGAGCGGCGCGAGCGCGCGCCGGCTGAGCCACAGCGCCCCGGCGATCGACAGCGCCAGCCCGATCGGGGCGGCGATCGCCAGCGGGGTGAGCACCTGCCGGCGGGTCTCGGCCTCGGCGATCGCGGCGTCGCCGCGCTCGATGGTCTCCTCGATCCGGACCACGACATAGGCCGCGATCGTGAACAGCGCGAGCGACAGCGCCACGGCGGCGACCATCCACAGCGCCACGCGGCCGCGCAGCGACTGCGGCCTAAACATCGCCGGCCTCGCGGGCGCGCAGCCGGTAGCCGACGCCGCGGACCGCGTCGATGACGATCGGCGCGTCGCGCAGCTTCTTGCGCAGGTTGGCGATGTGGACGCTCACCAGATTCGTGCCGGGCTCGAAGTGGTAGCCGAACACCTGGACCAGGATGTCGTCGCGGCGCAGCAGCTCGCCCTTGCGGCGCAGGAACAGCGCGAGCAGCGCGTGCTCGCGCGGCGACAGCCGGACGCGCTGCGCGCCGATCGCGACGTCGAGTTCGACCGGGTCGAGCACCAGGCCGTTGTACGACAGCGGGGCCCAGCGCGGCGCGGCGGCGCGGCGCAGCAGCGCGCGCAGCCGGGCGAGCAGCTCGGCGTACTCGAACGGCTTGACCAGGTAGTCGTCGGCGCCCTGCTCGAGCGCGTCGACCCGGGCCTTGACCCCGTCGCGCGCGGTCAGGACCAGGACCGGCGCGTTGATCCCGCGGCTGCGCAGCTGGACCAGGACCTCGGCGCCGTCGAGATCGGGCAGGCCGAGATCGAGCACGACGGCGTCGACGTCCTTGCGATCGAGCCGGCGCAGCGCGCCCTGGCCGGTGTCCACGGTGTCGACCGCGTAGCCGTCCTCGGTCAACCCCTTGGCCAGGGAGGCCGACAGGGTCGCGTTGTCCTCGACGATCAGCAGCGCCACGGAGACGCCATTGTAACCGGGATTCGAGCCATGGTCCTCGTCAGGGCGGCGGCTCCGGGGTGAACAGCTCGAGCGCGGCCGCCGCCGGCGCACCGCCGCCGAGCAGGACCTGATCGCTGGGCAGGGCGATCGCGAATCCCCCGCTGCGCGCCAGGATCGGCAGGGTCGCGACCGGCGCCAGGGTCTTCGCGTCGAGCAGCTCCGCGCTGGCGATCGGCGCGCCGAGCGCGTCGCTGCCGCCGGCGACGACCACGTAGCGCGAGGTCGCCGCGACCGCCGGGCGAGACCGGACGGCGGCGAGCACGCCGGGCACCACGGTGACCGCGCCGGTCGCGCCGTCGATCACCAGCGCGTCGTGCGCCGAGGCGGCGTCGCTGCCGCCGAGCACGGCGATCCGGCCGTCGGGCAGCGCGGTGGCCGCGGCGTCGGCGCGGCCGGCCCCGGCCAGGGTGTCGAACGCCTCGCCGCGGAACCGGACCAGCATGGCGCCGGCGAAGATCGCGGTCGCGTTGCCGTCGCCGGGCACGACCGCCGCGCCGGCCGCGGGCAGCCCGGTGACGTCGCTGCGCGCCGCGAGCGTGCCGGACTTGAGCTCGAGCGCGGGCGTGCCGGTGACCAGGTAGCGCTCGGAGGCGAGCGGCACCAGCCGCTCGTGGCTGCGCGCGAAGCCGGTCTGGCTGGTCAGCGCGGTGAACGCGCCGTTGGGCGCGACGGTGGTATCGAACCGCCACAGCGTGGAGGCCGGGTTGTCGTCGGGGCCGGTGCCGCCGAACAGGTAGACGCCGCCCGCGGCACCCGCCGCCATCGCCAGCCCGGCGCGCGCGGCGGGCATCGCGATGCCCTCGGTCAGCGTGTGATCGAACGCGTTGTACACCGCGATCGTCGTGGTCGGAGCGCCCGCGGCGTCGCGGCCGCCGGCGAGCACCGCGCCGTAGCTGATCGCAGCGCCGGACGCGTCGCTGAGCGGCGCGGCGAACGCGCCCGGTGCGACCGCGATCGAGCGCGGCGCCGCGACGTAGACCACGATGTGGGCGTTGATCGCCGAGACCGGGAAGCCGGGCGACTGGCCGCACGCGACCAGCGCGCCGGCGGCGTCGAAGCCCTCGACGATCAGCGCGCCGCTGGTGTCCGCGGCGTCGAGCTCGAGCGCGAGATCGAAGCCCGACCCGGTGCGCGTGGCCTCGATGACCTGGTGCGGGTTGGTCAGGGTCACCCGGAGCCGCACGACCGGGTCGAGCACGTGCGAGCCGGGCGCGGTGGCGAGGTCGAGCTGGACCGTGCCGGTGGTGCCGGCACACGCGCTCATCGCGCCCAGGGCGACCACGGCGAGCGCCCTCACTTGCGCGGCTCCTCGAGCAACGCGTCGAGCTGCTGCCGGGTGACGTTGGCGATCGTCAGGGTCTTGCGCCGCGAGCTCGCGCCGGCGACGACCGAGACGTCGCCGCGCGCGATGCCGAGCCGGCGCGCGAGCAGCTCGACCACCGCGGCGTTCGCCTCGCCGTCGACCGGTGGCGCGGTCACTGCGATCTTGAGCCGGCCGTCGTGCATCGGTCCGATCCTGGCGCGCGAGGCGCGCGGTTGCACCAGGATCTCGAGCGTGATCGCCATCACTTGCCGCCGCGGCCGAGCTCTCTCGCGCGCTTGGTCGCAGTCTCGACCGCGTTGATCAGCGTGGTCCGCAGGCCGCCCTCCTCGAGCGTGTGCAGTCCCGCGATCGCCGTGCCGCCCGGCGAGGTCACCATGTCCTTGAGCCGGCCGACGTGCTCGTCGGTCTCGAGCAGCATCTTGGCCGAGCCCATCACGGTCTGCGCCGCGAGCAGCTGCGCGTTGCGCCGCGACAGCCCGACCTTGACCCCGGCGTCGGACAGCGCCTCGAGGATCAGGAAGATGTAGGCCGGGCCCGAGCCCGACAGCCCGGTCACCGCATCGAGGTGGTGCTCGTCGAGCACCACGCTGATCCCGACCGCGTCGAACATCGCCTTGGCGGTCGCCAGGTCGGCCTCGCTCGCGTGCTTGCCGGCCGCGATCGCGGTGGCCCCGGCGCCGACCAGGGCGGGGGTGTTGGGCATCGTGCGCACCACCCGCACGCCCTCGGCGACCGCGGCCTCGATCGCCTCGGTGTCGACGCCGGCCGCGATCGACACCACGAGCGTCCCGGGCCGGAGCTCGGCGCCGACCTCGCGCAGCACCTTGTCGAGGATCTGCGGCTTGACGCTGAGCACGACCAGCCCGCACCCGCGCGCAACCTCGCGGTTGTCGGCGGTGACCGCGATGCCGTAGGTCCAGGCCAGCTCGTCGAGCCGCTCGCGTCGCGGCCCGGACGCCGTGATCCGGTTCGCCGGTACGTGGCCGCCGCGCACCAGACCGCGGATGAGGGCCTCGGCCATGTTGCCGGCGCCGATGAACCCGATCGTGTGATTGGCAAGGATCGACAAGGCTCATGGTGTAGCACGGCACGCCCGATGCTATGCTCGGCGGTGCGCTGCTCGCGCACGACCCTCAACGACCGGCCCATGCCCCGGTCGCACGACGAGGGCAAAGGGGAGTCCACTCCTCGAGCGAAGTCCGGATGTCTCTTCCCTCACCGCGAGGTGATGCATGGGGTCGCTGCGCGGTGTCGAGAGGAAGACATGACCGCGAAACGCGACTTCAAGCGCCGTGTGCGACAGCGTCAGACGCGCACCGGCGAGAGCTACGTGACCGCGCGGCGCCGGGTGCTCGCCGACCGGCCGACCACCGGCGACGCGCCCCCGGACGGTGGCGAGGCCGAAGCGACCCAGCCCGGCGCGGCGGCCGCCACCACCGCGCCGCCCGGCGCTTCCGCCGCGCCATTGCCACCCGGCGCTCCCGCCACCACCGCGCCGCCTGGCGTTCCCGCTACCACCGCGCCGCCTGGCGTCGGATTCGCGGTCGGTGACGCGGTGCGCGTGGTCGCCGGCCCGTTCGCCGGCCACGCGGCCACCGTGGCCGAGGTCCGGGCCGACGGCCGCACGGTCAAGGTCTCGCTGGTGATCGCGGAGCGCACGACACAGGTCAAGCTCGACGTCGCGCAGCTCGACCGCGGCGATGCGCCGGCCGGCGGCGCGCTCAAGCCCGGGATCTCGGTGGTCGAGCTGGTCGACGTCACCGAGGAGGCCAAGCGGCTCGGCGTGATGTGCCGGGTCGTGATGTTCCCGTCGCTGGTCGAGCGCATCGCGCCGGCCCGCGTGCTCGGCCGGCTGCGCGAGCTGCTGCTCGCCACGATCGGTGATCCGGAGACCGCGCTGCTCGCGGGGCTCGCGCTGACCGGAAAGGTGCTGCGCCCGCGCAAGCCGCGGCCGTTCGACATCGCCGGGCTGCGCCGGTTCCTGCTCCGGGCGCGCGCCGGGTTGAGCGGCACGTTCGAGGACGGCTCGTCGCTCGCGTTCCACGTCGCCGAGGGCGACGGCATGGTCGCGATCCTGTGCGCGCTGTCGTCAGGGGACACCGCGCTCGAGCTGTCGCTGATCGACGACATGATGCCGGGGCGGTGGCAGTTCCTCGAAGGCTCGGGGATGGACGCGATGCTCGAGCGCAGGGGGCAGCCTGTCGAGCATGCGTTCGTGGCGCCGGTGGTGCCCGCGAGCCCGAGGCTGTTCCTGATCCACGAAGGCCGGCGGCACGTCGTGACCGGCGACGAGTTCGTGATCGGGCGCGACCGCGCGTTCGTCGACCTCGCGATCAAGGACGGGATGATCTCGCGCAAGCACGCGGCCGTGGTGCGGCGCCACGGCACCTACTACCTCAAGGACCTCGGCTCGGCCCACGGCATCCTCTACAAGGGCATGCGGATCGACAACAAGCGGATCGACGAGGGCGACGTGTTCCAGCTCGGCGACTACGAGATCCACTTCACGTTTCGCGACGAATAGCTACGCGTAGCGCAGCCAGGCCGGGATGTCGGCGAGCGCCGCGACCTCGTCGATCGCGCCGGCGTCGATCGCGGCCTTGGGCATGCCGTAGATCACCGACGTCGCCTGGTCCTGGGCCAGGGTCTTGCCGTCGGCGCGCTTGATCGCGAGCGCACCGGCGGCGCCGTCCTTGCCCATGCCGGTCATCACCACGGCCAGCGCGCGCCGGCCGTAGATCCGCGCCGCCGAGATCATGGTCACGTCGGCGGCGGGGCGGCAGCCATTGACCATCGCGCCGTCGGTCAGCGCGACCGCGCCGCGGTCGTCGAACTCGAGGTGGCGATCGCCGGGCGCGATCAGCACCGTCCCCGCCATCGGCCGGTCGCCGGTCCGGGCCTCGTCGACCGGGACCCGGCTGACGGCGTCGAGCCGCTCGGCGAGCGGCCCGGTGAACCCGGCCGGCATGTGCTGGACGATCACGATCGCGAGCCGCAGGTCGGGCGGCAGCGCGGGCAACAGCTCCGACAGCGCGGCCGGGCCGCCGGTCGAGATCCCGATCACGCACAGCCGCGGCAGGCCGCCCGACGCGGTCACCGGCATCGCGGTCCACGACGACGACGCGCCGGGCGAGGCACCCAATGAGCTCTGTGACGCGCGCAGCGCGGTGAACGAGCCCGACGGCCGGCCCGGCGGTGGCGCGCTGGTGACCCGCGGCCTGGCCTGCGCCGCGGCGATCAGCTTGCGGCTGAGCTCGTCGGCGATCCGCGTCAGGTCGACCGAGACCTCGCCGTCGGGCTTGGTCAGGAAGTCGACCGCGCCGGCGGCGAGCGCGTCGAACGTCTCCTTGGCGCCCTGCCGGGTATGGGCCGAGAACATCACGACCGGCGTCGGGCGCTGCTGCATGACCAGCCGCACGGCCTCGGCGCCGGTCATGCCCGGCATGTTGAAGTCCATGGTCACCACGTCGGGCGCGAGCCGCACGATCTGGGCGACCGCGTCGGCGCCGTCCTTGGCCTGGCCGACGACCTCGAACGGCCCGCCGGCCAGCGCCCGGGCGATCGCGGCGCGCATGAACAGCGAGTCGTCGACGATCAGGACGCGGAGCTTGCGGAGCTGCGGGCTGGTCATGCGTTCTCCCCGGGCGGCTCGGCCAGCGCCTCGACGAGGTAGCCGGTGACCGGCCGGGCGACGCCCTTGAGCTCGAGCCCGGGCAGCTCGCTGACCTGTGCGCGGGCGCCGAGCGTGGCGCGGGTCGACGCGCTGATCAAGACGCCGCCCGGCGGGCACCGCGACTCGTAGCGGTTGGCGTGGTTCACGGTGTCGCCGATCACGGTGTAGTCGCGGCGCACCACGCGCGAGCCCAGGTCGCCGCGCACGACCGGGCCGGTGTTGATCCCGATCCGCATCGCGAGCGCCGGCGACCGGCCGTGGTTGAACCGCGGCATCGCCGCCTGCATCGCCAGCCCGGCGCGGACCGCGCGCTCCGCCGACGGCGGCCGGCCGCGAACCTCGTCGAACACCGCCATGATCGCGTCGCCGATGAACTTGTCGATGTCACCGCCGTGCTGCTTGACGATCGGGCACATCACGTCGAAGTAGTCGTTGAGCAGCGCGATCAGCTCGGTCGGCGACAGCGCCGCCGACAGCGGGGTGAACCCGACCAGGTCGGAGAACATCACGCTCACCGTACGCTCGTCGGCGCGGAACGCCAGCGCCTCGCCGCGCGCGGCGCGGTCCTCGGCGGCGGCGCGCGCGCCCTCGGAGATGAACAGCGCCGACGCCTGCTTGTAGGCGATCAGCCGGCGCTCGGCGAGCGTGCGCTCGACCAGCGCGATGCACTTGTCCTGCGAGAACGGCTTGACCAGATAGGCCGACGCGCCGGCCGCGCGCATCTGCGCCATGTCGCGCTTCGAGTCGCGCGCGGTCAGCATGATCACCGGGATCTGGCGGAGCTCGGGATCGCGGCGCAGCGCGTGGACCAGCTCGAACCCGGTCATCACCGGCATCTCGTAGTCGCTGACCACCAGCGCCGGGCGGATCGCCTGGGCCTTGTCGAGCGCGGTCTTGCCGTTGTCGGCGGTGGTGACGTCGAAGCCCTGGCGCGCGAGGCAGTCGGCGACGTAGTGGCGCTGCGCCGGCGAGTCGTCGACCACCAGGACGCGCTCGCGCGACGCCGGCAGCGAGCCCAGGACCAGCGCGCGCACCCGGGTCGAGAGCTCCTCGGGGATCACCGGCTTGACCAGGTAGTCGTCGGCGCCGGCGTCGAACCCGCGCTCGAGGTCGGCGGCCTCGCCGAGCGACGAGCAGATCAGCACCGGGACGTGGGCGGTCGCCGGATCGGCCTTGAGCGCCTTGCACACGCCGTAGCCGTCGACCAGCGGCATCTCGACGTCGGTGATCACCAGGTCGGGGCCGAGCGCGCGCGCCAGCTCGATCGCCTCGGCGCCGTCCTGGGCCGAGCGGACCTCGTAGCCGTCATCCTCGAGCAGCGGCACGGTGTGGCGGTGGATCAGCGGCGAGTCGTCGGCGAGCAGGATCAGCTTCTTCGCGCGCGTCGTCGCGCCCAGCACGTCGAGCACCTCGGCGTCGCTGAACGGCACCAGCAGGAAGCCATCGGCGTCGACGTCGTGGGCGATCCGGCGATCTGCGGCGGCGAGCCCGACCACGACCGCGGCGATCGGCTCCGGGCCCCGCCGGAGCAGCGCCACCGCGGCGTCGAGCGCGCGATCGGGCAGCCGGCGCGGCAGCAGCACGGCGCGCGGCGCCAGCTCGGTCAGCCGGCGCTCGAGCTCGGCGATCGACGCGACCTCGGTCACGGTGATGCCGAGCGGCTCGAGCGGCCGCCGCGCGAGCGCACCGAGCACCGGCTCGTCGCTGACCAGGACCACGTTCACGCGCCGTCGCCTCTGCCGCCGCCCCCGGGCTCGCCGCCGTCGGGCTCGGGCTCGCCGTCCTGCGCGGCCGCGGTGTGGCCGAGCAACTTGCGCACCGTGCGGAGCAGCAGCGCGCGGTCGTGCGGCTTGGTGATGTACTCGTCGACGCCGGCGTCGAACCCGCGGACCCGGTCGATCCGCTCGCCCATGCTGGTGACCATGACGATCGGCGCGTCGGCGTACTCGGGCAACGCGCGCAGCGCGCGGGTCAGGTCGTAGCCGTCGAGCCGGGGCATCACCACGTCGGTCGAGATCAGATCGAACCGCCGGGCCTTCGCGAGCTCGAGGCCGTGCGCGCCGTCGATCGCGACGGTCACGGTGTAGCCGGCGTCGGCCAGGAGCCGGCGCAGCGACTCGCGGACGATGTCGGAGTCCTCGACCAGCAGGATCTGGGCGCCGCGGGCCTCGGCGGTGCGCGATCGGCGGCCGCGCGCCGGCTGCCCCGGTGACGACCCGGCTGATGGATCGAGCGCGCGGCGCAGGATCGCCGGGACGTCGAGGATCAGCGCGACGCGGTCGCCGAGCAGCGTGGCGCCCGCCGTGCATGGCACACCGGCGAGCAGCGGGCCGAGCGACTTGATCACGATCTCGCGCTTGCCGATCAGGTGATCGCAGACCAGCGCGTAGACCTCGTGGCCGGCGCCGGAGTGCTCGACCAGGATCAGGTGGAGCGCGCCGCCGCCGCCGTCGTCGAGCTCGAGCACCGCGTCGAGCCGGATCAGCGGCACGTGGCGGCCGCGCACCACGCAGACCTCGCGATCGCCGATCCGCTCGACCTGGCCGGGCTCGATCACCAGCACGCGCTTGACCACGTCGAGCGGGATCGCGAAGGTCTCGCCGCCGGCGCGCGCGACGATGACCTGGATGATCGCGAGCGTCAGCGGCAGCTTCAACACGAACGCGCTCCCTGTTCCGGGGGTGGATTCGACCTCGATCGTGCCCTTGAGCTGGGCGACGACGGTCTGGCGCACGGCGTCCATGCCGACGCCGCGGCCCGAGACCTCGCTGACCTGCGCGGCGGTGGAGAACCCGGCGCGGAAGATCAGCTCGCGCGCGGTGCGATCGTCCATCGCGTCGGCCTGGGCCGGCGAGATCACGCCGCGCTCGACCGCCTTGGCGCGCAGCCGCGCCGGATCGAGCCCGCGGCCGTCGTCGGACACCCGGATCTCGACCTGGTTGCCGCGGTGCGCGGCGGCGATCCGGATCACGCCCTCGGCCGGCTTGCCGGCGGTGGCGCGCGCCTCGGGCGGCTCGATGCCGTGATCGACCGCGTTGCGCACCAGGTGCATCAGCGGCTCGTCGAGCGCCTCGACCAGGAGCTTGTCGAGCTCGGTGTCCTCGCCGTCGAGCTCGAGCCGCGCGCGTTTGCCCAGGCTGGCCGACAGGTCGCGCACGGTGCGGACGTGCTTGCGGAACACGCCGGCGACCGAGACCATGCGCAGCCGCATGACCTGATCGCGCAGCTCGCCCGAGATCGCGTCGAGCCGCTCGGTGCCGTGATCGAGGTCGCCGGTGACCTCGGCGAGCACCCGCTCGATCCGCGACAGCTCGTCGCCGAGGCGATCGAGTGGGTGACCGAGTGGGTGACCGAGTGGCTGACCGAGTGGCTGATCGACCCCGCGCGATGCGCCGCCGCCGGCGGCCCGCCCGATCGCGGCCCGGCGCGCCACGCCGCGATCGGCTGCCAGCTCGGTGGTGATCGAGCCGAGCGCGTGGACCGCGCCGCGCAGGCCGTCGCGGCCGAGCACGAGCTCGCCGACGAGGTTGAGCAGGCGATCGAGCTTGTCGAAGTCGACCCGGATGGTCTGGCGCGCGAGGTCGACGGCGGGCGCCGCGGCGCGGGCGGCGGTGGGCGCGGTCGGGGCGGGGGCCGCGGCGGCGGGTGCGCCCGGGTTGCGCAGCCGCGCGATCGCCGGCGCGGGATCGACATCGATGCTGCGGCCGGCGCGCGCCTGGTCCAGCATATCGCGCAGCCCGTCGAGCGCGGCGAGCAGGGCGTCGACCACCGGGCCGTCGATCGCGCGGCCGGCGTCGCGGATCTGGCCGACCAGGTCCTCGGCCGCGTGCGCCAGCTGGTTGACCGGCGCCAGGCCGACCATCGCCGAGCTGCCCTTGACGGTGTGGAGGTCGCGGAACACGTCGCGCACCAGCTCGGCGTCGTCGGGGCGCCGCTCGACCTCGACCAGCTTGCCGGCGAGCGCTGCGATCCGTTCGGTCGCCTCGTCGAAGAACAGCTCGATCATGTCGTCGTCGACGGCCGGCGTCCACGCGAACCCGGCGGTCGCCGCGGGCACCGCGTCACTGGCGTGCACGGGCGGTGCGGCGGCATCACCGGCGGTGTGCGGCGCGCCAGGTGCGGAGACAGGGCTCGCGTCACGCGCGTCGGGTGCGCGGCGCTCGTCGGGCATGCGCGGCGAAACCGCCACGCGCACCGCGCCTGATGCGCCGGTCTCGTCGGCCACACGCGACGGGCCGGACGCTTCGCGCTCGCCGGCCACGCGCGACGGGCCGGACGCTTCGCGCTCGCCGGCCACGCGCGATGGGCCCGGTGCGCCGGGCTTGCCGGGAACGCGCGAGGCCG
>Ga0307515_10024152_pt1 | contig 10607 bp, 13 predicted proteins | sample 17_EM_MG_FD_194513 | JGI IMG/M metagenome (GOLD analysis project Ga0307515, IMG submission 194513) | Populus trichocarpa ectomycorrhiza microbial communities from riparian zone in the Pacific Northwest, United States - 17_EM | ecosystem: Host-associated > Plants > Roots > Unclassified | place...
TCTCTCTTCCTGATCCACCAATCATAGAGTGCCCACTCCCTCCGCTCTCTGAATTATTGAAGAACTCAAAGATAAAGGAAACGGACTCCTTTGTAATCTGCGTGCAAATACATAGCCCTGTTGGACCGTTTTATCCCCAACAACCCTCGGTTGCCTATGTCCCCCGGGATCTCCTAGATGGGTTAGAAGCATCCTTGGACAATTCGAGTAAGGAGCAGCTGACTGGTATCTTTCAATTCTAACAAAACGTGCAGACACGGGGGATGTCCAATTCATCTGTTTGGAAAGGGCCGACCCAGCCGTGACTGGTCACCCACTTCCAGACCAGGATCAAGCAAGCTCGCCATCCACTAATTCCTCGTCCGGCCTCGAGCCTTCCTTTTTCTCGTCTCACACCTTGGCACGAAAACGAATAATTTACGCTCACTCTGACATTCTCACACGAAGGTCCGAATACTTCGCCACCATGCTTTCCTCGTCCTTCTCTGAAAACGCGAATTCCATCCGGCCCGGAGAACGGAAAGTATACACGGTGGTCCTGGAAGAGGCGGACTTCGCGACAGTCTATTGGTTGTTGAAATGGATATACGCCAACTGGCTGACCTTCAGAAGTGAAGATGATCCCCGACTTGCGATCGAGGGTGTTGGGGCTGGGTGGAGTGCGAAATGGCTTAATACCAGTGGGAAGGGGGAGTGGGAGTGGAAGAAGTTTACCAGAGACCGGCCTGGTGAGGACCTGAGTGCTTCCAGAAGTGATGCCCGGAGTGTTGCAAGCGCCACAGAGAGCGCGGGGTCGGGCGATGCCAAGGGCAAAACGAAGGGGGTCATTGAACCTCAGGCAGTCTTCCCCAACACGACCAACTCTAGTACGACGCTCCGCACGAGCAGCATACCAAGCAGACACGCAGGCCCCATCACGGGGACCTCACAAACGAAACTGCAGTCCCGACAACAACTGACGACTCCGAGTCCCTCCACTTCCAGGCGCTCCAATATCTCCACCGATGGTCCAACGAAAACGGCATCGGGGGTCTCAAATACCCCCTTGCCTACACCCGCGCCCGCCAATACACACCAAACAACTACCTCCACAGGGTTCACGAACCCACAGAGATACAACACCGTGCGTCAAACGTCGGTCCCTGACCCCCATCCCCACCCCACGCCCGAACCTCCCCCCGCCTCCGCGTTGTCTGTCTACCAAATTGCCCACCGATACGACCTAGGTGGGCTGGCATCTTTGGCACTGGAGCATATGATGACAACAATCACGCCGGAGCACTGCTTCAGCCTGCTCTTGGCCAGTAGTGTATGGGACGAACTCCATGGACTCGTTCAGGTAAGTGTTTCTCTGTCGCGTATAGCAATGGCCTAGAGCCTGACACACTCGGGTAGGATTATGTGGTAGAGAAATGGGAGGAAGTGTCCATGAGTGCAGAGTTTGAAAGGTGTTGCGACGAGGTCGCGGCTGGAGAGTGAGTTGTGGAGTGTGTTCCACCATTCCCATCCACTGACGCAGTCATTGATAGTTGGGGTACGGAGGGAGGAAAGACATTGATGGCATTGTTCAGGCGATTGAGATCTCCAAATGTGGTCACCTTTCCCCGGACCTGAGCTCGGGCTCCAGCCACATGCGTAATGGTAATGATACTTGTGCTACTTTTGGAAGAAAACGATCGTATTCCCAGGAAATACATCTGCGTTTGGATTGAGTGGCCGTTGCGGCTGGTCTGTGTGCCTGAAGGGTTACCACAATGTCAGGGGCTGCCGAATTTAGTGTCTCCGGGTTAGGGATGCCACGGTAGCGTGACGTTTTCATGCCCAACATCGGAAGGTGGTGCGACATGCTCCCGGGATAAGTAACACAGGCGTTATCCCATCTCGGTCGCCCACGCCGATTCTTCGTTGAAATTTAGGGGTCAGACTTGTCAACCCAACGGTAGGGATCGAAGTACGAACTATCCTGTTTCATCTGCACATGATTTTTGGCAGGCTCGCCTGGGATGGACCACGCTGTGCCGTGATGAAATGTACAATTAGTTCCGATGTGACGGGATCTGGTGAACCCGAGAAGGAACCCTCGCTAACAGATGCCGGCCTGGGAGACAAACGTAAGAATTTGCCAATCACTTACGAAGCCCGTCTCTGGCAATCCTGGACGATTCTCGCGGTGTCAGTGGGCTGCCCATGGGCATGGGCTGAAGCGGGAATACTCCAAAAAGATTGCGGGGCGTTAATGTTGTCTTCTTTCACTTCAAATTCAATCACCCCAAGACGGAAGGTGATTCCGACGAGATCTCATCGACATCCCCCGCTAACGAACACCCCACCTGGTCTCCAGGTGGAATGATGTTCGGTCGTCGGAATTTCGGAGGAAGCCGATCGATCACACGGCGCTTACCCACGCTCCTTTCTCTCCCCCGCCTCCGCCGGCGTCGAAGCAAAATGATCCCGTCCACAGAACTGCAGGAATCTCTCGAACGACACAACACCACGTTCGAGACTCTTCTCGGCTTGATTCCCTCCAAGTATTACATCCCCCGTGATGAGGAGAATGTCGCCTCCGGGTCAAAATACCGTAAGCATGTGAAGGTCTCGAAGGAGGTTAGCAAAAACGCGAAACGAGCAAAGGTACGCCGAGGCAGACACTTGTGGTCGCACCGGCTCTTCCTTGGTTCCATTTTTAACCTCTTTTACTGTTCCGAAGCTGGATCCCGAGACACACAAACCGAGACCGGAGGACGTCGATGAAGATACCATGGATGTTGATCAGGCAGAGGTCGAGATCACACCGATGCCATCGGCGCAGGGAATTCAAGCCCTGCGAGACAAACTTCACGCCAGAATGGATCAACTACGACGAAATAGGATAGGGAACCTGCCCGAGACCAAGGACGAATTGTTGGAAGAGCGGCGGAAGCAGAGAGGTCTGATGCGGGACAGACGCCGGAAGGAGACCAAAGAGAAAATACGACTGGAGAAGGAGGCAAAGGAAAAGAAAGATAGTAAGGGGGACAAAAAGGGTCACCAACCCAAGGTTTCTGGCCCTCCGAAGGTTGGCAAGTTCTTTCAGTCGTCGGAGACCAGTGCTTAACACCGGTTCCATACAGAACCAACTCCTTGTCCCAGAACCTGTCACTGGTATCACAAATGTCTGCTTCTCCGCCGTTGCTGGTCCATCATCAAGTAAAAGGTCGACGAATCTCACGACGACGTCAAACCCGTCACTTGCTCTTGGCCAACTCACGATCCGCAAGGAGAAGTTAGCTGCCATGCCGGAAGAAAAACGGAAAGCTGTCGAAGAACATGAGAAATGGGAAAAGGCAGGGGCCCGCATGGAGGGTGTGAAGGTCAAGGATGATGAAGCGCGGCTCAAGAAAGCAGCAAAGAGAAAGGAGAAGGAGAAGGAGAAGAGCCAGAAGAGATGGTGCGTGAGATCCTTGTGGAACCCAAACGTTGTCCCTGAAATCACATTGCTGTAGGCACGAGAGAAAGGAGCAGACGACCGCGTCGATGGCAGCACGACAGAAGAAACGCACCGACAACATCGCCATGAAAGCAGAGCGTCGAAAGGGGAAGAGCCGGCCAGGGTTTGAAGGCAAGTCGTTCGGTGGAAAAGGAAAATCGAAGGCCAAAAATAAGTAATTGTGAGATCCCGAATTCATTATTGCCCTTCCATTTCCAAGATCGCGCCCCCGAATCCGATCACCTGCAAGATAACGCCCCCAGTCAAAGTCTGGCCCCAACGCCAACGTTACGTTTTCCAGCACGGTGGATCTTTTGTGCGAGCCAGAGCACCGTTCAATGGTCGTGCGAACCGCGCGCTCGTCAGGCCTACAGCGGACCCCTGGGCGGCAAAGCGGCTCCGGCAATACACTTAAACACTCGCGGAGCTGAGCAAATTGGCGCGGCGACGCGGGAGATTTTGACAATGAGATCGCCGAACCCATCCCCCTCACCAACTCAAACCTTGGTACACTTTGGCTCTCCAGCCTCCCCCCGGTGTTCCGGGAGCCGAGCCCGGTACTCGTGACGTGTCGGCTGCGCGGACTTTGGTGATGAAGTGACTCAAAATGAAGGAACGCGACCTAGGCTTGTTGATGGAAGGCATCTGATTTAACACGCCGGTAACTCGTGGGAGATAACGCTTCTTCTTTAGCGATACCCCACGTTCGTAATCATATCAAAGAGTGACCAGGTTTTAATCCCCAGTGGAAATCGTTATTAAAAAAAAAGCACGCCAGAATGACATCTAAACTGAAATGACAAGCTGTTCATCCCGACCCTTACGCAGGACACCATGTTGCAAACCTAAATTTCGCCCGTGCGTAAGCATCAGATAGCCCGCAGGCGCAGAGCAGGATTGAGGAGCTCACTGAATATCGGAGCCTTCGTCCCGACTGTGATCATCATAAGTTCCAACCTGTCCAACAAATTTATTACCTCTTCCCTCCTAGCCACAATTGGAGGCGTATCGGGCTCCTGGGCGTTTATGGTGTTCAGGCGGACTACCTCTTGAATTAAAACTTGTCCAGCCGTCAACCACGCATTCTGACGATAGTTCAGCAAGCCATGTTCCGTTCGGGGAGTGACTACACTCACAGCCATGATGGGTGGCAACATCTCCAGCCGAACCAAGTCAACACCATCGAACAACTTGACCATCGCGACCGCAGCGTCCACACAGCGCGTGTTAGCAGAGGTGTCATTGGCCGCGAACTTGATGTTGAGATGGATGAACGCCATCTGAACTAGGGTGTGGGCGAATATCTGATTACGCAGTGTGTGTACATTGATGTCGCCGGAGGGAACAAGGGCTGGGAGGGTCGTGGCAAACGCTTCGGTAGCTTTGCTCAACATCTGGAGTTCTTGATGAAAGTTTGCAAGGGCTTCTTCCGTCATATCTATTGCTGGAAGTTAGAATGCTCCTAGGCATCATCGTTGTGAAGTACCTGGTTTGAGAGAGGCAACGAGGCGGAACGCCCTCTCCATGAGGGTTGCACCCTTACAGACCTTCGCGAAGAGTGATGCTTCCTCAGTAGCAGTGGCCGTTGCAGGGTCGTTCAAGAACGATCCTATGGTATTGAATCCCCGGATGTCTGAAGTAAGAAGCCCCTGAAGTAATGGATTAGATATAGATCTCAGACATAAACGGCATCAGAATACGAACCCTTTCGTATTGTTCCATGTCCAACGGCCATGGCACATCGATGCGTGCGTTGGGTGCCTTCTGATCCGGCATACCGGACGGGACGTTCATGGCGACACCCCAACACCCATCGTTCGAGAAGACCGACCAGAACCCGTTTATACGTTCTCCTTCCTCAACCGGATCTGTAGCGTTGAGATTGGGGTTGTGAATCTGGGTGCTCCGGGTGCGGTGCGATCCGAGACTGATAGCGATGGATACTGCGGCACCACAGTGATACCTTCCCTCCAAAAACCTGCCAGTCCAGAAGAAATAGTTGCTCAGAAGTAACTCCGCTTGCAACGCGTGCTTTGCCTTGTGGGGGTGCGTTGTACCGAGGGCGCCCGCTACACTCTGTATGGCACGTGACAAGAACATCGGTTCATATGTCGCAAATGATTCGACTGAGGCCAACTTGAGACCCCAGAGATATATCGTGCTTAACAATGCCAGAGATGGTCGAGAATTTGTGGCCGTGGCGTAGAAGGAATTTACGAAGCGAGGCACATTCAAGAAGAATCCGGTAACTGACACATATGGCAGGAAGCTGTTGAGTCTATTCACATGATTCAGCAAAAATCCTCGAGTTAAGAGGGGTAGGAACTTGCAGGATCGGCCGAAGTCGAACAGGTGGCTCTTCGTCCTCCCACCACCGATCGGGAAGTGTAGGTAGCTCAACCACCGGTACAGTGTGAGTTGCGGCAAGGGTCGTGTCTAAATAAGATTAATCGGCAACGCGAGTCTCTCCAACAAGTCAGTGTTAGTTACCTATACCGTAAGCGGTTTGAGATTGCGATTGTGTAGCATACGGGTCCGCTAGGAACACCGATGAAGAAGATTCAGCAGGATTTTCCAAGTCGCGAATGCGGTTCTCGAGGAAAGCGATATGTTCTTCGAGGACTTGTGTCTTGGTCGGACCTGGACGATCGGTGTATTCGCATTCATCGCTTCTCCGCGCGCATGGACCGCAGATGGGCTTTTCACCGTCACATTTCTGATAACTGTGAGTGAACGTTTATTACCAAATTCTTTGAGCGAACCATTTTCCGTTTCCTGGTTGCGGGTAAGGGTCTAGGAGCTTCTGAGATTGAGACGAACACGAACCTGCAATTCAAGCATGCTTTTCCGCGCTGCAACGGAGAGAGTTGGAGAGAAGTGGGCTTAGACTTATGCAAGCTCATAGTGGGAAGGTTCGTACAAATATTCGAGAGGGCTCTGAAGAGCTCGAAGCCATGGTCGCCCTAGAAAATATATATGAGTTGCGTGAGAGACGCAGGGCCGTTTTCGGAATGGGAGGTCGGGACAGAAGGGAAAAAAACTCCCAAATCCTTTATACCTCTTGTCATGTTCCAAAGCTGATTAAGAGCGTATCCTCCGGAAAGTGAGCCTATCGGGAACACTGAACCTAGAGTTGGGAGCGCTGTAGGCGTGAGAGCATGATCGGCAAAGGGGCCGAGATCATCTCGCGCCACCCCGCGGCGCAGAGTGGGCGTTTTCCTCTCAAATGTCTCTTTCAAGGCCAACGGCGAGTCCTCTAAATCTGACCAAACACTCCGCCTAACCTGAATGTACACAGACAAAGCTGCCGCCGGGTGCAAACAGGATCCTGTTTGTGAAAAATCTCAACTACCAGATCACCGGCGACGATCTCTACGAGCTGTTTGGGCGGTATGGCAGCATCCGTCAGATACGTCTAGGAAACGAACCCAAGACAAAGGGTACTGCATTTGTCGTCTTTGACGATGTAATGGACGTGCGTAGTAATCAACCCCACCTCTACCGCGACCGCTTCGTCAGCTTACCAATCAAAAGGCGAAGAACGCGTTAGATCACCTCAATGGCTTCCATATGCAAGAGCGATACATTGTCGTACTCTATCATATGCCAGCAAAGCAAGATGCGGCTGCTGCGAAGGCCGAGCTTGCGCGTCGCGAAGAAGAGTTAGCGGCCTTGAAACAGCAACACGACATCAAGGATGAAGACTGATCCTATAGTATGGTCCACGGTTGTATTTGCGCGTCGGGCTGATTAATACACCTTCGTTTGTCCTCGCGCTTTGCCAGCGAAGCTTATCCATCATAGTTTTGATCGACTTCCCCCCGTGCCCTACTCAGTACTCAGCATACATAATAGTCCTGAACTTGGACAATCCGGAGACAAATAGAACCGACCCTGCCCGGGCGTTCTCGCTATGTTTAGAAATTCGACCCCAGGCCTCGTTGAAACGGGCTCCATGGTCGTTACGTACTCCGATCAACTTACAGATGCACCCCCTCATGGCGTCGTGTCCCAACGCTCTGGTTTGCAGACCACTGCCACTCCTCAATTCCGTTTCGTTTTTTCAGATTGTGACTCCGCTCACTCAGACGACACATCAGACAACACAGTTTTTCAGGGAAACAATCTTGATACATCAGATACACGAGGCACGGGGACGGTACAGGAAGGTCAATCACAATATAGGAGCAGGGGACGCGTTATGCAGCGGAGGTTAACACCCGACTTGCTTTACTGACGGCCGATGTAACCAGCTGCCTCGCATTCGGGGCATGGCCTGGCGATATGCGGGCCTAAGCAAAACGGGCCGTCAGCAACCGTTTGGATCATTCACAAGGGAGCTCCACTCACAATACTGCTGGGGATAGACGTGACTGAATATACCGTGCGTGTGAGTACTTTTAGCTTCGATCGAATTTAACAGTGCGAAGTTAAGCTCACTATTGGAAACAGGTTTGACGACATCTCGGTGGCTTGCAGTCCGGCGGATGCAATGGACTGAATATGCAGACATGACTGTCACACTTTATCTACACGTTCCATCAGCCTCTTTTGGAACTTCATTTTCCCTAAGGAATCAGACTCACCTCTTCGTCCGGCTTATCGATCGTCGAACACAAGACTGGTTAGCCTCTTCTGATGTCCCTCAAAGGAAAACACTTACCAAGCCGATTGCATGCCCGCATCTGCAGGGTAGGGACAGATCAGGGAACAATCCCAATCCAGAGCAAAGGGGAACACATACGAGTAGACGTTTCTAACGCTGTCAACGGAAGGTCTCAGTCGTCGAACGACGATGGATAGAGCGCGGATTCCGCTACTTACCGACGCCAGCGACACATATTTCGACTCTGCGAGTGTGGTGGAGCGCAAGGGCTATACGAGGGTGTGTTCTTGTGGTGGGTTGTTCGATTCTTGTCTTCGGGGTGGTTGGGAAATCTCCTCTCTCACTGGAGTAGCTTTTATATGGGCCCGAGGAGACAGCCTCGAAGGTGTGCTGTGACGAATATCAAAAGACAAAACATTATGGAGTAAGATTTGTCGCAGCGATCACCTCGCCGTCATCAGGCTGTCAACGATTCCCGTCGGGCTTAAATTTCCAAGAATGGCCTACATCACTCTGCGTGTTGTCGCACCATCCGCAGATCTCGGAGACGGGAGACATTTTTTCACAAAAATTCGTTTGCAATCATCATACCTCTTTGGCCACAGGCCAGTCCCAGGCGTCAAAGGGTTTCTGGGGTTGAATTTGAAATATTGCAAAAGCAAAATGCCCTAACGTGAAAATATGTGACATGTTGGTCGGAATCAGACATTCCCTTCGAAGTGACCCGGCCTACGGTTATCTTAACGCCACTGGTGATAACAATCCCTGGCCAATCGAACCCCCAACAAGCACAACGCAGGAAACGCACATATCGTCACAACACGAGCGTAACGTTTGTTTCCAAGCGCATGGTGACTGCGGTGGATTGTTTCCGTTGAATGGGGGATTGCAGCAAGGTGTCAATTGAGTTCGGCCATCCTGGAATCTTGTGTTACCACAAGTAGCAAGTTTCAGGCATAGATGGAGTCGCCCGTAGAAAGTTTGAGGGAGCACCGGCATCGCTTTGATCGGCGGTGAGATCCAGAAAAGCTGGGGTCTCAGAAGATGTTGCCCCGGGGACTCCTATTCAAAATCATCCCTCGGCTAACAGTTCAACCGCTGATCTGACAAGAAGAACCCACGTATCTTTCCCCAGGGAAGACCCTACGCGGCGGTTAGGATAACGCGATGGTGTCACAGGGGGTGGGCGGAACCAGCACAAATGAGATATCGCGGGCGGCTGCAATCCTCGATGACCGGCGTCTTGCCTATCGTTCGCAGGGTCTATATCGAGGTCAAGCAGGTTTTATGTAAACGTCCCCGACCACGATCGATCGTGTGAATCCCCACCCAGATGATACTTGGGCCATTCGAGCGGAGAGGGGGAATAAACGCTGATGCGCGGCTGCCCCACCAATGGATCCGCGCACCGAGCACAAAACCCCGGCCACCGCGTTGGGAACCGCCCTGAGTTCTCACCGAATAGACAGCCTTTCCTCCATTTTTGTCAGATTTACATTATCAGACGAACCCACGGATACCCGGTCACCGTCAGTCTCATGGGCAAGTTATTGATCAGAATAAAACGCACCAATGGCGGTCAAGGGCCCTATCGATATTCCACATTCCACCGTTGGAACCATTAATCCGTTCCGCGCTGGGGACTGCAATCGCCTTCTCTGCTCATCGTGATCAATCAACGGAAGCGCAGAAGAGTGTGACCATTCGCATGATAACCCCTTTTTTTTCTAGCGCGTATAGGGATCATCGATGCCAAGCAGATCCCAACCTGCTACCCGTAAGATAGCACAGTCGTTTCAGTAGATAGTAGACTCCGTACACGTACGTAGACGCTTCAAATCGAGCCCTGTAATTTGGGAGTCATCATGAACGGTCGATTGCAAACAACCGTTTCACCGGTGGGAGGGATCGTCTAGTACCGGTAATCTTCGAGGCCCCTGTGGCACGTCCAATTCTGGGTACGAAGCCTTGTGACCAGGCAGAACATGACAACAGCCGAGCCACGTCGTTCCAGAACTGCGTCGTAGTGACATAATGTTGAAATTGCGATAAGCCTAGGGAGGTTGGCCCACCGGGTACCGCTCCGCCGATACAGCTGTGGTAAAACGTGAAGGGTGCGTGTCAGAATTCTGATGACATCCTATTCGAACGGAAACCTGCTTGCAAGATCGCCCACCCATTAACGCCGCCATATGCGAGGGACTGATGGTACGACGAGGTTGGTCCTAGCTGGATGGAATCATTCAGGAAGTTATCGCGACGTTGGCCGGGCGAATGTTCGGTACCCACACATAGACGTGACAGGACTGGCAGCGGGTTGGATTTCGGCACTTACTTTCCTATATCAGTTCGATAATTGTGTCTAGCCGTCGGGCTCGTCAAATTCTCCGCGAAAGCTTACCCTCAACAAGTTGCCCGATGGTGGGAACCGACCACCCCATCACGATCGTGGTGCCCGGAGCGGCGAGGAGGCGAGGCCCCTTGTGGCTGATCGCGCCTCGCGGAAAAAACACCTCAGGTGCCAACGATATCGAT
>Ga0307515_10024153_pt1 | contig 10607 bp, 10 predicted proteins | sample 17_EM_MG_FD_194513 | JGI IMG/M metagenome (GOLD analysis project Ga0307515, IMG submission 194513) | Populus trichocarpa ectomycorrhiza microbial communities from riparian zone in the Pacific Northwest, United States - 17_EM | ecosystem: Host-associated > Plants > Roots > Unclassified | place...
AAGAGCACAAGGCGACCAATACGTCTAATGCTACGTCACTTTGGCGCAGACGATCTTTGCCAGAATTCATTCATCGGCTAGTCTGCAGGACAGCGAGCTTAAATAATCCTAAAAGTCCGCCCGCATGCTCAATTGAAATGTGCGTCCGTCGAAATCCGCGCGCCGCGGAATGAGATCAATCGTTTGGTATTCAACACGTAGCTCTTCGGTGAGATTAAACGCATCGAGCGCCACTGAGAAATGCCGCGTGAAGTTGTACGACGCCGACATGTCGATCTGTCCGCGCGCCTTCACTGATCGGGCCGCACCCGAGAAGGTTCCGCCCGCGGCCAGATCATAGTCATCGCGATAGTTGTACACCAAGCGCACGCCGAACTTGCTCGTTTCATAGTACGTGATGAAGTTGCCGGCGCGCTTTGATACACCGGGCAACGTAGCCTGAGTGCCTGCGACCGTAGTGCCCTCGATGTCGGCGAACGAGAAGTTGAGTGCGCCTCCAAAGTTGCTCCACGGCGAGGGCAAGAAATCGAGATTCTGCTGGATCGAAAATTCGAGGCCGGTGATATTGACGGGGCGCTGCTGGTTCACCGGGCCGGTCGCGGTGATGACCGCGGGATCGCCGTTGACCAGGATGTCGGACAGACAAGTGGTGCCATTCACGGTGAGATGACCGAGCCCGAGTGCCGTCGCGTCCGCCGGGCAAAGCACATTGATGTCGGTCTGGAGACCAATGAGCCCCGTGATCTTCTTTTTGTACGCGGCGAGGGCGAACAGCGAGTCCGCGCGGTTGTACCACTCGAGCGAGATGTCGTACGAGTCAGCCTCGTAGGGCTCGAGACCGAGATTGCCGAAGGTCACGCTGAAGCCATTTGCAGTGGGCACGACGAGAGTGCTCGGCGACACCTGTCGCGGTTGCTGACGCACGAATGTGCGGTACGCCGCGCCGCGAATGATGAGTTTTTCAGAGAGATCGAAGGCAACGATCGCGGACGGCAACAGATTGTCGTAGCTCTTGCGATACGTGTTAGTCACGAACTGTTGCGCGGCGTTGCGATCCTGCGAACGGATCGTGTTGCTCGTGTCTTCGTAACGCAATCCCACGTTGGCACGCAGGCCGCGGCCACCGAGCTCAGTGTCGAACTTCGCCATCGCATAGGCCGACTGAATTTCATTCGAGTTTGAGAAGTTGAAGGCCAGGAAGCTGCCGTTGGTGTCGTCGTTGACCCAACCGTTGGCCGTGGTGATCTGGCCCGGTGCGAGCGTCACGGGCTGAAGCTGCGAAACGGCATAGTCGTAATTCACCGTTTGCCAATTGCGCAAGTAGTTGCCCGCGTTGCCGCCGAAGAAGTCGCTCGTAAACTCGCTCTCGACGAGAAATTCCGGATTGATGTTCTCGCGGCGCACGCCCGCCGCGCTGGCTCGCCGGCCGCGTGAGGCGAACTTCGTTTCCTCGTAGCGTGCGCCGAATTCTACGGCTGAGAGCCAGCCGCCATCGAGCTGGCGTTCGATTTCCAGCTGCAAGCCGTCGAGATTGTTCTCCGCCCGACCCTCGCTGCCCGCGATGACGAATACATTCCCCGCCGCGTTGGTCATCGATGGGCCACTACCGGGAAAGGCCCAGGGACCGGATGTGTCGACAACGCCGGGTCCCGGACCAAGGGTAAACAGATAATCGTCGATAGAAGCGCCGCCGGAAAAGAAACGGCCCGAGGTTCCGTTGCCTGCGGCCTGCGCCTGACGGCGCACGTCAAGTTGAGACTGGTCGAGATGATTTGTCGCCCTCGATGTAGTGAGAATGCCCTCAAGCCGCCACGCTTCTTTTTCCCACTGGCCGCGCAGGTTGGTGCCCCAGGTTTCCTGTTCGAAGGGCTCCGAGCGTAACGACGCAAAAACCTGGGTGTTTGAAAAGTTGTACGCATTGACGTAGTTGGCCCCGGCCGCCTGAAACACCGGGCCCGTCGGGTCGATGACGGTCGCACCGCTGCGCATGTCGATGTCGAGGAGGTCCGTGACTACGTCTTCCATCTTTCGTCGCGTCAGAAAGGCGTCGAGTCCGAGGCGGAAATTATCGATGAGCCGGAATTCAACGCCGGACGCACCCGTCAGCACGTCCCCCTTGTTGTACTTCACGCCCTGGCGGATGTCGGATGGGAACAGTACGCCGCCCGCGGCGCTGCCGAACCGCGCCGCGTAGTTAGGTGTGGTTAGGGGATTGAGCTGTGTGTACTGGTTGAAGAAGATCGAGTCGCGACGGAATTCCTCTTGCTTGTACGCCAATGTCGCGAACGCAGCGAGTCGGTCATCCATTAAATGCCGGGCGCCGCTCAGCGTGAGCCCCGGCGTGGTGTAGCCGCCAAGATCGTTGTACTCGCCGGCGAGCTTCACGGAAAACCCGTCAGTGCGGGCGAGCGCGGGCTGAATCTGCAAGTCGATATTGCCGCTGATGCCCCCGGGCTGATCTGCGGCTGATGGCGATTTGATAACCGCGATTCCGGTAAACACGTCGGAGTTGAACGCACCAAGCGGCGTCGTGTCGTCGAGCACCGGATCGGCGAAGTTGATGCCGTTGATAGTGAAGTGCGCGTAGGTGCCGGGCAGTCCGCGCAGGTTGATGGTTGCGTTGCGAGATTCGGCTTCGCGGTTGATCTGGATGCCCGGAACGCGTTGCAGAGCTTCGCCGACATTCAGATCCGGAAAGCGTCCCAGACCTTCGGCTGAAATGCTGTCGGTGACTCCCACCGCTTCGCGTTTCGCCTTTACCGCGTTGGCATAACTCTGTCGAAACCCGCTCACGACGACTTCTTCGAGCGGTTCTTGCTCGTCGGCAGCGGCAGCGTAAGTGGGTTGGATGATGCAGGCGGATGCCGCAAATACGAGCCGAACGATGCGATCGCGCGTCAACATGAAAGCCCCCTTGCGTCTACGCGCGCCCGAGGTTCCATCGCCCAGGCCGCAGGACGCCTGTTGATCGTCCGTGCGCAAAAATTATCATACTTAAAGGATTGATTTCAGCGAGTAGTGGCGAGAGCCGGAGGATCGGTCTCAAGGGAGCGGTAGCGAAAGGAATGCAGGGCGTTTTAGTCACTGCCACGATCGTCGGCGCATTCTTCATCTGGCGTGGAGTGCGAAAGTATCTAATCCAGCCAATTGCCTGCTGTGGCGAGCTCAACGGATATAGAAGCTCGCTGTCTCTGTCCTACTTCTGTAAATCTTCAAGCTCTGTTCCGCGTGCCTGCTTGCGGGAATCCTGCACCACTTGGAACATGTATGCGCCGCAGGCGGAGTAAAATCGGCGCAGGAGCTCCTTCGCCCTTTTCAAAGGCGCAGCACAGTTCTGTCAGTCACTCCCATAGCGGCGGCGATTTCGCTGTCAGTCATTCCTGCCCAATAGCGCATAGCGATAACTCGTGCCGCCCGCTCGTCGAACTTTTGCAGATCGTCGAGCACATCGCTGACCCGAGTCACTTCATCCAGATCTGCGCCACTGCTTTCCGCCAAATTCTGACTGAGAGTAATATGCGGGTATTGCGTGTGGATTGCGACGGCACGGCTCACTTGTTCGAAGACACAGAATATTGAGCCAATTGACGGCGAGTGACTCCGCCGGCAGCTGCTCTATGCATAGCAACGTCAGCCGCAAGCTCAGACTCCAAGAGAGACCCGGCAACGCCGCACTCACATGCTGTACTGACTATCGTGAATGGCCGGGGAATGGCGACAGGAAGCAAAAATTCGTGAGACGTCGGCTCATGCGGCCGCACGACTTTTGTGTAGGGTGTCGGGTTTCAGTGCCCGTTTTCGTCCGTAGGATCAATGTCCCCGCAGCATGATCTGCGCAGCCAGTTCGGCGACTCCGATGATCATGAGCTGTGGACCGCCGCCCGGTACCTCGGGAAGCACCGACCCGTCCACCACTCGCAAGTTGCGGATGCCCCAGACCTTCAATGCTGAATTGACTACTGAGTGTGCCGGATCTGTGCCGGCGGAGCAGGAGCTCATCGGATGGAAGCGAGTTTGGGCGTTTTCGCGGATGAATCGCAGCCTCGCCTGTCGTGACTGGAGCTCATCAGCGTTGAACACCGGCCGGTCCACGAATGGACGCAACGAGGACGCCGCCCCCACGGCCAGCGAGAGTTCGAGGTTTCTGAGCATCGATTCCATGTCTCGCGAGTCGGAGACATATGCCGGATCTGCCAGAACAGGCACGCGCGGATCTCTGCTTTGAAGGACGATCCGTCCCCGGCTTCTGGGCTTCGCGTTCCCCGTCATGAGGGTGAAGCCGCGCTCGCCCGGGACGATACCCGGTGGGAAAGGTCTTAGGAAGGCAACTATCATTAGGTCAGGGGGTAAACGGGAGTCGTCGGGCGACACCCATCCGATTGCCCCGATTTGACCCACGTCCTCTCGATCTACGTACGCCGGACCACCGTGATATGAGACGGGTATCAAGATGTGATCCTGGAAATTGGAGCCAACCGCGGGCAGATGATGCACGACCTCTATGCCGAGCCGTCGCAGATCGCGCGCCGGTCCCACTCCGGACAACATCAGTATCTTCGGCGAGCCGAGCGCACCGGCCGAAAGAACCACATCTCTACTCGCGTAGAAGCGCTCGATGCTGCCATTGACAACGCACTCGACGCCTACGCAGACATGGCCGTGGATCAGAAGCTTGGTGACGGCAGTGTCAGTTATCAGATCCAGATTGCTCCGGGTGATGGCATCGGCAAAATACGTCTGAGCCGGGCCGGATCGCCGTCCATCCGGCTCAACGTTCATATCGGCAAAGCCAATCCCGTCGAGACGCCGCCTTGTGTTGAGATCCACAAAAGGCATGGACACTTCGCTGGCCGCCTGAATGACGGCCGCGCTCAGCGGATTGGCCGGCGAATAGCGGCCGACGGTCATCTTCCCGTCCAGTGACCGTCCAGCGCTGTTGCCCGTAACGAATCGTTCGGCGAGTCTCATCGCGGCGTACATGTTTTCAATGGACCACCTAGGCCCCAGTAGCCGGGCGAGAATGGCCAGGTCACGCACGTCAGGAAGCGTCCACCCCATCCCATTGGTGCTGCCGCTTCCGCCCACAGCGCGCCCGGCCGAGAGCACGAGCGATCGGTCGTTCAGTTCCCGCTGGGGAGTCATAGGGATCTGCCAGTCCGTGTCCGTGCCGAGGTTCTGTGCCCACTGCAAGGCGTCGGCGATCTTTGGCTGCTGGATGTCTCCCGTTCCGGCTTCAATCACCAGAATGCTGAACCCTGCGGCGGAAAGTCTGTCCGCCAGAACGCACCCTGCGCTCCCGGCTCCAACGATGATGTAGTCATAGGCGCCTGGTACAGACTTCACACCCTTTTCGCCGGCGAATGCAATCTCGCCAAGCGCGTTGGCTGCCGCAAGGGAAAGTCCTGAGCGCAACAACTGTGACAGGAATCGGCGGCGTGCGGCTGAAAGAGCAGGCACACCGGACCTTTTTGCCTTTGACACGTACTGGTCCCTCTTCGTACTTAGGCGCTAGTTAGTCGTACGCTTCACGATCCTTGCTGGGCGCTAGCCAGCATACGCGAAAAACTTCGCTCTCTTGAACTACTGTAAGGAAAGCAAACAATCATATGTCCGAGGAAATAAGGGCAATGCGGCGGCTGCGTATCAGCACCGTAAGCTTTGTCCCCGAACAGTGCATCCTCGCGTCCGTGTACGAGTCGGAGGCAACATCACATTGTCCGACACTCTTGCAGTCGTGACTTTCGAAGCGACTCATCGACTCCACAACATACAAAGTCTCCTCCATCGTCGGGTCGGACAGCGCGTACCATTGCTGCAGGCAATGGATGCGCAGCATCCGCTCCGAAGGAATCACAGGGCGCCCGTTGCCGGACTTTGGTTGTGGGGCTCGATAAGCCTCAACAACCGCTTCCAAGGAACAACGGTGCCCGTCTCGGAGAGAAAAATCGCTCGCGTTTGGTCTGTTTCTTCTTGTTCTCGTACGCCAGTGACGCGAATGCACTTTGCTTCATCGATCTGTCACTACGAAGCTATCGCACTTATTTGAATCACAAACTGAGCGACTTAATCAGAGGTTCCTTGAAGCAGCCATAAAACCGGTCGCCAAAGCGGCAACAATGATGCCGCGTGCGGCATCTCCGAGATCATGGATGCCTACCGCATTCGCACGGATGCTCTGATGGCGCCCCCGGCCGGAGTTGAACCGACGACCCTTCGCTTAGGAGGCGAATGCTCTATCCACTGAGCTACGGGGGCAGGCTTTTGGCGCGCACACCTTAAGTGATGGCGCCGGTGGTCGCAATGGGCGGTTAATCCCGGAGCTAGGCGGCAGACATGACGAACTTATTGCCGTCGAGATCTTTGAAAATCGCGTAGCAACTCCAGGGCGAATCGAGCGGCGGAGTTGCGAACCCGACGCCTCTGGCGATTAGCTCTTCGTAGGGCTTCTGAATCTTCATCCGTACATCGGTCGAAAGCTTGATGCCCGACCCTACCGGGCACGGTCATCGGCCTTCCGCCTTCGTCGCGTACAGCAGGGTCAAAGTGCGACATGCGGTCGTCGAGATCTTGCGACAGACACCGGGCTTGCGAAGGGAACCGTGCGTCACTGTGCGGACTTGATTCGGAGAACACTACTTACTGCCCAGTAAGCCTCGTGCAACGCCTTACCGATCTATAAGGTCCTGACGCCGTGGCGGCAGCGAGCCACTTAATGAGCCTGGATTTCATTTTTGAGAAGCATGCGTAGTTTTCTTCCCTTGACGGCGCTGCAAGCGCTATCAATGATGCGGCGATGAAGTTCACATCGCGCAATGCAGCCGGAATCGTTCTGTTCATGGCCGCTGGGTTCGGGCTTGCATGGTTGCTGCTCAAGCGACACAGCGAGCCGGCGGCGAAAGAGTTGGCGCGCGCGCCGGTGGAAACGGCTGCGACATCGAAGCCTCCGGAGGCAACGCCGCCCCGGCGACAGCGTGCCAAACATCCGCGCCGCGGCAGTCAAGCAATCGAGGCGAGCGAAGCCAAATCGGGCAACAGCCACTAGGTATCTAGGTTTTTCGTGGGGACGGGCGTGCGGCCGCTCGGCTGCGAAATTGCCAAGCCGGCAGCGTGACACGTTAGCGTGCGTGCTGGCGAGGTTCAGAAGGCCAGGCCGCTCTGCAGCCCTTGGCACAACGCGCCATCAGCGCCTTGATCGGGAAAGCTTCTCTATTTCGCCAGCAATGGATAACAGCCGGCGATCCGTTCCATGCGCCCCGGAGATCATCAGGCCCACCGGCAAGTCGCCGGAATCCTGACAAGGAATGGAAATCGAGCAGCCGTCCAGGAAATTAATAATGCTGGGGTTGCGCAACACGAGAGTGTTGGCGCGCCAGTATGCATCGTCTTCCTTCAACGCAGAGATGAGGGGCGCAACGATCGGCGTAGTGGGCATGAGCACCGCGTCGAATTCGGATGTGACAGCGGTAACTCGACGGATCAAATCCGCTCGAGCCTCGAGCAGATTCAGATAATCCGCCGCGTTCTGCTCTTTACCGCGAAGAATGCGGCTCAGGACTCTAGGGTCGTATTCGCTGCCGCGCGTGTCCGCTCGATTCCGATGAAAAGCGTAGGCCTCTGCTGGCGACAGCCCGCCTTTGCGATTGATCTGCGGTAGCTCGAGCAGTTCCTTTAAGGCAACCTCGACCACTCGCGCTCCAGCACCGGAAATAGCGCTTAGCGTGTGAGCGAACGCACGGCCGACGATGTCGTCCACATCTTCAAGTACGAGTGATTGGGGCACTGCGAACCGAAGACCCGCTAGCGACACCGCGGGCAATGCATCGCTCGTTTCCGCTGCCAACACGGCATCCACGATTGCGCAGCAGTGAACCGTCTGCGCGATGGGGCCGATGGAATCCAATGAGCTCGACAATGGGTAAGCGCCTTGCAATGGCACGCGCCGCGCCGTCGGTTTAAAGCCCACGAGACCGCACATCGCCGCTGGAATTCGACACGACCCACCCGTGTCGGTACCAAGCCCGACATAGGCCATCTCGTCCGAAACAGACACTGCCGCGCCCGACGACGAGCCCCCGGGAATGTGTCGCGCTTTGCGATCGTGAGGGTTCGCAGGCGTGTCGTAATGCGGATTCAACCCGAGGCCGGAGAACGCAAACTCCGTCATGTTTGTTCGGCCGATGGGAATGAACCCGGCCGCGCGCAGGCGTGCTACCGAAACGGCGTCGCGCGTCGCCGACGATTCCCCCCGAAGCAGCTTCGAACCGGCGGTCGTTACATCACCCGACACGTCGAACAGATCTTTGATCGAAACCGGAATGCCTGCGTACCGCGAAACTGACCCGCTGGCTTTGCGCAGACGATCATGATAATCCGCCGCAGCGAGGGCCTGATCTGCGTGCACTTTCAGAAACACCCGCGCGCCCTCGCCGTTCGGGGCACGAATTCGATCAAGACACGACTCGACAAGCGCGCGGCTAGTCGTTCGGTGCGAGGCCAGTTCGTCTGCTAACTGAGTAAGCGAGCGCATGATAGGGAACGAGCCAGAAGTGGTGGGACGAGGTGAAGTCTAGCAAGCCGCTGGAGAGCGAGCGCGCTGTCATCACGTAGAAATGGTTCCATTTGGCTTTCGACGTGGCCCCTCCTCCGCCACGCCACTATCATTGCGCGATGGAACCACCCGTCATCAACCGACACCGTCGACCCTTTCTCGCCCCGATTTGGCTGGCCGTCCTCGTCGCGGCTGTTGTATTCGGAATTCTCATTGCTGGATATCGTTCGCTTACGACAACCACGATCATCGTCACGCGTCATGCGGAGAATGTGCTGGGCACAATTGCGGACGCACCTTTGACGCCCGAAGGCGAACAACGCTCTCAACAATTGGCTCGTACGTTCGGCGCAACGGCAGTTAAGACGCGCATCGACGCCATCTACATCATCAATTCCAGAAGCGCGTCGCAGACCGCCGCTCCGCTTGCGTCTCGCTTGGGCATTCGACCGATCATGATCCGGGACTCCGACGTGAAGGGATTGGCATCTCGATTGCTACGTGCACATCGAGGGCGCGCAGTGCTCGTCGTCGTTCGGGCTGATGCGGTGATGCGTATGGTTCGCGACATGAGCCACGTGTCGATCCCGGTCAGTGGCGAGAACGACTATGGCAGCGCGTATGTTGTTAGCGTACCGTCGGTCGGACGCGGCAATGTCGTTGAGATTAAGTATTGAGACCCACTGAACAGCGCTCACGCAGAAACCGATGAGTGGAACCTTCCGAAAAGAATTCGTCGTTAAAACACGAGGCCGCGGCTTTACTGAGCTGGGTGCACAGGTCAACGCAGTCGTTCGCGAATCCGGCATACGTGATGGGATGTGTAACGTGTTTCTCGTCCACACAAGCGCATCGCTCGTGCTCGGAGAGAACGCGGACCCCAGCGTCCGCCGTGACCTCGAGGCTTACTTTTCTCGAATCGTCCCCGATGGAGATCCGGCATACGAACATGACGCCGAGGGCGACGACGATATGCCCGCGCACATCCGCACGGTGCTAACACAAAACTCCATCGGCATTCCCATAGCGTCGAGCGCACTCGCAATGGGCACGTGGCAGGGCCTATACGTCTGGGAGCATCGGAAAGCTCCTCACGAGCGGCGCGTCATCGTCACCGTGTGGTGAAACGCGAACGAAGTCATTCGATCTAATTTCGGTTGCCTAACGCCAATGCGGCTTGAATGAACTTCTCGTGTTTGCCAATGCGGAAGTCCGCCAGTACCGCAGACCGAATTATCCGCGTCGAATCAATCAAGAAAGTTGCCCGACGGACTCCCATGCCGAAGGGACCGTCAACATCGAACATGCGAATGACCTGCTTGTCCGGGTCAGCCAAAAGCGTGAACGGGAGGCTATAGCGCTCCGCGAACTTTTGATGGCTGACCGCCGACTGGGGGCTGACCCCAGCGACTGTAAACCCCGCCCGATGCAGCTCCCCATAGATGTCCCGAATCGAGCAGGCTTCTCGCGTACAACCGGGCGTGAAATCCGCAGGGTAGAAATAGAGGATGAGCGGCCCTTGGTGAATCAGCGTCGTCAGGGAAATGTCCACCCCCGACTGGTTGGACAACGTGAATTCCGGTGCCAGTGACCCGGTCTGCAACATAGAGCGCCTCCCCTACTGTCCGCCCGACGATGATAGCCAACCTTGGGCATTTGTATTCATCCCTTGCCTGCGGCCCGCGCGATGCTAGAATCGCGCGCCTTGCGTGGGGCGGTAGCTCAGTTGGGAGAGCGTCGCGTTCGCAATGCGAAGGTCGAGGGTTCGATCCCCTTCCGCTCCACCAATAAATCCCCAGCATTTCTCCCACTTCCCCGCTTTAGCCATTCCGCCAACGTGCGACATTCGTGCCGCGCGTCGGCGTCATGAGACGCATGCTCCGGTGTATCGGTCTCGGTTCAACGAACTTGCCTGACTTCGGTCGGCACCCCTGATATGTCCCGCTCTTCTTCATGGCCGCCGCAAGGTTTGTGCTGGGCGGGGCGGTACATGGCGAGTGGCTGCGCGCGGCCGTCATCCACAACGGCGATCATGCTCAGTTCGAGATCGATCACGGCA
>Ga0307515_10024154_pt1 | contig 10606 bp, 9 predicted proteins | sample 17_EM_MG_FD_194513 | JGI IMG/M metagenome (GOLD analysis project Ga0307515, IMG submission 194513) | Populus trichocarpa ectomycorrhiza microbial communities from riparian zone in the Pacific Northwest, United States - 17_EM | ecosystem: Host-associated > Plants > Roots > Unclassified | place...
TCTACAACCTTCATTTTTTTTTTGAAAGGCACAATCATTGCGTATGAATAAAAAATTTAGTCTACCATGTTTACTACATGGTTTCTTCCACACCGACAGCACAATAGTCATTGTTAATGTGTGTCCAAAGTGTTATGTGGGCTGCTGGTTTCTTCCAATCCTTTAATAGTTTTTGTTAATAATAATAATAATAATATAATATAATATGCAACGCGACCAAGTATAAGAGACAGCGGACAAGCAAACGGTGCCTACATGGGGTCTTACAGGAATAACTTTTGTTTTTGTATTTAAAAAATATTTTTTAAAAAAATTAAATTTTTAATATTTTAAATTAATGTTTTTGATATTTTAAAATTATATATCTAAAATAAATTTTAAAAATTAAAAAATATTATTTCAATATATTTTCAAATATTTTAAAAAATAACAATTATTATAACACTAAATGATCTCCAAGCATAGTTATTAAACCCGGACCAGTTTGACAGGTCGACCCGATGGCTGGACCGGTCCGGGTAAAGCAAAAGACCGGGATAAACAAAAATCCGGCTGATCTGGCGGGTTGACCCATGATTTGGACGACCCGGCAAAACCTAGTTGAGACCTGTTTTTTTTTTCAAATGTGTTTTTTCTCTTAGCCAAAATTTTTTTTTTATATATATTTTTTAGTTAGTTATTAATCCTTTTCACAGTTCAATATATAAATACTAGAAGATTGTCTTATTTTTTCAATGTGAGATTTGAAACCTTTTAATATATTTACTCTATGTTCACAAGAAAAAAAAATTATTTTTTTAATGTAGGATTCGAAACTTTTAGTGTATATACTATATGTTAAAAAAAATTAATTTTTTTTTAATGTGAAATAAAAAATCTTTTTGGTTTAAAAACTTTAACTTTAAAAGATAATATACTAACATAATATTTTTTTAACGTGAGATAAATAATATTTTAAAATAATATTTTAAATTTTATTATTTATAAAACGTGTATCCTATATTCATATAAATTATTTTTTAATTTTTTATATAAAATATTAAAATATTAAATATTTTTTTTTAAATGTTTTCAGATTCATCCGGTTTAACCCATATAATCTAAAACCCACCTCCTTAAACGGGACAACTGCGGATCGGGTCTCATAACCATCTCCAAGTACCACACATCCACGTTCCTTGAGCAACTCACTTGGCTATATAAATACAATCAAAACCCCCAATTTCAAGCCCTAGATTTCTCAATCCACTTATACTCTTCGTTCTCACTTCCCGTTTCGCAGCCAAATCATCAAAAATCAAAACCTAAAACTAAATCAAAATTACAAAAAAAATACACCATGACTGATTATGAAGCAGAAAGATACGAAGGTAACGGCGGTGCCGACTTCGAAAACCAGAGCTACGGTGCCGGCGGCGCTGATTCCTCTCCTCCGCCTCGCGGCGCTGATGATCACAGCGATTCTAAGTCTGAGGTATAAACAGATGTAAATCATTTTGCTTAGACAGAAAAGCTGTTAAGATTGCGATTTTTCTTTTGTTGTTTTGGTAGTTTAGTTAGGGTTTCCGTTTGTTTCTATTTGAGAATATGAGCTATGTGATGTTATTGTTTTAGCTTTAGTTATTGATAGAAAGCTTGTAGTTGCTGCATTTGCTGATTTAGGGTTTTAACTGGAAGAAACACGGAGCAACGTAAATAACATGAATTGGTTCCTGTTGGCCTGTTTTGTCATGCCCTACGATTATTTTTTCGAATTAACAGCGTATCTTTGTCCTGTGCTAGCTATGGATTTGGTGTTTGTAAATGCTGGTCACACTTGTGGATATTGCTTATGTTATGCTCTAATTTTGTTAAGTCTGTTGATATCTGATGCTATGTCAGGTTTTTGCTTAGACACGTGAAACATTATGCAGTTATTGGATTTACAGATGTTTTGTATTTGTTAGTTTTGTATTTTGGTTCTTGATGTAGACAGCCCTTTTGTTGTAAAGGATTTTGTGGGTTTTTGGTTTTGGTTGGTACTGTGTACCCCATATCCTTTTTATTGGGACCTTACTAGCACAATGCATGAATTTCAGCGTGGGTCTCGTGACTATGAGAGGGAGTCTTCAAAAAGTAGGGAAAAAGAGAGAAGCAAAGACAGGGACAGAGGTAGAGATAGGGAAAGAGATCGAGACAAGGATAGGGAGAAAAGTAAGGACAGGGATAGAGATAGGGACCGAGACAAGGATCGTCATCGTGATCGTGATCGCCATAGAGATCGCACTGAAAGGAGGGATCGAGGTCGAGATAGGGATGGTGATGATTATCACCGAAGCCGAGACTATGACAGGTAATAAAATCTGATTATTTTTTGAATGCTGAGTTTTAAGTATTGTCTTCTATATACTATTTCGTTCTTTATTATGTTAAGTGCTGGATAACTGATTTATTGGTTCTATTAGCAGGCAGAGAGACTATGATAGAGACAAAGAAGACAGGCATAGACGTCGGTCGCGATCTCGTTCAAAGGGTAGATCTGAGCACAGATCAAGGTCACGCTCTAAGAGGTATATTAGGGGTACACCAAATGTCTATCCATACTTAAAACTTTATTCAATGTTGATCTTCTGTATTCTAATTTATGCATGCCTGTTTGGCATACAATATCTATCTACTTACAGCAAAAGGATCAGTGGTTTTGATATGGCTCCTCCTGCTTCTGCAATGTTGCCTAGTGCTGCTGCTGCTGCTGTTGCTGCTGCAGGTACATGTACCCTCTTATACAACTTAAAATGTCATATTCTCTTAACTGCTATCTTTGTTTTTGTTTGACATAGTGTGGAAAATCCGTATCAAATTACATGGTATCATTTGGTAAGCAGTATTTTGTTCTCTAACTTTGTATATCTAGCTTCTTAAAGCTGTGGTCTCTGAATGGGTTGTACTACATTATTATTATTGCTTATTTAGTGAAATAATTCTGGAACTGAGAGAGTTTTTGGTTTTTCTTGTGTTTGGTGTTTGTTTGTTTGTTTTGTGTCTGTCTTTTGTTGTAAGAAGGCAATGTTGGGCTACTTGTCCCACTGTGCTGACAATGGGCGTGAGTCAGACTTCTGTAGCTTTTATGTACAAGAAGGAGACAATGCACCGGTTTGATGGTTCTCTTTCGTCTTCAACTGGCAACTATTGCCTGTTTTGGTAGTCTTGCAAATATATCCTCCAGAACTTGAATATGATTTATACTTTCATTTCTGTTGATGAATTTATTGCCAAAGGTTAGGACTTAGTGGTTCTATTTGAGAATGATGCAGGACTTGATTTTGGTACCCCAACTACATTAGAGTAAGGATTGATTTATGATTGTGTACTAATTTCTTTTTAATTACCTTTGCAGGTCAGATTACTGGGACAACTCCTCCCATTCCTGGAATGTTTCCCAACATGTTTCCTTTAGGGACTGGTCAGGTGTGTATCACTCTCATATGTAACTTGTATTCATTTCCATATTCTCATTTGCATTGATTGCATTTCATTTGTTCATTTGCAGCAGTTTGGTGCTCTCCCTGTTATGCCAGTTCAGGCAATGACTCAACAGGTTGGCAGGAATGAAAGATGTGATTTTTTCGTCTTTTTTTTCCATTAATTTTTGGATTAATTATATGATTTATTTTGTGATTTCAGGCTACCAGGCATGCACGGAGGGTCTATGTTGGCGGGCTTCCACCTATAGCTAATGAACAGGTTTTGTTTTGCTTCCATTTTTCCCCTCATCTTTATTTAACCTTGTTTGGATACTAATCCCTTAAGCTGCACTGCAGTCTGTGGCTACCTTTTTTAGCCAGGTTATGGCTGCCATTGGAGGGAACACTGCAGGCCCGGGTATGTCATATTCTTTTTAATTTTGTTTTGCAGATACACATAATTAGACTACCTGCATCCTTTCCAGAGTCACTAAATTTTTATCTGGTTTGTTTTGCCAAGGGGATGCTGTTGTTAATGTTTATATAAATCATGAAAAGAAGTTTGCATTTGTGGAGATGAGATCTGTTGAGGAGGCCAGCAATGCAATGGCTTTGGATGGGATTATTTTCGAGGTAATTTTGTTTTTCTATATCCTTTTTGTTTTGTTGTGGTCTATGATATTTGCTGTTACATGGTACTGACCTGTTTGAGCTATTTCATTGCAAAACTTTTTTTTCCTAGGGAGCACCTGTTAAGGTCAGGAGACCGAGTGACTATAACCCATCTCTGGCTGCAACACTTGGTCCAAGCCAGCCCAATCCCAATCTTAATCTGGCAGCAGTTGGCCTTACTCCTGGTTCTGCTGGTGGACTCGAGGGTCCAGACCGCATTTTTGTGGGTGGACTCCCTTATTACTTCACAGAAGCACAGATCAGGGAGTTGTTGGAGTCTTTTGGAGCCCTCCGTGGTTTTGATCTTGTAAAAGACAGGGAAACTGGGAACTCAAAAGGCTATGCATTTTGTGTTTACCAAGATCTTTCAGTTACAGACATAGCCTGTGCTGCTCTGAATGGAATTAAAATGGGTGATAAAACTCTCACTGTTCGACGTGCCAACCAGGGCACCAACCAGCCTAAACCAGAGCAAGAGAATGTACTATTGCATGCTCAGCAGCAGATTGCATTGCAGGTAAATATTGTTCCATTTTTATATATAAATATGTATTCCATGCCATCATAGGTTTATTTCGTTATATAAACTTTTTTTTTTTTTTTTTGCAGAGGCTTATGTTACAGCCACCACCTGTAGTCACGAAAGTTGTATGCCTAACTCAAGTAGTTACTGTGGATGAGCTCAAAGATGATGATGAGTATGAAGACATTTTGGAAGACATTAGAATGGAAGCCGGGAAATTTGGTAAAATCTTTCAACTGGCTATTTATTTTGTTTCTAGCCTTTGTACTGTGAATCTTCCTTCATAGTAATTGATTGTTCTTTATTCTCTGTGTGTTATATGTCTGTTTTACAGCCATTTCTAGTCCCACATTCTGCTATAAAGAATCAAGCTTAACATACACAGACAGAAGACTTCATAATCCCTTATTTATATTTACTTGAGATTGGTTTCCATTTTTCAATAAAAAATAGTTGTTTTGAAAATTTTGGATTGCATATTTTCACACGTTATATGCAGGTCAACTGGTGAATGTTGTGATCCCACGCCCAAGACCAGATGGTGAAAATGCACCAGGAGTTGGGAAGGTCAGCATATGTTATAGTTTGTTTCATCTATGCTTCACGTCTTTTGAAAGTAGTTGTTTTTTTAGGCTATAGTTGCTGACTAGAATCTCGGGTTGTTTCCAGGTGTTCTTGGAATATGCAGACACTGAAGGTTCTTCAAAAGCACGAGCAGGGATGAACGGGAGGAAATTTGGCGGAAATCACGTTGTGGCTGTCTTTTTTCCAGAGAACAAGTTCTCCCAGGGAGAATATGATGACTAATTAGTTGTGTAGAGGCTGCTTCCTTCCACCACTTGGGTTTTGCATCCTTTGATACCCTGTTATTATTAGTGGTTATGTTTTTAATGATAGCTTAGAAGTCTACAACCTTTTGCCTTTGGCTGTTTGATTGAATGCCTCCTTGTTGAAGTCTGTGAACAGATGACCGTTAAACATTGAACTAGTTGAGATGAATTTCTATGATATTCGACTTCTTGCATCCTTCTTTTTTTTTTTTAAAAAAAAAAAATCAAATAAATTTGACGACTACATTAGATTTGATTTGATGATGAAAAACTTCTGGTCTTGGAGCGTGCTATTCGTCTCTTTTATGTACTGGGTAGATGCCTGGATTGGAACAGCATGAAGCAGTTTGTGACTTAAAGCAAATGTAGTGTTTTATTCAATAGCTTGGTTTCTCTTATTCTTTTTACTCGCTATTTCCATCAATGTTTAAATTTTCCATCTCATGATGAGGGCTTTTGATCTATCGGATCTTGAGCCCAATTCGATCCGACTTTGATGTAACTTAATGGATTCGGTTTACAATTTCAATTATCTGTGTTCTATTATGATTTAAATCCGTTAATTTGTTTATTAAATGGTTCAGATATGGATTTTGATCTGGTCCAATAAAAATTTGATCTGAAATTAATATTAATATTATTTTTAATAAATATAATATTCTTTAAAAACAAAAGGAAATTTAAATATGAAAAATAAGAAATAAATATGGCATTAGGTTTAGGTTTAGGATTTGTTTTCTTTAAATGTTGAACGCCGTTATGTACTTTTGTTCCTTTTATTCTTTACATTTACCACTATTCTCTTAAACAATTACAATAAATTTTTATTCGTCTTTTTCAACTCTCAAATTAATTTTGTGAAAAATCCTAAACATATGAAAACAGATAATGATTAATGAGTCATTGCAAGTGTTATACTTGTGTTTCTAATTTATTACGTCTTGATGCAGTCTAATTTTTTTTTTTATCTATTCAAGCTTGTTCTTTATAAAATATTAGGATTTTCTTTTATGCCAATCAAATTGTGTCTAGAGTAGATAATTTTATTATTTTCTTCTAGCTTTGTCATATTTTAGGGTTTAATTTAAATTAATTCTTGACCTATAATATAATTTTTTTATTATGATTATTTAATTTAGTTCTTATACTGGTAATACACTTTGATTTTCTTTTTAAAAATGACATGAAATAGAGTTCTGGCTGTCAATAGAGTTCTGGTAGTCATCCGGATTTTCAGGACAACAAGCTCATTTCAGCATTTTGTTTTGGAGTTAATATTATAATATATAAAATATTTTTTATATATTTAAAGATATTTATTTTCTAATATATACATTATATCAAGTTGTATATAACACTTTATTACTTAATTAAATAAATATTCACCATATATAACATTATTAAATTAACATATATTTATTTTCCAATACTTCAATCTGTTTCGACTTATTTCTAAGATTTTAAATAATATAAAACATGAATTCTTATTTTGTTTTTTCAAATGTTATCAAACATTTCAGAGGTACAGCCATGTTTGGTATTTCCTCCAGCAAACAGATAATTGGGAAGGATAATGCAATTTTTTAATTTTTTAAGCAAAAAGAAATGAAAGTTCCGTTTAAACCATTTCTCCGTTTAGTCCGTCACTTCAACCTCCCCTAAACCCTAAAAACCACCCATACACATTCCACTAGCACGCACTGCCCCTTCATTTCCTGTCCTTCAACTTCCAAAATGTCCTCCACCCTGCGCCACCTCCGCCACCTCTCCACCACCACCCAGAAAATCTCCATCACCAAAGCCAAATCAAGACTCCGCACTGAACATGACCCAGACAAAGCACTAGCCATTTTCTCCTCCGCTTCCAGTAATGACTCCTCCCCCCCTGTCGTCTCTCGCTATGCTCAAGACCTCACCGTACGCCGCCTCGTCAAATCCCACCGTTTCGCTGACATCGAGTCCTTGATGGAATCCCACAAATCCGACCCCAAAATCAAACAAGAACCCTTTCTTTCTTCACTAATCAGATCTTACGGTGTTGCCGGGATGTTTGATCAGGCACTAAAAACTTATCAAGAAATGGATCAATTGGGTACCCCTCGATCTTGTATTTCTTTTAATGCTTTGTTATCTGCTTGCATTCAATCCAAACTTTACAAGAAAGTTCCTGTGCTGTTTATTGAAATTAGTGAGAAATATAGGGTTTTGCCTGATACGGTTTCGTATGGGATGTTAGTCAAGGCTTATTGCGAGGATGGGAAACCGGAGAAGGCGATTGAGGTACTGGGGGAAATGGAAAAGAAAGGAGTGGAAGTTACGGCGATTGTTTGTACACCAGTTTTGAATTGTTTGTATTCAAAGGGAAAGAAAGATGAGGCGGAGAGGTTTTTGGATGGGATGGTGGAAAGAGGGTGTGAGTTGGATGCTGTGGTGTACAATGTGAAGATTAGCAATGCTGTGAGTCAGGGGCCGGAGAGAGTGAAGGAGTTGATTGAGGAGATGGAGAGTTATGGGTTGAAACCGGATACAATTAGTTATAATTATTTGATGACTAGTTATTGTACGAGTGGGATGATGGAGGAAGCGAAGAAGGTTTATGAGGAGTTTAGGGTACATGGGTGCAAAGCGAATGCGGCAACATTTAGAACTCTGGTTTTTAACTTGTGTAAGAGTGGCGAATACGAGAAAGGGTATGAGATATTTAAGGATAGTGTGAAGGTGCATAGAATTCCAGATTTTAATACATTGAAATATTTGGTGAAGGGGTTGGTGGAGAAGAAGAAGATCAAGGAAGCAAAAGGATTGATTCGTACAATGAAGAAAAAGTTCCCTCTTAATTTATTGAATGCGTGGAAGAAAGTTGAGGAAAATCTTGGTTTGCATTCTACTGAGGAGGATAAGGAAGTTAAAGAGGCTACAGCTTAAGGATTAATCGGAGGCATGTTCTGTGTTGTTTTGGGTGATAAATTCAGCTACAAGCGAATCAAATTTCTCACATTGCAACAGCTTGTAACTTTTCTAGCTTGATTCCCTTTTCAATCTTTACAATACAATTAGCCAGGGAAGCTGCTTTGGCAGTTGCAATAAAATTTTGAGCTCCATTATTGTTTCATAAAAGCTTCGACTTAGCTCATGAGCTACATTTCCTCTTCGATGCCATGTAATTTGTAGAATGCTAGTCCATGTTTTAACATTTGCTTTCAGTTTTCTTCAACGAGGTTAAAGCTTTGCTTTTTCCACGGCAATAAAACTTCTTGATGCTTAATCCATCATGTTTAGTAGTTGCAATTTTCTGCCCTATAAGTTTTTCCTCCATCCATATAGTGCCCGAGGTCCTTGAATGTGTTGGCTAGCCTAAGCATGTTGTGATCGCAAATCTCAAACATTCTTAAAATATCAAACATTCTTGAAATGAAACATTTACATTAAGGTAGTGTAATTACCTTTTGTGATCCATCGCAATGCGGTGCTCTATATTTTGCATTCAAAAGCATTATTTTCGGTGCTTTTTCTTCCGAAACACAGGTTGCATAAAAGCGGAAATTGTGAGATGGAAAATAAGAGGAAAAGAAAAGAAGTGAAACTGAACTCCGTTGTCTTTAAATAAATTCCTCTTGTTTTGGTCATGGAAAAAAAAAGAATTTAAATAGGAGCAAACTATAAATTTACCCGCCAACTATCGTGACAGTCTCAATTGTACATCCCAGGTATTTTTCGTATCGATTGTATTATCATAGAATTTTGTCTCAATTAGATTCTTCTATTAATTACAGTTAACAAGATCGTGTATTTGCGTGTTTTTCATGTGATCTCCACTACAGAAAATTGAAAGCAGATTTATCTTCAATTCTTTTGCAAGGTAGATCACGTTCATTATTCACGTATACCAGCTCTGTAATATGTGCTCGTAAATCTTTTTATATAAAAAATATTGGATATGCATGCTATTTTTTATGTATTTTTACATAAAAATATCAAAATATAAATTAAAAAGTTTATGCAAATATCTAATTAAATAAATCGATAAGTATTTATATATATAAATGAAAAACAATCATTAAAAAAAAAGAGGAAAAAACAGAGAGATAAATGCAAATTAAGATATTCAATCACATAAAATGAGATATTTATCCGATTATATTTACTGAACTTGTTTATTTGAATCAATAAAAGATAAACTCATAAAAAAAAAATTAAATTTAAATTTAAAAGAATAAGGATAAAAAAAACACACAAGAACTTATAATTAAAGGACCAAATTAGAAAAAAAAAATCTTTAAAAGGAATAAGAACAAAAAAAAAACAAAAGAATGAGAACTGAAATTGAAAAACAAAAAAAAAGTAGAAAATCATGCACTTTATCTAGTAGGAGAGAGAGAGAAAAAAAAACAAGAAATGATCATCGACGACAATCCGACCACCATACATCGTCGCGCATCACACCATGTAAAAAAGGACATGGTAGCGCGTCCAAAGAAACAGTGGAAGGTCAGGTTTGGTCATCGGGTGGTGTTGAATGTGCCGCCTAAATGGCGTGGAATGTGGATGTCACCCACTCACTGCATGTGCCAATCACTTTTTTGATTAAAAAGTAAAAATATCAAAACACTTCATAATGACTCAAGTAATTACTTAAAACAACTGTGTGAAAGTACAAAATACCCTTGAATGCAAATCTTATTTTCTTGTCTTTTCTAGGGTCAAATACATATTTGAACAGTACATGAAGAATGAAGAAACCCAAAAACCCTTGTCTAACAGCCTATTTTTTTTTTTATTACTAGGGTAAATAAGTATTTTTATTGTTTACAAATTTTTGAAGAGTTAAAAAAGTTACTAGTCAATAACTTAAAAATTTGTTGATTTTGAGGGTGAAAAAATATTTTTACTATGCAAAAAATTAAAAAAAACTTAAATATTCCCAAACAATCTTTTAATAACAATTGGATAGTGAAAAGGACAAAAACACACCCACAACCAAGGCATCATTTTTTTCATTGAAGAGCAAAATAATGATTTTACTGTAGCAATTCACAGTAATTTGTGTCTGTTGTTACAATATAACAACCACGTATTACATATTTTATTATATATATACACTAAAAAATAAAATTTACTTTTAATTTTATCAATTGATA
>Ga0307515_10024156_pt1 | contig 10605 bp, 5 predicted proteins | sample 17_EM_MG_FD_194513 | JGI IMG/M metagenome (GOLD analysis project Ga0307515, IMG submission 194513) | Populus trichocarpa ectomycorrhiza microbial communities from riparian zone in the Pacific Northwest, United States - 17_EM | ecosystem: Host-associated > Plants > Roots > Unclassified | place...
CCACCTCTCCTCCGCCTTGGGGGGGGGGCGCCCCAAGGGCCTCTAGGAAGCCGTTAACCTTAATAAATAACTACAACACTATACTAAGACTAGTTATATAGCTTATATAAGCTATATCGCGAATATCCATTCATATCGCGATATTTTAGCTCCCTTAATAATAACGATTAATATTTAATCAAAATATTAATCCATTTATTACTGGGACCACTAACTATATTATTAGCAGAAACCCTTCTTCTATCTCTCCCTCTTTTAATACTCCTTGTCTTTCCTTCTAATACTTTTATTTATTGCTAACCTTATAGATAAGGCTTAGGTTTATTACTTATTCGCAGTTTCTAAAGTCTTCTAAATTATTAAAGGGGTCCTTTTCGGCTCCTCCCCCTAATTAAGTTTTTAAGGGTTAATTAAAAAAAAGGACCACTAGCTTATATATTAGAAAGCCGTCTTTCCATCTTAATTCTATTATTATAGTGGATATTAATAACGTTGCACCTCTTATTAAAGAGAACCCCTCTCTATAAGGCTATTTTAATTCTCTTAAATCTTAAATAGGCTATAGACTTATACTCGGCGGAACACGTCACTATAGTTATTATCCAGTAGAAACTAAATAGCCTTTTTTAATTACTAGGGCCTTTAGGGCTATAGAAGATTATCTATTTAACTCTCTAAATCTTAACGCTAGGGCTATAGTGCTAGACGCGGGATGCGGAGTAGGATACGTTGCAATATACATAGCAAAGAAAGGATTACGTGTTTTTGGGATTAATGTTGTTAATTATTACCTCGTTAAGGCGAACAGAAACATTAAGGCAGAAAACCTTAAACAGTAAGTGTCTACCTAAAAGATAGACTATTACTATCTAGACAGGCTCTAGGACGATTTAATTAATGCAGTTTATATTATAAAGGTACTTATATACGTAATAGATCCTAAGTAAGCCTTATAATAGTTTTATTAAGTACTTAAACTAAAGGGGTCTATTGCATTACATAAATATAATTATATTAAATTCAGTAATAAGGAGCCTATAACTATAGATAAAATAGTAAATAGTAGTTAAGGTACTAATAACGGAGGCATTAAAGCTAATTCTTATATATAATTATTTAAATACCTTATAGACACCTAGGATAAGATTAACACCTTTACATTTATGCCAGCAAATAAGGAATTCGAGCGAGGAGTCCTGCCGCGAATGTTAGAGGATATAGGCTTTAAAAATGTTAAAGTAGAAGACCTATTGCACAATATCAAGCCAATATTACGTTTATTCTTCACTATTGCCTACCTTCCATTTCTACTTATTTGGCTTTTTAGCCTTAAGAAGCGGTTTATTAACACTATATCGGGTATAAAAGCCTATAGGGGGAGGAAATTTTAGAGGTATATTACTATAACCTGCATAAAGCCTAATAATACGGTTAGGAGAGAAGGTCTAGACGTTCTAGAGGTAGTTAAGGAGAATAAAAATACTTAGCAATCCTACTAATGCTCCTTTAGGCCATTAAAAATGTAAAGCGTTAGTACAAATTACCTACTAGAATTGAGATTTTCTTTTATATATTTCTATAGAAACCCCAAATCAGTCCTTTCTATTACAGTTATTAGTGAAATTGTATTCGCCCTTGTCCTTTAAAGAGTTCCCTAAGAGTGTTATTAGGTAGGTGTAAATTAGATAATAGTAAGTTTATTCTCCTTCTTTGCTAATTTAAAAAGCTTAATAATGCCTCTTATTGCAAGTTTTATGCTATATACGTTCTGTTAATCTGCAATATTAAGTCCCGTAATGCCACTTTTTACTTCACTCATTAAAAATGGAAAGTGTATATAGTAAATGGCTATAAAATACAATATATATAAAGGATCGCCTAATACAGGTTAAAGTTTGCGGAAATAGTTATCTAAAAAGGCAGATCGCCCGAAGCCAGTAGCATAATCTAGCTGTAGCTAAGGATTTATTACGTGTATAGAATTGTTCCATCCCTTATTAATACTTTTAACCAAAACACCCCCCACGCACTAAACTACAAACTTGCCCAATTTGAGTGTGCATACACGTTTGCCTTCTATACGCTCCATTTCCGCCCTAGGCTTTTCTATACAGCATTTATTACCCACTTTATACGCCTTTAAGTTTTAACCTAAATATATAGATGTTAGATGGATAAGTTACTTATAAAAACTCTATTAATTAAAGCTAGCTCTAAAAGCTCTCTATATATATAAGGTCGGGGCAAAGGACTAATAACGACGATTCTGGAACTATTACTTAATCGCTACCAGGTCGATATTACCACTTAGTCGGTAATAGGTAATAAATAGGTAATAGAAAGTAGATAGTAAGATATATAATAGTAAGAAACAGGGTATAAGTTATAAGGTAGTACTTAATAGTAATTTTAACGCTTAATAATAGATGCAAACTTATAATTCTCCCTAGAATAACGCTACTAGAGTAGATCTACCCATCTATATCTATATTCACAAACGTATATTTTAAAAAAATTAATTTAGGAGAAACTAGGCACTAAAAGAACTAGTCTTAATAGCAGCGCCAATTAGGACAATATAGCCTTAAATTATGGCTAATAGGGACGCCTAGTAAAAAGGGGGGAGTACGATTAGTGCTGCCCTATAGTTAATTATCTATAGAATATAAGTACGTCTAGGTTTACTTCTAATTTATAGTAAGGCGGAATTAAATTATACTTTTAGAGTTAGTAGACCCTCTAGGCCCGAAGTATATATAGCTAACTAGATATAGTTATAAGATCTTTATTAGAGAATATAAAAGTTCTAATTATAAGTCCTACAGTTATAACCATGTAAGTAGAGGCGGGATCGTAGAAATCGTTATTGCTATTACTATTATCGTAGTTATTATTATATTGCTTATTATTTATATACGCTACCGGAAGCGGCGTATAGATAAGATGCTTATTAGGGAGCTTAAAATCCATTATAGTATAGTTATATAGCAAGTTTAGTATGAAGGAGTATTTATAAAGGATAGGATAAGTATAGACTAGAGGTCCTAACAATATATTCATTTATAAGCAGTAATAATAATTAAATGTTTTAAAATCCTTATAAATATATAAATATACATATAAGAGCAGATAGCAAGCAATAAGAGAGGGGGGTAGAGGACTCTAAAACAATATTAACTATAGTAAATCGCTATAACACTATGCTAAGACTAGTGATATAGTGTTAATTAGTAGTCCGTACACTAATTATAAGAAGAGAATAAGGACTCTATTTTATTGCAAGAGGCTCTAAAGCCTTACTATATACACTAGATAGGTAGTAAGGACTAACGTTAACACTAATATCAATTTAAAACTATTACCTTATAGCCACTTAATTAACATTACTAATAGGTATAGGTCGACTTCTATACGCTATATAAGATAAACCCTCTCTTAAGGCTCCGCACGAAGGTGCTCTAGAGGTTTACATCCCTACTATAAAAGATAGCCTACACACACTAATATATACTAACTAATAAGATGGAGGTCATTTAACCCTACGTAGTACCACTATGGGAGGACTAACTACCTATAAGTATCAACCTAAATAGAGATAGGGCAACTAAAGCCGCCAACTCCACCTAAGGCATATAGATCGCAACAAGCTCGTTTAGGAGGAGAGGTATAGTAGGGATAGAAGGTGTCGTCTATAACACCCTTAGCAATACGCTAAATAGGGAAGCTGTTATATACTTAATTATACTAGGGCTAAGAGTAGAATAGAACTAATATATAGCTAAACTAATAGCAATATTAATAGTGATAAGATGCTTACCACTAGATTTACAGGGGAGATAGATTACTATATTTACCAGTAATTAGGCGGCACTACTAGCGCTTAGCTAACCTAAGCACCAGTTTAGCTAAATAAGCATTACACAGATCTATAATATAGCCCGCACACTAAGGCAAAGAAGTAACCGCGTTTTTATTACATAGGTCCTAATATAAAAGGAGTTCGAACTAGATAAGAGAGTAAAAGAAGCAGCACGGCGGGCCACTATATAAGGACGCTTACTATAAGGACAACAATATTAGGCTAAGGGCTACAATAATAAATACCGCAAGAGCAAGATAGTGGGGTAGGAAAACACTACCAGAAGGAGTAGGGAGGTACTTAAGAAAAATAGACACAGCGCTACTAGGTAAACATACCCATAGGCTATATAACTCTCTTAAGTAAAAAGAGGTAAATATATTAGCCTAGTTATAGACAGGAATAATATAACTTAATAGATATCTATACCAGATTAAAGCGGCAAAATTAAATTAATATAACTATAGACAAGCAAGAGAAACAGTAGAACATTTCCTCTTTAGGTATACAAAATGGTATTTAGGGCTAGTAAACAAAAGCCACTTAAAAAGGCCAAATTTCTTATATATGTAATTAAATATAACTAGGCTAATTGCTAACCTAGGCCTTATAAATAAATCCATATATTAATTCACCCTAAAGGCTTATATATAGTGCGAGAAACTAATTATATAGGATTTAAAGCAAAATATAAACCTTATTTTTCGGTGCGGTTAGGACCTAGCTTTATTTTAAGGTTAAATTTTATTAAACGGACGATTAGGAATAAGAACTCTGTTTATTAAAAAGGGCTCTAGAAGCTCTCTTTTATATATTAGGTAGGTCCAAATACAATAACAACGACGTCGTTATTTAGTAGGTTATAGTTAATAGAAATAGGTAATAAGACGTTCGATAAGATATATAAGCTTAAGATATAAGACAACTAAGATATAGTTTATATAGACAATCTAGGTCGTCAGACAGTATTACAATAGTAGTAAGGAACTTCAATTCAGGTTAACAGATTTTCTCCTTAGTATAATTAGGACTTTCTTAATTATAGACGTAGTAATGGCGGTAACTCCTACTATAGCAGCTTTAAGTCTTATAGCTCTATCCTCGATAACAAGAACAGCAGGTTTTACTCCTAGATAGTCCCCTAAACAGCTTCCTTAAGCCTCTTAATTAAGATCACTTTCTCTATAAGCTACCCCAATAATAACTTCAACTAAATTCCTCCCTTCTTCTGTTATATAGTCGCCTATCTACTTAGTTACAAACTAGTAAGTAATGTCACCACCTATAGTAGTAGCAATTCGCACTTTCTTCTCTTCTATAATAGCAGCTCTAGTGCATTAAGAGCATCTTATACAGCTATACCTATTAAATCTTCATTCCTTAATAGCATAAGGAGCTTAGCAATAACTAGATATTTCAGTTAGATATACCTATAAATTAACATTATATACGGCTACGCACCACTATCTAGAACTATAACGCTCCAGTTACCTTCCTTAAGTAGTATCTAAAATACCTCTTATTAGTTAAGTAGTAGATTAGTATTATAAACTATAACCTAGTTCGTAGGACTATTAATAGAGCACTAAAAGAAGACACGCTATATTATCTTACGGTGTAATTCCTAAGTAATATCCTATTAGCTACCTTTATAGAAATGGGCGCATAGCCGCTCCGGGTTATAGTGGCGCTCGGATTTCAAGTTTCAGGCGTTAATTACAGTTAACTAGAAAAACTTCTTCATTTAGCTTTAAGATCTCGCATCTCCGGTAAGTTATCATTAATATTATAAACATTATCAAACTTTTAAGGCGGTGCACTTAATAAATCTATATCCATTACATTGACTAACAGTAATATATAGTTTGAGGAATAAGAACCCTTATTAATTTTATGCCCTAGCCAGACTTGTATAAATATAGAGGACACAGACTATATATTAGATATTCTGTTATAATATATCTAGCGTTTATACTAAAACAAAGTTAGGCTAAAAGTCCTTAATTATAGCCTTTTATCTTATAGATGCGATTTTTTAACTAAGGCGTAGAATACGCTCCGTTCTTAATTTAATTATCAAGGCGAGTTTAAAAAAGCGCTCCTCTTTATTATATTCACCGCTAAACCACTATTCTAAGAAATAGCACTAACTCCAAACTTGCCTACGTATGAGGTAATCTTCTAGTAATAAACGGTTATCATTTTAATCTTAATTAGGGAATAAATCGCTTATAATAAGCGGCTCATATCTCTTAAACTTTAATAACGCATTAAGGAAAGCAACGATTTCCAACTAGGGGGCGACGTTGCACAGCGATGTGCTAACGTATAAGATTAAAATAGCGGTGGAAAGGAATGCAAACAAAACGTAAATATAAGGAAGAACATTTTTGTCCCTAATACGCCGAAGAATAAGAGCTAAAGTTGAAAATATTAGACGATAAGCACAGGAGAATATAAAATCGGAGCATAAATTAAGGAGCTAAGCCGATAGCTCTTCTTTAGAAAAGTGGTTTAGTCCTAGGGAAACTAGAAATAGTAAACAACTTAAATTATTATCTAAGGGAGTTAACGGTCGTTTAGTATAAGAGCTGCGGAGCAATTTTTTAGCGTATAACTAGAAGACATGCCTAAGGATCAAGTCCTATAAGCCGTAATTAAAAAGTCCAGCAATATTAGTAACGGCAATGTAGACACCTTGCTCTTTCTATTTAGCGGTTACGCGCCTAATATAATTATCTAATTAACTTAAAAACGATGCGAGAGCTTCTTTAAAGCCTTCTAACCATAGTTTTCTAAAGAGAATACCGTAAGCTTTAATAAAACTTATATTTATAGGTAGAGAGTATAAATATAACGTTTTAGAACGGCCGAGAATTAGATTTAGTAGTATTAGAATAGATTCTCAGGCGCTTATAAATAGCTAAACGTAAGTTAAGGACCGTAAATAGTAGTAAAGTTATTAGAGCGCATTAGGCCGCGCTAATATAGCTAGGTGGTAGTATAAACGGCCCTTAAAGGGGCTCTTATTAGCAGCTTTACTATACTAAAAACATATAACACCCGCCTAGGTTTCGCGATCGCGTAGGTCCTTATCTTTAATAGCTATATAATATCGACCAAGGTTACTAAGACATTTAATCTAAATATCCTTAAATATAGGTACTATCTCGTAGAGAAGAGCCATTATCTAATAAGTAAGGTATATAAAAGAAAGCATATAATCCAAACTTTTGGGCAGCTAGTAATATAATACCTTAAAAAAAGAGTAAATATTATATTTTTACATTCTAGTAGGTATAGAGTACTTAGATACTAAATAACGTAATATAGGGGAAGTAGAAGGATATTAAGAGGCTAAGAAGAAGTTATAATACTTATATAGCAGGGTTCGATATAGAGCAATTAATACTTACTAGTGGTCGTTTATATTACGGCACTGTAACGCGTAACCTAGACAGGGAGCCTAGTTAGGGGTTCGGCTAAGGACTTAGCGTTATAACGCGTATATATTACGTCTCTACCTCCTATATATACCTCTCCTCTTCTCCTTAGCTTAGTATCTTCGTAATACAGCATTCTATAAGCTTTAGTTCAGAAGCATTTATATAAGCCGTAATATTATACTAAGCTTACCCTATACTACCTAGGAAGGCCTTAATAATATCCCATCTTAAAAGAAATTTTATCTGCAATAATGCGTTAACGCGCTATACTTAGACACTAAAACAACTCTATACTACCTAGGAAGGCCTTTATAATATCCCACTCTATTAGCTAGATAGGACTAGACCTATACCCCCAGAATTAAAACCAAAGCGTATAATACTAACAAACCTTAAGAAGCTAACAATAGCACCTAAAGCGAGCTTATCTAAAAGAGCTGCACTAACCCAAGAAGAACACGAGATTTAATTGGGATCCGAAATTAAAGATAATAATAATATTATGGACGTACACAAATAGATTCGTGCCCTAACGGCCAATTAGGAAGCCGATTATCTCCAAGCTTAAAGCATATAGGAGACCCTATAAGAGATCTTAGATAGCCTTACGGCCATATAAAGTAGCTTAGCTCCCCCTTTTAGAAGTCCTAGTCGTTCTATTTACTTAACCAAATATAATACACTAGAGAGTACGGATATAATAATAAAGTAATTAAAGTCTGTTAAGCTTCCTAACCCCTAACTACTGTCTAACGGGATAAACCCTACCTTTAAGAATTAGAGGATTTAAGTATAAGGAAAGCTCCGCGTTAACTATAACTATTTCCTTTTTAAAGAAGCCAAAATGCTCTACCTCTTTAGTTAAACCATAGGGGACGCCTAACGGCACCTTTAAGCTAAGTTTAAGGACGATTCCCCTATCCAATTTATATCCGTTAATAAAATACTATAGCACCTAGCTGCTATTTATGTTAACCCAAATAAAGTACGGGATGCCCGGTATAACTATAATTGCCTAATAATAAAACTAAACTAACCCTTTACTAAATTTTAGACTAAATTCCTATACCTTATAGGAGAAGGCTAAGTCCCCCTTAAAAATTACCGATTGGACCTATATAATAAACTAATAATTAGGCTGTAAGAGAAGATTATAGTAACCTTAGATAACCTACCAAACTATAAAAGACTCGCGGCTTGTTGCCTATTGTTAGATTTAGAACTAAAGCGAATTAACGCTTACCCTAATTAGCAGAAGGGACCCTAAAACCCATTAACTACACCTATAGGAGCTAGAGTAGGAAAATAAGCTACTACGGTCCCTGCTCCAAAAGTAGTTACTACTGCGTATCCGCGAGCCTTGCCTAACCCGCCGCGTACTATACCCTTAACTAGCAATCGCCGCAATACCCTAATTAACCCTGCTACGGTTATATGCTATAACTGCGATAAGGATAATTACTTTACCTTATCTTACCTAAAGCTAAAGGATATAGGCGATATCAAGGAGATAGAGGAAGGAGAGACGTCTAAGGAGTTGGGAAAAGAAGAACCCTAGGGAAAGACTCCCCCCTAGGGTACCCTATTAATCTTAAAGAGATTAATCTAAGTTAGTTAATGGGTGGAAAACACTTTACGGTTCTATATATAGTATCTTAAAATAGATATAGTGTTAATATAACCGCCCTTATTAATACTAGAGCAAATAGCTTTACCTTTATAAATACTGCCTATGCAAATAACGTTACTAAGTTTCTAAATGTAAAAGCCACTAGACTAAAGAAGCCTATCTAAGTAAGAGGATATAACGGTTAGGCTAGTAAGCCGGTTACCTATATCCTAAAGTTATATATCGCTTTTAACGGATAACGCCAGTACGGTATCCCCTTTTGCATCCTAGACCTAGGGTCCTATAATATAATCCTTAGCCGAAAATAGATGTCCTATTTTAATATTTAGCTAAATATATAACGAAGATAATTTGTTTAGCTAGAGGATAGACTAAAATTACCTTCCTTTATTAGGGAAATCCGAACCGACTGCAAGATACTAGCCGTGAGGGCTAACCCTACCTATTAGTAGGATGTTAGGGACCGCGACCTAGCCTTTACCTAAGAAGATACCCATTGCGAGGCCGGAAGGAACTCTTTTATACTAATAAAGATACTCCTTTAGAGCGCTACGGTTAACGAAGACTCTATATATAGCAGCGGGATAAATAACGACGTAGATAACGTCTAAATTATATAGATCTAACTAATATGGAAGAGAACATACCAATAGGATATAAGAGATGACCTCTAAAAGATACGACAGGAGCTAAAAGGAGTGATAATAACGCCTTTAACCTAGAAGCCCCTAAAGTCCTATATATCCCCATTATTACGCAACCCCCCTATAGTCGATATCGCGGCAATTAGCGCTATAGTATTCCACTTTAATATATACAGGAGGGATAATGAGGTCTTTATAACTAGCTTATACAAAATTAACTGGATTATTAACGAGAGGGAAGAAAAGCTAGCTAAGGAAACTAATAAGGAACTAGTTAAACGCCTCCTCTCTACTATTTTTGCGGGATATAAGAATGCATTCTTAAAAGCGGCTTTAGATGAGTTACCTCCTTACCAGACGTATAATTATAAGATTTAATTAGAAGCTAATAACTTGCTAGGATATAGCCCTCTCTACTAATAATTAATGGATAAGCTAAAAGTAATAAAGTAGTACTTAATTGAGAACCTTAATAAAGGGTTTATCGAGCTAAGCTAAGCCCCTTTTACTTCCTTTATCCTATTTATGAAAAAGCCTAGTAGAGGCCTTTATTTCTGTATTAACTATTAAAAGCTAAACACTATTACTTAAAAGGATTGGTATCCTATTCCTTTAATTAATAAGACCCTTACACGTCTAAGCTAGGTAAAGATCTTTACTAAACTTAATATCTGCTAAGCTTTCTACTAAATTAGGATAGACCCTGCATCTAAAGATTTAATAATATTCTATACCCGTTATAGGTCCTATAAATATAAGGTCCTCCCTTTTAGATTAATAAATAGGCCGGCTATATACCAAAGGTATATAAATGATGTCCTTTTTAACTACCTTAATAAATTCTACATGGCCCGCGAAGCCCTACTGCACGCGTCCACGTCGCCGCGGGTGGAAACATCATCAGGAAATCGTTCCTTTTGATGGCTAAGTGCAGAGGCGATGGTAGGGAGCCGTCGCAGCGCATGCAGTGCGCTGTCGTCGCGGTTCTGTGGTGTTGAGCTCGCGACGCGTACTATCGTACAAAGC
>Ga0307515_10024157_pt1 | contig 10605 bp, 9 predicted proteins | sample 17_EM_MG_FD_194513 | JGI IMG/M metagenome (GOLD analysis project Ga0307515, IMG submission 194513) | Populus trichocarpa ectomycorrhiza microbial communities from riparian zone in the Pacific Northwest, United States - 17_EM | ecosystem: Host-associated > Plants > Roots > Unclassified | place...
CATGTCGGCGGCTTCCAGACCCTTGATCTGGTTGGCGGTCAGCGCGGCGATCTGAGCGGTGCTCAGGCTGGCGACTTCATCGCTCGACAGGCTGTTGATCTGGTCGGAGCTCAGGCCGCGCAGCGCGTTCGTCGTGACGGCGCGCAGGTCGGCGGTTTCCAGCTTGGACAGCTGGTCGGTCGTCAGGGCGCCGAACTGCGCCGAGGTCAGCACGGAGAACTGGCCCGTGCCCATCGCGTTGAGGTTGTCGGTGGCCAGATTGGCCAGCTGGCTGTTGCTCAGCGCGGCGACCTGGGCCGTGGCCAGGCTGCGGAACTGGTCGCTGCTCAGCGCGTTCAGGTCATCGGTGTTCAGGCCGTTGATCTGTGCGGTGGTCAGCGAGTTGATCTGACCGGTGCTCAGGGCACGCAGCTGGTCGCTGGTGAGGCCATCGAGCTGGGAGTTGGTCAGCGTGCGCAGAGCCGTCGTTGACAGCGACTTCATGTCGCCAGCTTCGATGGCGGAGAGCTGGTCGGTCGACAGGCCCTGGATCTGGGTGGACGACAGCACGCCAACCTGGGCGGTGCCCAGGGCGGCCATGTCGGCGGCTTCCAGGCCCTTGACCTGCACGCTGGTCAGCGCGGAGATTTGGGCGGTGCTGAGGCTGGCGACCTCGTCGGACGTCAGGCTGTTGATCTGGTCGGAGCTCAGCGCGCGCAGGGCGGTCGTCGTCACCGAGCGCAGGTCGGCCGTCTCCAGCTTGGACAGCTGGTCGGTCGTGAGTGCACCGAACTGGCCGGAACTCAGGGCCGCGAACTGCGCCGAGCCCATCGAGTTCAGGTTGTCGGTCGACAGGTTGGCGAGCTGGCTGTTGCTCAGCGCGGCGATCTGGGCGGTACCGAGCTTGTTGAACTGGTCGCTGCTCAGCACGTTCAGGTCATCGGTGTTGAGACCGTTGATCTGGGCGGTGGTGAGCGAGTTGATCTGGCCGCTGGTCAGCGCGCGCAGCTGGTCGCTGGTCAGGCCGTCGAGCTGCGAGTTGGTCAGCGCACGCAGGGCGACCGTCGACAGCGCCTTCATATCGGCGGCGTCGATGGCGGACAGCTGGTCGGTGGAGAGCGCTTGCGCCTGGGTGGACGACAGCACGCCGACCTGGGCGGTGCCCAGGGCGGACATGTCACCGGCCTCCAGGCCCTTGACCTGGGTGGCGGTCAGCGCCGCGATCTGGGCGGTGCTGAGGCTGCCGACTTCATCGCTGGTCAGGCCCATGACCTGGTCGCTGGACAGGCCGCGCAGGGCGGTCGTCGTCACGGCGCGCAGGTCGGCCGTTTCCATCTGGGAGAGCTGGTCCGTCGTCAGCGCGCCGAACTGGCCGGACGTCAGCACGCCGAACTGGCCTGAGCCCATGGCGTTCAGGTTGTCGGTCGCCAGGTTGGCGAGCTGGCTGTTGCTCAGCGCCGCGACTTGGGCCGTGGCCAGGTTGCGGAACTGGTCGCTGCTCAGCACGTTCAGGTCATCGGTGTTCAGCGCGTTGATCTGGGCGGTGGTCAGCGAGTTGATCTGGCCGGTGCTCAGGGCGCGCAGCTGGTCGCTCGTCAGGCCGTCCAGTTGCGAGTTGGTCATCGCGCGCAGGGCGGCCGTCGACAGCGACTTCATGTCGGCGGCGTCGATGGCGGACAGCTGGTCGGTCGACAGACCCTGGACCTGCGTCGAGGACAGCACAGCGACCTGGGCGGTGCCCAGAGCGGCCATGTCGCCGGCTTCCAGGCCTTTGACCTGCACGCTGGTCAGCGCGGCGATCTGGTTCGTGCCCAGGTTGGCGACCTCATCGGTCGTCAGCGAGGTGATCTGGTCAGAAGAAAGGCCGCGCAAGGCGGCCGTCGTCACGGAACGGAGGTCAGCCGTTTCCAGCTGGGACAGCTGGTCGGTCGTCAGCGCACCGAGCTGGCTGGAGCTGAGCACACTGAACTGGGCCGAGCCCATGGCATTCAGGTTGTCGCTGGCGAGGTTGCTGAGCTGGCTGCCCGTCAGGGCCTGGACCTGGGCGGTGCTGAGCTTGGCGAACTGGTCGCTGGTCAGCACGTTCAGGTCATCGGTGTTCAGGCCGTTGATCTGGGCGGTGGTCAGCGAATTGACCTGGCTCGTCGTCAGCGCGCGCAACTGGTCGCTGGTCAGGCCGTCGAGCTGGCCGTTGGACAGGGCGCGCAGCGCGCCCGTCGTCAGGAACTTGATGTCGACGTTTTCCAGCGCCGACAGTTGGTCGGTGGTGAAGTTGGCAGCCTGGGCCGTGGTCAGCGCGCTGACCTGGGCGGAGGTCAGGGCCACCATGTCGGCGGCGTTGAAGCCCTTGAGCTGAACGGTACTGAACGCGGCCACCTGGCTGCTGCTCAGACCCTGCACCTGCTCGGTGGTGAAGGCGGCGATCTGGTCGGACTTGAAGCCGGCGAGCGAGGTTGCCGTGATGGCGCGCAGGTCTTCGGTCTGGAAGGCGCGAATCTGGTCGCTGCCGAGAACGCCGAGGCCCGTGGACGTGATGACCGCGGCTTGTGCGGTGGTCAGCGCAACGAGCTGGTCGGTGCTGAATGCAGCCCAATCCTCGGTCGTGAAGTCCCGGATGGTCGTCGTGGACAGGCCAGGAATACGCGAGACGGGAATGAACGGGATGACGGTTGCCATGGCTGCTTCACCTGATGTTGTGCTGATGGCCGCTGTCTGGTTCAGGCAGCGGCCATGCGTCGAATCGAACCTGCCCCGCGACGCCGAGGCTTCTTTTTCAGTCCTGCGGGCGCCTTGCTGGTCAACGGCACGGCACCCACAGGGGCTTTGTTCAGACCGGGGATCCGGATTCGCATGTAGCGAACCTGTAACCCCTGGTTTCTTGAGCTTCAGTCGGTTATCGGGTGGTCATGGCTTGACTTGAGGAACTAGTTCTCGAATCAGGCCCAAACCGCACCAAATCGGGCATACCGGCCGGTCGTTGAACACTCAGACCGGGGGTGGTCTACCCACTGACAGCCATGCTAGTGAGGCTCGGCCCGAATCACGCACCGATAAGGGCGGGCTTTCGGTGGCAGTTCACGAGCGCCCGGATTCCTTTCAGGAAGCCGTCTGGGTCGCGTTCAAGCCGTTACAAAAATGAGCCGTGACAAGTTCACGGCAGCTTTCCGCATCCCGCGAAAACAGCGCCTTGACGATGGCTCGGTGCTCTTCCAGCGACTCCGCCAGCCGTCCCTCCCGGAACAGCGAATGGTGGCGGTTGAGCTTCATCAGCCGGCGCAGGTCGCCGACGATCTGCAGCCGCCAGCGGTTGCCGTCGATCTCCAGCACGCGCAGGTGGAAGCGCTCGTTGGCGGCGAAGAAGGCGTCGCGCGAAGTTGTGGGTTCATGCAAGGCCTCTTCCAGCGCACGGTGCAGTTCGCCCAGTTCGGCCAGCTCAGCGTCGGTCGCCCGGGCGGCGACTTCGGCAGCGGCGTCACTTTCTAGAAGAGAGAGCAGTTGGTAGGCTTCCCGCACATCCCGTTCGCTCATCTCGGTCACGTAGGCACCACGACGCAGCTTCATCGTCACCAGGCCTTCGGCGGCCAGCACCTTCAACGCCTCGCGCAGCGGCGTGCGACTGATGCCCAGTTCGCCGCAAAGCTTGAGCTCGTCTATCCACGCGCCCGGCTCCAGTTCCCGCGCCAGGACGCGCTGGCGCAGCTGGTCGGCGACCTGCTCATACAAGGGCTGGGCGGCGAGCAGCGGGGTGGAGGTGCCGGACATAGGCCCAGTGTAGCGATTCTGAATTCATAATTATGAATGACGGCTCGGCTAAGATGCTGGCCCAGTGATAGGAGAGTTTCGATGTCGGACGCCACCAGCCGCGCCGGGGACGCCCCGGAGTTCAGGACTGCCACTTTGGATCAGTGGACGAAAGCCGCCGCCAAGTCCGCGCCGGGCGGCGACGTGGCCGGGCTTAACTGGGTCACGCCCGAGGGCCTGGTCGTCAAGCCGCTCTACACGGCCGCCGACGTGGCCAACCTGCCGCATGCCGACACGCTGCCCGGCTTCGAGCCCTTTCTGCGCGGCCCGCAGGCGACGATGTATGCCGCCCGGCCCTGGACGATCCGCCAGTACGCCGGATTCTCCACCGCCGAAGAGAGCAACGCCTTCTACAGAAAGGCGCTCGCCGCCGGCGGCCAGGGCGTGTCCGTCGCCTTCGACCTGGCCACCCACCGCGGCTACGACAGCGATCACCCGCGCGTGACGGGCGATGTCGGCAAGGCCGGTGTCGCCATCGACTCGGTGGAGGACATGAAGATCCTGTTCGACGGCATCCCGCTGGACACCGTCAGCGTCAGCATGACGATGAACGGCGCCGTGCTGCCGGTGCTGGCCGGCTACGTCGTCGCGGCGGAAGAGCAGGGCGTGCCGCAGGAGAAGCTGGCCGGGACCATCCAGAACGACATCCTCAAGGAGTTCATGGTCCGCAACACCTACATCTACCCGCCGGCACCCAGCATGCGCATCGTTGGCGACATCATTGAATACACGGCGCAGAAGATGCCGAAGTTCAACTCGATCAGCATTTCCGGCTATCACATGCAGGAGGCTGGGGCGACCCAGGCGCTGGAGCTGGCCTTCACGCTGGCCGACGGCAAGGAGTATGTGAAGACGGCGATCGCGAAGGGCCTGGCGGTGGACGACTTTGCGCCGCGCCTGTCCTTCTTCTGGGCCATCGGGATGAACTTCTATCTCGAGATCGCCAAGATGCGCGCCGCCCGGCTGCTGTGGACTCGCATCATGAAAGGCTTCGGCGCCACGTCGCCTAAGAGCCTGATGCTGCGCACCCACTGCCAGACCTCGGGATGGAGCCTGACCGCGCAGGACCCGTACAACAACGTCGTGCGCACCACCATCGAGGCCATGGCGGCCGTCTTCGGCGGCACGCAGAGCTTGCACACCAATTCGCTGGACGAAGCCATCGCGCTGCCCACTGAGTTCAGCAGCCGAATCGCTCGCAACACCCAGCTCATCATCCAGGAAGAGACGCACATCACCAGCGTCATCGACCCGTGGGCCGGCAGCTACATGATGGAGAAGCTGACCCAGGACATGGCCGACCAGGCCTGGTCGCTGATCGAGGAAGTCGACGCCATGGGCGGCATGACCAAGGCCGTCGATTCCGGCTGGGCCAAGCTGAAGATCGAGGCCAGCGCGGCCGAGAAGCAGGCGCGCATCGACTCCGGCGCGGACGTCATCGTCGGCGTCAACAAGTACAAGCTCGCCAAGGAAGATCCCATCGACATCCTCGACGTGGACAACGTCAAGGTGCGCGACGGGCAGATTGCGCGGCTGAACAAGATCAAGGCTACGCGCGACGCGGCCGCCGTTCAATCGGCGCTTGCCGCGCTGACGCAGGCCGCCGAGACGGGCGAAGGCAACCTGCTCGACCTCGCCATCAAGGCTGTGCGCCTGCGCGCGTCGGTGGGCGAGGTGAGCGATGCGCTCGAAGCGGTCTATGGCCGCCACCGCGCTGACACGCACAAGGTCAGCGGTGTCTACGCGGCCGCCTACGACTCGGCAGAGGGCTGGGCCAAGCTGCAGGGCGAAATAGCAGCCTTCGGCGACGCCCACGGCCGCCGCCCGCGCGTGATGATCGCCAAGCTGGGCCAGGACGGCCACGACCGCGGCGCCAAGGTCGTCGCTACCGCCTTCGCCGACCTGGGCTTCGACGTCGACATCGGCCCGCTGTTCCAGACCCCCGAGGAATGCGCCCGCCAGGCCATCGAGAACGACGTGCATGCCGTGGGCGTCTCCACCCTCGCGGCCGGCCACAAGACGCTGGTGCCGGCCATCATCGAAGAGCTCAAGAAGCAGGGTGCCGACGACATCATCGTGTTCGTCGGCGGCGTCATCCCGGCGCAGGACTACGACTTTTTGTACGAGGCGGGTGTCAAGGGCGTCTACGGTCCGGGTACGCCGATTCCGGCCAGCGCGAAAGACGTTCTCGAGCAAATCCGCAAGGTGTTGTGATACTGTAATACGGTATTTCAGGAGACCGTCATGGCCGTATCTGTCCGCATGGACCCGCTGATGGAGAAGGAGCTCGAACTGGCCGCCAAGCGCAAAGGCGTGACCAAGTCGCAGTTCATCATTGACGCCGTCGAGCGCGCGCTCGGGCGCAAGGACCCTTATCAGCTACTGCTGCAGGCCAAGGCCGAAACCGCGCGCGATCCGCGCTACGAAGAAGTCAGGCAGGCATTCGCTGGGGAGCCTCAGGAGCCGTACGACACCGAGAAGTCGCGCGCTGCGCTGATTGCAAAGTTGAGAGCAAAGCATGGCCTCGGCCCTGGTTGACGCTAGCGCCATGGTTGCCGCGTTCGGTCAGGGCGAGCCCGAGGCCGAGCGTTACATCGATCTGCTCAGGCTCGCTGCCTTGGAGCGTTGGACACTCAGCACGACGTGGCCTTGCGTGATCGAGGCCAGCTATCTCGTGGCGGCGCCGTATCGCTACGCGCTGTTGAATTGGGTGGGCAACGGCGGGTTGTCGGTGTTTCCGTTCGAGCAACGGCATCTGCTCGACTTCATTCCTGTCATGCAGCGCCACACCAACCGTCCCCGCACCGAGATGGACCTGGCCGACGCCTCGCTTGTGTGGCTCGCCGAGGAAACGGGCGTCACGCGCATCCTGACGCTGGACCAGCGCGATTTCTCCCGTTACCGCCTGGCCGATGGCCGGGCGTTCGAGATCCTGTGAGCGGGCCGGCCATTTCGCTGGCGCCCGTCGCCGACGCCGACTTCGAGGCCATGCTTGCCCTGCGCCTCGAGGCGCTGCGCGAGAGCCTGGAGCGGCTGGGCCGCTTCGACCCCGTTGCGTCGCGCGCCCGACTTCTCGCGCAGTTCATGCCCGAATGCATGCGGCATTTGTGCGTGGCCGATGAGCGCGTCGGCTACTTCACCCTCATGCCGCGCGCCTGGGTCATCAAGCACATCAAGCAGCAGGCGCACGCAGCGGGCAAGCCCATCACCCTGGGCGCCTTGCGTGGCAGCCGGGCCAATGCCTTCTATCTGCGACATGGCTTCGAGTTGGTGAGAGAACTCGAAGTCGACATCGAGTACCGCTGGCTGCCACCGGGAGCGGCAAGTTGAACCTCGCCGCTGCGCTTCAGGCCGGCGACCGCCGCGCGCTGGCCAAGGCCATCACGCTGGTCGAGTCCACTCGCGCCGACCACCGCGAGCAGGCCGACGCGCTGCTGACCGAGGTGATGCCCGCCACCGGCGGTTCGCTGCGCCTGGGTATTTCCGGCGTGCCGGGCGTGGGCAAGAGCACCTTCATCGAGGCCTTTGGCCTGCTGCTGCTGGAGCGCGGCCATCGCGTCGCCGTGCTGACGGTGGATCCGTCCAGCAGCGTGTCGGGCGGCGCCATCCTGGGCGACAAGACACGCATGGAAAAGTTGTCCATGGACCAGCGCGCCTTCATCCGCCCCAGCCCCAGCAGCGGCACGCTGGGTGGTGTGGCGGAGAAGACGCGAGAGGCCATGCTGCTGTGCGAGGCAGCTGGCTACGACGTCGTCATCGTCGAGACGGTCGGCGTCGGCCAGAGCGAGACGGCCGTGGCCGGCATGACCGACCTGTATCTGCTGCTGCAACTGCCCAACGCGGGCGACGACCTGCAGGCGATCAAGAAGGGCGTCATGGAACTGGCCGACCTCGTCGTCATCAACAAAGCCGACCTCGACCCCGCTGCGGCCATGCGCGCGCAGGCCCAGATCACGTCCGCGCTGCGCCTGCTGCCCACGCATGCCCACGCGGCGCCGCGCGTGCTGCAGGTCAGCGCGTTGAAGGCCGATGGCATCGCGCCGCTCTGGGGCGCCATCTGCACCCAGCGCGACGCGCGCCAGGCCAGCGGCGCTTGGGGCGCCAAGCGCCGCGAGCAGTCCCTTGCCTGGATGTGGGAACGCCTCCAGGCCGGCCTGCGCCAGGCTTTCATCACCCACCCCGGCATGGCCGCTCGCCTGGAGGCCGCCACGGCCGAGGTGCGCGACGGCCGCACGCCCGCATCCACCGCCGCACGCCAGTTGCTGGCGTCCTTCCAGCTTCGGAGTTCCTCATGATCACTGGCCTGAATCACATCAACCTGCGCGCGCCCGCCGAATTGCTGGCCACGCTGCGCGACTTCTACCGCGACGTGCTCGGCCTGACGGTCGGCCCGCGGCCCGGCTTCGACAGCGACGGCTACTGGCTCTATGCCGGTGGCCACCCCATCGTGCACCTGTCGACGCAGCGTGCGCACGAGCCGGTGCGTGGCCCGGTGAACCCGAGCGCGCCGACAACCTTTGACCACACCGCCTTTTACGGCACCGAATCCAAGGCCACGGCCGCCCACCTGGCTGCGCTGGGCGTGACCTTCCACGAGTCGCGCTCGGAGGTCACGCGCCAGCACCAGTTCTTCCTGCAAGACCCCGCCGGCAACGGCGTGGAGATCAACTTCCCGTTCGAAAGCTGAACCCATGCACGACATCCTGCAAGCGCTCGAAGCCAAACGCGCCCGCGCCCGGCTCGGCGGTGGCGAGAAGCGCATCGCCGCCCAACACGCCAAGGGCAAGCTGACCGCCCGGGAGCGGCTGGAACTGCTGTTCGACGAGGGCAGCTTCGAGGAATGGGACATGTTCGTCGAGCACCGCTGCGTGGACTTCGGCATGCAGGACTTGCGCGTTCCCGGCGACGGCGTCGTGACCGGCTACGGCATGATCAACGGGCGCCTGGCCTTTGCCTTCAGCCAGGACTTCACCGTCTTCGGCGGCGCCTTGAGCGAGGCCCATGCCGAGAAGATCTGCAAGGTGATGGACCAGGCCATGAAGGTGGGCGCACCGGTCATCGGCCTGAACGACTCGGGCGGCGCGCGCATCCAGGAGGGTGTCGCGTCACTGGGCGGTTATGCCGATGTCTTCCAGCGCAATGTGATGGCCTCGGGCGTCATCCCGCAGATCAGCATGATCATGGGTCCCTGTGCCGGCGGCGCGGTGTATTCGCCGGCGATGACCGACTTCATCTTCATGGTGCGCGACAGCAGCTATATGTTCGTCACCGGCCCCGAGGTCGTGAAGACCGTGACGCACGAGGAAGTGACCGCCGAGGAACTGGGCGGCGCCACCACGCACAACACGCGCAGCGGCGTGGCCGACCTGTCGTTCGAGAACGATGTCGAGGCGCTGCTGATGCTGCGCCGCTTCTTCAACTACCTGCCGCTGTCCAACCGCGAGAAGGCGCCGTGCCGCCCAAGTGGCGACCCGGCCACGCGCCTGGATTACTCGCTCGACACGCTGGTGCCCGAGAACGCCAACAAGCCCTACGACATCAAGGAGCTGATCCTGAAGGTCGTGGACGACGGCGACTTCTTCGAGCTGCAGCCCGACTACGCCCGCAACATCGTCACCGGCTTTGCGCGCATGGAGGGACAGACGGTGGGCATCGTCGCCAACCAGCCGCTGGTGCTGGCCGGCTGCCTGGACATCAAGAGCAGCATCAAGGCCGCGCGCTTCGTGCGCTTTTGCGATGCGTTCAGCATCCCCGTCGTCACCTTCGTCGACGTGCCCGGCTTCATGCCCGGTACCAGCCAGGAGTACGGCGGCATCATCAAGCACGGCGCCAAGCTGCTCTACGCCTACGCCGAGGCCACGGTGCCCAAGATCACCGTCATCACCCGCAAGGCCTACGGCGGCGCCTACGACGTGATGGCCTCCAAGCACCTGCGCGGCGACGTCAACTTCGCCTGGCCCAATGCCGAGATCGCCGTGATGGGCGCTAAGGGCGCGGTGGAGATCATCTTCCGCGAGGACAAGGGCGACCCGGCCAAGCTCGCCGCCCGCGAGGCCGAATACAAGGCCCGCTTCGCCAACCCCTTCATCGCCGGCAGCCGCGGCTTCATCGACGACGTCATCCAGCCGCACGAGACGCGCAAGCGCATCTGCCGGTCGCTCGCCATGCTGAAGGACAAGAAGCTGGAGAACCCGTGGCGCAAACACGGGAACATCCCGCTGTGAGCAAGGCAAGCTGCGCCGCTGAGGCCAGGCGGCTCACCGACATTCCGAACATTGGCAAGGCGATGGCGGCTGACCTGATCGGCCTGGGCCTGCCGACGCCCGCGCATGTGAAGGCCATGAACCCCTTCAAGACCTACGACCGCCTGCGCGACGCCCAGGGTCAGCTGCACGACCCCTGCGTGCTGGACACCTTCATGGCCGCACACGACTTCATGAACGGCGGCCCCGTCCAGCCGTGGTGGCACTTCACCGAGCAGCGCAAGAAGCTGTTGGGTAAAACGAAGTGATGCGCTGCGAATTTTATAAACGCTCTTATTTGAACGATTGAGTGTGAAAATATCAATCAAACGTTCATTTGAGAACCATTGATGATCGACATTCTGCCTGCCCCTGCCGTCTGCGCCCAGCTGGGCCAGCGCTTGCGCGCGCTGCGCCTGCTGCGCAATCTCGGCCAGGCCGAGCTCGCGGCGCGAGCGGGCTGCTCGCTGTCCGCCATGCGGCGGCTGGAGGCCCAGGGGCAGGGCAGCCTGGAGCTGGTGGTGCGCGTGGCCCAGGCTCTGCAAGCTGCGGAAGGCCTGGGTGCCCTTTTTGAGTTGCCGGC
>Ga0307515_10024159_pt1 | contig 10603 bp, 3 predicted proteins | sample 17_EM_MG_FD_194513 | JGI IMG/M metagenome (GOLD analysis project Ga0307515, IMG submission 194513) | Populus trichocarpa ectomycorrhiza microbial communities from riparian zone in the Pacific Northwest, United States - 17_EM | ecosystem: Host-associated > Plants > Roots > Unclassified | place...
GTAGTAAAAGTAATAAGAGTAGTAGGAGTAGTAAAGTAATTTTAGTAATAATAAAAGTAAAAGTAGTAAAAGTAGTAAAAGTAATAAAAATAGTAGAAGTAGTAGTAAAGGTAGTAAAGGTAATGGGAATAGTAGTAGTAAAGGTAGTGAAAGTAATAATTTAAATAATAGTAAATTAAGTATTAGATTAAATAATAGATTAAAAGAATAGTAATAATAAAGGTAATATAAGTAGTAATAAAAAGAATAGTAATAGTAGTTAGTATAAGGAATAGTTTTAATAATAGAAGTAATTATAAAAGTAATAATAGGAGATTAAGTAGAAGTAATAGTAAAAGGAGTTATAGTAAAGATAATAGAGATAGTAGAAGTAATAGTAAAAGGAGTTATAAATTTAGTAGTTATTATAATAGGAGAAATTTTAGTAGTAAAAAAGTTAAAAGGGGATTTTAGTAAAAAGGAATAAAATGGAGTAGTAATAATAATAAAAGAGGTAGTAAAAAAGGTAAAGGGGTAGTAAAAAAGGTAAAAAGGTAGTAAAGGGGTAGTAGGGGGGTAAAAAAGGTAGTAAAAAAGGTAGTAAAGTAAAGGAGTAGTAGGGAAGGTAAAGGGGTAGTAGAGAAAATAGTAAAGAAAGTAAAAAAGTAGTAAAAGTAGAGGTAGAAAGGTAATAAAAGTAAAAGTAGTAGTAGAAGTAGGAGTAAAGGTAGTAGGGAAGGTAAAAAGGTAGTAGGGAAGGTAAAAAGGTAGTAGGGAAGGTAAAAAGGTAGTAGAAAGGTAAAGGTAGTAAAGAAGGTAAAAAGGTATTAAAGAAAGTAGAGAAGTAGTAAAAAGGTAAAAGGGTAGTAAAGAGGGTAAAAGAGTAGTAAAGGAGGTAAAAGGGTAGTAAAGGGGGTAGAAAAGTAGTAAGAAAGGTAAAAGAGTAGTAAAAAAGGTAAAAAAGTAGTAAAGGAAGTAAAAGGGTAGTAGGGAAAGTAAGGAAATAGTAAGGGAGGTAAAGAAGTAGTAAAAAAGGTAGTAAAGAGGGTAAAGAAGTAATAAAATAGAAGGTAAAAAGGTAAAAGGGGAGGTTAAAAAGGTAAAAGGAGAGGTAAAGAAGTAGTAAAGAAGTAAAGAGGGTAAAAAAGTAGTAAAAAAGGTAGAGAAAGTAATAAAGAGGGTAAAAGGGTAGTAGAAAGGGTAGTAAAAAGGGTAGTAGAAAGGGTAATAAAAAGAGTAGTAAAAAGGGTAGTAAAAAGGGTAGTAAAAAGAGTAAAAGGGTAGTAAAAAGGGTAAAAGTGTAATAAAGAAAGTAGAAGAGTAGTGAAAAGAGTAAAAGGGTAGTAGAAGAGGTAAAGAGGTAGGGGGGTAGTAAAGAAGGTAGAAAGTAGGAAAGTAGTAAGGAAAGTAAGAAAGTAGTTAAAAAGGTAAAGAGGTAGTAAAGAAGAAAGTAAAGGTAAAAGGGTAGTAAAGAAAGTAAAGAGGTAGTAAGAAAGGTAAAAAAGTAAAAAAGTAAAAGTAGTAAAGAAAAGTAGAAAGAGAAAAAAAAGATAGTTTTAAAGTAGATTTTAAAGGGGATTAGTAGTAGGGGAAGTAGGTTTAGTAGTAGAGGAAGTAAAAAAAGTAGGAGTTTTTAAATTTAAAAAAAGTAGTAGTAACCCTGTAAGCCGTCGGCCCCCGAACCCGTGACATTATAAGTGGCTTGGGTTAGAGAGTTAGGTTAAAAGTCATTAAGTTTATGAATATTAAAACCGCGCGCGTGTACGCAATAATAGCGCATGCAACGCGGCGCACGACGAAAGAATACGCTAAGACAGGTAGAATAATATATAACTCGTAGCGGCGAAAAATATTATAATATTCGCAGGCTTTATAACAATACCGTAGCAGATATATCATAGGTACAGCAGGTGCGATAGGCGGCGGTGGGATTTTAATAGGGTGCCAAGAATATTAAATATGCACGGCCCGCACCTAAAAACTCTTCGCTTAATAATAAAGTGTAATGCATACACGGCCCACGACTATTGCTTAATAATAAAACGTGACGCAGTTGCGAATATTCTATAACACTTAAGTAAACTGTAACGCTTGTATATTCCATAATAATTAAATATTCTATAACGCTTAAATAACTATAGCGCTTAAGTAAAACATAACGCTTAAATATTCTATAATACTTAAATAATCTATAACGCTTAAATATTCCATTAAATATTCCGTAACGCCTATACTATAACGCTTAAATAAACTATAATAAATGTATGGCCTATTATATAAAACTGGTTGCTTAAGCGAGATTATTACTACACCGTTACCTTACGCGTTATTATTATACTTAACTAGGTATGCCGCATCTATAAAAGACTATAGAAGAGATACTTTTTAACTACCAAAAACGAACCTAACGCTAGCGCGCACGTAAAAAGGAAAAAGGAGGTTAGCTAGGTATAACTCTATACTGCTAATGCAAACATGCTAATATAGACTAAGAACTAAATATAACGCGTAAGAAAATTAGTTAACTAAAAAAGTATACGTCTAGAGAGGATATCCTTACAGTAGGCCGAGAGCGGACTAGGAAGTTTCGCGCTAAAAAGAAGGCTATATAAAGAAAAGAGACTTAAGGGAAAGAGACTTAAAGGAGGGAACCTATAGGGGTTTAAAATGCAGCTAGGCAAGATATTACTAAAATAAGTAAATATAGAATGGGAATAAGAAGTAGAGGTTAGATATATAATTCCTCCCAAATTCCGTTAAATATTGCATGCGTGGGGTAATATAAGTTGCCAGCCGGTAGCTTACGCGGTAGAATACTGCCTACTTTAGGCTTATTTTATAGCCGTATAGGTTACTATAAATTGCCAGCTAGTAACTTATGCCGCATATTCCTATAGCAGCGCTTATAGTAACTAATATAACTTAGATAAAGATACCCGTACTACTATAAAGGTAGAACCGTATAAAGCCAGCTAAGGATTAATATAGTAGCTATGGTAGCATTAAAGCCTTTTGGCGATATATAGAAATCCAATTGTTATAGCTAACCTGTTATCTATAATTACCTTATCTTTTATCTTTTATAGTCTGTAAAACTAGGCTTCTTTAGGGTAGCTTGCCAAATCCGTTATACCTATTCTTGTTACTACTAGTTTCTTAGCTATACCTAAGCTTACCATATTATCCTATTATTACTCTTCCATTCTAAAAGACATACTACCTCTAACTATTATTTCCACTATTATATTACTAAAGCCTAGCACCCTTATAGTATGCCTTAAAAGATACCTAGAAAGAGTAAGACGTATAAGCCGGAACGGGCTGCTTAGCCATTAGGAGAGAACGCGAATTTAGGTTTATAATATAATTAGTATATAAATAACACACTAACGTATATCTTACTAGACAACCTAACTACTAATAAGCTAACTATTTAAACCTTACTATGACGGGGACCTGGTTAGCCTAAGGTTAATAAGGCTCTAGAGTAGAAACGGGCTAAGGCGGCGGAGCGCGCTAAAAAGTATTATAATAGGAAGAAAGAAATAAATATAAACAATTAAAGGGAGGTAGAAGGAAGTGGTATAGTTAGGGATATAGCAGCCACTAGTAATAAAACAGTTATTAACAATTAAGGAGCTGCTAATAGTGAGATTAGGCCTAATAAAATCTAGGCTAATACCGGCAATGCTATAGAGGAGCTACGGCGGCAGCTAATAAATGTTATAGTTTTACCTAAAGTTTCTATAGGTATATAAGATAGCAATATAGCCAGTAGAGCCACTATGGAAGTTATAGATAAAACAGTTAGGGAGGAAGAGAAAGCTATTCCCGGCGCAAATTAGGCTAGTGCTTTAAATAACACGTAAGTAGACTATGAGGACTATATAAAATATAACAACGATATATACAACGGCTATACGGATTACGATAATAACTACGTGGATGAGACACTGCTACTATTTTATTAATTAGTTAGTTCTGAGGACCTAGAAGACTAACTATTATAAAACCTAGAAGACCAATCGTTATAGGACCTAAAAAACCAATCGTTACAGGACCCGGAAGACTAATCGTTACAAGAGACGCCCGGCCAACTGCGAGAGACAGCCCTAAAAAAAGCAGCTATAGCGCTAAGTAATATATGTCAGGAAATATATATATATAGTATATATACCACTGCTGTTAGCGCTAGGTATACTCTAACAGCCTAATATAGCTAAGCCAGATAGCGCTTTAAATAAAAACGGTTATTCGCTGCATGAGCTAACACGATACTAGGAGAACTGTATTAGTACCGCCGGTATTGAAAAGTTAGCCTTATATACGTTAACAATACAAAAACCGCAGCCGCTGCTTCTATGGCGAAACCTATTAGCCGGTAGGATGGGCGATATCCTAAAACTAAGCTTTTAAAAGTTAGAGCGTAAGTACGTCTATACTAACCGTAACGTTCAGCGCTAATGGGATATTAATAGTTTTATTACCTAGGCAACTATATTAGCCGTTTACTAAGGAGGGTTTAGCTTATTCTTTAAACCGCGTTTCCTAAGCACTATTAACTAGAACCCAAGAGTCCTTATTTAAGGTTATTAAATTTATAAGCTTAAGCAAATTCGACTCGGCTATAGACTATTCTCCGCTGGTTTCGGATATAACTGTTATATATTTTTCCCGCATATAAAAAAAGCCGAAGAGATATATCTCTTAGATGAGATATAAGCCATCTAGATTAACCGTATCGTTATTTCTGTACTAAAAAGGGTCTGTCTAACTAATGTCTTATACTACTTCCCGCTTAGCTACGTATATGCGGATAGGAAAGCAAATATAAAACGTAAGGCGTCTATAACCTTAACTAGAATCGCTATAGACATAAGATATATAATTATAGAGATATACCTTAATAAATTTTAGTTAGTAATTATATAAGAAGCTAACAGCTTTATAGGCGAGGGTAAAGTTAAAGCAGATATATTTAGTAACCCATTTTTAGTTATATCTAGACACGGCCTTAAGTTAGCAATAAAATAAGATACGCTTGTTAATACATATAAGGGCTTCCGTGCGTATCTTAAGCAATACTTTTGCATAGACGCCGGCTAATTTATATAGGAGGATTGCTGGTTAGACCTTAGAATAAAGGACATACCCCGCAATAATGATAGCATTACGCTTCTGCGAAAGGCTTATTACCTAGATAATTAGGCTAAGTAGCTATTATACCCTAATAGCAACACCTACCAATCTAATATTAAACGCTACCCGTGGACCTTTACTTGTAACGCTGGTAGTATAAGCGTTAAGCTTACAAAAATAAACAGCCTTCGGTTATTAGGTGGTATCGCATATAGTAAGGCATATAATGTTTATAAGGAGGTATTCGCCACGCTGCTTAAGAACTACGGACTATTCCAGAACACCCACTTTAAAGCGCTTAGATACTCTAGCGACTTTCTAGAAAAATGGTATAGGATTAACTCTAAGTTCTAATCCGAGCACGCTAAATATAAAAGAGCATAACTACTTGCCGCATATAATGCCATAAAACATTAAATATTAATGTCCTTGGAGGCATTAAAACATAAATCTTATAGTATTAGATAAGAACACCGTATAACTTAGGAATATTTTAACGCAATTAAGCGTATGTATTAACTAGGCGAGTTACTAGCTAGTAATTTACGCGGTAATTAGCATTTCTATGCGCTATACTAAATCCTGCCTACGCGTTAAGTTAACGCCTTTATTACTACCGAGCTTAGCCGTTAGCTCTACTACCTTAAGGCAGTTATTACCACCGCTAATGCAACTATAAACGGCTCTATAGCTACGCTATAGGACGAGTAACTGGTTAATAGAGTAATGGTATTAGCTCTCGTCCATATACTCTATATAAGCAGCGGTACGGGCCCTATATTCTACCCCGCCCTCTAGTATAAGGGAAAGAAGAGACGGCCCGAAAGAGTAAGAGGGGACGATTATAACAGCGTTTCGGAAAGTAGTAAGTACTTAGACGGCAGCAAGTGCTTAGATAGCAGCGAGGGTAGGTTATCTACTAGTAGCTAGTTGCGCAGCTTAGGAGAATTATATAAGCGGATTAGCCTTAATATATAGACCTGCGTAAGCGAATATGGACTGGCATAGTTCCCACGGGATATAATTAAGTAGGACTTGGTTATTCCTATATTTAAACCAAAGCTAATAGGACGTCTAGCGTTAGCAAAGAACGCGTTTTAAAAGTCTTTCCCTAAGGCTAAGGTGATAAGACATAAGATTATAGACGAAAGCGTCACGCTAGGTATTATTTACTAACTTATTTAATCTAACGCTTTTATTAACCTAGGGACATAGGCAGCCGCTAAGCTCGTCGTGCAATTATATATATAAGAGGTTATTACCATTATAGCGCAACGCTGGAATATTAAAATTATTTCCGAAATTAAGAAGAGACCAACTACTTCTAAAGCTAAGCTTGCCGAGTATATTAGCTAGGCAGGCCTAACTGAAGACGAAGCATCTGGCTTATAAGGACTATCGCGTGAAATAGCTAAACGGCTTAGCAGAACCTTACTACGTCTTATTAAGTTACGGCCTTATATATATATAGACGGTACGGGCGCCTATAACGGAGTTTTATTTTTTGCTCGGTATAATATAGAACTATAGGCCAATAAGCTTTACGCCCTATTTGCTTAGGGTAATAAAGGTACTAATATAAAATAAGGCTAGGACAGTTTAAATTTCCGCCAGCTAACCCGTTAACTGTATACGGTAATTATTAAAGAGCGTAGAGCTTTATAAGCAGAAGCTTTTATAAACGCTATACATATAGTAGCCGCTTAAGTTCTTTAGGTTATTCCTTAGTATAACGCCGGTAAGCTTTTGGTTATATATAATTCTAAACTAGGACACTCTAAAGTAATACGGGCGAAGATTAATAATATAAACATGTTTAAGCGAACGAACTGGATTGCTGTATAGGTTAATAAAGAGTATATCGCCAGTATATTAGATTTTTAGGCCTACCTAGACGATACGGGCTATAATATAGACGACGATATAGACGACGATATAGATAATAATATAGACAATGATATGGATAACGAATTATATGGGTAATAAGATAGTTAGGCTCTGGGACACCGTAATAAGAGCGGCGCGCGGCACGCTCGAGGGCCATTCGGATTCGGTTATACCCGTTATATTCTCGCCAGACTACTAGGTGGTCGCACTAAGGTTAAGCGTTTAATTGGCTAAAAGGTAACTAGATTAAAAAAGCGCGTTAAAGAGGCAATAAGTCCGTTAAACCTCTAAGTTTACTATAATAAAAAGAAGCTAATATACTTGCCTAAAAATCTAGGTAGAATTAATATTAGGCTATATCTTAATAAGGCCGCCTAAATTTAAGAAGAGACTGCTTAAGTTTAAGAAGAGACCTAGGGTACTATTTAGTTACCGGCAAATATATTAAGGTAAAGTTATTAGCTGGTAACTTACTTAATCTATATTAATTTATTGCCTACTGCCTACCTAATAGCAATTTGTCGCCGTTAGCTTTGTTATTATTCTATAACTTATATCTACCTTTTTACTATCCACCTTATATATATAGTCACTTTTTTTTATAGTTTAATCTATATATAAGTCCTTCTTTTATAACCTTATTTTCCGGTTAATAATATATCTTTAAATAGTTATATATAGCGGTGGTAATATGCACGGTCGCAATAAGGTAGAAAAAGGTATAGTTAATTTAAGTTTGGTAAACGGTTATATAAAGTCGCTAATCCCTTATATGCGCTAAAAATGCGCTAACTACCTAATTCTAGCCGGAAATAATTCTACCAACTTGTTAAATAGGTAAGGAAGAAACCTTAATAATTAAGAAAGAATCCTTAATAGCCGAAGAATCCTTAATAGCTAAGAAAGAAATATCCTTAATAGCTAGTGTAGGATAACCCTTAAACAGCTAGACTACCTTAGAAAGATCCATTTCCTATAGTTAATTATTACTTATATCTTTAATAGGAAGATAACTATAAGGCGGCTGCCGGCTTACCAACGCATTTTATATAAACTCCTCTATCAGTTAACTAAACTTAATAGCGTCTAGGTAAAACCGCTTGATAAGTTTAAGAAATACCTTAAATACACCTAATAAGAGCCGCTCTATAAAAAAATAAGGCACTTTAGATATAGGAATAAGAGTAAGAATACCAGAACTAAGTATCTCCCGCATACAATACTATCGGTAGCCCTTAGTAAGACACTTTATAAAGTACCGCCATTGCTTACTAGATAGAGCCGACGAGTTAGCTAGCAATAAAGGTATATCTATAAATGGGTAGAGTGCCTTAAAGAGCTGCTTCTTAACTAAAGACGCGTCGCTAATACCTCTACCCTATGTGCTTAATCGCGTACCATCCAGAAGTACTTCCGCGTTTTAATAACAGTCGTAAAAATATGCGAGGTAATGGCGATAAAGGATCTCTTAAAGTATCCCAGTTGCTTTAATACTGGCAATATTAAAGAAAGCCTTTTGGAAACCTAATAGCGCCGCGTTTATATTCTGGCTACTAGAAATAAAAGTAACTAAGGACTGTAATAATAATTAGAGAGGACGTAATAGGGAAGGGTGCAATAGGGAAGGACGCGACGTAGGAGAATACTATAATTAGGGAGTAGTCTGCCGGTTCAAATCCACTATACCGTTTTTTTGCTAGTACGTAAGTATAGCCTTTACGTTCTTAACGGCTTCTCCACTACTAATAGCGCTTACCCTATAAACTAACGCAGACGCCTCTCGTCTACCCATTCCTATATAGTTAGCCTATTTGGCTAGCCAGCCAAGTTTCCTTCCGTTCTCCCGCATATATACATCCTATATATTATTCTCCTTCTTAGTTATAAAGACTTCTAAAAGCTTACTTTTAAACCTTTTATACCTATCCCTTTCTTTACGCCTATTTATATTACCAACTGTTATAATATACTCTAGGTTAGGTATAGCCGTGTAGTCCTAAGTACGCTTAGCAGCCGGTTAAGATAGGGGAGCATTAGATATGGGCCTTTTGCCCCTATAACCGGCACTATTATCGCGTATGTTATTTAGACCGGTAGTAGACTAAAACTCTACTGCGCTGCTATAATCGCTATCGTCCTTAATTCGCGATTAAGGGGATTAAGGGTCTGGATTGGCCTTATTCGCATTAACTGGAACAAGTTATAAAAGCACTTTAGGCCTATAGGACTGGCGGATCTACTATAATATATCTTTTAGTGACTTCGCAACAAAGAATAAGAGCCTAGGGTTAGCGCTATTACGCACCTATACTGCCGCCGTGTCCGTGCTAATAAATAATACTAAAAGTAAGCGTAGAAGGAACGATTGCGTCTCTTAAGGTGTTACGCTTAAGGCTAGAATAGATATATCTATGGCTATTTAATATAGGTATAGGAGATTTGCGTAAGGTAGGGAATTGCTATAGGAAATCGCGTTAAGCTATTAGCTAAAGCTTCGCCTGTACGCATTATTTCCCCCTAGGTCTGGAAATCGGGGTAATATACCTTCCTAAAAGCGATAGGGGAGGCTATTAGGGCAAAGTTGCTAGCTGGTAACCTTAATATATAGTTATATAGTAAATAAAAATTATTAGATAACGGTTACGCATGCGTTAAAATTGTAAAATAAAATTCTCTTATCTTTTATTACTAGTAGTACTCCCTTACCCCAATACTATGTGGCCTAGTGGCATGCGATGCTACTAAGGTAGCGCCTTATCGGGCAGTAGTAATGCCCGACTCTATAACCCATTTATAGTGCGGCGTTAGTTCTTATAAACACCCTACTAAGGCCACACTATTTTTCTTAACGCCCCCTATATCTTACCCTAATTTATTCTCTTTAAAATATGCGAGTAATGTTGCTATTATTATTAAGGGTGTGGCTATCTTAATGCCTACAATTACATTAGATGTTTGGTGGCTCTTATACACCCTAACCAAAAACTTTATATGCCTATAAGTGGATCCTTATAAGATCTTCCACGAGCCCTTAATATACAAGACTAAGACTTAGCTAGTTTATATCTACCTTGTTTTGGCCTAACTCCTCTAAGCTCTTAGAATTCGCAGTAATCGTGTCTATATACATACTTAGTAATAGGTATAACTAATGATTTAGTACAATGTATAAAACTTTAGCGCTAAGGACTTTATAAATAGGTAGCCCGGTTTAGGTAAGGGTTAAAATAGTAGTAGTATTATAGGTTTACGAGGCCTTTAGTATAAGGAGGTAATAATTAATATACCTCCTACCTTATAATACCTTAGGAGATGGGCTTAAAGGGTAAAGTAGGGTGCGATAATTACTAGGGAACTATTTAAGAATCGTTACTTATAGACACCCTTTATTAATTTATAATAAGTGTCTATTGGTCCCATAAGCGAACTAATTTTAGGTAACTGCGTGCATAAGGTAGCTAAAGCTTCTTATAGCCGAGCAATTTCTCTACACTCTAAACTACTTTAAATCCCAAATAACTAGAGGCTAACCCCCCTAATCTATATATAATGTCAAACCCCCCTAATCTATACATAATGTCAAACCCCGCTAGTGCTA
>Ga0307515_10024160_pt1 | contig 10603 bp, 6 predicted proteins | sample 17_EM_MG_FD_194513 | JGI IMG/M metagenome (GOLD analysis project Ga0307515, IMG submission 194513) | Populus trichocarpa ectomycorrhiza microbial communities from riparian zone in the Pacific Northwest, United States - 17_EM | ecosystem: Host-associated > Plants > Roots > Unclassified | place...
AGTATTAATATAATAAGTGTAAGTTTTAATTATCTTATTTATATATATAGACTAATAACTTATAGCGTATAAGCTACATCTGCTATACCTACATATATTTAATATACTCTTACTTTATTAAAGTTCTAATAGATTTATCTAGGATCTTTCTAGCTAAGTTTATCCCTATTATTAGTTTTATTTAAGATAGGGGTGTTAAAAAGTATAATAATCCTATAGATCTAATCTGTTAGAAAAGCCGTATTGCCTTTAATACGGACCCTAATCTAACTGTCAGACCTTGCGCTACCCATACGGCGGTATGGGCTGTAGAGCTTATAAGGCATTCCAACCGGCAGCCCGTCCAGTCGCGAGACACTGCTGCTACCTTTTTGGAGGTTTGTATGGCCAGGTGGGTTGGAGCCTTGGGCATAACACTAACCGTATTTATTAGTTTAGGGTTTACTTAATAGCCTAGTTCCCCTAAAGCCCCGTCTACACAATATAGTTTTTAGGATAGTCCTATACCTTAGCTCTTAAGGTCGTTTAGGACTATACTAGTAGCTTAGAATAACTACGTTAAGTATTTAAATCGACTTAAGTTACTACTAGTAGATAAGGAAGCTCTAGGAAGCTACTTTTGAATTAATATACCTTTTAAATACTAGCCCACACTAGACGAGATAGGTAAGATAGTAGATCTTTAACAGGAAACGTATCTATATCTTTAGTTATAATAACACATCCTTCTAGCTATTAAATAAGCACTATGGTTAGCCTCTTTCTTCTTTAAATTAAGTAAGATACTAAGCTTTTAAGGGCATTAGTACAAATATCGTAGATCTATATATTATTGGAGTCTAAATACCTAAGCGCTGGTCTGTAATTTAGTATAAAAATTCCTATTTACCTAGTTCTTAACTAATTAAAATACTAACTTAGGTAATCTAAATAAGGGTAATCTATAATAAGGCCGTTAAATTTCCCATCTATTACCTTGGCCAGAAAGTAACTATATCCTTACAGTTAAATTAGTTATACCGCTAGAAGATTAATAGCTTTCCTAATTTAATTACTTAGTTTATTAAGCGATAGAGATTTAATGCCGACTTTAGCAAACCTAGCTATTCTAACCCTAAGGAAGTCTTTTATTATAAGTGTAACTACTCTATCCTAAGTATTCTAACGCAAAAGAGGCCGTTAGTACACTTCGATAAAGACTTTTATAAAAAACACCATTAGAGTATCTTTACTTAGTTAGTATTATTTACCTTTATAAAATAAGGCCAAAATATTATATTTTTATTAAGAGGTAAGGTTATATATAGAAATATTAAATTTACTATTTTTAAATTCCCTATAGAGTTCTTAATAGTAACTTATCCCCTACCTATTATCTGCTTTATCCCCGGTATTATACCCTATATTATCCCCTATATTATCCCTTTATCTTAGTATTATTCTTAGCACCACCCACCTATTTTACCTATTTGCTTTACCTATCTACGCCTTACTAAGAGCAGTAGGTTAAATTATCTATAGGTAGTTCTTAGATTATAAATAACTTACCAGAATTATAAGATTTATTTTAATATTTATAGATATAAGTATTACAACTTATAAATGTAGTAGTATTTAATTTTTAGGCACTTATAACTCTACCTTAAAATCTTCTAAGTAATTCTTACGTTGTAATAAATAACTTTGCCATATTCTTATATTTAAATTATAAACACGGCTGCTAAGGCCGTAGTAATTCTCTTAATATCCCTTATAATAACTATATTATCCTTTATATATAGCAAAAAGGCCTAGCGTAAACTACTTTACCGGTTACAGTTTTAATAAACTTAGTAACTTTAACGGCTTTAGCAAATCTAACTACTTTAACCTCTTTAGTAGCATTTAATACTTCGCGCACAACTTATTTAGCAATAAGTTCGGCCTTTACTATACTAGCTTTAGACATTTGGGAGTAAGTAACTTAATAACTCTATTAATTCTAAGTTAATATAGGATAACTAACAAATATTTAAGTCTTAATGTTAATAAAGAAGAAGGGAGTAAGAAAAATTTATAGGGCATTTAAATAAATAGCCTTTAAGATTTAATTGGGGCTATCTTTAGAATATATAGTAGTAGTTAAATAACGCTAGTAGTATTTCTTGCCTTAATATTATAAACTAACTAGAATTTATCTGTACTATATTTAAAATAATTCTAAGCTTACTACTATCTTATATTCTACATCCTATAAACTAACACGAAAATAAAGCTAGAAATTTAATGCCTAAGAGAATAGTATAAAAATCTTAATAAATTAAAGATACCGTTTACGGTTATCTCCTATAGCCAGCTAAGGTTTACTATTATTTTCCAATTTATACCTGCTCTTGGCTTCTTAAGTGTATAAATATAAATATATTTAAATATCCTTATTATACCGCTAGAGCTTAGCTAGAGATACAGCACTCTCCTATTTTTGTTTTTTAGTACCCTCTTTAGTACCCTCTATTATCCATCTTACTAAGATAAATATTTTTTTTAGATAAACGTCTGACTTCTTAGGGTTAATATTATTAGGTTCCCCTCTTCCTCTTCTAGCAGACCACATAATTCCTATTATAGCGCTAAGATTTTATATAGTAAGGTATAATTCCCCATTATTTATTTTCTTACAGTAGCTGTTTTCTAGGTCACTAATATCTTCCTCAGCTAGATTATTATAATCTACTAGTAATTTTTTAGGTATATTCGCAGATAAGACAAGCCTATAGATTAGGGCCTTTTTTAAGCCGTATTTAATTAGGTATTGTTTAGTTAAACTAAATAGTCGCCAGCCTTTAATAGCCATATCCATTTTATCCTCTTTTAGCGATTTGTTTTGCATTTCTTTAGTAGAGGCTATACTAAGTTTAACTAATGGTAAGATATAGATAAATTCGCGCGTATAGTTTGGGCTTTATATAAGTAGAGACCGCCTTTTTTTTAGAGCACCTATTACTTTTAAAACTTAATAACTGTAATAAAATGCCTACCTCCTTGCTCTAACCTTAAATAGAAACTTATTACCTTTTTCTAATTATATAAGGGGGTAACATAACGTCTAACCCGTTTATATTACCCCCTTATAAAAGCCGTATTCTTTAACCAAATATAAGTAAACGGCCCTAGAAATATCAATTAAGAAAGAGCGATAATAATAGAAATAGAGCAGTGGTATTAAGGTGCGAATTATTTCTCTAAATAAATACAATTTCGTTTAAAACTATAAAAGATTACTACTACGAATAGATATATTCTAAGCCCTTATAATAGCTATAGTTTATAACCCTTTAGTAGTCTAAGCAAGATAAGTCACCCCTAGCACTACTTAGACACTAGGACTTGTAAATAATTAAACTAGGAGATATATTTGCTATCGCCATTACCACGCTCCTCACTACACCCCACTCTCTCTACTACCTCCTTAGCTAACATCTCTAGCGTATCTACTTGCTTTACTCCATACTTTCTATAAATAAACTCTATATTTATCTACCTAAAGTATTTCTACGGGTAATAAACTACTAACCTTTTATCCTTCGCGTATAAGCTAAGCTCTAGCAAGGTTATTAGCGATATAGTATTTAAATTAAAGAATATAACAATCACCATAGCGTACTCTAAGCCGTTAAACTCCTATTTAATTTGCCTCCACACTTCCCTATTAAGTTTATCTTATAGTAGAGAACTATCCTAGTTATTATGCCGTAGGTTTAGAACTATAATTCTATACAGCTTAAGGAGCTCTATAATATCCTTTTACTATTCTATTACTTTACTATTTTCAATACTACTAGTAAGGAAGATAGATTTTCTAGTAATAGCACGTATAGTTAGTGGCTAATAGACAATAAAGTTAGGGTGCTTATCTATAACGATAGGTTCAGCGGATTTTTCAGTAGAAGTTATAATACTTAGGGCGGTAGGCGTAAAGTTGGTGGGAATTTTAATAGGACTTAAAACAATTGGGATCGCAGCTAGTTTAGCAGGGATTTTAATAGGAGTTATAGTAATTAAGGGCGTAGTAATAGACTAGAAGTTTAGGGATGACTTAGATATAAGGCAAGTTTATAAAAAATAACTTAGATAAGAGTCTTACCTATTAGTTCTATATAAAATAAAACAGCTTACAATAGTTTCTTCTATAAGAGCGTAGTGTACTTACTTTATAGGCCTCTTCTTAGTAAGGAGATATAGAAGTCTGCCTTAGAATAGAAGGCTTAGATGCTAAAGTCGGCCTAAAAAGGAGAGAGTTTTAAAACGCGAGGCACTCTAGGCCCTATATATCTCTCCTACGCACTTAAAAAGTAGCATAAATCTAACTACTACTATAGCCCTATAACTATGGACCTTATACTAACCTACTTAATCTGTCATTCCCTTAATCTACTTAATCCACACTTAGTTATCTACCTAATCTACCTAATCCACCTAATCCACCTAATCCACCTATCCCTACTAATATCTTATATAATAGCTAAGATATCCTATTAAACCCTAGATATAAAAGTTACCTTATATACTTCTATTAGCTACTAATATTATTTAAACTTTATCTACGCAAATCTAATTACTACTTACTACCACATATAGAGCTGCTAAACTACGCTAAATGCTTAAAAAACTAAAGTAAGGCATATTCCTTAGCTTATAGCTAAATAAACTAATAGACATAGCTATAAACTCCTTATTAGAGTAGCTATATTAACGACCTATAAATATAACTATTATAGCGCATTGCTACCCGCCCTTACTATTATTAAGATTATTCTTATAATTTTAAACAGCCTTATAATTATAATGCAGTTAAATAGTATCTAGTAAAGGCGTAAGCCTAGGGAAAAGCAGATAAATACTAAGTAAGGTATAGCAGACCCAAAATAACTCCTTTTTATACTACATTTTACTTAAGAAAAGGCTTATTTACATTTTAATTTTTAGGCTCCTCTTAACATATAAGTAATAGGGTATTTATTATATATAGAACTCCTATAACAAATGGATTTTTTATAGTAAATTCTATACAGATGCCTATATAATATTTTGTTCTAGTTTAAGACTGGTATTTTTAGATAGATAGTAAAAATATTATTTTAGGATATAAAGCATTATATCTATTTATATATTAAATAGTAATATAACCTCTCCTTCCCTTATTCCCCTCTAGTGATCTTTTTTAACTAGAGTGGAGTGGATTTAAGCTTAAATTTACTCTACTTATAATTTAACTTATTCCTAAATAGGATTAACGCTTACCTATTAAGGCCAGTAGTCCACTCCACTCTACTTTACTTTAACTTTAACCTAGTTTAAAAAGATTACTGTAAATCTAATCTGCTATTACTACCTAATATAGTCTATATACTGGCTTTTTAAAATCTAACTATTATGCCTAGCTTTGCCTTATTAAGTGGCGAAGGCTCCCTTAAAACCTATAAATAGTCCTAAGACTAGAGCGGATATATTTACTTAGACTTAGTTATATAGCCTTATACTAGCGTTTAAGGGGATATTTAATAAATTGCATTTTATACGCAATCTAAAGTCTATAAATTTCCTCTACGTTATCCATTTACTTCTTTTCCATTATTATAACCCTATTTTACTATCGCAGGCTTTCTATAGCCTATAACTAACTATAACATAAGGTAATATATTATATTGCTATACTTTTAAAAGAGAAAGAGATAATAGGAATAGCTTTGTCTATATACTTTTTTAGAATATTTTTATACAGTTATATTCCTAAAGCGCTTTATTGTCCCTAGGGTGGCTTAGCTAAAGCAGTTTCGGGCCAAGCCTACCTTAATAAGACTCCGCTAAGAGCGTAGGAGCCTTATAGTTTAATTTAGAGAACTATATCCATATAAAGGGGCTTATCCTACGATATATTTATATCTTAGGGCTACCTATACTAAATTATGTTAAATCTCTTTCTATAGCTTAAAAGCTAATAAGTCTACTTTAACTCTAGGAGGCTTTAGGTCTATATTGCCTTTACTTTTACTAAAGAGATATAGGCAGAATGTAATATCTAGCTGTAGTTAGGGCTGTAGTAAGTACATATCCTATATCTTTAGGCTATTTCAGGACACACTTACGTAATTTAAACGCTTCTAAGATCTATAATCTTTAGCCCTATATTACTTAACCCAGAATGCATATATTCTACTACAGATATTTACTTTTAAATATTATACTTGCCCTCTAACTACTCCCTATATAGCCCTAAACCCTAAACTATATAGCTAGAGTTTTTTGGCTATAAAACCCTCTAAGCTTTTAATCTACGCACCTTTAGTAACTTCGTAACTTTTAGTTTACGTTTTCTTTTTAAAACACAGCCTCTAAACCCCAAAGTTTCTAACACCTAAAATAGATGCTATTGCGGATAATACTAGCCTAGTTTAAACTATAACCCCTTAATCTGGCATAGCAGCGTATAATAAAATAGCATATATTTGCCTTATACCTAATAGTCCTAAAGCCCCTAGGACTTTTACTATAGTACCTGTTAACGAGTCTAATTTAGAATCCATTATTAAAGTTTAGAAGAAAAAGAAAACCATTTATAGAGTCTTCTCGCTCTATATTCTGGGCGATAAGCTAGTACTTCTTATTAAATATGCCTTTTAAGGGAATATAGCTAAGTACGTTAACGCCCTATAAATATTTTTATAATATTCTCTCTAATATATAGTAAAAGAAATCTAGATATGCTTTATATCCTCTTAAAGCAATAAAATAATAACTAAGATTTTAATCAACTCTTAGCGGTTCGAATTCTAAAGGGACTTTATAATTAGCTAATTACAAGAGCTTATTAACCGTCGGCACTCTAGTTGGATAGCTCTATATATAAATAATATATTCTATTCTATTCCTAAAGCAAGGATATAAGCGTAGAATTTTTCTATGCGGATATAAAGATCTATACCAAGTCTGGTAAGTATTTAGAGATTTAGACTATACCTAAACTAAACAATCTTAGAATTTATTCGAAATACCTTTTATCTAATTATACACTTCTTTTTATTAGTTTAGTGGCTTTATATTTGTTATAATTTATATTACTACATCTTATTAAGTATAAAACTGTTAAGTATATTACGGTACTAACAGAAAACGGCAGATTACAGTAGATTGCGGTTACGTAACTAGAGGATTGTATAAAACTTTAAGCGGCGCTACTATTCTTCTCCTTTCCTTTCTCTAGCTTTAGATCCTCGTTAATAAACAATCCAATTATATAGGCTTGCGTACGTCCTTCCTACTATACTCGTGCCTTAATTAACTAAGTCGCTAGCAAAGTATAGAGCTAAGATATAAGTTCTAAAAAGGCTTAGCTTTAGTCCTTTACTAAGATATAAATTATCACTTTAATAATTTTTAGGAGCAGATACTATATTTATAATTATTACTTAGCGAAGCTAGTATAATACTACAACTCTAAAACTAGCTAGTGCCATTACTATAACACGTCTAAGTCTTAAGAAGAATATCCCTACTATAAAAGCTAGGAAGCCTAGCTTTAGAAAAAAAAGGACTTATTTAAGGTAGCTTTGCTTTTTAGCATACTAACCCTTAGATTTATTAGGCCCTTATAATACAAAGATACTAAGCTAAGGAGAAGGGGATTAGTAATAGGGCGCTAAAGCGTGCCGCTAGTGCGCGGGGCAGATATAAATAGTATAGTAGATAATAGCTTAAAGATAAATGGGGTGGATAAGGTAAATAAGGTAAAGGTAGATAAGGTTATATTATATAATGTTATATAAGGAAGATTATAGTCAAATAAGCCTAAAAGTATAGCATTACTTGCAGATCTGCAAAATTAATTATATAGTTTTTCTTTTCTTTTAGAGTTATTAATTCTTATAATATAAAAGAAGCTTTTCCAATTACCAGCTTTATTAAACTAAAGAAACTTCCTATTAACCTAGTGCTAATTACTACTATATTAGGGTTAGATTAGGGGTGCTTATAACTTATTTACCGTATATATATAGCCTTATTTTCTGCGTAAATTAATCTATATATAAGTTTGTTCCTAACCTAGGATTTCTAGTTAACACTTATATTTTAATATAAGACTATTATACCTAATTAGTCCAGTTACACTTAGAGCTCTAGGAGCCGTAAGTCTATACTATACTAAACGCAAAATAATAACCACTAAACGACGGGCATAAAATTCCTTAGGATTTAAAACCTCTTTTCCAAACTCTATATAGGATGTTTATAGCCTAATTGGACTTTATACCTAGATGGAGCCTAACTATTAAGGGGATATAGCTTAGACAGAATTTAATAATAACTTTTTCTCTTATAACGTTTTAAATTTTTATATATCCTAGAATTTTATACTTATCTATCGCGGTCTTTAAAGCCAGGAGCAGCTAGATATTTCCGTTACCCTTAACTTTAATACTTAGTCTATAGATAAGGATTAGTTATCTACAAATAACTTATCATGCCGTTCTTTTATACGTAGTTACTATTATCTTAATAGAAGTACTAATTGCACTAATATACTAAAGTTTATATATTACCAGCTATAGATAAACCTAAGCCTTCTAAAATACTAGACTCTAAGCGGTGTATAAGAACGCAGGTATAATTATAGGTTTACTTAAGCTTTTAGTTTTATATTCTACTACTACTTCTAATACTTCTTCCTTCCTAAATTATATAAAGTGCGCATTTATTAGCAATAAAATTTTGTATACTTTATTTATTTTATATATTAGTTATATACTATATATAGCCTTAAAATCTAAAGTTCTTAGGCTCTACTAGTACCGTTCTATTTAGCGCTTCCTATATTTATCCTAGTATATCCTAGCCTTTATATCGTCCCTCCGTAATTGTAATAATAAGGTAGTATTAGATATCCTCGTCTTTATCCTACTTATCACTGTCCCATATTATATTAGTTAATACCACTCCTTAGTATTTAGTTAATGTTAATAACTTACTTAGCCTTATCGGCCTTATCTATATTATCTACCTCACCTATACTATCTACCTTATCCGTGCCATCCACCTCACCTACGCTATTTACCTCACCTACGCCACCCACCTCGGCTATACTAGCTATTAGTTAAGCTACCCCTAATGCCTCTAGCGGTCTTTTCTTAGAAATAATATAAACCGGCTTTTAAACCTTATAGTACTTACACCTCCCAAATCTACCAACGTCTATTATATTCTTAACTACTTACTAAAACTAACTACTTCTAAAAGATGCAGCTAGATATAATGTGCTTAAAAGAAGCGTATATTGCTATAGTATACGCTAGAATAGGATTAATAGGAATTGTCTTAGCAATAGTTACGGATAAGAGAAGAGAAAAGGTCGGAGCTTTTACTTTATAGGTTAGTATAAATAAGTCTAACTAGGTGCCTTTAATTACTAATACTTATATTTAGTTTTTATTTCCAGAGTATAATTACTAAGTTCCTTAGAATATAATGGTTAGAATAAAATACTTTTATATAAATTATATAAACTATACAAGTTATAAACAACATCCTCTTTAAGTTTCTAAATTATTAGCTAGCCTACCAATTTTCTATTCTTTTAATCACCTTAATTACCTAGATTACGCCTTAGCTAGACTCCTTTATAAGATAATTACGGGCTGCTTAATTATTAGTATAGTACTTACATTTTGCTATTAGTGCATTTTAGTGTTTATTCTTTCTAATTTACAAATACCATATAGATAGGTTTAGGTTGGCAGACAGAACCTATTCCTTATTATCCTTTATATATTATACGCGGCTATATTCTATATTATTTGGGCTTTTCCTTACTATATACTACATTCTATATACTTTAACGCTTACTTACTAGGCTCAAATATTAGAATAAAAAGAGGGTATACTGCCTAATTCTGCTTAGGAGTACTCTATTCTGCACTCTATATAGTAGCATTTATAAGTCTTACTTTATTATTAAACCAAGGATAGAAAGGTTATTTATATTTACTATATTTCTCAATATATTAAGTCTATAATTATAACGGCTTAAATAAATACCTCTAGATTAAAGCTTAAACGGGTATTATATTGCGGAGGTACTAAGCTAGGGGGGAGAGGGGTATATATATACGTGTTAGGGCGCCGAGCCTTTAGCCGAACCCCTAGCTGGGCATATTATTTAGTAAGCTTACTAGTAATTTTTCTCTTCCTTACGCGTTTCCAACATGCGCTATAAATTAACCTTTAATCTAGCATTCTTAGTATACGCAGCTATATTTATAGGCGAGTCGGCTATTTTACAGATTTCCCCTAAGAGAGAGTTAGCTGGGTTTAATAAGCTCCGTTAAGTGGTATTAAGGTAAGGTATATTTAGACGGCTTTACTACGCCATTATTTTTTATTTTTTATTTTTTTATATCCATTGTATTGTACTACGTACAATACTGCGCATGCAGCCTCTAGGCTATAGCGCTATAGTTCTATATACATGAATCCTTTCTAGGCAGCTTAATATATACTAGTAGCTATGTCCTAGTAGTTTATAAACCTCTAAACTAGAGGTTTACCGCTCCCTAGTAAAATACTAGGTTAC
>Ga0307515_10024162_pt1 | contig 10602 bp, 8 predicted proteins | sample 17_EM_MG_FD_194513 | JGI IMG/M metagenome (GOLD analysis project Ga0307515, IMG submission 194513) | Populus trichocarpa ectomycorrhiza microbial communities from riparian zone in the Pacific Northwest, United States - 17_EM | ecosystem: Host-associated > Plants > Roots > Unclassified | place...
ATGCCGGAGACTCTGCGTCTCAGTCGGCGACAGAAGACGAGCAAGCTCAAAGTGAGCAAGTACCTCCGGCGACGGCTCAGACAGCTCCCGCGAAACCGCAACTCGACCCCATAACGGCCGTTACCTTTGCCGACAACATCGGAACCACCTATATCTTCGCCCGAGATGTGGCAAAGATCCTGAACGATCCGGTGGAAATGACTCCCGATGGTAAGTCGCTCACCATCGGAGAAAAGAAGGTGGAGAAGTTTCGTCGTCTATACGGCGGCGATGCATTGATTCCCGTACGTGATATTGTTCAGTTTGATGGAACTCTCTATGCTGATCCGATCACGCGAGAATTAACCGTTACGCTCCCCCAGGGTGAGTTTATTGTTACTGTCGGTAAAAAGCGAATCGAGGTCGACAAAGCTACGCAAGAGCTCACAGCGTTTCAGGGTGACATCGTGGTGATGAAGACCAACATCAGCACTGGCCGCCCTGGACACAACACGCCGAACGGAGAGTTTGAGACCGGTCCGGTCAAAGAAAGGATGCATTACTCGCGCAAGTACGACAATGCCCCGATGCCGTATTCGATCCAGGTGAACGGCGATATCTTCTTCCATGGATACTCTTCGGTGCCGTCCTATCCCGCGTCGCACGGCTGCATTCGAATTCCTTTGGGACGCAAAAATCCAGCCCGGTATTTATACGGGTGGGCCGAAACTGGAATTGAGACCAAAATATTTGGCAGTTTTAGTTGGGAAACTCGTCGCCGAAAAGGGCGACGAGGCTAAGTTCATACCAGTTTCTTTGAAGGTTAACAAAGTAAACTCGCTCAATGCATGTGCTGAGAAACGTAAGTTTCGCCTCCCTGATCGGAGTTTGTTTGGCGTGTGGGGGTTCAAGTGCAATTCCTTTCGATGCTACTGCCGTCCCGTTACACGCAAAGATTGTTGTCACCGGACTATCTTTGCCGATGCAGTACATTAGCGATCCGGTCAACGCCGAGCGTGCTTACGTCCTCGAGAAGGCAGGCAAAGTTAAGCTTATCGTGAATGATGAACTACAGACCGCACCAGTCCTCAATATCATCGGAACGGTTCGTACGGAGGGAGAATGTGGGTTGTCTGGTATCGCATTCGATCCAGATTTCGTTTCTAACCACTATGTTTACCTTCACTACAATGCAGGCGTTTCGCTTCAGTCGCGCATCGTTCGTTATACGATGAGCAGCGATGGCACGGTTCTTACCGACGAATACCCAATCCTTGCGGTAGACCAACCGACCATCAGCCATAAGGGTGGGTCACTCAACTTCGGTAAAGACGGAATGCTTTACTTGGCATTTGGCGACGGCGGTACCCCTGAGAACACCGACAACACCGCTCAGCGGGGAGACTCCCTTTTGGGTAAGGTTCTGCGAATCGATGTGTCGCACGATGGGTACCCGGCCGACGACGATAAGAATTACGCGATCCCCGCTGGCAACCCTTTCGCCAACTCAACTACGGTCCTCCCAGAAATTTGGGCGGTTGGATTGCGAAACCCTTTCCGATGGTCGATCGACCCTTCATCAGGCGCTGTACTACTGTCAGACGTTGGCCAAGATTTTTGGGAAGAGTTGAACTACATTCCGGCTGGCGTCAGTGGCTTAAACTTCGGCTGGAGAATCAAAGAAGGCACCCACACGTTCTTTGACAATTTGCCTGCGTTTTCGAATAAATTCACCAATCCGTACCTTGAGCTTTCTCACCCATTCTCGAAGGCGCCGGTTGGTGGTTTCATTTACCGCGGCCGCGGCCTGGATCCTTCCTATCGAGGGCGTTATTTCTTCTCCGACGCAACGACGTCGAAGATCCTCACGATTCCCTTCGGTCTCTCTGGTGGACGACCCGCGACACTGGACGAGTCGGATATCGTCGAGCATACGGCAACGATCAATGCCAGTGCGGACCCCAATGGCCCGATAGAGATCAACCTTCCGGTTTCCGTGAGCCCAGATTCTTCGGGCGAAGTGATGATCGTTCAATTGGCAAAGGGTCAGATTCTTCGGCTAGTTCCTTAACCTTTTTGGTCCTTAGGAAATCTGTGATTTCCTAAGGACCTAGCCGAGAATCTGGATCGCCGCATTTTTGATACGACCTGTATACTGATACAAATGCGGGCTTGGCTTCGAAATTTCAGTCTTGCCGCGGTTATCGCGGTGTGTTTTGCGTGCGGTGGCTCCGGCTCAACCGGCGGAGGAACGGTCGTTTCTCCTCACGCTGTGGTCGTCGCGAGTGGCTTCGATCAACCAATGCTCTACCTGGTCGATCCCGCAGATTCCACTCGGGCATATGTCATCGAGAGACCTGGCCGAGTGCGACTGTTGGTTAACGATGTCTTGCAGTCGGCAAACGTTCTGGATATTACCGGCACTGTGGTGACCGACGGCGAGTGTGGGTTCCTCGGCATGGCGTTCGACCCTAACTTTGCCACAAACCGTTACGTATATTTCCACTTTAACGCCGGAAGCCCGATCGAGACGCGCATCGTCCGGTACACCATGAACGCAGGCGGCACCTCGCTCAGCAGTTCATTCCCAATCTTGTCCTTCCAGCAACCCTCCACGACTAACCACAAGGGTGGAGACATCAACTTCGGAACCGATGGATTTCTGTACGTGATGACGGGCGATGGTGGCAGCGGCAACGATCCCGACAATAATGCCCAAACGCCGACAACTTTCCTGGGCAAGATTCTTCGTATCGATGTGACGGGAGACGACTTCACGACGGACTTGGAACAGAACTATAGCGTTCCCGTAAATAACCCATGGGTTGGCGATCTCTCCGTCAAGCCTGAAATCTGGGGTTTTGGTATGCGGAATCCTTTCCGATGGTCGGTTGACGCGGTAACCGGTGGGTTGCTGATCGCGGACGTTGGGCAGGGCGCGTACGAGGAGATGAACTATGAGCCCGCTGGGCAAGGACATCGCAACTACGGTTGGAGCCTTCGCGAGGGTGCGCACGACACCGGAAATCCTGGTCCGGCGTTCTTCACGCCACTCACCGAACCTTTCCTCGAGTATGACCACAGCTTTGGCGCGACCGTCATTGGTGGATTCATCTACCGCGGTTCCGCTCTCGATCCATCTCTGCATGGCCACTACTTCTTCGCCGACTTCATTTCGTCGAAAATCGTTTCTGCGCCGTTCTCTCTGACCACCGGAGGAGAGGCAGTTACTACGAGTATCTCGGCCTCAACCAACCACACAGCTACGATCAATTCGACGTTAGGCGGGAATACGGTTTCAAGACCGGTTTCGATCACTCCCGACAAGAATGGCGAAATCATGATCATGGATTTGGACCGAGGCACGTTGCTCCGTTTGGTGCCGTAGCTCCAGGTGTCATGAACCTTGGCTGGTGCGATGTTTGCCTGCGAGACAAAGAAAACGGAACCGATTTGCATCATGCCTGAATGACAAAAAAGCCCTCTCTTCCGAGAGGGCTTTACCCTTCCCCCAACCTGCGGGCTTTATTTACCGAGAAGTTTTTTGACTTCGTCCGAGTTCAGGTTTGCCTTATCGACAAGCACGGCGCCGGTGTCAACCTTGTCTTGAATCTTCTCGCCCTTCAGCTTCTTAACCATTTCCTCCACTGATTTGCGGCCCATTTCAGTTGGATTCTGAAGCACAAGACCCTCGATTTCGCCCTTATCGACTGCGTCGAGAAGTTCCTTCGAGGAGTCAAAGCCAACAAACTTGACCTTACCGGCAAGCTTGGCGTTCTGAAGCGCTTTCAGCATGCCGAAAGCAGTTGACTCGTTTGGACAGAAGATACCGTCGATCGACAGCCCTTCGCCCTTTCTAAACTGTTGGAGGAGGTTCTCACTAGCCGACTGAGCCGACTCACGAGTTGCACCGCCCCGCTGATTCTCGCTGACCACGGTCAGGCCACCAGCCTTGGCCGCATCCATAAAGCCCTTTTCGCGAGCCATGGTACTTGCCGAACCTTCTGCGTATCGCAACATGATAACGTTGCCTTTTCCGCCGAGGGCCTTTGCCAGTCGCTCGCCACCCATGTAGCCAGCCTTCTCGTTATCGGTTGCGATGAAGCTCGACGTCTCGACGTCCTTCAGACCGCTGTCCACGATGATGATGGGAATTCCCGCGGCAATTGCTTCCTTGGTTGGATTTCGCAAAGCTTCTTCGTCGAGCGGAGCGAGGACCATGCCATCGACCTTTTCGGACGTGAAGTTTTCGACAACCTTGATTTGCTCAGCCTTATCGTCTTCCTTCAAAGGAGCTTTCCAGAGGAGTTCGACATTGTTGGCGGCCGCCGCTTCGTCGGCACCTTTTTTCATCGATTGCCAAAACTCGTGAGTAGAGCCTTTCGGAATGAAAGCGATTCGGAACTTCTTGCCGGACGTGTCGCCCGAACCCTGGGTCGAACCTGTAGTTGGACTGTTGGTGTCCGTCGATCCACCACCGTTACAGCCAATAATCGACAGCGCCAGGAACGCTAAAAGAAAAACGCTACGTTGCACCCTTTGGTTTTACCAACTCTTGAGCCCGTGAGCAATACTTTAGTCCACTAAATTGCTCACCCAGGAAAAGAATGGGACCTACCGGCAGTAAGGATTCAAGAATATTCGCCGTCAATAAAGTGTAGGGAGTCTGGCGATCGCCATTTGTTTTTGGTATGTTAAGGAACCATTAACCAGGTGGAAAGTCAAAAAAGCGATGATGATGCGGAGAGAAGTTCTTGCGGTTTGGATTCTTCTTTCGGCCCCGATTGTGGGGTTCGTGGCATATTTGCAGATCGCTCTTGGCCTTCAAATGGCCCAAGATCAGTTCCCTTTGCTCACCGCGATGGTCATTGCGATCGTCAGTCTTTTCTTTCTGTCATGGGCGTTTCTCTCCCACAGCGGCAATTGGGACTGGCGCACATGCGCCCGCTTTATGTCGGTCGCATTCCTGTTTGAAGGCGTTGCCCTTGCCCTCACCCGCAACTCGGGCGGGCATGGTTCCTTATACTTCGGTATCGGAACCATACTCGCCGGACTAGTCCTGTTCTTCGGGGCGAAGAAGCACTAGATTGCTGTTGCTATCAATTCGTCAGGGAGTGACGATCTCAGGTTTGGGTAGTCCAAGTCCTTCGATCTGCTTCAGAATTTCGTTCTTGTCTCCCACCAGCACGATCATTGCCTTTGATCGCTGAATGTACTTTCGCGAAACGGTATTGAGTCGATCCGCACTCAGAGTTTGCAGCCGCGCGATCTTTTGGTCGATATCTTCCAGCGTGATGCCCGTATCCAACGAAGACGAGCCAACACCCACGATGCTTCCGAGCGTCGAGAAGTCGGTGATGACATCGGTACGCATGATCTCCGATGCTTTCTTTGCATCGACCATGTCGATGTCGCCTTTCTCAAGTCGGGCGATTTCATTCAGGAATTCCTTGATCGACGCACCCGTCACGTCGGCCCGAACCGACGACGTCATTGTGAACCAACTCAGGTAAGGATCGACGCCAAGTCTCGATCCTGCGCCGTAGGTATAACCCTTATCTTCCCGAAGGTTTTGGTTCAGGCGACTAGTGAAGCTTCCGCCACTAACTACCTTGACCGCATCCAGATCCAGGAAGTCTGGGTCCTTATCCGTAACCGCAGGGAACAGGAAGTTGACCACGGTTTGGACTGCATTGGGACGATCCACAATGATCAGGCGGCTTTCCTGAGTTGGGATCGCCGGAATCATATAGGAGGTCTTGCCCGCATCAGTGCCGAACTTCATCAGCCCAATGCTTGCTCCAAACAGGGAAGCCGCACCAGCTGCGTCCTGACCCGAGGCCGCAAAGAACTCAGGTCGAATCGACTGAATTCTCTTCGCCATTGCCACGACATCTTCGTAACTGATCGACTTCACGCTTTCCAAAGTTCCGTTCACCGGTTTGGCATAAGGATGATCCTTACCAAGAAATTCCCGCTTTCCGACCTTTGCCGCAACCGCGCTTGGATTATCGTTCTCCTGCTCTAGCTGGGCGGTTAGTTCTGCTTTATATTGGTCGAAATCTTCCTTGGTCAAGGATGGTGCGGAAAGCACGCCGCAGAACATTTCAAGCGCCTTTTGCGCATTGGACAAAGGAGTTTGAAGACTAAACGACGAAGCCCGAAGACCTGCTCCACCACCGATGCTTGCTCCCAAGAGGTCCAGCTGAGCGGAGAACTGTGAACCATTCATCTTCATGGCTCCACGAGTCATGAGTTCGGCTGTCATCGCCGTCAGTCCAAGCTTGGGCTCATCGATCGCGCCAAGAGCATAGTGAGCCTGAACCGAAAGCATCGGCACTCCCGGACGGGCCCAGTATTGAATGTGGGCGCCGTTGGATATTTTCATGTCGTTTGGCTTCGGCGTTGTGAATGCGGCCGGAGCGTCGATGGTTGGCTTCTCATCGCGAGGGTTCACGGTGGCCGCCTCCGACGATTGAGGAATCACTCGTAAGGTCAGGTGGTTTGCCTGAAGGTACTTCTGAACCGCCGCCTTGACGGATGCTGGAGTTGCCGCCCGAAACGCGTCGATCTCTCGCTGGAAAGAGTCGGGATCGCCATAGTAGAACTCAAATTCGTTCATGAGGTCGGCTTTCTGGTCGATGCCCTGGAGCGCATTGGCAATCCGAGCTTCTTCCTTAGCAACCGTTCGCTTCAGTTCATTCGCGGTTGGGCCGCTCTTTGCCAGTTCAGCGACAACCTCATCGATGGCTTTCTCAAGATCGTCTTGCTTCTTATCGGTGGCAAGGGTCGCATCGACATAAAACAACGAGCCCAGATACCGACTTTCTTGGAAAGCCGCAACCTCGCTTGCGACTCCGAGCTTGTTCACCAGTTTCTCCTGCAGTCGGCTGGCGAGTCCATCACCGAGGACGCTTGCGGCAATTCGCATCTCGACGTCACCTGCCTTCTTGGATGGAGGAGTATGCCAAACCAAGATTGATTTGGAAGCCGAGACCTGATCGACCATCGTGAGCTTCGCGCCGGGATAATTGAACGGCTGAACCTGCTTTCTCGGCACGTCGTTGGCTCTGGGCAGCGAACCAAATAGCTTGTTGATCAATGGCTTGATCGTCGCGGGATCAAAGTCACCGGCAACCACCAGAGAAGCATTGTTTGGAACGTAGAAGGTTGCGAAGAAATTTTGGACGTCCTCTACTGCTGCAGCCGAGAGATCCTCGTGGGAACCGATGACCGACGTCGAATATGGGTGTCCCTTCGGGAACATCAAGGCATTGATCGACTCGTAAGCTTTTCCATAAGGCGTGTTCTCCGTGTTTTGGCGTCGCTCGTTCTTAACCACTTCTCGCTGTAAATCCAGCTTCTTGGCCGTCATTGCTTTGCCAAGATCTTCCAGTCGGTCGGCGTCCAGCCAGATCAGGGTGGGCAGGAGGTTAGAAGGCCCAAACGAGTAGTAATTAGTTCGATCTTCTGCGGTCGATGCGTTGTTTTGTCCCCCGGCTCGCTCCATGATTTGGTCAAACTGACTGTTTGGGACTCGATTGGTGCCCATGAACATAAGGTGTTCGAATAGGTGGGCAAAGCCGCTTCGTCGCTCTGGCTCATCCTTCGATCCGACGTAGAACCACGTGTTGATGGTTGCCACTGGCAATGTCTTATCGACGTGAAGGATAACCTTCATTCCGTTCGGAAGCACATACTTCTCGTATGGAACCTTGATCGTGGTATCGGCGCTCGACAGGAGCACTGAGTACAGGGCAGCGGTGGCCAGTAAGGACATATCCCCTAGTTTACGGAATTTAAGGTCTTCGTAGTTTCAGAATGCCTGACTTAGGTACTAATTAGAGTGACACTCACCTCCAACACATCCAAATCCACTTCATCCTTGCACTTGCACTGACACTAGCACTGATCGCTCAAACTTGGTGCAAACTATAGAGGTGATTCTCGTCATCGACAACTACGATTCCTTCACCTACAACTTGGTGCAGTACCTTGGCCAATGCGGGGCAGAGGTTATCGTCAAACGAAACAACGAAGTCACCCTCGAAGACATCAAGAACATGAAGCCCCACGGCATCATGCTATCGCCCGGGCCATGCACTCCCAAGGAATCGGGAATGTGCCTCGATGTTCTACGCGCCGCGCTAAACCAAGAGCCAGGTTTTGACGTTCCCGTCTTCGGTGTCTGCCTCGGCCACCAAGCCATCGGCGAGGTCACCGGCTCTGCCGTAGTCGTTGCCGAGAAGATCATGCACGGTAAAGCTTCGATGGTCGAGCATGATGGAAAAGGAGTTTTCGCGGGAATGCCAAATCCTTTCAGCGCCATCCGCTACCACTCGCTCGTCATTGCCAAACAGCATCCACCCGAAGGATTCATCGTGACGGCTCGGTCTCTCGATGATGACGAGATCATGGGCGTTCGCCATATATCTCTTCCGATCGAAGGCGTTCAATTCCACCCCGAATCGGTCCTCACCGAGCAAGGCTTCACCATCGTAGAGAACTTCTATAAGATGACTCTGGCAACTGTCCGGTAGTTCGCCTAAGGCAGACGATTCCGGATCCGCATTTTCACATCGTCGTGCACTGCGATACCTTCGCTCACTTCGGCCCAAATCACCTGCTGATCCCAGTCCTTGTTTCGTACTCGGAACGTGAACGTCATAAACCCTTTTTCGAACTGAACCGGCAGATTGTAGCTGAGTTCGGCACCTTCATTTAATGCATCCGAGAAACTAGGAATCGTATCTGCAACGCCCAATTCTACAAACTTCCCTTTCTCTTTCTCGGCCTTGGCAAAGATGTTATGAATTTGGTTGCGGGAATCGTTTAACACGACATCGTCGATCTTCTTTCCGGCATAGTTATTCGTCACGAATTCATTGAGGAACGACTTATTGCGGCCAACTTTCGACCGAAAGTCGTTCCAAACCGACTTGGCCATAAATGCTGAAGGGATCGCCAAACAGACGCAGATTCCGGCAATCCATGCCAAGACAGTTTTCTTCTTTCGAGACTTCACTAGCGAGTAAGAACACGCGGAAAATCGTCAGAGTTCCGCAAGCTACGGGGCGTTGTTACCAGTTTTCTCGGTATTGTTGCTGGCGCCGGTGTCTGCCGCCGAAACCGAATCTGGGTTTAAGCTGATGGCAAAAATGGTCTGTCGTTCCCTGTTGTTGCGAACCGTGACCTCGAAGACGCCATCACGCTTCTGGAACTTAGCGGGTACTTCGAACTTGACGAAGAAACCCTTGTTGTCACCCTTGTCATTGGTTCGGAAACTATTCTGGCGCAGGGGCTTGATCTCGCCCAAGCTCACAATCGGACCGAGCTTTTCTTTGAGCGTGGCGAAGAGCTCTTGGGTTTTCTTCTTATTTTCCGGCTTGTTGAAAGACTCGTCAGCGTAAATCGCAAAGTCCTTCTCGTCCCAATTCTTCGCCGTTGCCATTAACGCAGTACCCACAAAGGTCTGATTCTTAGCAACGGTTTCTTTGAGCTGTCCGATAACGTTGCGCGCAAAGAAAATGCCGCCTAGACAACACAGAAGAATGATGCCCCCGACAACCGCAGCAATGATGCCGACTTTCTTACCCATTAGCAGTACAGTCTACGACAATTTACTCGGTAACTTTCTTCGCTTCTTCGATGTTGATGTTCGTGGGAATTCGGAAAACAAAGTCAGAACCCTTTCCAAGTTCAGACTCGGCCCAAATCTTTCCGAAGTGAACATGCTCGACGAGGTGCTTAACCAAGAAGAGCCCGAGACCGGTACCGTAAATCTTTCGGTTGTCTTCGTTGTTGACCCGGTGGAACCGCTCGAAGACCTTTTGCAGGTGGTCCTTGGGAATTCCAAGTCCTTGGTCCTTGATGCCAACTTCCAAGGTCTCGCCGTCGATCTTGGCGTGGATCAAGACGTCGCCACCATTTGGTGCGTACTTGATCGCGTTGTTGAGAAGATTGGTCAGGATCTGATCCAGTTTGTCTTCGTCGCCCACCATAAGTGCGGGAAGCGGAGTCTGGATATCCAACTTGATGATGTGCTTCGTCGTCGCTTGCTGCTGAACCTTTTGGACTTTCTCGAGCAGAGTCTTGACGTCTACGTGAGTGTAGTTTGGCTTCAGCGATTCACCGGCCTCGATTCGGCTGGTGTTCAGAAGGTCGTCGATAAGACGTCGCAGTCGGTCGCATTCGCCAACGACGATTCCAAGGAATTCTCGTTGATCTTCAATGCTGTAAATCTGCTCGTCGAGTCCTTCCAGCAGCGTACTGGAGAAGCCTTTGATCGCCGTTAGAGGCGTTCGAAGTTCGTGCGATGCCATCGCGACAAAGCTCGACTTCATGCGGTCGATGTTTCGGATCTCGGTAACGTCGGCAAGGATTGCCACGACGCCGATGACCTTTCCATCTTGGCCAAGAACCGTCGCAAACTGCGACTCATAAATTCTTTCGAAGCCACCAAGCGTGAGGTGAGTCTCAACCTTGCCGGGTTCGGAGCCAACCAGAGCCTTCTCGATTGCATCGATGAATGCTTGGTCCTTGACGATGTCTTCGACATTCTTGCCAAGGCTATCGGCAGGGGCTTGGAAGATCGCACGGGCGGTAGCGTTGATCTGGAGCAAC